>LNFM01011950.1_pt1 | contig 11597 bp, 9 predicted proteins | sample 596031 | NCBI WGS metagenome assembly LNFM01 (sample SAMN04254537, study PRJNA301005) | activated carbon metagenome | isolation source: dual media filters at the Ann Arbor, Michigan drinking water treatment plant | place: USA: Ann Arbor | reverse complement strand
GCTTGCGATGCGTTGGCTCTCATCGGCGCTGACGTAGTTGCTAAGGTCGGCCTCATAGCTGGCGACGGCGGCTTCGCGTTTGGCGATCTCGGCTTCGACGGCGACGAGGCGGTCTTCGAGCTGTTTCACCTTCATCGGGTTCAGACGTTTGGCCGACTGGGGCTTGTCTTCGACAACGGTTTGCTTCTCAACGACGGCGACGACTTCAGGCACTTCTATTTGTTTGGATTTGGCCCTCAAGTATTCTTCGTAATTGCCCGGGTAAACAGTGACTGTGCCGCCGCCAACTTCGAAAACCTTCTTCGCCAGTTCGTCGATGAAGTAGCGGTCGTGACTGACGAAGACGACGGTGCCTTCGTAGTTTTTAAGTGCTTCGAGGAGGACGTCTTTGGCTCGCATGTCGAGGTGGTTGGTGGGCTCATCGAGGAGGACAAAGTTGGAGGGCTGAGTGAGGAGTTTGCACAGGGCGTAGCGATTGCGCTCGCCGCCGCTCAGGACGCCGATCTTTTTGAAGACGTCTTCTTCGCGAAAGAGAAAGCAGCCGAGGAGGCCTCGCAGCTCTGTTGCGGTTGCCTTGGGGGCAGTAGCGCAGAGGTCGTCGAGGATTTCTGATTCGGGGTCGAGGGCCTTGTACTGGTCTTGGGCGAAGTAGTCGAATTCGACGTTGTGGCCCAGCTTGTACTCGCCGGAAGTGAGGCCTTCCAGGCCGGTGAGCAGCTTGATCAATGTCGACTTGCCTGCCCCGTTGTGGCCGACGAGGGCGATGCGATCGCCTCGTTCGATGTTGAAACTTGCGTTATCGAAAACTTTCTTTGTGCCGTAGCTTTTGGCTACGTCTTTGAACTCGGCGACTATACGGCCACTGGCCTTGGGAGTGGGGAACTTGAAGTGGATGATCGGCTCTTCTTCAGGGATCTCGATGATCTCCATCTTGTCGAGCTCTTTGAGGCGGGATTGGGCCTGCTTGGCTTTGGTGGCCTTGGCGCGGAAGCGATCGACGAAGGCTTCGATCTGAGCGACGCGGTCCTGCTGGTTGCGCTGGGCGGCCCGCATCTGTTCGAGCCGCTCGTCCTTCTGGCGCTGGTAGTGGGTGAAGTTGCCGGCGAAAATGGTGACCTTCTTGTTCCAGACTTCGACGATCTTGGAGACGGTGACATCGAGGAAGTAGCGGTCGTGGGAGATCAGGATGAAGGCGTTGGGGTAGTTGTGCAGATAGTCTTCGAGCCAGTTGCGGGCTTCGAGGTCAAGGTGATTGGTGGGTTCGTCGAGTAGTAGCGCTTCGGGCTGCTCCAGAAGGAGTTTAGCAAGGGCAATTCTCATTTGCCAGCCGCCGGAGAATTCCTCGCAGGGCTTGCCCCAGTCGTCTTTATCGAAGCCGAGGCCGGTGAGGATCGAGCCTACCTGCATGTCGATGGTGTAGCCTTCTTTGGCGCGGAACTCGTTATCGAGACGGGAGAATTTGTCGGCTGCTGCTGCGTATGCAGCGCTCTCGTGATCGAGATCGGACATGGATGAGAGTGTCTCTTCCATGTCGCGCTCCATCTGGCGGAGGTGCTCGAAGACACTGGCGCATTCGGCGAAGACACTGCGGCCTTCGAGCTTCAAGCCGTCTTGCGGCAGGTAGCCAAGGCGCATGTTGCGCATGCGGGATATGTCGCCGCTATCGACCTGTTCGAGATCGGCGATGATCTTGAGGAGGGTGGATTTGCCAGTGCCGTTTGCGCCGACCAGGCCGATGCGGTCTTTGGGACCAATCAGCCAGTTGACATCATCAAATAGAACCTTCGGGCCGAACCGCTTGCCCGCATTGCTGAATTGGATCATTACTGCCTGAGGATTACCTGTCCGCCGCGCTCTGGCGTCAATTTGCCAGTTTCGACTGCGACCTTGCCGTTCACCACCACGTAGTCGAAACCGCTGGAATACTGGTGTGGATTTTCGAAGTTTGCGTTGTCGCGGACGCGTTCCGGATCGAAGATTACGAGATCGGCGGCGAAGCCTTCACGGACGAGGCCGCGGTCTTTGAAGGCGAAGATCTGGGCCGGGAGGGAAGTCATTTTGCGGACGGCGTCTTCGAGAGTGAGAGTCTTTTTGAGCCGGACGTACTCGTTGATGACACGGGCGTTGGTGCCGTAGCTGCGGGGGTGAGGACGGCCTGCGCCGAACTCGCGGACGCCGCCATCGCTGGCAATAGCCGTATTGCGGTAGCGCATAATATTGTCCACGTCTTCTTCACTCATCGCTTTGGTGACGACGCTTACGCCGCCTTTTTCCATCAGTTCCAGGACAGTCTCTACGTCTGCTTCGTGACTGGTGGGCCGGCCGCGGAGGGCCGAGATCTGACGCAGGTTCTTGCCTTCGTATTTGGGCTCGAAGCTGCAACTGGCAACGCTGGTGTACTCGAAATCGTTGTAGCCACGTTTGCTGTTGGAGGCGAGGACTTCGTTGAAGATCTTCTTGCGCGTGGCGGGATCTTTGAGCCGCTCGACCAGCTTGGAGTGGCCGCCAGCCAATGCCCAGGTGGGGAGTGTAGTGCCGAGGCCGGTGGAGTAGGCGATATACGGGTATTGATCGACGGTGATTTCGACGCCCCTGGCGCGGTAGTCTTCGAGCAGGTCGATCATCTTCTGGGTGTTGCCCCAGTAGGCTTTGGTGTCCTGTTTGAGGTGCGAGATCTGGACACGCACGCCAGCGAGGCGGCCGACTTCAGCAGCTTCGCGCATGGCGTCGAGGACTTGCGAGCCTTCGTCACGCATGTGAGAGGTGTAGATGCCGCCGTACTTGCCGGCTACTTTGGCCAGTTCGACCAGTTCTTCGATCGGCGAGTAGGTGCCGGGGACGTATTCGAGGCCGGTGGAGAAGCCGACGGCACCAGCCTGCATGGCCTTGTCGACCATTGCCTTCATGCGCTCGATCTCCTGGGGGGTGGCCTTGCGGTCCTCTGAGCCCATGACCTCGATTCGGATGGAATTGTGGCCGACCAGAGTAGCCACGTTGATGCCCGTCTTGAGCGCTTCGAGTTGATTGAAGAAAGCTTTGACATCGAGTTCAGAGCCACCACAGTTGCCAGTGACGATAGTAGTGACGCCGTCGCGGAGGAAGTTTTCAGATTGGGGGAACTTGACGAGGCCGGATTCGGAATGGGTGTGGACGTCGATGAAGCCCGGGGTGACGATCTTGCCTGCGGCGTCGATGGTGCGGGTGGCAGTCTTGCCAGTAAGGACGCCGATTTTGGCGATTTTGCCGGCGGTGATGCCGATTTCTGCACGGAACCAGGGGTTGCCACTGCCATCGATGATACGGGTGTTCCGAATGATGAGATCGTAGTCGGCAGCGAGGCAGCCGAGAGCCACCAAACAGAGAAGGAGAAGGCGCTTCATACGGAGCTAGTTTACGAAAAAGTCGAAGCTACGTGCCAGGTAGCTGCGTAATTCGTGACGTGGGACAACGGCATCGAGGAAGCCATGTGAGAGAAGGAACTCACTGCGCTGGAAGCCTTCCGGCAATTTCTGGCGGATGGTTTGTTCGATGACGCGAGGGCCGGCAAAACCGATGAGAGCACCGGGTTCGGCGATGTTGAGGTCACCAAGCATGGCGAAGGAAGCCGTGACGCCGCCGGTGGTGGGGTCTGTGAGGACGCTGATGTAGGGAATGCCCATTTCGTCGAGCCGCATGAGGGCTGAGGAGATCTTGGCCATCTGCATCAGGCTTACTACACCTTCCTGCATGCGCGCGCCGCCGGTGGCACTGACGATAACCAATGGATTTTTTTCTGCCATGGAGCGCTCAACGGCGCGAGTGATTTTCTCCCCCATCACCGCGCCCATGCTTCCGCCGATGAACTTGAGTTCCATCGAGCAGGCATTGACGGTGTGGTTGCCAATTTTGCCCTGGCCGCAAAGGATGGCATCTTTCATGCCGAGAGATTCCTGCATGCTGGCGAGACGGGCTTTGTAGGGTTTGGAATCGAAAAAGTTCATGGGGTCCGTGGAGGTGAGTTCGGCGTCGAACTCGGTCCACTGGCCTTCGAAGATGAGATCCATACGGTCTCGCGCATCAATGCGGAAGTGATAGCCGCACTTGGGGCAAACCCTGCGGTTGTCCTCAAGATCCTGACGGAAGATGATTTGCTTGCACCCATCGCATTTGACCCAGAGGCCTTCTGTGCGAACGGTACGGTCGCCATCGCTGGGTGTTTCCACTCCAGGCTTGTCGCGCTTGAACCAAGACATGAACTACCAGTTTAGCGAGGATATGGGTGTCCGCGCAGGGTGGCGAAAGCGCGGTAGATTTGTTCGGCCAACATTGCACGGGCCAGCTCGTGGGGAAAGGTCATGGCAGAGAGGGACAGAAGCAGGTCAGCACGGGGCTTCCAGAGGGGTGGAAGGCCGTCGTGACCTCCAATCAGAAAGACGACATCGCGGGCCAGGCGCTCGCCTTCGGAGACAAATTCGATGAAGCGGGCGGAATCCCAGGGCTTACCAGCGGGATCGAGAAAGACTTTTTGAGCCGCAGCATGGCGAGTGAAGATATCGTAGCGGTCTGGGTTGATTTCGCGCATAGCGACGGTAGCCCAGCGGCCGGTGCGTTTCAAGAATTCTTCGGCGATGGCATTGGAATGTTCATCGCGGGCTTTTCCGATGTAGAGAAGATCCAGTCGCATGGTCGATACTATTAATAATCCCGCACATGTCTATGGAACTTAGTATTCGCATGCAGGACGGTTCTACCAGAGCCGTTCCACTTCTCGAAAGCAGCATCGGCCTTGGCCGAGCAACAACCAATGAACTCTGTTATCCGGAGGACTTTGGACTTTCTCGCCAGCATCTGGTTTTTGAGAAGATTGATGGCCAATGGATGATCCGGGATCTTGGCAGCAAAAACGGCACAGTCGTGAATGGCTTCCGGATTGTAGCCCCGACTCCACTCAGCAATGGCGATACGGTGCATGCCGGGCACTTGCAGATTACCTTTGGCGGCGCAATCCCCGAGGACGACACGATGAGCCAAACGGTGGTCTTCGTTGAGAAGGCGGATGTCGAATCGGCCCCAAGCAACACGGTTGTTTCGAGTTTGAATGACGTGAATCCGGTCCATTCGATGAGCAACGATCGTCATGCGGCGGCACTGGTAAAAGCCGGAAGAGAATTGGCCGGGCATCGACCGTTGAGTGAGTTGTTCCAATTGATTCTGGACCTGGCCGCGGAAGCAGTAGGCGGGTCGCGGGCAATCCTGATGACTATCGAGAAAGAAGAACTAGTCGCCAAGGCCGTTCGTGGTGAAGGCTTCCGAATCTCAAAGACGGTGCGCGACCAGGTGCTGGTGGAGAAGAATTCGTTGCTAGTTCGAGATACGGCGGCGGACGAAATCTTCAAGATGCAGGCAAGTATCGTGATGCAGCGTGTGCGCAGCTTTATGGCTGTGCCTCTGCAAACCAACGAGAAGGTGATTGGCCTGCTGTACATCGACATGCCGGACATCACACGAGAGTTTTCCAAAGAAGACTTGAGCCTGCTGACGGTGATGGCGAATGTGGCGGCTATACGGATTGAGCATGCACGGCTGAATGAAGTGGAACAAGTAGAGCGGAGCATTTCAAAAGAGTTGTCTCAAGCAGGCGAAATCCAGCGGAACCTGTTGCCACGCAAAGCGCCTCAGATTCCTGGGATGGATATGGCTGGATACAATCTTCCCTGTCGTACGGTAGGTGGGGATTATTTCGATTTTTTCAATCTGTCTGACGGCAAGATTGCGGTGGTTGTGGGCGATGTGGCGGGCAAAGGGATGCCTGCGGCAATGCTGATGTCGAGCTTGCAGGCCAGATTGCAGATTCTGGTTGAGACCGATGAGAACCCGGCCAGTATTGTGCAACGGCTCAACAAGAGCATTTCGGGGAACTGCCCGGATAATCGCTTCATTACGTTCTTTCTCGCGATCATCGACCCGGCCACGGGAGAGATCCGGTTCTGCAACGCGGGACACAATCCGCCGCTTCTGGTTCGGGCAAGCGGGGTTACGGAGAAGCTTGAGGGTGGCGGCATTATCCTCGGGATTCTTCCTATTGCCCAGTACACCGAGCACAAGAGCAATATTCAGGCCGGTGACACGCTGGTTCTCTTTAGCGACGGCGTGAGCGAGGCGATGCCGAATGGGAGCGACGAAGATTTTGGCGAGATGCGAATTTCGATGGCGATTCTGAACCGGACGAGTCAAACGTCGAACCAGATGATTGAAGGAGTGATCGAGGATTTGCAGGTTTGGTGTGCGGGGGCACCTTATGCCGACGATGTCACGCTTTTGATCGTCAAAAAGTTGTAGGATCGTTTAGGGGATTTAACTGATGTACTCATACGGGGTGAGTGTTTTCTTTCCGGCGTACAACGACGCGCCGTCCTTGCCAGCTTTGATTGGCAAGACATTTGCTGTTCTCAGAAAGCATGTTGCCGATTTCGAAGTGATTGTGGTCAATGACGGAAGCCAGGACAATACAGCGGGGGTTTTAGCTGCGTTGCAACAGGAATTCGGGCCGCAGATGCGGATAGTGACACATGAGGTGAACCGGGGTTATGGAGGTGCGCTGAGGAGTGGCTTTCAAGCTGCAACCAAAGAGTTTGTCTTCTATACCGACGGTGATGGGCAGTACGATGTGGGCGAATTACCCAAGTTGCTTGAGCGCATGCGCTCGAATGTCAGCCTCGTCAACGGCTACAAGATTGAGCGGAACGACCCCTGGCACCGGATCTGGATCGGGAAGACTTACAACCAGTTTGCGCGTTTGCTATTTAGCGTGAACCTCCGGGATATCGATTGCGACTTTCGACTCATTCGGAGAAGCCTGCTGGAGTTGATTCATCTGGAATCCACGTCTGGGACGATATGCGTGGAACTGGTACGCAAGCTGGAGTTGTGCGGCCTGGAGGTGGAGGAGGTTGGTGTGCACCACTATCCGCGTTTGCACGGCAAGAGTCAGTTCTTTCGGGTGAAGAGTCTCTTCACGACGCTATTTCAGCTATGCAGGCTTTGGTGGTGGCTGCTGATCATGCCGCGCTTGGGACTTAAACGGGCTAGAGCGCACACCAATACCTAGTATGAACCCAGCAGAATTCCAGAACATTGCGAGAGCCGAAGACGAGATGTGGTGGTTTGCCGGGATGCGGAAGATCCTGGAGGCGTGGATTGGCAGATTGCCGGATGCGAAATTCGGGCGAGTGCTGGAAGGCGGTTGCGGGACTGGTTACACGTCGAATTGGCTAGCCGGACGCTACGGATGGCAGATGTTTCCGGTAGATCTGGACTTCGCCGGGTTGTCCTTTGGGACAGACAGTGGCGTGGCGAGGATGGTACAGAGCGACATCTCACGACTGCCTTATGAGGATGGGGCATTTGATGCGGTGGTGAGTCTGGACGTGCTGGTGCATTTTCCGAGGGGAGATGAGGCGGCAGCGCTGAAGGAATTCTGGCGGGTGTTGAAGCCCGGCGGGAAGTTGATCCTCAGAGTTTCTGCACTCGACACACTCAGAAGCCGGCACTCGATTTTTGCGCACGAGCGGCAGCGGTTTACCCGGCCAAGAATTGTTGAAGCAGTTCGTGGAGCCGGCTTTGAGGTGCTGGATGCTTCTTATGCAAATTCGTTGCTACTGCCTGTGGCGTGGTTCAAGTTCCGGGTATGGGAGGAGTTGACACAGCAGGAGCCTCAAAGTGGAGTTGAGGTGCCAAACTCGTGGCTGAATTCGCTGCTTTATGCACCTCTGGCGTTTGAAGGGTTTTGGCTGAGCAGGGGCGGTAGATTCGTTCTGGGACAAAGCATTCTAGTACTGGCAACGAAACCGTACTAAGGTCTTTTGCTGGTAAAGACTTCAAGGGAATACGCCGATGGATGCCTTAGCGCATCGTGTGCGAAAACCTTATGAAAAAGAATGTTGTTCCTCTTGTCGTAATTGCTTTAGTGGTTGCAGTGCTGTCCACCGGCATTTTTTATGGGTTGATTGTGAGTCGAATGGACGGCTCATCCACCAGTGCGACCAGTCTTCGCTTTGTGAGCGTAAAAGGCTTGGAAAAGGGGCAAGTGCTGAGAGCGTCGGACTTTCAACTGGTAGCAAGTGCTGACCCTGGAGTGCCGGTTCCAGCGCGTGCCGAAGATCTGGTGGGACGACGCACTCTCGACAAAATGGAGGCGGGGCAGATTTTGACCGAGGGCCTGTTGAGTCCGCTGAGCGAGCGCGGATTGACGACGGGGATCCCTGCCGGGATGCGAGCGGTTACACTACACATCTCCGACTCATCGAGCGTGATTCAGCTTCTGAATTCTGGTGACCGTGTGGACATTCAAGCACTGATCAGCCGCCAGAAAAACGGTGAACCGGATGTGGAATTGAAGACGCTGCTGCAGAACGCGACGGTCTACAACGTATCGAGCGATGCCAATCCGCAATTGCAGGGGCGGATGGTCCTAACCGTTCTGAGCAGTCCGCAGGATGCCGAGCGCCTGAGCGTTGCCGATGCCGGTGCGCGATTGCGAGTGGTTTTGCGCAACCAAAAAGATCAACAAATTATTCCGCTCGGATCGGCATCGTTGCTGAATCTTGGTGCAGCCCCAAAGCCACTAGTTACCAGTAATTTTGTACCGGGATCGCCGCAGGTTCGGGCTACGGGGCAGCCGGTTGAGATGGAAGTGAGTCTGATCGAAGTTTCCCCGGCGCAGATGGCCATGCTGGCACCTGGTATGCGGACTGATACCTTGAGCATTTCCAGCTCTTCGGCACAGCAAAGTCTCATGGCGAAGCTGGATGAGATACAGCCAGCGGTTCTGGCCAGATCGAGAATGGTAGCGGGCAAGCCGGGAGCATTTTCCTGGAAGGCCTCAGATCAGGTATCGATCCAGGTGTACATTGAACCGCAGGAAAACTCCGCTGACGGTACTTCGCAATTGCGGATTCAACCCGAAATATCGGGAAGCACTTTCCGCCGCCTGGATTCCAGTATTCAAATGAGAAGGAATCAGGGTGCAATTGTCAGCGGCTTACTGTCGGCGGATCAAGTTGGGCAATTGCGCGAAAAGCTGACGCCAGGTGCCAGACCTGGCGGCGGAGAAGTACTGCTGATTATCAACCCAGTGCAGAAGAAGTAGCCCCTCATGTCGCCTAGTATCCTGCTCACATTGATCTTTGCCGCTACCTTCACGTTGGTTGTGGTGGGACTCTATGCAGCAGCGACATGGTTTCGAGTGGGAATCCCATCTGAAGGGGAAAGCGTAATGGGCGGAGACGATAGCCCATTGCTCTTGCGAAGAGAAAACATATCGAGCATCGCCTTTTGGGCAGAGCTGCTGGAACGCTTTACATTTGCCAAGAGCCTAAGGCTCCTCATGTCGGAGGCGGGCCTCAGTTGGTCGGTTGGAAGATTCACGATGATGATGCTGCTGGCTGGTGCGTCGATGGTAGTGGTTCTTTCGAGGCTACATTGGCTCCCAACAATTGCGATAGGGATGGGAGGAGTCGTCGCAATGCTGTCCCCATTTTTTTATGTGAGTAAGAAGAGATCAAAACGGTTTGAGCAATTTGAATTGAACTTTCCGGATGCGCTGGATTCGTTGGGAAGAGCGATGAGAGCAGGACATGCACTTGCGGCGGGAATGGAAATGGTAGCGCATGAAGCGGCGCAGCCGGTTGGTGGAGAATTCCGCAGAGTAGTTGAAGAGTGGAAACTAGGGCGGAGTTGGGATCAGGCATTGCAACATCTCTCAGAGCGGGTACCGCTCGTAAGCGTGAGCCTGTTTGTAGCAGCGATTCGGATGCAGAGCAGGACAGGAGGCAAATTGCACGAAGTGCTGGCCAGGGTCTCGGACGGGCTTAGAGATTCCACTTCTCTCGATGGGGAGATTCGAGCCATTGGAGCACATGGAAAGCTAACGGGTTTGGTGCTTACGGCGGTGCCGATCGTGATTGTTGTGATGCTCCAATGGACAAGCCCTGGCTACCTTGACGTGCTGACGGATCACCCGATTGGAAAGTATTTGATCATTGCGGCAATCTGCTTTTTGGTTGCGGCACACTTTGTGATTCAGAAGATCCTGGACATCAAGATCTAGGAGGAGAAGCATGGAAATTCTCATACTAAGTGGATGTTTCCTCTTTGTCCTGATCGCAGTTCTGTGCGGGGGGTATTGGTTTCTGCGCGAGCCCGGAGAAAGAGGTATACCTGAGACCGCGCCCTCGGGGATCTCATTGAATCAAGAAGACGGCCCCATCCGTCAGACGCTGGAAAGAATTGGAAGCATCCTGCCACCGGCAAACGACCTTGAGCACCCGATCCGTATCAAGCTTATCTCTGCAGGGTATCGAGAGCCTGATGCGTTGCAGGCGTTTTACGGAATTAAGGCAGTGCTGGGCCTTCTGCTGAGCCTGAGCTTATTGACTATCAGCATACGCCTTGGCGGGAGCGCCGGAGCTGCACTGGTTGCGGCAATTGGCGGGGCAGGACTGGGATACCTGATACCTGCTCATCTACTGAACAGCAGGCTGAGCCGGAGGCGCGCCAGATTGCGTCAGGCATTGCCAGCAGCCCTCGATTTGCTTGTATTGGGACTAGAGGCTGGACAGGGGCTGGACAACTCACTGATGGACACGAGCAAAGAGCTAAGGACGGTCTATCCCGAACTGAGCGAGGAGCTCTCTCTTACCTATCTCGAAATGAAAGCTGGCCATTCCAGAGCGGATGTACTGGCAAGACTGGCGCAAAGAACGGGCGAACCTGAGGTTCGGAAGCTGACCAATTTATTACTGGATGGGGACCGATTTGGAACTTCGCTTGGCCCGGCTATCCGAAACCATGCCTCATTCACGCGGGTACGCCGGCGGCAAATGGCACAAGAACAAGCAAGGAAAACAGGCGTGAAGTTGGTCTTTCCTGTATTTTTCCTGATTTTCCCGTGTGTATTGCTAGTGACGCTTGGTCCCGCGATTCTGAGGCTCATGCAGGGCCTGGGGCAGATGCTGGGCCCAACGCCCTAGCCCTTGAGTTCGGCAGCAATTTCTGCAGCGGCCTTGCGGGCTTCCGTTACTGCGCCGACAGGAAAACTGATCGCTCCCACGCGAGGATGACCTCCGCCGCCATAGCGCTCACAGATCGAGGCGAGGTTATGATTGATTTCTTTGGCCCAAGGGCTGGAGCCAACGCTGACTTTCGTGCGGAAGGTGGATTCGCTTACAGAAACCGTGTAGGTGTCGCTGGGAAAGAGATAGTAAGGTACGAACTTGTTGTAGCCTTCAAGGTCGTGCCCAACGAGATCAAAAAAGATGACGCCACCCTCGGTGCGAGCCTGTTTGGCGATTACGTCAATCGAGCGCAGATGACGTTGGTAGAGAGGATCGAAAGCAGCAGCAATTTCAGGCTTCGCGATGATTTCATCGAGGGTAGCAGTCTGCATAGCGGCAATGATGTTCTGGACTGTTTCAGAGCCTTTGGATGCCTCAATGACAAGCACAAGTTTGGTGGCGGCCGCTTTTAGCTCTACCGCTTCGGTGGGAGTTGCGTACTGTGCTCCGTCGATGATGTCGGCCCATTTGACGAGGTTGTCGAGATCGGGCGCTTCATAGCCA
>LNFM01021531.1_pt1 | contig 11598 bp, 10 predicted proteins | sample 596031 | NCBI WGS metagenome assembly LNFM01 (sample SAMN04254537, study PRJNA301005) | activated carbon metagenome | isolation source: dual media filters at the Ann Arbor, Michigan drinking water treatment plant | place: USA: Ann Arbor | reverse complement strand
CGCCAACACCCGGAACAACCCCATCGAGGACATCGAGACGCACTTCCCGCTGCGCGTGACGCGGTACGAGCTGCGCGACGACTCCTCGGGGGCCGGCACCTGGCGCGGCGGCATCGGCACCGTGCGCGAGATGGAGATGCTCGCCGATGGCGGCTTCTCGCTGGAGGGCGACGGGGCCAAGCACGCCCCGCCCGGCCTGTTCGGCGGCGAGGACGGCACGCCCGGCGCGGTGATCCTGAACGCCGGCACCGAGCGCGAGCGGGTGCTCCCCTCCAAGTTCCCCTACCGCAAGGCGTCCGCCGGCGAACGGCTCCTGCTGATCGCCCCCTCGGGCGGCGGCTACGGCCCTCCCGGCGACCGCGATCCGGAGGCCGTGGCGGGCGACGTGGCCGACGGATACATCACCCCGGAGGCCGCATCGCGGGCATACGGGCCCGGAACGCCCGCGTAGCGCGGGAAATCGCATGGGCATCGCCATTGCCGCCCGTCCGAGCCGAGCCATAGAGTCAGCCGGTCGTTTCACCGGCAAGGGGGGATCAGGATGAGAGTACGGCGCCGTTGGCTGCCGTTTGTGATGGTCGCGGCGCTCGCCGTCGCGGTCGCAGGGTGCGGGGACGACGAGGACTCCACCGCGGGCGGCACCACCGCCGCCGCGAGCGGGCTGGACCTCGCGGGCGCGCAGGCGGAGATCGACACGTACCGCGCGGTGCCGGAGTTCACGGCGCCGGGTCCGGCCGTGGACGCCGCCGCCGCGAAGGGCAAGACGCTGGCGATCGTGCCCGCGTCGAGCAACGTCCCGTTCGTGACCACCATCGCGGACAACATGGTGAAGGTCGGCACCACCGCCGGCCTCACGGTCACCGTCTTCAAGAACCAGGGCACCCCGGCGGAATGGGCGAAGGGCGTGAGTGACGCGCTCAGCAAGAACGCCGACTCCATCGACCTGCTCGCCGGCCTCGACCCCGCGGCCGTGTCCGCGCAGGTCACCCAGGCCAAGGGCAAGAACATCCCGGTGGTCGCCACCCACCTGTACGACGTGAACCAGGAGGGCGACCCGAACATCGCGGCCGCCACCAACATCCCGTACGAGCAGGCCGGCCGCCTGCTGGCGAACTGGGCGATCGTGCGGACCGAGGGCAAGGCCAACGTCCTGGTCACCACCATCAACCAGGTCAACTCGACGGTGCCGATGATGACCGGCATCGAGGACGAGTTCGCCACCCGCTGCCCGGACTGCACGATCACCAAGGTCGACAGCACGATCGCCGACCTCGGCAAGCTGCAGCAGCAGGTCCAGTCGGAGCTCACCGCGAACCCCGACATCAACTACGTGATCAACCTGTACGACAGCGCGCAGGCCCCGCAGACCGAGGCCGCCATCAAGGCGCTGTCGCGTGACGATCTGAAGATCGCCACGTTCAACGGCACTCCCGACATCCTCAAGCTCATCAAGCCCGGCTCGGTGATCGAGATGGACGTCGGCGAGAACCTCGAGTGGATCGCCTACGCGGCCGTCGACCAGCACCTGCGTCTGCTGACCGGCGCCGAGCCGACGACCACCCCGAACGTCCCGATCCGCGTGTTCGACGAGACCAACGTGGCCGAGGCGCTCGAGGACGGCGCGGGCTTCGGCACCGCGTTCCGCGACGAGTACGCGACGCTCTGGGGTCTGAAGTAACACCCCACGCATCCGACGCGCGGGCGGCCGATGTGCCGCCCGCGCTGTCGCTGCGCGGGGTGAGCAAGCACTTCGGGGGCGTGCGCGCCCTCGCGGACGCCGACCTGTCGGTGCTGCCGGGCGAGGTCCACGGCCTGCTCGGCGAGAACGGGTCCGGCAAGTCCACCCTCATCAAGATCCTCGCCGGGTTCCACGAACCGGACAGCGGCGAGCTGGAGTTCTCGGGACGGCCCGTGCCGCTCCCGCTGCCGCCGGGGCGCTTCCGCGAGCTCGGCATCGGGTTCGTGCACCAGGACCTGGCGCTCGTGCCCAGCCTCACGGTGGTCGAGAACCTGCGCGCCGGCCTCATCGCGCGCTCATCCCACCTGCGGCCGCTGTCCTGGGGCCGGGAGGCCCGGCGGGCCCGCGAGGTGTTCGCCCGGTACGGCGTGCGGCTGGACCCGACCGCCGTGGTGGGCGAGCTGCGCCCGGTGGACCGCGCGCTGCTGGCCATCGTGCGCGCCGTGGAGGAGGTGCGGGCCGAGCACGAGGGCCCCGGCATCCTGGTGCTCGACGAGCCCACCGTCTTCCTGCCGCGCACCGAGGTGGAGCACCTGTTCGCCCTGGTGCGCGAGATCGCCGCCACCGGCGGCAGCGTCCTGTTCGTCTCGCACGACCTGGACGAGATCCGGGAGATCACCGACCGGGTGACCGTCCTGCGCGACGGCCATGTGGCGGGCACCGCGGTGACCTCCCAGACCGGCGAGGCGGCTCTGGTGGAGATGATCATCGGGCGGCGCCTGGAGCAGTTCAGCGGCGCCCATCGCGACCACACCGGCGAGGCGCCGGCCGTCACGGTGACCGGCCTCACGGGCCCGGGGGTGCGCGACGTGGAGCTGCGCGTGGCCGCCGGCGAGGTGCTGGGGCTCACCGGGCTCGCCGGGTCCGGGTTCGAGGCGGTGCCGTACCTGCTGGCCGGCGCGTGGCCGGCCGAATCCGGCACCCTGACCCTCGAGGGCACCGAGCACGACCTCACGCGGATGACGCCGCCGGCGGCGCTTGCGGCGCGCATGGCCCTCATCCCCGGCGACCGCCAGCGCGACGGCGCGGTGGGCGGCCTGTCGGTGACCGACAACCTCACGCTCCCCCAGCTCCCGCGGTTCCGCGAGGGCGGGCGGCTGCGGCGCGGGCGGATGCACGACCACACCGGCGCGCTGATGGAGACCTTCGATGTGCGGCCGCCGAATCCCCGCAGCGACTACGGGGCGTTCTCGGGCGGCAACCAGCAGAAGGCCCTGCTGGCGAAGTGGCTGGACACCGGACCGCGGCTGCTGCTGTTCCACGAGCCCACGCAGGGCGTGGACGTGGGCGCCCGCCAGCAGATCTTCGCGACGATCCGTGCGGCGGCGGAGGCCGGCGCCAGCATGGTGTGCGCCAGCAGCGACCACGAGCAACTCGCCCAGATCTGCGACCGGGTGCTGGTGTTCGGACGGGGACGGGTGATCAGCGAGCTGAGGGGGGATGACGTGGTCAAGGACCGCATCACCGAGCAGTGCTACGCCGGCGCCGAGGCGAGGACGGCCTCCGCATGAGCACCGCCCCCGCGCAGGCCCCGTCCCGGGTCCGCAGCTGGCTGAGCCGCGACATGGCGGAGCGGCTCGCCCTGCCGGTGGTCTGGATCGCCACCATCGTGGTGTTCGGGTTCCTGCGGCCCGACACGTTCCTGACCACGGACAACATGTTCGTGAACATCCTGGGCACCCAGGCCGTGCAGGTGATGCTGGCGCTGGCGCTGATCGTGCCCCTGGTGGCCGGCGAGTACGACATCTCGGTCGCCGCGAACCTCAGCCTGTCGGCCATGATCGTGGCCCTGCTGAACGTGGATCACGGGGTGAGCATCTGGATCGCGATCCTCGCCGCGCTCGCCGCGGGCGCCGTCATCGGGATCGTGAACGGCGGCCTCATCGTGCTCCTGGGGATCGACTCGTTCATCGTCACCCTCGGCACGTCCACGTTCATCGCCGGCGTGGTGCTGTGGATCTCCGACTCGCGCACCGTGGGCGGCATCTCCGGGGATCTCGTGAACAACGTGATCATCAACAAGCTGCTCGGCATCCCGCTGGGCTTCTGGTACGCGCTGGTGTTCTCCGCGATCCTGCTCTACGTGCTGGAGTTCACGGCGCTCGGGCGGCGCCTGCTGTTCGTGGGCCGAGGGCGCAGCGTCGCCCGGCTGTCGGGCCTGCACGTCGGGCGTCTGCGGTGGGGGGCCATGGTGGCCTCCGGCCTGCTGGCCGCCGCGGCCGGGGTCATCTACGCCGGCACCACGGGATCCGCGGACCCCACCAGCGGGCTGAACTTCCTGCTGCCGGCCTTCTCGGCCGCGTTCCTGGGCGCCACCACGATCCAGCCCGGGCGCTTCAACCCCTTCGGCGCGGTCGTGGCGGTCTACTTCCTGGCGACGGGCATCACCGGCCTGCAGCAGCTGGGCGTGGACACCTTCATCCAGCAGCTCTTCTACGGCGGCGCGCTCGTGCTGGCCGTCGCGCTGTCGCAGCTCGCCCGCAAGCGGAACGCCATCCAGTTCACCCCCGGGGAGTGAGGGCGGGGCGGGCGCGCCGCCCCGCCCCGGTCGTCCCGCTCACGACCCGCGGATGGGTTCCCGCAGGTCGATCACCGCGACGCCGTCCGCCGTGCCCGCCGCCAGCGCTGCGCCGTCCGGGCTGAACACGAGCGCGGCGACCTCGTCACCCAGCTCGCACCGGACCGGTGCGGGCACCCGACCGGGCCCGATCCGCCAGACGACGACCGATCCGCCCTCCGTGCCGGCCGCCAGGAGCGACCCTGAGGAAGGTGCGGCGATCGCGGTGATCAGCGTCTCGTCCCCGTCGAGCACCCTGGGACGGCGACCGGCCGGTCCGGCACCCGAGCAGTCCCACAACGTGATCGCGTCGCCGCCACCGGTCGCGAGATACCGTCCGTCGGCGCACCATCCGAGGGTCGTGACCTTCGTGGGATACCCGCTCATCATCAGGTCCTCCGCGTCCGCCACGATCCAGTAGTGGACCGTGGCGTCCTGATCGCCGGTGGCGATGTGCCGGCCGTCCGGGCTCCAGCGCAGCGTGAGGCTCGACCCGGTCCATGACAGCCGGGCGACCGGATCGACGGCGGCGGGTTCCCAGATGGTCACCCCGCCGTACGCCGACACGGCGACGCGCCCACCGCCGGGCGCCCACTCGAGGTCGGTGATCGTGCTGCCGTGGTCGGCCGTGTCGGTCAGGGTGGCGCCGTCCCGGCCCAGGACGACGAGCCTCCGGCCCGCCGAGGCCGCCAGCATCGCGCCGTCCGGGGAGTACGCGCACCGGTCGGCCCAGCCGCCCAGCACGACCTCCCCCGCGGCGCCCCCGGCGGGGCGCCACCTGCGCAGCGCGCCGTCCTCGCCGGCGCTCGCCAGCTCACCGCCGTCGGTCGCCCAGGACACCGACGCGACGGCGCCGTCGTGCGCCCCCAGGCGGCGCCCCGACCCGTCGGCCGCGGCGTGCGCCACCACGGCGCCCGACAGGTCCCCGGCGACGACCGCGGCGCCGTCCGGAGCCCATGCGACGGCGGAGACGTGCTCGGCCGCGGCGGCCCGCCATCGCACCGACGGCGCCGACGGTGCGGGCCGCGCGGTGAGCGACGGGCGCGCCGGCCTCATGCGAGGCATGCCCGGAACCCCTCGATGAGCTCGGCACGGTCCAGGTTCCGGCCGATGAACACGATCGTGCTTCGGCGCGGGTCGTCGCCCCACGGCCGGTCGGGCCGGGAGTCCATGAGCATGTGCACCCCCTGGAACACGTACCGCCGGGGATCGCCCTGCACGGCCAGGATCCCCTTGCTGCGGAAGAGGTCGGGACCACGGGTGGCGAGCAGGTTGCTCAACCACGCGTTCAGCCGGTCCGCATCCAGCTCCCCCGGCAGCTCGATCCCCACGGAGGTGACCTCCGCGTCGTGCTCGTGGTCGGGCGCGAACTCCCGCGCCAGCAGCGGGGCCACCAGGCCGCCGGGGCCGCCGAGCTCCATCGCGAACTCATCCGGGCCGTGCTGGGTGAAGAGCGCGTACGCGACGCCCGGCCGCAGATCCAGCGACACCCAGGCGCCGTTCGCGTCCACGGGGATCCTCGCCAGACGGCCCGGCACGAGTGCGCCGCTGCTGCCCAGGTCCAGGGGCTCGTCCGAGAACGCGAGGGTGGCCTGGCGCAGCACGCCGTCCAGGCCGGGCTCATCGGCGGTCGCCACGGGCAGCAGCAGGACGTCGATGGACGGGTCGGGTCCCTCGGCGAGCGAGAGGTTCAGCGGGCCGTCGGAGGCCACGATGCCGGCCCACTCGAACGGGTACTGCGGCTGCAGGAACTCCGGGTCGATCTCCAGGGCCCGGTCGATGCTGAACCCGCCCACCTCCAGCAGGGCGTCGAGGTCGACCCCCTCGGCGTTGGTGCTGCGGTGCAGGCGGGCACGGCTGTTGATGCCGCGGACCCTCCGCTCCAGCCGGTCGAGCTCCTCGCCCTCGGCCAGGTCGGCCTTGTTGAGCAGGACCACGTCGGCGAACGCGAGCTGCTCCTTCACCTCTGGGGCGGAGTCGATGTGCTGCCACACGTGCTTGGCGTCCACGACGGTGACGATGCCGTCCAGCCGCAGGCGCCCCGACATCTCGTCGTCCACGAAGAAGGTCTGCGCCACCGGCCCGGGGTCCGCGAGGCCGGTGGTCTCGATGAGGATCCGGTCGAAGCGGTCGCGGCGCTTCATGAGGCGCCCGAGGATGCGGATGAGGTCCCCGCGAACGGTGCAGCAGATGCACCCGTTGTTCATCTCGAAGATCTCCTCCTCGGCATCGATCACGAGGTCGTTGTCGATGCCGACCTCCCCGAACTCGTTCTCGATGACGGCGATCCGCTGCCCGTCCCGGAACCCAGGAAGCCGGTGAGGACCGTGACCGGCACGCGGTCGTCGGTGATGGCCATGCTGCTCCTTCACTGCGGGTGAGCGGTCGGGGGGAGCGCCGTCCCCCTCCCCAACATGATAATGATTCTCGCTCTAATTCAAGGGAGGATCATTGAGACCACTCGCACCCACCGCCGCCGGACTGCTCGCACTCGCCCTGCTCGCCGGGTGCGGGGACTCGGAGGAGCCGGCCACCGCAGACGCGCCGTTGCAGGTCGCCGTCGCCTTCTACCCGGTCGAGGAGGCGGCCCGCCGAGTCGGCGGGGATCGCGTGGAGGTCACGAACCTCACCCCGCCGGGCGTCGCATCGCACGACCTGGAGCTCACCCCGACGGCGGCCGCGGCGCTCGAGGAGGCCGACCTGGTGCTGTACCTGGGCGGCGGCTTCCAGCGGTCGGTGGAGCGCGCCGTCGGCAACCGCGCCGAGGGGTCGTCGATCGACCTGCTGGGCTCCGTCGACCTGCGGACGGTCGACGACGCGGTACCCGGGGTGGTGGGTGAGGTGGACGGCACCGAGCTGGCCGGCCGCCGTGACCCCCACGTGTGGGTGGACCCCGCGCGATACGCCGAGATGGTGGAGGCCGTGCGCGACGGGCTGATCGCCGCGGATCCCGGGGACGCGGACACCTACCGGACCAACGCGGAGGTGTTCCTCGGAGCGCTCCGCGACCTCGACCGGACCTTCGCGCGCGAGCTCGCGGGGTGCCGCGGACGTGTGCTGGTGACCAGCCACGCCGCCTTCGGCTACCTCGCCGACCGGTACGGCCTGCGCCAAGCGCCCATCGCCGCCCGACCCGCGGAGCCTCGCCGCCACCGCCCGGTACGCGAAGGCCAACGGGGTCACCACGGTGTTCTTCGAGACCCTGGTGCCGCGGAAGCTCGCGGACACGGTGGCACGCGAGATCGGCGCGAGGACGGATGCCCTCGACCCGGTGGAGGGCATCCCCCAGGAGCAGCTGGATGCCGGCGCCGACTACGCCAGCATCCAGCGGGACAACCTGCGGCGCCTGGTGAAGGGGCTCGCATGCACCGCGGGCTAGACCACGCCGCCCTGGAGCTTCGCGGGGTCACCGTGCGCTACGGGCGCCACGTCGCCGTCGAGGACGCGTCCTTCAGCATCGCCCAGGGCGAGCTGGTCGCCCTGGTGGGGCCCAACGGCGCCGGCAAGTCCACCCTGTTCCGCGCGGCGCTCGGGCGCCTCCCGGCCGAGGGGACGATCGTGGTGCACGAGACCCGGCGGCACGGCGCGGCGTTCGTGCCGCAGCGGCCGGAGGTGGAGCTCGACTTCCCGATCACGGTGGGACAGGCCGTCGCCACGGGCCGGCGGGCGGTGCGCGGCTTCCGCCCGTGGAACGACGGGCATGACCGGCGCGCCGTCGCGCGTTGCCTGAGCCGCGTCGGGCTCGACGGCCTCGAGCGCCGCCCCATCGGCGCCCTCTCCGGCGGGCAGCTCCAGCGGGTGCTCATCGCCCGGGCCCTGGCGCAGGAACCGTCGGTGATGCTGCTGGACGAACCGCTGTCCGGCGTGGACGCGGGCATGACCGTCGCCCTGGTCGACCTGCTGCGGCGGCTCGCCGACGAGGGCACCGCCATCATGGTCTCCACCCACGACCTGGCCCTCGTGCGCGAGCGCTTCGACCGCTGCATCGCCATCAACCGCCGGGTGGTGGGGGACGGGCCGCCCGGGGAGGTGCTGGACGCCCGCGGCCTGGAGCGCTTCTTCGGGCTCCCGGCGCTCGCGGCGGCCTGAGCATGCACTGGCTCACCGACCCCTACGCCTACGAGTTCATGCAGCGCGCATTGGGCGCTGCGCTGCTGGTGGGCGTCCTGAGCCCGCTCGTTGGCGTGTGGGTGGTGCTCGGCCGGCTCGCGTACCTGGGGGACGCCATGGGCCACGCGTCGCTGTCCGGCGTGGCGCTCGCGTACCTGCTCGGGGCGAGCATCGTGCTGGGCGCGCTCGCCGCGGGCATCCTCATGGCGGTGCTCATCGCGGTGCTGTCACGACACCCCCGGCTGCGCAGCGATTCGGTGATCGGGATCGCCGAGGTGGCGCTCTTCGCGGTCGGGGTCCTGGTGCTCAGCCGTGCCGACGACGTGAGCATCGACCTCACCCACCACCTCTTCGGATCCATCACGGCCGTCACGTCCGCGGACCTGCGGCTCAATCTCCTGCTCACGGCCGGCGCCGTCTGCCTGCTCGCCGTCCTCTGGCGGGACCTTCGGTCGAGCGCGTTCGACCCCCTCCACGCCGGGCTGGTCGGGATCCGCGTGGGCGCCCTGCGCCTCGGCATGCTGGGCGCCCTGGCGGTGGCCGTGGTGGTGTCGCTCCAGTCGGTGGGGCTGCTCATGAGCATCGCGATGCTGGTGATCCCGGCGGCGGCGGCCCGCCTGTGGAGCGCCACCGTGCTCGGCATGACGCTCACCGCCTGCGGCCTCGGGGTCACCGCGGCGGCCGGGGGGCTCACCGTGGCCTACCACCTCGCCACGCCTCCGGGCGCGACCATCGCCCTCTCCGCCGTGGGACTGCTCGCGGTCTCGGCGCTGGCGACGATGCCGCGCCGGGGCCGCAGGCCCGCGGCGCACGCGCCGGCCCCGGTGGGGTAGTCAGGCCCCCGCGCAGTCGGGGCAGCGGCCCCTCAGCACCACGTCGTGGTCGGTCACCTGGAAGCCGGTGCGCCGCCCGCTGCCGGTGATCGCCCGCTCCAGGTCCCGGTCCTCGAACGGATCGACCCGGCCGCATTCGGTGCACACCACGTGGTGGTGGTGATGGCCGCCCGGCTGGGCCGCCTCGAAGCGGGAGACCCCGTCACCGAACTCGATCTTGGTGACCAGCCGCAGTCCCACCAGCTGGTCGAGCACCCGGTAGACCGACGCGATGCCCACCCGGCGCCCGCCGTCCACGCGGAGCAGATCGTGGATCTCCTGCGCGGTCTGACAGCAGCCGGTCCCCGCGAGGGTCTCGAGCACGGCGGTCCGGGCGCCACCCGCGCGGTGGCCGGCACGGGCCAGCTCGGCGCGCGCGTGGTCGATCCAGGGCTCGGAGGCGGGGTGGTCGTGCACGCCCGTATCTTCGCGCGTCCGGCGCCGGCCCGCACCGGGCACGTCCGCCACCGCCGGCCGAGGTCCCCCGGTCACCCCTCCACCACGTGACCCGCCTCGCGCAGCCGGAGCGCGGCACGGTCCATGTCGGCGGATCGCACCAGGACGTGGTCGGTGTCGTGGGTGGAGATCACGAACACCGGGATCCCCGCCTCGGCGAGCGGCCTGGCGATGGACGCCAGCACGCCGGTAAGGGCGAAGTCGAGGGGTCCGCGCACCGAGAACGCGCCCCAGCCCCGCTCGGCGACGACGTCGCCGGGCACCCGGGACTCGGCGCACACCACCGACAGCTCGTCCGCGGTGCGCGTGACCGACACGAACCCGGCCTCGTCCAGGCCGGCCCATTCCGGCAGCCGGGCGTCCGCGGGCAGCCGCGCCACGGCCAGCCGCACGTCCAGCCGCAGCAGCACCGGCATCAGTGGTGGTGGTGGTCGTGCGGGTCGTGGTGGCCGTGCGCGTGGCCGGGATCCAGCGCGATGGGCGTGCCGTCCGGCAGATCGCCCAGGACCAGGCCGAACGTGGCGATGACCGCCTCCTTGGAGACCACCTCGCCGGGCGGCCCCACGGCGACCACGCGGCCGGCCATCAGCAGGGCCTGGTCGGCGTGCATCGCCTCCCGCACGTCGTGCGTGGAGTGGATCACCGCCGCGCCGCGGACGCGCTCCTCGTCGAGCGCCGCGGTGAGCAGCTCGCGGGCGGCCGGGTCGAGCCCGGACGCGGGCTCGTCGAGCACCAGCAGGTCCGCGCGCTGGGCCAGCGCCTGCGCCACGTACGCCCGCTGGCGCTGGCCGCCCGAGAGGTCCCGCAGCGCGCGGCGCGCCAGGGGGAGGATCTGCATGCGCCCCATGGCCTCCTCCACCCGGGCGTGGTCCTCGGGGCCCGGGCGCCCCAGCAGCCCCAGGCGCGGGAACCGGCCCATGGCCACCACGTCCCGCACGCGGAGCGGAAGCACGAAGCCCTGGGGGTGGAACTGGCCCACGTACGCCACGCGGGCCGGCTGCGCCCCGGGCGCGCCGTCCAGCACCCGCAGCTCGCCCCCCAGCGCCGGCTGCAGGCCCACCACGGTGCGCAGGAACGTCGACTTCCCGGAGCCGTTGGTGCCGACGATGGCCAGCGTGCTCGCCGGGGGCACCTCGAGCGTGATGTCCTCGACCACGACCCGGCCGTCCCACCCCACCGCGACGCCCCGGGCGCGGACCGCGGCGTCGCTCACGCCGTCTCCACCTGCGGCGCGCGGCGGTCCATGAGCGTGCTCAGCGCCAGCGCCACGAAGAAGACGGCCACCTGCACCAGCACCACCGATGCGCCGGCCGCCAGGTCGTACGCGTAGGACATCGCGAGGCCCGCCCACACCGACACCGCCCCGATGACCCCGGCGATGATCATCATCACGCCCGCCCGGTGGGCGAACAGGGCGGCGGTGGCCGGCGGCGCCACCAGCATGCCGAACACCAGCAGGGTCCCGACGGCCTGGAACGACACCACCACGGTGACCGCGATGAGGGCCAGCATGAGCGCGTGGTACCGCGCCGCGCGGAACCCCGCCACGGTCGCCGTCTCCGGATCGATGCACAACAGCAGGAAGGGTCGTGCGAACAGCCCCGCCACGCCCAGCACCAGCAGCGTGACGACGGCCTGGAGCTGGATGTCGTCCCAGCCGATGCCCAGCACGTCGCCGAACAGGATTCGGGTGAGGTCCCCGGTGAAGCTGGAGGAGCGCGAGACGATCACCACGCCCAGGGAGAGCATGCCCACGAACAACAGCCCGATCGCCGTGTCGCCCGAGAGCCGTGACGAGCGCGTGACCAGGGTGACCCCGCCGATCATCACGGCGGCGCCCACCAGCGCGCCCAGCATGCCGGGGC
>LNFM01011949.1_pt1 | contig 11598 bp, 8 predicted proteins | sample 596031 | NCBI WGS metagenome assembly LNFM01 (sample SAMN04254537, study PRJNA301005) | activated carbon metagenome | isolation source: dual media filters at the Ann Arbor, Michigan drinking water treatment plant | place: USA: Ann Arbor | reverse complement strand
GAAGGATGCTCCAGAACACGCCTCGATCGCAATCTGGAGCGTCCTTCGAGCCGCCGCGACGCGGCTCCTCAGGATGAGGGCTTGGATGATCGGCCGTGAGCAAAAGCAAGCCCCGGGCCGGCGCGATTGCCGCTGGCGCGCCGGCGCATTATCGCTCACAGCCATCCGGAGCAGCGGGCTCCCAAGGCCCGCCCAAGACGAAACGCGCCATCGCGGAGCAGGCCATGTCGGATCGCAGAACCATCGGCACCTTCGACTATGTCGTGATCGGCGCGGGCTCGGCCGGCTGTGTCGCGGCGAACCGCCTCTCCGCCGATCCGCGCAAAAAGGTGCTGGTGCTGGAAGCCGGCGGCATGGACGACTGGATCTGGTTCCATATCCCGGTCGGCTATCTCTACGCGATCGGCAACGCCCGCGCAGACTGGCTGTTCAGGACCGAGCCGCAAGCCGGCCTCGGCGGCCGCGCACTCGCCTATCCGCGCGGAAAAGTGCTCGGCGGCTGCTCGGCCATCAACGCGATGATCTATATGCGCGGGCAGGCTGCCGATTATGATGGCTGGCGTCAGCAGGGCCTGACCGGCTGGGGCTGGGACGATGTCCTGCCGCATTTCCTGAAGCATGAGGACCATGTCGCGCCCGGCCCCGATGGCATGCACCGCGCTGGCGGCGAATGGCGCGTCGAGCATCCGCGCGTGCGCTGGGACATTCTGGACGCGGTGCGCGACGCCGCCGATGCGGCCGGCATCGCCCGAATCGAGGATTTCAACACCGGCGACAACGAAGGCTCAGCCTATTTCCAGGTCAACCAGCGTCGCGGCCGGCGGCTGAGCGCCTATCGCGCCTTTCTCGTGCCGGCGCTGGAGCGCGACAACACGCGGCTCGAAATCGGCGTCATGGTCGAGCGCGTCGTCATCGCGGACGGGCGCGCCGTCGCGGTCGAGTTCACCCATAACGGCGAGGCCCTGCGCGTCGAGGTCTCGGGCGAGATCGTGCTCAGCGCCGGCGCGGTCGGTTCGCCCGCCATCCTCGAGCGCTCCGGCATCGGCGACGGCGCGCGCCTGCAGGCGCTGGGGCTGGACACGATGCTGGACCGGCCCGGCGTCGGCGAGAATCTGCAGGATCATCTCCAGATCAGGCCGGTCTACAAGGTCGAGGGCGTGCGCACGCTCAACACCGACTACGCGAAGCTCTGGCGCAGGCCGCTGATGGCGCTGGAATATGCGGTCAGGCGCACCGGCCCGCTGACCATGGCCCCCTCGCAGCTCGGCGCCTTCGCCAAATCCTCTCCGGACTACGCCACCGCCAATCTCGAATTCCATTTCCAGCCGCTCTCGCTCGACACATGGGGGGCGGGCCTGCATCGTTTCGGGGCGTTCACCGCCAGCGTCTGCAATTTGCGCCCGTCGAGCCGGGGCAGCGTCCATATCAGGACGCCGGACGCGCCCGACGCACCCGCCATCTCGCCGAACTATCTCGCCACCGACGAGGACCGCCGCGTCGCGGTCGATGCCTTGAAGCTCGCCCGCCGCATCGTCTCTCAGGCCCCGCTCGCCCGTTTCCAGCCGAGCGAGCATCTGCCGGGTCCGCGGATCGCCAGCGACGAGGCCCTCCTCGACGCCGCCGCCGCGCTCGGCACCACGATCTTCCACCCCGCCGGCACCGTCCGCATGGGCCGCGAGGAGGATCGCCACGCGGTGCTCGACGAGCGTCTGCGCTTGCGTGGCGTCAGGGGCCTGCGCGTCATCGACGCCTCGGTCATGCCCGCGATCACCTCGGGCAACACAGCCGCTCCCACCATGATGATCGCCGAGAAGGGCGCGGGCATGATGCTCGAGGATGCGCGGGCCGCCTGATGGAGCCTGGCCCGACGCGACCGACGCCGCTGCCGGTGCGCGCCTTGCGCGCCCTCGTCGAGGTCGTGCTGGCCACGCTGATCCTGCTCGACGAGCTGGCGCGCCCGCTCTACCGCCCGCTCGCGCGCTGGATCGCCTCCCTGCGGCTGGTCGCCCGCATGGAGGCCGCGATCGCGCGGATGCCGCGTCTGGCGGTGCTTCTGCTGCTCGCCCTGCCGCTGGCCATCGCCGAACCGCTCAAGCTCGTCGGCCTCGTGCTCGTCGGGCGCGGCCAATTCGCGCTCGGTGTCGTCGTGCTCGCGCTGGCCTATCTCGCCAGCTTCCTGATCGTCGAACGGATCTACCACGCCGGCCGCGCCCAGCTTCTGAGCTATCGTTGGCTCGCCTGGGCGATGGGCCATCTCTCGCGGTTGCGCGCCGCACTGCTGGACTGGGTCAAGGCCAGCGCCGCCTGGCGCTTCGTGCAGGCGCGGCGCGAGGCGGTTCGCCGCTGGTGGCGCAGCCTGCGCGGCTGAACCTCAGTCCTGTCCCGGCCAATCCAATCGTCCAAGATCGCGGGCACCGTCGACGATGCGGACAATCAGAACGCCGCCGTCGATCAGATGATAAAGAACCAGCCAGCGCTCGGCGACGAGACCTCTGGCGCCATCGCCGATTTCGGGTCGGGCGACGCCGATCTCAGGATGGTGGGCAAGCTGGGCCGCGCGACGCTCGATGCGATCGATCAAGGCATCGGCAACGGCTGTGCTGTCGCGCGCGATCCAGAGCCAGATGTCGATCAGGTCGTCATTTGCCTGTTGGGAATAATGAACCTGCCCCACTCGCTCAGACTTTCGCGGCGAGGCGCTGCCGGGCTTTCGCCTTGAGGACGGGAAGATCGATCTCGCCGGCATCGCCACTGGCGAGGCCATCCTCCCAGGCCTGCCGCAGCCATTGCAGCTTGTCGGCCTTCTGCCGGTCGTGCTCCTCAAGAAGCAGCAAAGCTTCGCGCACGACCTCGCTGGAGGACCTGTAGCGGCCGGTATCGACCTTGGCCTTGATGAACCGGGCCAGTTCGTCGGTCAGCGACACAGTCATGTTCATGGTCGGCCACCGCTTGTTCGATGATGGATTCGATCCCGCACTCTAGCAAAATTTGCGGCTTTCGGCATTTGGCCACTGATCGACAATGCCGCCCATCGGGACCACAGACAAACAAGCGCTCTCGCTCAGAACCTAACGTCCAACCGCCCCTTCAGCGCATGATCGCGCTGGCCGTCTCCGAGCGCGGCCGTATAGGCGACGCCGAGGCTCGTCATACCCGAGACGCGCCATGACAGGCCGGCTTCCGCCACCAGCGCATCGCGCGCCACCGGCGCGGCATAGACGTTGAACGCCCCGCCCCCGCTGGCGAAGGAAAGCCTTGCGCTCGGCGTGGTCTCGCCAAAGGCGTGCCGCCAGCCGAGCATGCCCCGCGCGAACAGCGGCATGACGGCGATCTGTGCTTCAGCGCGCAGCCCCAGCGTCGTGAAGCCGAGGCTCTGGCTCGATCCGCTCACCCGCAGCGCCGCCGCCCCGCCCTGCTCCGTGCCGCCTTCGCTGCGGACATGCACGAAGGCGATCTGGGCGAAGGGCTCGAAGGCGACCGCGCCCATCCGCAGCCCGTAGCCGATCTCGGCGAAGCCCTGCGTGGTAGAGCCCTGCCCCTCATGGCGCAGCACGTCGGAGAAGCCGCGCAGCAGAACCTGCCGGGTCAAATCGGTCTCGTTCCAGGCATAGGCCGCGCTCGCCCGCAGATTGACCGCGCCGAGCTTTGCGCCGCCATAGAGCGCCGCATGGACCGCATCCTGCGTGCCGCTGGAGCGCCGCGCATCGACATCGAAATGATGCCGGGTGAAGCCGGCCAGCGCGCCGATGCGCCAGGGCGAGACGCCGTTCGACTCGAACTCCGCGCCCGCCAGCATGCCGCCGCCGCGACGTTCTAGCAAGGCGGCGTTGCCGTCGCCGTCGCTGCGCCCGGCGGCCCCGATCGCCTCGCCCCAGAACGTCACGCGGCGGATCTCGAAGCGCGGGGCAGGCAGCGACACGCCGCCCTTGCGGCCGGGCAGATCGGCGCTGAAGGCGCCCTGCACCGTGCCCAGCGAGGCAGAGGTCTCGAACGGCGCGCGCAGGCGGTTCAGCACCGCCTCGCGCACGAGATGGCTGGTCTCGATCGCGACCGAGACGCCTTGCGCATGCGCCTCGCCCGAAAGCGCGTCGAAACCGGCCCGCGCCTCGGCGATGGTCGAGGAGATCAGTGCGTCATAGATCCGGTTGCCCGCGCCGAGCGCTTCGGCCGCGCGGCCGGCCCCGGTCTGGTTGCGGGTGATCGCCACGAAACGACCCGGCCCGGCCCCGAACGAGACGTCGTTGCGCGCCAGCGTCAGCACGACGTCGTTGGCCCCGTAGCTCAGCGTCGGGGTCAGGAAGGCGAGGTTGGTGGTCAGGCTGGAGAACGTCCCGCTGACGCCGCCCTGCGCCGCCAGGATGACGTAGCGCGTCGACAGCGCATAATCGCCCTGCTCGGCCAGCACCTGCACGAGGCCGCCGGTCAGCGTCGCCGTTCCGGTCGCGTCGATCCGGTCGGTCGCGCCGGCCGCATTGACCTCGACCTGATAGGTCGAGCCCGGAGCGAAGGCGACATTGCCGGCCACGGCGAGCGTGCCGATCGAGTTGCCGGGCGCGACCGCGCCCGCGACCGCGTTGATCCCGCCGACCGTGCCCGTGCCGCCAAGCGTGCCGCCGTTCAGCGTGACGACCGAGCCGGCCAGCGAGCCGTTGACGACGAGCACGCCGGCATTGAGGCTGGTCGCGCCGGTGAAGGAGCTCGTCCCCGTCAGGCTGAGCGTGCCCGAGCCGGTCTTGACCAGCCCGCCCGTCCCCGAGATCGCGCCCGAAAAGGTGGTGGAGCTGTTGTTCCCGCCGGTGGTCAGCGTTGCCGCGCCGATGGCGGCCGTGCCTGCGCCCGCAAGCGAGCCGATGGTCTGGGTGAAGCCGTTGAGCGCCAGCGTCGCGCCCGAGGCCACGGTGAAGGCCGAGTTCTGCGAGAACGCGCCAGCGGCATTGGCCCGCAGCGTGCCGCCGGTCACGCTGGTCGCGCCGGAATAGCTGTTCGAGCCCGAGAGCACGGCTGTGCCCGGCCCTGCCTTGGAGAAGCCGCCCGGCCCCGTCAGCGCGGCGCCAAGTGTGAAGGTGAAGGCCGGATCGGCGATGTCGAGCCCGCCGCCGCCATTGCCGAAGGTGATCGTGCGCGCCGTGGTGAAGCTCGTGCCGGTGATCTGCAGCACGCCGCCATTGAAAGTCAGCCCGCCCGCGGCCGCGCCGAGATTGGCGTCGCGCGAGACGCTGAGCGTGCCGGCTGTGAGGGTGGTGCCGCCCGAATAGGTGTTGGTCCCGGTCAGGATCGTGGTGCCCGAGCCCATCTGCACGACCTTGCCGGCCGAGCCCGCCGTCAGCGCGTCGTTGGAGATCACGCCGGCGAAAGTGTAGCTGTCCGAGCGGTTGAAGGCGAGCGTGCCGGCATTGGCGACATTGCCGAGGATCGAGCCCGACGCCCCGCCATTGCCGAGCTGCAGCACGGTGCAGTTGCAGATGCGGGTGCCGCCCTCATAGGTGTTCGCGCCCGCCAGCACCACGGTTCCCGTACCGGTCGTGCCCGGCCTGGTCGTCACCAGGACGGAACTCGAATTGTTGAACCCGCTGATGACACCGGCGAAGGCCGTCGACGAGCCGCCATCGACCGTCAGCGAAAGGCCGGGCGATTCGGTCGTGCCGCCGGGAATCTTGACCTCGCCCGTGCCGGACAAATTGCGGATAGTCGGCGAACTCGCAGTCCTCAGATCGAGGATCGCGCCCGTATCCACACGGGTCGACCCGCTGCCCAGCGCCGTCCCGAAATTCGCCGTTCCCGAAAGCGTGCCGCCTGCGACCACGATCGTCGCTGAGTTGCTGATCGAAACCGCGCCATTGGTGACGTTGACCGTGCCGGCTACGCCAGCCACGCCGAAGGTTGCGGTCGCGCCGGCATTGACAGTCAGGTTCCCGCCGATCTGGATGAGCAGGTTGGCAGCCGCGGAGAACACGCTGCTCGTGTTCGCGGCGAAGATGACGTTCTGCGAATAGGTGCCGTTCCGGTTGACGTCGGTCCGCAGCGCGCCGCCGGCGAGCGTGATCGGCCCTGAACCGAGCGCGTCGATGTTGGCGGGACCCGGCGATGGATTGACATGGTTCGAAACGAGCAGTCCGGCATTGATGGTGGTGCCGCCGGTGTAGGTGTTGGCGCCCGAGAGCACGAGCGTGCCGGCGCCTGTCTTGACGATGCCGAAATCATTGCCGCCGTCGGAGACGACGCCACTTTGCGTCGCCGAGCCGGCGGCGATCCGCAGCTCTGTGTCGGCAGTCAACACCCGCGGCGTCGTGATGGTATCGCCATCGACGAAGATCACTTGCGCGCATAACGGCGCGGCCGAACCCAGCATCGTGCCGGCAAGCAGCACGCCGAGAACGCGACGCCGACGCGTCGCGCCGCCTTGTCGAACGCTGTAACCCACGCAAAACCGTCCCCTGCCCGATCGCCACAATACGACAGCGGCGGGGCTTGGCACATGGATGAATGTTCACAGGAATCTTGGCGCCGCGCAGCGAGCATCTGACGATGGAGCCGGCAACGACAGCCGGCCGCCAGCTCCGCCATCGTACTGCCGCCGTGATCAGTTCAAAGGCATACGCATCCTTGCGGAGGTTGGAGCGGCATTCCGCATCGTAAACCGAATATTAGCCAAACAACCATATTGTTTCCGCGACGATACGAAGCGTCCGGAGGTTGTGATGGCCCACTTCGGTTCCTTGAACGCCAAGGCGGTTCTGCTCGTGCTGACATTGTGCCTGTCTAGCAGCCTCGCCTTGATGGGACTGGCGCATCTCTCGCTGCGTGCCGATGCCGATGCGGTGCTGACCCAGGACGCCCAGGCTGCGAAGCTCCGCTCGAGCGACGTGCTCGGCAAGATCGGTGAGCGCGTCCAGACCTATGCGGCGATCTTCGCCAGTCATCCCGAGGTCGTCGGGGCGATGCAGGGCGGCGACAAGACCGCGATGCGCGAGGTCTTCGTCCGGTTGTTCAAACAGGCCAGCGCGCTCGATCCCGCCGTCGGCAGCATGGAAATCACCAACGCTGCCGGAATCGTCGTGATGCGCGGCCACAACCCGGATCAGTCGGGCGACGACAAGAGCAAGGAAATCCTGGTCCGCAAGGCGCTGGACGGCAGCCCGGCCAAGGGACTGACCGTGTCGCCGACCTCCGGCGAAGTCGCTACCGACGCGGTGCATCCGATCATGTCGCAGGGCAAGCTCGCCGGTACGATCAAGATCGGCTCGCGCTTCCGCGCCAGCACCGCCGCCGAAATCAAGCGGCTCTCGGGCGCGGAGGCGATCCTGCTTTATCGTGGCAAGGTCAACGCCTCCACCATTCCCGACGTGACGACGCTGGCCCCGCAGGCCGCGCTCACGGTCTCGGGCGGCGGGACCGCCACGATGGAGATAGCGGGCAAATCCTACGAAACGGCTGCGCTGTCGCTGCCGATCGAAGGAAGCGAGCCCTTGACGGTGCTGTCGCTGACCGATCGCTCGCCCGCTTTGTCGCGGCTCGTGCAATTCGAGAGCGGGCTGGCCCTGAAGGCGCTGCTGCTGATGGCGCTCAGCGTCCCGGTTGTGGTCCTGCTGGTGCGCCGCGGCGTGCGCACGATCGAGGACCTGACCGCCACGATGCGCAGCCTCGCAGATGGCGCGCTGGAGACCACGATCCCGCATCGCGAACGCAAGGACGAGATCGGCGCCATGGCGGCGGCGATCGACGTGTTCAGGCAGAACGCGCTGCAGGTGCGTGCGCTGGAAGCTCAGGAAAAGGCGAGCGGCGTCGAGCGCCTCGCCCGGGCCGAGGCCATGGCGGGTATCGTCGCCGAGGTCGGCGCGGTGGTCGAGCGCGCCGTTCAGGGCGATTTCAGCGCCCGTGTCGCCTGCGGGAACGCCAGCGACGAACTGCGCCGTCTCGTCGATGGAATCAACGAGATCAACGGCGTCGTCGACGGCGCGACGCGCGATTTCGCGGAGGTGCTCGATGCCCTAGCGCAGGGCGACCTGACCCGCAGCGTCGACACCGCCTATCGCGGCCGCTTCGGCGACCTCAAGCAGGCCATCAACGAAACCATCGCGCGGCTGGCGCAGACGGTCTCGACCATCCAGGCGACGGCAAGCGAGGTCAACGCCTCCGCCCACGAGATCACCACCGGCGCTGACGACCTGTCGAAGCGCACCGAGGAACAGGCAAGCTCGCTGGAGGAGACGGCTGCGACGACGGAGGAGCTTGCTGCTTCCGTCAAGGCGAGCGCCGCCTCGTCGCGGCGCAGCGTCGCTTTGGCCGGCGAAGCGACGCAGGTCGCCGAGAAGGGTGGCGCGATCGTGACTGAGGCCATCGCGGCGATGGCGCGGATCGAGACGTCGAGCCGCAAGATTTCCGAGATCACCTCGGTCATCGACGAGATCGCCTTCCAGACCAATCTGCTGGCGCTGAACGCCGCAGTGGAGGCTGCCCGCGCCGGCGACGCCGGCAAAGGATTTGCGGTGGTGGCGAGCGAGGTCCGTGCGCTGGCGCAGCGCTCGGGCGAGGCGGCCCGGGACATCAAGGGGCTGATCGGCACCTCCGAGGCCGAGGTGGCGCAGGGCGTCGCGCTCGTGCATTCGGCCGGCGAGGCGCTGCAGCAGATCGTCGCCGCCTCCGGCACGCTCGCCGGCACCGTCTCGGATATCGCCGCGGCCGCGACCGAGCAGGCCAACGGCATCGACGAGATGAGCCAGACGGTCGCCCATCTGGACGAGATTACTCAAGCGAACGCCGCGCTGGCCGAGGAAAGCGCGGCCTCCGCTACGGCCCTGTCGCACCAGATCGGCCGGCTCAACGCCCTCGTCGCGACCTTCAGGACAGAAGACGGCTCAGGCGTTGCGTTCCGCGCGGCGGCCTGATCAGACGATGCCGTTTCGCAGCTCCGTCTCGCCCCGCGCCAGCCGGTCGAGATTCTCGACCAGGAGATCGACGACGTTGGTCTCGTAGGCGCGCGTCTCGCCGGCGCTGTGGGGCGTGACGATCACCTGCGGCATGCTCCAGAGCGGGGACGCAGCCGGCAGCGGCTCCTCGACCGTGACGTCGAGCCCCGCGCCTGCGATGCGGTTCTCCGACAGCGCCGCGATCAGCGCCGGCTCGTCCACGACCTTTCCGCGCGCCACGTTGACCAGCAGCGCGGAGGGCTTCATCGCGGCGAGCGCGGCTAAGCCGATCAGCCCTTCCGTCTCCGGCGTCAGCGGACAGGTCAGAGCGACGATGTCGGCGCTCCCCAGCGCCTGATGCAGAGCGTCGGGATGCACGATCTCGTCGATGCCCGCGACCGGCCCGGGCTGGCGGCGCACGCCGACGATGCGCAGATCGAAAACAGATGCGAGCTTCGCCAGCCTCCGGCCGATCCGTCCGAGGCCGACGATGACCAGCGTCTTGCCGCCGAGCTCGTCCTCCCTGGCATTGCGGTCGCCGATCATCGGCCGCCAGTGTTTGGCCGTCTGGTTGTCGCGGGCAAGATGGATCTGACGGGTCAGCGACAGGATCAGCGCCATCGCGTGCTCGGCGACCGCGCGCTCGTTTGCCCCTTGAGCGCTGGCGAGCCTGATCCCGGCCTTGGCCAGCGCCGCCTTGTCGTACTGGTCCGTGCCGGCGCTGACCGACTGGATGAAACGCAGGCGCGGCGAGAGCCCGATCAACTCGTTGCGCCACAGCCCCGACAGCACCAGCACGTCCGCCTCGGCCGCCCGCGCCTTGAGTTCGTCGAGGCTGCGCGCCTCGAAACTTTTCGCCGAGCGGCCGCGCGTCGAAAATTCGGCCTGCAACTGATAGGCGGCATGGGCGAAGCCGATGGTCAGCTCGGATTCGGGCGGCAGGCTCGGCATGGGTAGGCTCCGGGGATTGAAGTGGCGATGTTTGGATGAACCATATCGTCATTGCGAGCGCAGCGAAGCAATCCAGGCGTCTCGCGCCGACCTCTGGATTGCTTCGCTGCGCTCGCAATGACGGCGGTGCATGCGGCCAGTTCACTCATCTGGCATCAGGCTCGCCAGCGCCGCCTTCAGCCGCAGCCATTCGTCCTCGCCGCCGGGCAGACCGAAGCGCAGCCAGCGCCGATCATAGCGGAAGCGCCGGGCGTAGACGCCGTAGCGGCCGAGATGAGCAAACAGCGCATCGGCGTGCGGCGTCTCCAGCAGGCGATAGAGCGACGTGCCGCCGACGACCGCGCCATGAGCGTTGAGCACAGCGTCGAGCCGCTTGGCGGCGGCCTGCGTCGATGCAGCGGCTGCGGCCAGCCAGCCTTTGTCTTCCAGCGCGCTCGCGGCGACGGCAAGAGCAGGCCCGGCGACCGCCCATGGTCCGAGCGCCCCGCGCAACGCTGCGACCATCTCCGGCTCGCCGACCGCAAACCCGACGCGCAGGCCAGCCAGCCCATAGGTTTTTCCGAACGAGCGCAGCACGATTGCGCCCGGCGGCAGGTCCGGGATCAGGCTTGCCTCCGGCGAAAAATCGCAAAAGGCCTCGTCCACGACCAGCACGCCGCCGCGCGCCCGGCATTGCCCGGCCAGGGCCATCAAGCGCTGAAGCGGCACGATCCGCCCATCGGGATTGTTGGGATTGACCACGACCAGCGTCGCCGCATCGCCGACTGCGTCCAGCGACTCGATCTCGGCGACGGCGTGACCGCCCTTGCGCCAGGCCAGCGCATGCTCGGCATAGGTCGGCCCCAGCACCGCGACGGGCCCCATGACCAAAAACCGCGGCAGCATCTCGATCAGGATCTGCGTGCCCGGCGCGGCGACGATCCCGGCATGCTCCGGCACGCGATAGGTCTTGCGCGCAGCGTGCAGCAGAGCCGCCTCCTCCCGCGCTCCCGGCAGCCGTTGCCACAGGCTTAACGGCAGCGTCGGAAGCGGATAGGGATGCGGATTGATGCCGGTGGAGAGATCGACCCACGGCTCGGGCGCATCGGGAAACAGCGCCCTTGCCTGCGCCAGATCGCCGCCATGCCAGATCTCGTCCTCAGCCGAGCCTTCTTTAACAAACACGCCCTGCTCCGCAAGCCCGCATGAACCTCTCCGAAACCCTGCCTCTGGCACTGGCCGCCCTCATGATCGAGGCCGCGCTGGGCTATCCCCAGGGCTTGTATGCGCGGATCGGCCATCCCGTCACCTGGCTTGGCGCGCTGATCGCCGCGCTGGATCGCACGCTGAACCGCGAGGCCGATTCCGCGATGCGGCGGAAAGCGGCCGGCGTCGCGGCGCTGCTCGTTCTGCTCGCCATGACGCTCATCGCGTCGCTGCTCCTCGTCAAACTCAGCGCTTTGCTCGGTCCGCTCGCTTTGTTGCCGCTGGCGCTATTGGCGTCGAGCCTCATCGCCCAGCGCAGCCTGCACGAGCATGTCGCGCGCGTGGCCGAGGGGCTGGATGCCGGTTTGACCGAAGGCCGAGAAGCCGTCTCGATGATCGTCGGGCGCGATCCCGAGAGCCTCGACGAAGCGGGCGTCGCCCGCGCCGCGATCGAGAGCCTGGCCGAGAATTTCTCAGACGGGATCACGGCGCCGACCTTCTGGCTGGCGGTCGGCGGCCTGCCCGGCATCGCGCTCTACAAGGCGGTCAACACCGC
>LNFM01011948.1_pt1 | contig 11598 bp, 4 predicted proteins | sample 596031 | NCBI WGS metagenome assembly LNFM01 (sample SAMN04254537, study PRJNA301005) | activated carbon metagenome | isolation source: dual media filters at the Ann Arbor, Michigan drinking water treatment plant | place: USA: Ann Arbor | reverse complement strand
GTCCGCGAGATCGTTCAGCGCGCAACGCGCGGGATGACCTCGCCCCGTGACAAGGTGCGAGCGATCTACAACTGGGTGATCCAGAACACCCGCTACGTGGCGCTCGAGTTCGGCATCCACGGGTTCAAGCCGTACCGCGTCGCGGACGTGTGCCAGCGTCGCTTCGGCGACTGCAAGGACAAGGCGAGCACCATCGTCACGATGCTGCGCGAGGTGGGGATCGACGCGTCGATCGTGCTCGTTCGCACCCGTCGCAACGGCGAGATCGACCCGTCGCCCGCGTCGCTGGCGGTCTTCGATCACGCCATCGCGTACGTCCCCCCGATGCCCGGAATCCCTGACGGAATCTTCCTCGACGGAACCGCGCAGAACAGCGCGATGGACGAGCTTCCGTCCATGGATCAGGGCGCGATGGCGCTGATCGTGAGCCAGCGTGGCGAGGGCCGGCTCGTGCACCTTCCGTTCGTGCAGAGCGCGAACAACCGCGTCGAGCTTCGAACCGAGGTCGACGTCAACGCGTCCGGCGGCGCGCGGCTCAGGGCGTCGCACGAGCTTCGCGGGCCCGATGCGGGTTCGCTCCGCGCCGCGATGGAAGCAGAGGCCACGCGCACCGAGCGCATCGAGCGCTGGCTCGCCGGCGCGTACCCCGGCTCGCGCGTCTCCAACGTCCGCACCGGGCCGCTCAACGACGTCGACCAACCGGCGCGCCTCGACTACGAGGCCGAAATTCCCTCGATCGGAACGAATCAGGGCAACGTCCTTCGCCTCTCGCCCACGCCCAGCCCCGAGCTGACGAGCGAGTACGCAGAGCGCTCGTCGCGGACCAGCGACGTCATGTTGCCTGGGCCTCTCAGCGTGCACGACCGAAGGACCATTCGTCTGCCGGCCGGCTCGACAGTGAGCGAGGTCCCGGGCGCCGCATCGGTGCGAACCGCGTGGGTGTCGCTCGAGTACACCGTGCAGCACTCCGGCACGACGCTGACAATCGACCGCACGCTCACCTACCATGTCGATCGCGTTCCCGTAGGCGAATATCAGGCGTTTCGAGACGCCTGCGCGCGAATCGACGAGGCGCTCGGCCGCCGGGTCACCGTGCGCTTGCCGGGCGCAGGGAGGGCACCATGAGCACACGAATTCAACAAGCGCATCCAGCAACCATGTCTCGCCCTGCCACTGTGATCGCCGCTCGATGGCTCTGCGCCGCCCTGTCGATGGCCGCGATCTCCTGCGCCGGCGTCGCGCGCAACGCCGCGGGAAACGAGCGCACGCTCGCCGCGCTTCGCGCCGGAGCGACCCGCGGTGACGCGGCGCTCAGACGGAGCGCAGCGCTCGCCGAGCTCGTCGCGCCGGGAGGTGACCCTGCGCGCGCCGAGTCGACCATCAACGAGCTCGCGCGGGCGAGGGATGTTCGCGCTCTCTTCGTTCGGGCGTCGACCGACGCGCAGCAGGGACGCTTCGCCGAGGCCAGGGACGGCTTCGTCGCGGTGATCGACCGGGCTCGCGAGCAGACGGGCGATCCGCTCGCGCCGGCGTTGGCCGAGCTTTCGGCGTCCAGGCTCGTGGCGCTCCGCGCAGATGCCGCCGGCTTTCGCGACGCCTACGCGCCGTTGATCGATCGAGTCGCCAACGACCCGGGCGCCCTCGGTTCGGCGGCGACCTACGAGGTGCTCGAGACCGCCGTGCGCTGGGCGCGCGAAAAGGGGGACCGGGCTGCCGCTGATCGCTGGACCCGCGCAGCGAACTGCGTGACGCGATGGCGCGTCGCAGGGGCCTTTGGCCCGCACCCGATGGTGCGCTTCGACGAGCGGCTCGATCCCGAGTCCACCGCGCCGCTGTCTGGCGAGTACGACCTCGGACCCGGCCGCGGGCGACGACCCGTCTACGACGTGTACGCCCGAGGCTGCGCGAGCAACCTCGGCAGCGGACGCACGCAGGACGGCGTGTTCGTCGCGGCGACCGACCTCGTGCTCGATCGGCAGGGGACCGGCGTCTTGCGCGTCGAGTCGCCCAACCCCTTCGTCGTGATCGTCGATGGCGAGGAGGTCGGCCGCGTCGACCCGCGCCGCGACCCAGCCGGAACGATCGCCGCCATCCGCCTGCAGCTCGCGCCCGGTCGCCACACGCTGAGGGTGAAGCTCGCGTCGCGGTACTTCTCGCCGCTGCTCGTCGCGGCCTTCAGCGACGACGCAGGTCGTCCCCTCGGCGCGTTCGAAACCGCGAACGCCGGTGCCTTCGCGGCTCCGCCGACGGTGCTCGAGCCAGAGGTCGTCGCCTCACCCACCGAGCCGTTCGAGCGCTTCGCGCGGGCGCTGCTCTCGTTCAGCCGACGCGACGCCGTCGCGGCGCGCGAGCTCTTGCGTCCGTTGGCCGCGGACGACGCGCCAGCGATGACGCAGCTCGCCTGGGCCGACGTCGTTTTGTCCGACCCGTTTACGCCCGCGCAGGTCGCGAGAGACCGCGCGCGCCGCGCCTTCGAGGCAGCGCGGAGGCGCGATCCGCGCGCGTTCTTTCCGATGCTCGCGCTCGCGCGCCTCGCCGCGGCCGATGATCGACAGGACGCCGCGCTCGAGCTCGCGCGCACCGCGAACCAACGGTTTCCCAACAACCCCGAGATCGTCGCGGATCTCGCCGATCGACTGCTCGAGCGCAACTGGGAGGGCGAGTCGCGCGCGCTCGTCGAGGCGATCGCGCCCCGGCTCGGCCCCGACGTGTGCTGGCCCACGCGGCTCTTGTACTCCCTCGCGCAACGACGCGGCGACGGGCAGACGGAGCGCTCGCTCGCCGAGCGGCTCCGAGACTGCGACGCGCTCAGCGAATCCTCGGCGTTCACCGCGATGCGACAGCGCCGCTGGGGCGACGCCGGGCAGGAGTACACACGACTGCTGGAGGGCGACGCCGACGCGCGCGCGCTCCGTCGCGCGGTCGCGGACATCGCGCGACAATCAGGCTCGTGGGCGGACGCCGAGCGAGGGTACGCGGCGATCCTCCGAGAGCAGCCCGAGGACGCGTCGCTTCGCGTCGACCTCGCGGACCTGCGCCTCGCGCTCGGAGACGAGGTCTCCGCTCGATCGTTGCTCGCGCGGGAGTTCACGGCGTCGCCGTCGGAGATGAGCGAGCTGCTCCGCGCGCACGCGCTGCTCTCCAAGCGAGACGCGCTCGACGCATATCGCCTCGATGGCGCCGAGGTGCTCCGCGGGTACCGACCGCGCGCCAGGCGCTACGACGACGGGCAGGTGCTCGTGCTCGACTACACCGTGCGCCGTGTGTTCGAGGACGGATCTGCTCTTGAATTAACGCACAATATTTTGGACCTCCGCACGCAAGAGGCGGTCGACGACCACGCGACGTTCACGCCTCCCGAGGGGGCGACGCTCACGCTGCTGCGCACGCACAAGGCCGACGGCCGAGTGCTCGAGCCAGAGGCGATCGCGAGGCTCGACGCGGTCGCCTACCCGGACGTGCATCCAGGGGACGCGATCGAGTACGAATTCGTGAGGGTATTTCCAGCGAATGAAGTGACCGCTGGAGGGTTCCGAAGCGAGCGATTCTATTTTCAGGGCGACTCGATGCCCTATGACCGCACCGAGTTCGTGCTCGTCTTGCCGAGCGCCATGGAGCGCCGACTCGTGGTCTCGCCGCGAGGAGACATGCCCGTCGTCCAGCGGCGCGAGCACGGCGGCGCGCTCGTCGAGCTGCGCTGGGGCCTTCGCGAGAGCCTCCGTCGCGAGCCCGAGCAGATGAGCGTCAACACGCGTGAGTTTTCGCCCTCGGTCGACTGCGGCGTCGAGCGCACCTGGCCCCGCATGGTCGCCGCGATTCGAGAGCGCCTCGCCGAGGCATCTCCGCGAGATCCCGCAGCGGTGCGCCTCGTCGGGCAGCTGACAGCGTCCGCTTCACGACGGGCTGACAAGCTCGCGCGCATCTACCGCTGGGTGCTCGGCAACATCGATCAGGACGGCGGAGGGACGCCTTTCGCCAGCGCGCCGACGATGCTCACCGCGCGCAGCGGTCATCGCGCGCGCGTGCTGCAGTACATGCTCGAGCTCGCGGACATCCCCGTGACGATGGCGCTCGCGCGCCCCGGGTTCGCAGACCAGACCGACAGCGAGCTCGCCGACGAGGACGTGTTTCAGTCGATCCTGCTCAAGGTCGAGACCGAAGACGGAACGCGCTGGGTCTCGGCCTCCGATCGTGACGCTCCGCTCGGCTATCTCCCGCCGGCGGTGTCGGGACAGCCTGCGCTCTTGCTCGACGCGAACGCGACGCGCGTGACGCTCCCCGTGACGCCCGAGGGCACGCACTCGCGCACCGCTGAGGTGCGCATGCAGCTCGAGGCCGACGGCGCCGCGACCGCCACCGTCGTCGAGACGCTGCGTGGCTCGTGGGGTGTCTCGTGGCGCGACTCGCTGCGGCGCATCGACGGCGCCAACCTCGAGCGCGAGTTCGAGGGCTACGTTGGCAGGCAGGTCGCAGCCGCGTCGCTCACGAGCTTGACCATCGATCATCGCGCGGACCTCGATCGAGATCTCACGATGCGCTACGCGTTTCGCGCGCCGGACGTCGCGTCCGTGGGCGAGGGCGGCGAGCTCGTGTTCGAGGGGGTCTTTCCTGCGGAGCTCGCGTCCACCTACGCCGCGCGTCAGCGGCGGACCGTGGCCATGTACCACCCCGAGACGGTCGACGCGACGCTCGACCTGCGCGTCTCGCTGCCGTCTGGCGCTCGCGCAGAGCTCCCGGCGCCGCGCGAAGTCAGCGCGCCTGGCGTTCGCTGGAACATTCGCTACGAGCAGACCGCGGACGGCTTTCGAATGCTGCGTCGCGTGCTCGTGCCGGGAGGCCGCATCGCAGCGAGCGACTACGCCCAGTTCGCTGAGGCGATCCGCGGGCTCGATCGCGCAGAGCAGCAGCGCGTGACGATCCGCCTGCGCTGACGCGCGTCGGCGCTCAGGGCGCGTTGCCGATCAGCGCGCGCTGACAGGGGCGCGGGGCGGCGCGCTATCGATAGTTGAACTGGATCGCGTGGCCGCACACCAAGAACACATCGCCGTCGTCGATGCGCTTTTGCTGCAGCTTCGCGCCACGAAACTCGACGCCGTTGAGGCTCTGGTTGTCGAGCATCCACCACGCGCCGTTGTGCTTCATCACCTTGGCGTGTTGCCTCGACACGTTGGTGTCGCGGATCACGACTTCGCAGACCTTCTGGCCGCGACCGATGAAGAACTCCTCTTTGTCCACGAGGTACTCTTGCCCCTCGAACGTCGCAAAGAGCTGCTTTTCGCGCGCCGGCATGGGCGGCGGCATTCGCGGCGGCCCTCCGCCGGGCATCGGGGGCGGCGGCTTCGGCATGGGCGGCATGCCGCCTGGACCTTGCAGCGTGCTGCCGGCCATCGGCGGAAGTGACGGGCGCGGCATCGGCGGCGGCGCGCCGCCACCGGGCATCGTTGGCAGCTTCGGGATCGCTGGCGCTCCGCCGGGCCGCGGCATCGGCGGCGGCATGCTCGGCGGACCAGCCATCGGGCGCGGCGCGGGCGCGGGCGCGGGCGGGGCTGTCGGCGCGGCGCGAGGCGCGAACACCGAGCGACCTTGCGCTTGCAGGTACGCGCGAATCGCCTCGTTTACGAGGTAGTCGACGCTCTGCTCGTTTTCCGCGGCGAGGCTCTCGAGCGACTCCCAGAGGGCGTCGCGACAGTGAAAAGTGCGCGGGCTCTTGCGGTTGGGGTCATCCACCATCGGAATCGACCTTCTGGCGCGGTCAGCGGTACACGAAAGTCACTTCGTAATCGCAGATTTTGAAGACGTCGCCGTGGTCGATTCTCTTTCGATCGATTTTGGCGCCCATGAATTCAACACCGTTTGTGCTCTGCTGATCGACCATCCAGTACTGACCGTTGTGCAACACGACGACGGCGTGTCGGCGCGAAACGTTGGAGTCTCGGATGCACAGGTCGCTCGTCTTCTGACCGCGCCCGATGATGAACTCTTCTTTGGTCACCGGGTGATCGACGCCCTCGTAGATGGCGACGAGCTGCTGCTGCGCTGGCGCTGCGCGATACGCGGCCGCGGGCGGCGCCATGGGTGGCGGCGCCATCGGTGGCGGCGCCATCGGTGGCGGCGCCATCGGCATCGGAGGAACCTTCGGCGTGTTGGGCATCGGCGCAGGAGCCGCAGCGGAGGCGCGAGGCGCGCTTGGCGGGGCGCCAGGACCGGATCGCAGCGGGGGAATCGCGGGCATTCCGGGACGCGACGTCGGGCCTGCGGGCGTTCCGACGGGCGGGCGCGCGTTGCCAGGGAGCGTCGGCATTTTGGGCGCTCCGCCAACGGACGACGGCATCGTCGGGATCGCTGGGGTGCGAGGCGGCGCTCCGCCGACGGACGTCGCTGGAACGGGCGGACGTGCGGTGGGAGCAGGCGTCGAAGGCGCCGGCGGCGCGGGTGGAACGCTGACGCGTCCGCCCTGCTGTTGCCGCGAGCGCGCGTACTGACGCATCGCCTCGTTGATCAAGTAATCCACCGAGCATTCGAGCTCACCGCTCAACTGCTCGAACGTCTCCCAGAGATAGTCCCGGCACTGAAAGTGTCGGAGCGTCTTCTTGTTGGGATCGGTGGCCATCGTTTCTTCCGTAGTTGTTCTAGCAAATCGTCGCGGGGAGAGCGGTGTCGATCAACGTCAACGAGCGACTCGCTACGGTGTGGGGCGCACCCTCGGCGCGGTGGCAGCCGCGGGTCCTGGGTTGAGCACTCGTCGCAGCGCTTCGCGCGCGCGGCGAGCGACCGGTCCGAGCGTCGTGAGCTGCTCGGCGCTCCAGCCGGGACCGGTGATCGCGGTCGTGTCGGCTTGCAGGGCCTCGATGCGAGCGGCGTCCGAGGCGTCGCCCTTGCTGCCGAGGAAGAGCAGCGCCATCGCGCGAATGTGCACGTTCGTGCTGGAAATCTGCTGGCGCATCACTTCGCGTGGTGGCGGCGCGAAGTCTCCGATGGCCACCGCGTAGCCGTTGATTTCACGGAACGTGTAGCCCTCGAACGCCGGCTGGCCGCGCGGCACGGCCCGCGTCGCCGCGAGGTGCTGAACGAACGTCGGAATGATCGGCGCTCCGCCGAGCTTCAAGATCGCCTCGCCGACCTTCCAGCGCAGCACGTACTCGCTGTTGGCCTCTCCGCCGTTGGTCGTGTCGAAGATCTGCCAGAGCTGCGGGAGGATCGTGCTGTTTTGCGTCTCGCCGATACGGTCGACCGCGAGGCCGCGCAGCTCGACGTCCGAGCCGATGGTCGTGCTGGTCGCGATCGCGAGCAACGGCGTCGCGTCTTCTCGCGACACGTGCCCTTGAATCGCAGACAGCGCGGCCTTTCGTCGCTCGATCGGCGGACCATTGGTGCCAGCGAGGCGAATGAAGTACGCGGTCCCTGCCGGGCGATTCAGCGCGGCGAGGGCCTGGTGCATGATCGCGAGGAGGCCGTCACGAAGTCGTTCGGTCGCACGATCGATGCGAGGCCCGTCGATCGCGGTCCCCGCGGGAGCGCCTTGACGCAACAGTCGCTCCGCCGCCTGGCGCAGCCGCTGCTGCGACGCAGGCCCGCCGATTTCGTCACACACCGTGACCATGCGACGGACGGCGTTGTCCTTGACCGGATCGCTGCCGACCGTCTGGATCAACGTCGCGATGTTGTTCATCACGCGGACGGTGTCCTCGTTGCCGTTGATCCCCTGGACGATCATGTCGCCTGCCTGGGGACCCACTGCCTGAACAAGCTGCTCGGCTGTGTACGACCCGGCCAGCGCGCGCGAGTTGAGGTCGGCCATCACCCACTGAACGAGCTCGCTCGCCAGCTCTCGACGGTCGGCATCCGCGGCGTGCCTCAGCAGCACGTAGCCCGCGTCCTTCGCGCGAATCATCGTCTCTGTCGGCGCTGGCGCCGACTGCTGTCCCTGACCGCGCATCTGCTGCTTGAGCGGCTCGAGCAAGTCGTGGATGATCGCCTCGCGGTCCTCCCGCGCCATGACGCCGAGCGCTTGGTTGAGCAGCTCGAGGCCGTTGGCGTTGGGGTGCTTCATCTCGATCAGAGCCTGCGCGGCGCGAACTCGCAGCGCGCGCGGGTACTTCTGACCGAGGAGGACCGCGGTAATCTTGCCCGGCCCGCGCACGGTGCGCTTCCAGTGGTTGATGTCCGCTTCCGAAACTCCGCATCCGGCGGCTGTCAGCAGGATCGCGGCAATTGCCGCGCGCATCGCGCTCGTTCGCATCCGTCCCTCGGGCTGTCCGATTCAAATCGAGACCCGCGCCGCCGTGTACCCCACAGGAGTCCCTCGCGGGTTCGTCGGAAACAGCGGGCTCTTTGCACTCTTCTATCGCGCGACCACGATGATAGAGGATGGCCCCTACGGGTCAACACCATACGCGGCTATGCGAGAGATTGTCGGTGTCGCCCAGCGCGGCTGCGAAAAAAACGTCCATCCGTTCGCTCCGTAGACCACGCAACGCGCCCGAGCCACCCCCGCCGAGAGGCGCTCGATCGAGCCAACGCGGGCGGCGGTCCATGGCCTGTCGGTTATTCGCGCCCTTCGGTGACCCTGTGGCATGGCCTCTGGGAGTCGAATCTATGGTGTCCCGCGCTCGCGCCGCTCCCGAAAGCCCCGCCACCGCAGGACGGGATGACCGCTCGCCTGCTCCGCCCCGAAGCGCTGAAAGGCCCGTCGGTCCGCGAAGAACCGGCCCGTCCAACGGAACGACCGGCGCGATCGCTCCCGTCGAGCCCCCACCTGTCGCAGGCAAGCGGCACGAAGTTCTCGGGCTCGTCGCCCTGGCGCTCGCGTCCCTCTCGGGCCTGGCGCTCGCGAGCTACGACTCGCGCGGCGGGCGGGACTGGGTTGGCCCGGCGGGCGCGACCGTCGCCGAGGCGCTCGTCGCGGTGCTCGGGACGGCTTCGGTTCTGGTCCCCGTCGCGCTCTTGGTGCAGAGCATCCAGTTTTTTCGCCGCACGACGCAGCCCGTCCGTCCGCTGAGAGTGCTCGGGACGGTCGCGATCGTCGTGACCATCGCGACCGCGCTTCACCTCACGCTCGGCGAGCGTCCCGTCCTCGGGCACCTCGCTGCTGGAGGCCTCATCGGCGTCTCGACCGGCGAGACGCTTCGCGCCGTGCTCGGAACGGCTGGCGCGCATCTCGTCGTGCTCACCGCGCTGCTCGTCGCCCTCGTGGTTCGCACGCGCCTGAGCGTCGTCGCGTTCGCGAGGGGCGCAGGCCGCGCGGGAGCGAAGACGGGCCACTTCGCCAAAGAGGGCGTCGTGACCGTCGCGCGCGCATGGAACAAAGCGCGCGTCGAGGACGAGGCGTCCGACGACATCGCTGACGGCCCTCGCGTTGTCCCTGCAGAAGACCGCGTCGAAAAGGCTCTCTCGGACGTGCTCGACACGCACGATGAGGGGCTGGACTCGTTCGACGCACCTGCAGGCGAGCTGACTTCTTCGCGAGATCCTGCCGGCGCCGAGCTGTTTGCATCCAACGCCGCAGCGAGCCCAGCGGCGCTCTTCGCGCCCGAGCAGCACGACAGTCCGCCGCGCTCGTCGAACGGACCGCCCGACGTTCTCGCCCTCGACGACGCGTTTTCGCCTCCGACACCAGAGGCAGCCGCGCCCGTCGAGCTGTCCAACAAGAAGCGACCGAGCAAGAAGAGCGCGCCGCCGCCGGTCGCGCCCGCTCTCGGCGTCGCGATCGCAGCGCCCGAAGTGAACAACGACGGCGCGCGCGTCGCGCGAGCGCCCGTCTCGACCCCGCCGATGCCGCCGATCGTGATCGCTCCTTCGATGCAACCTCCAGCGCAGCTCGAGCTCGATCCCGCGCGCATCGCAGAAGCCGACAGCGCGCTGCTCATGGATCTTCCTCGCGCAGATACGAAGGGCCGTCCGACGCCTGTCGAGGCCTTGACCGCCGCAGACTCGCCCGCGCCAAAGCGCCGCGCTGCCCGCCGCGTCGCGCGCGCTGTCGTCGTCGAGGGTGACCCGCTCCCGCCGGCCGCGGTCGCGCCGATCGACGCGGCCCCCGCTGTGATCGTGCCGCCGCCGATCGTCGCCGCACCGAAGCCCGCTCCACGCGTGAGCGTCTCGCCGCCGGCGCAGCCGACTCCACCCGCGACGCAACCGGCGAAGTCTGTCCCTCCGCCCGCGCCCACGGCGGACGTAGCCGCGCTCGATCCGCTGCCGATCGTGTCGCACGAAGAAGAGATCGCCGCGGCGCTCGAGACTCCGCCCGAGTCTGCGCCCCCGCCGCGCGTCGCGGTGAGCGCGCCGGTCGACTACCTCTTTCCCTCGGCCGGGCTGCTCACTGCGGCGCCGCGCGACGGCATCACGGTGGACGAGACGGCGCTGCGCGCCCAGGCCGAACGTCTCGTAAAGACTCTGAAAGATTACCAAATCGAGGGTGAGATCGCCGAGATTCACCCGGGCCCGGTCGTCACGACGTTCGAGTTTGTTCCGACCGCAGGGACAAAGCTCACGCGCATCGCGGCGCGCTCGGATGACATCGCGATGTCGCTGGCGGTGAACAAGGTTCGAATCGTCGCTCCGATCCCTGGCAAGGGCCGGGTCGGCTTCGAGATCCCGAACCCGTCGCGCAAGACCGTGTTCTTTCGAGAGCTCGTCGAGACCGAGGCGTTCAGCAAGCTCGGCGGCGCGTTGCCGGTCGCGCTCGGAAAGGACGTCGTCGGCGCTCCTTTCTTCTCGGACCTCGCGTCGATGCCGCACCTGATCGTCGCTGGCGCGACCGGACAGGGAAAATCCGTCGGCCTCAACGTGATGCTCTGCTCGCTGCTCTACAAGCGAACGCCTGAGGACGTTCGACTGTTGATGATCGACCCGAAGATGGTCGAGCTCGCTGTGTACGACGGCATTCCTCACATGCTGTTGCCGGTCGTCACGGACATGAAGAAGGCCGCGCTGGCGCTGCGGTGGGTCGTCGACGAGATGGAGCGGCGGTACACGCTCTTCGCGCAGACCGGCTCGCGCAACATCGGCTCGTACAACGAGCGGGTGGCCAAGGCGATCGAGACGGGCGTTCCTTTGAAGGGCCTCGCGGGGCCGGTTCGAACGAAACAGACGGGAACAACCACAGACGTGTCCAAGTCCCCCGACGCAGCGCCGGACAGCGCTCCGCCGGACCCCACCCGGCTGCCGTTCATCGTTGTTGTCGTCGACGAGTTCGCGGATCTCATGATGGTCGCAGGAAAAGAGGTCGAAGCCGCCGTCGCCCGCCTCGCGCAAAAGGCCCGCGCCGCAGGAATTCACGTGATCTTGGCGACGCAGCGCCCGTCGGTCGACGTGATCACTGGCATGATCAAGGCCAATTTCCCGTCTCGGGTCGGGTTCAAAGTCACCTCGAAGGTGGACTCGAGGACGATCCTCGACCAGCAAGGCGCGGAGAACCTGCTCGGAAAGGGCGACATGTTGATCCTTCCTCCGGGTTCGAGCGACCTGCGCCGTGTTCACTGCGCGTTCGTCTCGGAGGACGAGGTTCAAGCGATCGCCGACCACTGGAGAAATCAGGGCGTGCCGACGTATGACGACGAGATCCTCCGCCCGCGCGAGGAGGACCAGGAGAACGCTGGTGAA
>LNFM01011946.1_pt1 | contig 11601 bp, 10 predicted proteins | sample 596031 | NCBI WGS metagenome assembly LNFM01 (sample SAMN04254537, study PRJNA301005) | activated carbon metagenome | isolation source: dual media filters at the Ann Arbor, Michigan drinking water treatment plant | place: USA: Ann Arbor | reverse complement strand
CGCGCAGCCCGCAGGCCAGGCCGATCTGCACGTTGTTGAACTCGTAGGCGCGCAGCCAGTTGGCGTTTTTCATGCGCGGCTTGCGCACCATCGGGCCGGCCTTCATGGCGGTGTGGATCTCGTCGCCGGTGCGGTCGAGGAAGCCGGTGTTGATGAAGGCCACGCGGGACGCGGCCTCGGCGATGCAGGCCTTGAGGTTGACGCTGGTGCGCCGCTCTTCGTCCATGATGCCGAGCTTGACGGTGTTCTGCGGCAGGCCCAGCAGCTGTTCGACGCGGCTGAAGAGTTCGCAGGCGAAGGCCACCTCGGCCGGGCCGTGCATCTTGGGCTTGACGACGTAGACGCTGCCGGTGCGCGAGTTGTGCAGGCCGGGCGTGCCCAGGCGCTTCAGGTCGTGCAGCGCGATCGTGCTGGTGACGACGGCGTCGAGGATGCCTTCCGGGATCTCGCGGCCGTCGGCCCACAGCACGGCCGGGTTCGTCATCAGGTGGCCGACGTTGCGCACGAACAGCAGCGAGCGGCCGTGCAGCACCACGGGCTGGCCATCGGCGCCGGTGTAGCGGCGGTCGCTTTCCAGGCGGCGCGTGAAGGTCTTGCCGCCCTTGCTCACCTCTTCCACCAGGGTGCCGCGCAGGATGCCCAGCCAGTTGCGGTAGGCCAGCACCTTGTCGTCGGCGTCGACCACGGCCACCGAGTCCTCGAGGTCGAGGATGGTCGACAGCGCGGCTTCCACCACCAGGTCGGCCACGCCGGCGGGGTCGGTCTTGCCGATGGGGTGGCTGCGGTCGATGCGGATGTCCAGGTGCAGGCCGTGGTGGCGCAGCAGCACCGACGAAGGCGCTGCGGCATCACCCTGGTGGCCGATGAAGCGGGCCGGGTCGGCCAGGCCGGTGCGGCTGCCGTCCTTCAGTGCCACCACGAGCTGGCCGTCTTCCACCAGATAGCGCACGGCGTCGCCGTGCACGCCGCTGCGCAGCGGTGCGGCCTGGTTCAGCACCTGGCGGGCGTAATCGATCACCTTCTGGCCGCGCACGGGGTTGTAGCCGCCGCCCTTTTCGGCTCCGCCCGACTCGGCAATGACGTCGGTGCCGTAGAGCGCGTCGTACAGCGAGCCCCAGCGCGCATTGGCGGCGTTGAGGGCGTAACGCGCGTTGAGGATGGGCACCACCAGCTGCGGCCCGGCGAGCCGGGCGAGTTCGTCGTCCACGTTGTCGGTGGTGCAGGCCACGGCCGCCTGCGGCTTGGCGAGGTAGCCGATGCGCTGCAGGAACGCGCGGTAGGCCGGCATGTCGGCAATCGGCCCCGGGTTGGCTTCGTGCCAGGTGTCGAGCTCGGCCTGCAGGCGGTCGCGCTCGGCGAGCAGCGCCGCGTTCTTGGGCGCGAGGTCGTTGACGATCGCGTCGACACCGGCCCAGAAAACCTCGCGGTCGAGGCCGGTGCCGGGCAGCACCTCGTCATCGATGAAACGCAGCAGCACGTCGGCAACTTGCAGGCTGTGGAGGGTGGTACGCATGGCGGGCCTCAAGGTATGGAAAGGGGTTCGGGGTTCGGGGTTCGGGGTTCAGGCGTCAGGGCCGGGCGGCACGCCGCGCCACGCCGCTGGCGGGCAGGCAGCTCAGCACGTCGCGCAGGCTGCGGCCGGTGTAGCGCGGCGGCGGGCCCAGGCGCTCGGGCGGCAGCCCGCCGCGGTTGACCCACAGCGTGCTGTAGCCGTACCAGGTGGCGCCCAGGGCGTCCCAGGCGTTGCTGCTGACGAAGAGGATCTCGCGTGCCGGCAGGCCCAGGGCCTGCGGCCCCAGCGCATAGGCTGCGGGGTCGGTCTTGAAGCGGCGCACCGGGTGCACGCTGATCACGTGCGCCAGCAGCTCGGCCAGGCCCGCGCTCTTCACCGCGATCTCCAGCATCTCCGGGTTGCCGTTGCTCAGGATGCCGGCCGGCACGCCGCGGTCCTTCAGCGCCTGCAGCACCTCGTGGTTTTCCGGGAAGGCGCTGAGGTGGCGGTATTGGTTCATCAGCCGCTCTTCGGCGGCCGGTGTCAGCGCCAGGCCCAGGCGCTCGGCGCTGTACTGCAGCGCGGCGCGCGTCAGCTCCCAGAAGGGCCGGTAGTTCGCCTCGGGTGCCGGGCTCATCGTCGCCAGGCGTGTGTATTCGATCTGCTTGTCGCGCCACAGCAGGCTGAGTTTTTCGCCGCAGCCGGGAAACAGCTGCTCGGCCGCCAGGACCACGCTGTGCACGTCGAACAGCGTGCCATAGGCGTCGAAAAGTACGGCCTTGATGCTCATTGCCCCACTCTATTCGATAAGCCCAACGGCATTAAGCGCTTCGAATGTCATGGATTTGTGCATTCAATATGCATAATGAAGGCACCATGGACCGCCTGAAGCAGATCGAATCCTTCGTCTCCGTGGCCACCAAAGGCAGCCTCACGGCCGCCGCGCTGGCCGAAGGGGTGGCGCCTGCGGTCATCGGCCGGCGCATCGACGCGCTGGAAGAACGCCTGGGCGTGAAGCTGCTGGTGCGCACCACGCGCCGCATCACGCTCACGCACGAAGGCAGCGCCTACCTCGAGGATTGCCAGCGCCTGCTGGCCGACCTGGCCAGCGCCGAGGCCAGCGTCAGTGCCGGCGGCGTGAAGGCCAGCGGCCATCTGCGCATCACCGCACCGGCCGGCTTCGGCCGCCGCCATGTGGCGCCGCTGGTGCCGCGCTTTGTTGCCGCCCACCCCGACGTCAGCGTCAGCCTGAACCTGAGCGACCGTGTCGTGGACATCGTCAACGAAGGTTTCGACTGCGCCGTGCGCGTGGGCGACCTGCCCGATTCCAGCCTGGTCAGCGTGCGCCTGGCCGACAACCGCCGGCTGTGCGTGGCCACGCCCGCCTACCTGGCGCGGCGCGGCGTGCCGGCCACCCCGGCCGAGCTGACCCAGCACGACTGCCTGACGCTGAGCAGCGACGCCAGCCAGACGCGCGGCTGGGCCTTCATGGTGGACGGTGAAGTGACACACCTGCGCTCCAGCGGCCCGCTGGACTGCAGCGACGGCCAGGTGCTGCACGACTGGTGCCTGCAAGGCCTGGGCATCGCCTGGCGCAGCACCTGGGAAGTGGAGGCCGAAGTCGCCGACGGTCGCCTGCACAGGGTGCTGCAGGACTTCGCCGCGCCACCCAACGGCATCTATGCCGTCTTCCCGCAGCGCAAACATCTGCCGCTGCGCGTGCGCCTGTGGATCGATTTCATCAAGCACACTTACGGCGACCCCGCGTACTGGACCGCCGCCAACGCGCCCCAGCCACCAGCCCGGACCCAGCCATGAACGAACTTCTCGCGGCCTACCGTTCCGTCTCGAACAACTGGGCCCAGATCCAGGGCAGCCGGGTGTGCGGCTGCTGCAGCTGCGTGCAGATGTTCCCGCCCGACGAGATCGTGGCCTGGACGGGCCTGGACATGCACAACATGGACGACCCCCAGGCCGTCGATGCCCAAACCGCCCTGTGCCCGCGCTGCGGCAGCGAGGCCGTGATCGGCGACAAGTCGGGCTACCCCATCAACGCGGCCTTCCTGTCGCGCATGAACGAGGCCTGGTTCCAGCGCACCATCATCCGCAAGCCGGCGCCCAAAAAGTAAGGCCCGGCGCCTTGCGGCGCCGGGCCTGCCGTTCAGCGCGGCCCCGGCAGCATGCGCTGCCCGCCGCGCGCGTCAGGCTTCAGTTCACTTCTTGGCCGCGGCGGCGTCACCCTCGCACTTCTTCATGAAGCTGGTCTTGGCGGCGCCGGCCAGGGCCTTGCCGTTCTTGTCGACGGCCTTGGCAGCGCAGGCGGAGCCGCCACCCATGTCGGCCTGGCACTTCTTCATGAAGCTGGTCTTGGCAGCACCGGCCAGGGCCTTGCCGTTTTTGTCGATGGCCTTGGCCTCGCAGGCGGCGTCAGCGGCAAAAGCCTGGCCGGCAAACAGGGCGCAGGCGGCCAGCAGGGCGATGTTCAAGGTCTTCTTCAGCATGGAGAGCTCCTCTTCCGTTGGGTGGCATGGCAGGGTGCCGGCGTGGATTCCAACAGGTTCGGTCGCGCCCGGCTAGAGGTAAACGCCCGGTGGCCCGAAAGCGTCGACAAGGGGCCGGCCCGGCGCGGCCCGCACGGCGTTACAGGATGCGTCGCGGGTGGGCCAGCGCTTCGTGCGCCGTGTGCAGGCGCCTGACGAGCACGCCGATGAAAGCCTTGTCGAAGAGGTGGCGCGTGCCCAGCGAAAGTTTCTCCAGGGTCTCGGGCGTGAAGGCCAGCGTGGTGGCCTGCTGCGAGACCAGGATGTCGACCGTGTGCACCCGCAGTTCGGGGTTGGGCGCCAGGTAGGCCATCTCGCCCACCGTGCTGCCGGCGCCGATCTGCGCAGCCAGCTTGCCGTCGCGGTAGACCTCCACCTGACCCGAGGTGACGATGTGGAAGGTGTTGCCTTCGTCGCCCTTGCGGAAGAGCGCCTGGCCGTAGGTGTGGCGCTGCCACTTCGCGCGGTGCACCACTTCCCACAGTTCCACGTCGCCGAAGCCGGCGAAAAAGTCCAGCGAACGCAGCAGCGTGAAGCGTTCGGAGTCCAGCACTTCCTGCATCGGCCCGCGCGCCAGCTCCTTGTCGGCGCTCAGGGCCGACAGGGCCTGCGCAAACTCTTCCCAGGTGGCCGGGCGCAGGTCGCGGTCCTTCGCCAGGCAGCGTTCGATCAGCGCCTGCAGCGCCGCCGGCACCCCCTCGCGCAGCGTCGCCAGCGAGGGCGGCGTGCCGTGGTAGATCTGGTGCATGATGGCCTGCTGCTGCTGGGCATCAAAGGGTGGACGCCCGGCGATCAGGTGGTACAGCACACCCGCCAGCGAATAGATGTCGGCGCGGCCGTCCAGCGCATCGCCATCCAGTTGCTCGGGCGACATGTAGGCCAGGCTGCCCACGCGGTAGATCTGGGTCTGTTCGGCGGTCTGGTTGAAGACGCTGCCGAAGTCCGTCACCTTGACCTGCGTGATCTTTTCGCCGTCCAGCTCGACCAGCAGATTGGCCGGCTTCACGTCGCGGTGGATCAGCCCCTGGCGGTAGCAATAGCCCAGCGCCATCGCGCACTTGAAGCCGACTTCGACGATCTGCGCCAGCGGCAACAGGCTGTCGGCGCGGCAGAAGCGGCGCAGCGTGCCGCCGCTGACGTATTCCATCACCAGGTAGGGCGCGTCGACATCGGCCACGGCGTCGTGGATCTGCACCACGCCCGGGTGGTGCAGGCGGCCCACCAGCGCGGCCTCGGCGGCGAAGAAGCGCTGCTGGAAGTGCGATTCGCGCGAGTTCGGCATCACGCCCGGCCGCACGCGCTTGATGGCCAGGTCGGTGTTGGCGAAGGTGTCGTGCGCGAGGAAAACCTCGCTGGTGGCGCCCTCGCCGATCTTGGCCTTGACGCGGTACTTGCCGATGTGGCTGGGCAAACCGGGCTCGGGCGGCACGGTGTCGGAGGCGGCGAGGGTGGACAAGGGCATGGCGGTTGGCGGCGCACCGTGGCGGCTGCCGGCCCATTGTGGCGCCTGGCCAGCCGCCGTGGCAGCCCCGACCTGGCAACGCGGCAGGGGGCGAAAAGTAGAATCGCACGATGATCCAAGCCAAGCACGAGTTGCAACAGGCCTTGCAGGGCGCCCTGGCCGAACTGGCCCGGCAGCTGGCCCCCGCGGGCGCGGCTGCCGTCGCCACGCCGCCGGCGGCTTTCGAGTCGCCCAAGCAGGCCGGGCATGGCGACCTGGCCATCACTGCGGCCATGCCGCTGGGCAAGGCGTTGAAGAAGAACCCGCGCGAGGTCGGCGAAGCGCTGGTGCGTGCGCTGCAGGCCACGCCGGCCTTCCAGCGCTGGGTGCAGGCACTCGAGATCGCGGGCCCGGGTTTCATCAACCTGCGCCTGGCGCCGGCAGCCAAGCAGGCCGTGGTGCGGGAGGTGCTGGCGGCCGGCGATGGATATGGCCAGCAGCCCGCCACCGGGCGGCGTGTGATGGTGGAGTTCGTCTCCGCCAACCCCACCGGCCCGCTGCACGTGGGGCACGCCCGCCAGGCGGCCCTGGGCGATGCGCTCTGCGCGCTGTTCCAGCGCCAGGGCCACGACGTGACGCGTGAGTTCTATTACAACGACGCGGGCGTGCAGATCAGCACGCTGGCTCGCAGCACGCAGCTGCGCGCGCAGGGGTTCAAGCCGGGCGATGCGGTCTGGCCGACCGACCCGCAAAACCCCGAGAGCAAGCAGTTCTACAACGGCGACTACATCCAGGACATCGCCGATGCCTTCTTGCGCAAGGAAACGGTGCGTGCCGACGACCGCGTCCTCACGGCGTCTGGCGATGTCAACGACCTGGACGGCATCCGCCAGTTCGCGGTGGCCTACCTGCGCCACGAACAAGACCTGGACTTGCAGGCCTTCGGTCTGAAGTTCGACAACTACTTTCTCGAAAGCAGCGTCTACGCCAACGGCGCATTGAACACCGTGGTGCAGCGCATCGTGGCCAGCGGCCGCAGCTACGAGAAGGATGGCGCGCTGTGGTTCCGCTCCACCGACTACGGCGACGACCAGGACCGCGTGATGCGCAAGTCGGCCGACGGCACCTACACCTACTTCGTGCCTGACGTGGCCTACCACGTCAACAAGTTCGAGCGCGGCTACACGCAGTGCATCAACGTCCAGGGCAGCGACCACCACGGCACCATCGCGCGCGTGCGCGGCGGCCTGCAGGCCGTGTCGGCCGCTGCCGGCCTGGGCATCCCCGAGGGCTTCCCCGACTACGTGCTGCACAAGATGGTCACGGTGATGAAAGGCGGGCAGGAGGTGAAGATCTCCAAGCGCGCCGGCAGCTACGTCACGCTGCGCGACCTCATCGAATGGACCAGCCGCGACGCGGTGCGCTTCTTCCTCATCAGCCGCAAGGCCGACACCGAGTTCGTCTTCGACATCGACCTCGCGCTGAAGGCCAGCGACGAAAACCCGGTGTTCTATGTGCAGTACGCACATGCCCGCATCTGCTCGGTGCTGGCGGCCTACGCCGACAAACACCAAGGCCAGCGGGACTTTGCCGCGGCCGATCTCTCCGTGCTCACTGCACCCACCGAAGCCGCACTGATGCTCAAACTGGCCGACTATCCCGGCATGCTGAGGCGCGCCGCTGCCGACCTGGCGCCCCACGACGTGGCCTTCTACCTGCGTGAGCTGGCAGCGGCCTTCCACAGCTATTACGCGGCCGAGCGTTTCCTGGTGGACGACCCGGTTCTGGCCAGGGCCCGCATGGCCTTGCTCAGCGCCACGGCACAGGTGCTGAAAAACGCGCTGGCGGTACTGGGCGTGTCGGCGCCCGAGGCCATGGCGCGTGAAGTGGCGGCAACCGCAGAGGTGGCGGCATGAAGGGCGCAGCATCGCAGCGCGGCGGCTTCGTTCTGGGCATCGTCGCCGGCTTGTTGATCGGCCTGGCGCTGGCGCTGGGCGTGGCGCTCTACATCACCAAGGCGCCGGTGCCCTTCATCGACAAGGTGCCGCAGCGCACGGCCGAGCAAGACCGCGCCGAGGTCGAGAAGAACCGCAGCTGGGACCCCAACGCCCTGCTCGGCGGCAAACCCGCCAAGCCGCTGAACGCGCCGGCCGAGGCTGCTTCGGCCGTGGCTGCAACGGCAACGGCATCGGCGCCAGCGCCCGGCATCGCCCTGCCAGTGCCGCCGCTGTCGCCGGGCGCCGCGGCAGGGGGCACGCCCACCGGGTCACCGGCGGCCCGGCCCGGCGCCCGCGACCCGGCCGCCATCCTCGCAGGCACACCGGCACCGGCTCCCGCGCCGGCGGTGGCGCCCGGCGCGGACAAGTTCGTCTTCTACGTCCAGGCCGGGGCCTACACGCGCCCTGAAGATGCCGAGCAGCAGCGTGCCCGGCTGGCGATGCTGGGCCAGGAAGCCAAGGTCAGCGAGCGTGACCAGGCCGGTCGCCTCGTCTACCGCGTGCGCATGGGGCCTTACCGCAGCCGCGACGACGCCGATGGCCTGCAGGGCAGGCTGCAGCAGCAAGGTATCGAGTCGCAGATTGTCCGCGCCGAACGCCCTTGAAGCGTTAGGTCTGCAGGCACGGCACACTCGCGGCATGGCCCGGCTTGGCGCCTGGCCCGGAACTCGCGGGTCGAGGCCGACTCCACCCGAGCCCGAACCCCACTCGAAAGGACATTCATGAACCGGCGCGACTTCTCTTCCCTTCTGGCAGGTGCCGCCAGTGCAGCCGGTGCAGGCCTGGGCCTCACGGCCGCCGGCAGTGCATGGGCCCAGGGCGCGCCCGAGGAAGGCAAACACTATGTGCGCCTGCAGACCGCGGCGCCCGTGACGCTGGCCAGCCCGGCCAAGAAGGTCGAGGTGATCGAGTTCTTCTGGTACGGCTGCCCGCATTGCTTCAGCTTCGAGCCCACGATCGATGCCTGGTCCAAGCGCCTGGCCGCCGATGTGCAGTTCCGCCAGATGCCGTTTGCCTTCATCGGCCCGCTGGAGCACCAGAAACTTTTCTACGCCCTGGAAGAGATCGGTCAGCGCGAGGCGCTGCAAAAGCGCATCTTCACGGCCATCCACGTCGAGAACCGCCGCATCAACACCGAGGCCGACATCCTGGCCTTCGTCACCGCCAATGGCGTTGATGGTGCGAAGTTCAGCGCGGCCTGGAAGTCTTTCGGCGTCAACACCAAGATCAACCGCGGCAAGCAGCTCTCCACCGCGTACAAGATCGACGGCGTGCCGGCGATCGGCATCCATGGCCGCTACTACACCGCGCCCTCGCTGGCCGGCAGTGCCGACCGTGCGGTGGCGGTGGCCGACTTCCTGATCCAGCGCGCGCGCCAGGGCGGCTGAGGCCACGCCGTCGGCGGCACCGTCGGTGCCCGCCGGCCGGTGGCATTTCACATCGCCGGGGCGCGGTGCGGCACAAACTTGTGGCTAGAATGATCTGCAAGTTTCGTGCCGAATAAATGCCCCGCTGCCCAGACCTTGACCGTTTTGCCGCCTGCCTGCTGCTGAGCCTGGCCGCCAGCGCCGTGCAGGCCGAGAAGGCCGACCGCAGCAAACCCATCGTGATGGAGGCTGACCGCCCCGGCACGCTGGACTACCAGCGCCAGGTGCTGGTCTTCAACGGCAACGCCGTCATCACCCAGGGCAGCATGGTGCTGCGTGCCGAGCGCATCGAACTGCGCGAAATGGCCGACGGCTACCGCGCCGCCAGTGCCATCGGCCTGCCCGGCAAGCCCGCCACCTGGCGCCAGAAGCGCGACGGCGGCGCCGACGAGGTGGTGGAAGGCACGGCCGACCGCATCGAATTCGACGGCCGCGCCGACACCCTGCGATTTGTCGGCAATGGCGCCGTGCGCCGCTTGCGTGGCGGCAGCGTGGCCGACGAGATCACCGGCGCCACCATCGTCTGGGACAACGTGGCCGAGGTCTTCAAGGTCGAGGGCGGCGCGGTGACGCCGGCCAACCCCAGCGGCCGCGTGCGGGTGACGCTGACGCCGCGCGCAGAAGCGGCCAGTGCGCCAGCGGCCGTGCCCATGCCGGCCCCGCTGCAACCCAGCCGCGCGTTGCAGGACAAGCGCTGATGCTGGCCCCGTTGTCACCCGCTGCAGACGGGGCAGGGGCAGCGCCGGCAGCGCCCGCAGCCACCAGCCGGCTGGAGGCCACCCGCCTGCAGAAGAGCTATGGCGCACGCATGGTGGTGAAGGACGTGCATCTGGCCGTGGGCGCGGGCGAGGTGGTGGGCCTGCTCGGCCCCAACGGCGCCGGCAAGACCACCACCTTTTACATGGTGGTGGGCCTGGTGCGCGCCGACCAGGGCGAGATCCGCATCGACGGCCAGAGCATCCAGGCCCTGCCCATCCATCACCGTTCCCGCCTGGGCCTGAGCTACCTGCCGCAGGAAGCCTCGATCTTCCGCAAGCTGACGGTAGAAGAGAACATCCGCGCGGTGCTGGAGCTGCAGCGCGGCCCCGACGGGCGGCCTTTGAAGACAGCGGTGATCGACGAACTGCTGAACAAGCTGCTTCACGACCTCAGCATCGAGAAGCTGCGCGATTCACCGGCGCCGGCGCTTTCCGGCGGTGAACGCCGGCGCGTGGAGATAGCGCGCGCGCTGGCCACGCAGCCGCGTTTCATCCTGCTCGACGAGCCGTTTGCAGGCGTCGACCCGATCGCGGTGATCGAGATCCAGAAGATCATCCATTTCCTGCGTGCGCGCGGCATCGGCGTGCTCATCACCGACCACAACGTGCGCGAAACGCTGGGCATCTGCGACCGCGCCTACATCATCAGCGAGGGGCGCGTGCTGGCCGAGGGCACGCCGACGGAGATCGTCGCCAACGCCGAGGTGCGCAAGGTCTACCTCGGCGAAAACTTCAGGATGTGACGCTGCAATGAAGCCTTCATTGCAGGTCCGGCTGTCGCAGCACCTGGCGCTCACGCCCCAGCTGCAGCAATCCATCCGTCTGTTGCAGCTGAGCACGCTCGAGTTGCACCAGGAGGTGGGGCAGATGCTGGAGCAGAACCCCTTCCTCGAAGCGGATGACGAGCTGCCCGCCAACCCTTACGAGACGCCGCTGGAGCGCCAGGCCGTCGACCGCGTGGCCGACCGCGTGGCCGACGCCGAAGGTGGCGGCAGCGGCGACAGCGGCGGCGAAGCCACGGGCGATGCGGCCGGCGACACCGCCACCGAGCTGCGCGGCGACGAGTTCGGCACCACCGAGCGCAACGACTGGGAAAACGGCACCGAGGGCGATGATTTCGACGGCATCCGCGAAACGCCGTCGTCGGGCACCGGCACCGGCAGCGACGGCGAAGAAGGTGAAGCCCAGGAACGCCGCACCAGCAGCGGCTCGCTGGAGGACCACCTGCGCCAGCAGGTCATGGGCATGCGCCTGTCCGAAGCCGACCATGCCGCGCTGACGGTGCTGATCGAAAGCCTGGACGCCGACGGCTACCTGGCCGACCCGCTGGAAGAGATCGCCGAGCGCCTGGCCGAGATGCTGGAGGTGACCGACGCCGAAGGCCGCGCCGACATCGAAGACCGCCTGCGCTGCGCGCTGCGCTGGCTGCAGAGCCTGGAGCCCACGGGCGTGGGTGCACGCAACCTGGGTGAATGCCTGGCGCTGCAGATCAGGCAGACGCCGCGCTGCGCCGCGCGCCAGCTGGCGCTGCGCATCTGCGAGCAATACCTGGAACTGCTGGCGCGCCGCGACATGAAGCGCCTGACCGCGCTGACCGGCTGCGACGAGGCGCTGGTGCGCGACGCGCAGGCGCTCATCCGCGCCTGCGAGCCCAAGCCCGGCCGGCCCTTTGCGGCCGATGAAGCCACCGTGGTGGTGCCCGATGTCATCGTGCGCAAGACCGGCCGCGGCATCAGCGTGCTGCTGAACCCCGACGTCATGCCCAAGCTGCGCATCAACGACCTGTATGCCGCGGCGGCACGCGGCCAGCGTGGCGCCTCGGCCAACCCGGGCCTGAGCTCACGCCTGCAGGAGGCGCGCTGGTTCGTGAAGAACATCCAGCAGCGCTTCGACACCATCCTGCGCGTCAGCAAGGCCATCGTCGAACGGCAGAAGGCGTTTTTCAC
>LNFM01003157.1_pt1 | contig 11602 bp, 10 predicted proteins | sample 596031 | NCBI WGS metagenome assembly LNFM01 (sample SAMN04254537, study PRJNA301005) | activated carbon metagenome | isolation source: dual media filters at the Ann Arbor, Michigan drinking water treatment plant | place: USA: Ann Arbor | reverse complement strand
GGGTGCATCTACTCCCATACGACAGCCGGGGCGCCGCCGCTGTCGTCCCTCGCTGCCGCGCCGAGGCTGTCGTCGTATGGGAGTAGATGCACCCTACGACGATCGAGCGACGGGGCGCTCGGCGACCCTCGAGCGACCGCTGGATCGAGGTCGTCCCCCCAGCGAGAAATCACTGGCCCCGCCCCGAGTCCACCGACCGCGCTCGCCGCGCTTCACGACGCGTCATGGTCTGCAGCCGCGGCGTTTCGTTTGCTACAAACCACGCGTGTTCGACGGTCACCGAATCGCCACCGTGGTGCCAGCGCTCGACGTCGCATCGCGAATCGGTCGAGTGATCTCGACGCTGCCTTCTTGGGTCGATCGCGTGATCATCGTCGATGATGGATCCCGCGACGCGACGAGCGCCGTCGCGCGCGCGACCGGACGCGACGGGCTCGAGGTGTGCACCCATGAATTCAACCGCGGCGTCGGGGCCGCGATCGTCACCGGGTACAAGCGAGCGCTCGCAGGGGACGCAGACGTCGTCGTCGTGATGGCGGGCGACGGGCAGATGGACCCAGCAGACCTCCCTGCGCTACTCGCTCCCGTGACGCTCGGCGACGCGCACTACGCCAAGGGCAACAGGCTCCGCCACCGCTCGGTGCTCCGCGTGATGCCCGCTGTTCGCCTCGTCGGCAACGTCGCGCTCTCGGCGCTCACCCGCGGCGCCACCGGTCTCTGGCACGTCGGAGACTCGCAGTGCGGCTACACCGCCGTTCGCCGCCCAGCCCTCGAGGCGCTCGACCTCGACGCGCTGTGGCCCCGCTACGGCTATCCCAACGACCTCTTGAGCGCCCTCGCCGTGCGCGGCTTGACCGTAGTCGATGTGACCGTCCGCCCCGTCTACGAGGGCGCGCCAAGCGGAGTGCGCTGGCGCGACGCGCTCTTCACCATTCCCCGCATCCTCGCGCGTGCCGCGCTCAGAAGACACGGTGTACAACCGTCGCGATGACCGCGCACCGCATCGACGCACGCTCGCTCCGCGCGCACTACCAGGACTTTCTCGCCCCGCGCCCCGGCCGCAGGATCTTGCTCACGGGACACTCGCACCAGGCCTGGCCCTCGGTCGCCCGCGACGGCCTGATCGAGAGCTACGACGTCGCCGCGCGCGACGTCGACGACAAGTGGGCGGCGGTCTTCGCCGCGCAAGACGAGCTCCGCGCGCACCTCGCAGCGCGCCTCGGCGGAGCCGCCAGAGACTACGCGTTCGGACAGAACACCCACGAGCTCCTCGTGCGCTGGCTCTCGGCGCTGGATCTGTCCAAGCGGCCGAGGATCGTCACGACCGACGGCGAGTTTCACGCCGCGTTCAGGCAGCTGCGCCGCGCCGCCGAGCTCCCGGCGCTCGACGTCGTCTTCGTCGAGAGCGAGCCCGCAGAGACGCTCTGCGAGCGCATGGCCGAGGTCGTCGACGAACAGACCGCAGGCGTTTTGATTTCGTGTGTGATGTTCGCGACCTCCGCGATCGTCCCGTCCCTCGAGGTCCTCATCGAGCGCGCCGCGCGCGTCGGGGCGAGCGTCCTGATCGACGGGTATCACGCGTTCGACGCGGTCGCCTTCACTGTTCCTGACGCGGCGTTCTTCGTGGGGGGCGGGTACAAGTACGCGCAGTGGGGAGAGGGCGCGTGCTTTCTCAAGGTGCCGGCCGGCTGCCAGTTGAGGCCCGTGCTCACCGGCTGGTTCGCAGGGTTTTCGTCGCTCTCCGATCGGCGCACGCGCGGCGAAGTCGCGTACGAGTCCGACGGGGCGTCGCGATTCGCGGGCTCGACCTTCGACCCGGCGAGCTTCTTTCGAGCCAGGGCCGTCGCGCGCTTCTTCGACGACCAAGGGCTCACCGTCGACGCGCTGCGCGCGACCTCCCTCGCCCAGACCGAGCGGATCATCGATCGCGCGCGGTCGATCGACGGCCTCGCCCTCGCGACGCCCGCAGCCCCCGAGCGGCGCGGGGGGTTCGTCTCGCTCTCGACGCCCCACGCCTCCGCGCTGGTCGCAAAGCTCCGCGACGAAGGCGTCTACGCAGACTCTCGCGGAGCGCTGCTGCGCCTGGGGCCCGCGCCGTACCTCGAAGACGACGAGATCGACGCGGCGATGGACGTGCTTCGGCGCGCCGTGACCGCGCTCGCAAAAGCGTAGCCGTCGCCGTGTTTTTCTAGGGCGACGCCCCGTTCGTCGCGCGTATAGTCATGGCCCACGGAGGAACGCATGGGGTTTTTGCGCACCATGTTCGGAAGCGGGCTCACAGAAGATGACCCGCGCAAGTATCTCGTCGAAGCGATGGTCGCCGCGGTCGAGGCAGATGGTCACGTCACCGACGCCGAGCTCGCGACGCTGCACGAAAAGCTCGAGAAAAACGAGGCGTTCGCGTCGCTCTCGACCGACGCGCGCGAGCGGCTGATCGATCAGGCCGCGGACGCCGTCGAGGCGGCCGGAGGCGGGCGCGGGCGCGTCGAGGCGATCGCCAAAGGACTGCCGTCTCGGTCCGAGAAGCTCCTCGCGTACACGCTCGCGTGCGACATCTGCGTGGCCGACGACGACCTCGCAGAGAAGGAGATCGCCTTTCTCGAGACGCTGCAAAACGCGCTCGGGATCCCCGACGAAGAGGCGCAAGGCATCTTCGAAGCCGCGCGACGCGGCAGCGCCGTCCTCACGATCGAAGAGCGGGCCAGCAAGACCCGCGCGTTGATTCCGCGGTTTCTCGAGGCCATGGCGCTCATGACCGTGGCGGACGGCAAGATCGAAGACTCCGAGACCGAGCGCATCGAGATGGTCATCGCGCACATCGCCGACATGCGCGCGCTCAGCGAGGCAGAGCTGCACGACGAGACCGTCGCTGCGTTCGATCGCGTCGGAAGCCGCGACGCAGGAGAGGTCCTCGCCGAGATCGCCGCGGCGATCACCAATCCCACAGACCGCTTCTGGACCACGACGTACATGATGATCATCTCCGTCGCGGACAAGGACGAGGACTGGCAAGAGCTCGGCCTGCTCGGTCGCGCGCAGAAGGCGTTCGGGCTCACGTCGGCGCAGATGGACGCCGCGATGAAGATCGCGCTGCAGTTTCCCAAGGCGAAGATCACCGGCCGCGCCCCGGTGTGAAGGTCTAACGCGGCGCCAACGGCGGGCCGAGCCTGCGACGAGCAGCTCCAACGCGGCGCTTCGATCAGCGCCAAACGCGATCGCCTCGAGGGGCTCTAGGTCTATGCCGGCGAGTGGAGCCAATCCCTTGCAGCGGCGCTACGCTCGACCCTTCGATGACAACACCCTCGTGGTCGCCAGAGTTGTACCGGCGGGCGCTCATTTTCGCGGCAGAGGCGCACGGAGCGCAGAAGGTTCCGGGGAGCGAGCGCCCGTACGTGACACACCCCGTCGAGGTCGCAGCAGAGCTGTGCGCGGCGTTGTGGCTGAGCCCCGTCGAGCAGCCGGACCTCGCTGTGCAGTGTGCGCTCTTGCACGACACGGTCGAAGACACCGCGGTGCGAATCGAAGAGATCGAAGCGCGCTTCGGCGGCGCGGTCGCGCGCGGCGTCGCGGCGCTCAGCAAGGACGCGAGCCTGCCCAAAGAGGCGCGCATGGTTGACAGCTTGCGGCGCATCCAGGGCGAGCCTCGAGAGGTGTCGATGGTCAAGCTGGCAGACCGAATCGTGAACCTCGCCGAGCCCCCTGCGTATTGGTCGCTCGAGAAGATCGAGGCGTACCGACGCGAGGCGATCGAGATCGCCGAGGCGCTCGGGGCCGCGAGCGCGATCCTCGACGCGCGACTTCGCGAGAAGATCACCGAGTACGCCAGGCGTTGATCACTCGAGCTCGTCGAGGATCGCGCGGGCGAGCGAGCTGTGCGCGCCGTCGGCGAGCGCAGGCAAGGTCTCGAGCGCGTACGCGCGGTGCGAGGCAAACCACGCCCTCGCGAGCTTCTTCGCTTTGGAGTCGCTAGCCATCGCGAGCATGCACTCGGTGACGATCGGCGAGCGGACCTCGCCGAGCACTCGAACGATTCGAGTGTGGGCGTTGTGGGCGGTGAACTTCTTCCACTGGTCGCGGTACCAACGCAGGACGACGTCGCCGCCGAGCCAGAGCGTCCGACCGTGCAGATACGCCCACTTTCCCAGGTAGAATCCAGGGCATGCGTCGATGACGAGCTGCGGGCTCTGCACGAAATCGAGCGCGGATTGCTGCAGTCGACCCTCGATCCGATCGCCGCGCTGCAACGCGGCGCGGTCTCCGCCCACGAGCAGCTCGAGCGTCGCGACGAGCCAGCCCAACTCGCGCACCGAGTCGAGCTCGTGCGGAGCGTGTGGCCACAGTTCAACAGCGCGCCGGGCGAGCGCGCCGAGCCGCTCCATCGCGGTCGAGTGGTCATCGGGCCGCAGCCGCAAGAGAACGAAGCCGAGCTCGCGAACGAGCCGGCACGCATCGACGCACCACGCGGCGATGTCGTCGTCGCTCCACGCTTCGAGCGCGGACAGCACGGCCTCGGCCGTCGCGCTCGCGCCGATCAGCGGCTCGACCGTCGACAACCGAAGGGCGCCGGTGCTGCTCGACGCGCGCTGCGGGTGCGTTCGCGCTCGAACGAACACGGCGAGCTCGCCCGGCGGCCACTCTTCGCCCTGCGAAAAGAGGGCTTCGGTGCGATCGTCGAGCTGGCCTTGCGCCGAGAACCCGCCGTCGCGCTGCACGCGCAAGAGCGCGGTCAACGCGCCCTTCGCGACGGGCATCGCTCCTTGCTCCCATTGGCCAGAATAGAGCGCGCGCGCTTGATCGACGGCGTCTGCGCGCGGCGCTGGGTCGAGCACGTGGAGGTCTGGCCACCCGGCGGCCCAGAGCAGGTCCATGGCGGGAGAAAACGACCAGCCCTCTTTCACGCGCGTCGCGGCGACGGAGCCCGCGAGCTCGGCGGCGCGGCGCTCGACGAGCTCGGTCAACCGCGCGCTGGACTCTTCGGGCTCACTTGATTTTGTGGTCTTCTTCTTGGCCATCGAGAGCTCTCAGAGCGCGGGCAGCTTGTCCTTCCAGGGGCGGGCGGCTTCGAGCTGCGCTGCGAGGCGAAAGAGCGTGGCTTCGTCGCCGTAGCGGGCGGCGAACTGCGTTCCGATCGGGAGGTTCTTGCCGTTGATGTACAGCGGGACGCTCATCGCCGGCTGACCGGTCATGTTGAAGAGCATGGTGTTGGGCGTGGCGGCGAAGTTGGTCTCGGCGAGCCCGAACAAGAGCTTCTCGAGCACGGGACCGATCACCGCAGGCGGCGCGTTGCGCACCGCCGTGAGCCCTGCGACCTCGATGGGCTTGGGCAAGAGCTCTCCGATGCGCACCGGGGGCACGGCGCACGTGGGCGTCGCGAACACGTCGATGTCGCGAAAGAACTTCGCCATGCTGCGCGTCGTCCGGGCGATCACCATGCGCGCGGCCTCGACCTTGGCGCCCGAGAGGTACCGTCCGACCTGCGACAGAAACCACGTGACTGGCTCGTAGTGCGCGGGGTTGGGGTGGCGGCCGGTCATGGCGGCGATCTGGTCGACCACGCCCGCGGTGCACGCGGCGACGACGGTGAGGTACGCGATCTGCAGCTCGTGCACGTCGAGCGGCGGGTGCGCCTCTTTGACCTCGTGCCCGAGGGACGCACACAATTTCATCGCGTCCTCGAGCGCCGCGGCGTTGTCGCGATCGGTGCGCGAGGCCATCAGGGGCTTGGACGAAAACGCGATCCGCAGCTTCGTCGGCTGACGAGAGAGCTCTTCGAGCATCGGTCGCTCGACGGGCGGAGCCGTGTAGGGGGCGCCTTCGTCCATGCCGTGCGTCGCGTCGAACATCGCCGCTGAATCCCGGACCGAACGCGACACGACGAGGCGCGAGACGAAGCCGTGCCACGACTCGCCCTCATCAGGGCCCATCGGCATGCGGCCGCGCGAGGGCTTGAGTCCGAAAAGGTGCGTGTGGCTCGCGGGGATGCGAATCGATCCGCCGCCGTCGCCCGCGTGCGCCATCGGAGCGATGCCTGCTGCCACGGCGGCCGAAGAGCCACCGGAAGAGCCGCCGGGCGTGTGCCCGAGGTTCCACGGGTTGCGCGTCGGGCCGTGGAGCTGCGGCTCGGTGAAGGCGACGAGGCCGAGCTCGGGGGTGTTGGTCTTTCCGACGATGACCACGCCAGCGCGCTTGAAGCGCGCGAAGAGCTCGGAGTCGTGCGAGGCGATGTACCCAGAGAGAGCGCGCGTCCCAGCGTTGTAGGGCTCGCCCGCGAGCGTCCCGTCGAGGTCTTTGACGAGAAACGGAACGCCGCGAAACGGCCCTTCGGGCAGAGCCGCGCTCTCGGCCTCTTCGAGCGCTCGCGAGAACCGACGGTGAATCACGCTGTTGATCTTCGCGTCGACCGCCTCGATCCGCTCGATGGCGCACTGTACGACCTCCTTCGAGGACACCTCGCCCTCGCGAACGAGGGCCGCCAGCGAGAGCGCGTCGTGCTTCACGTATTCGTCGAACTTCATGGACGTTTCCTCGTCGCGTCGGGTTCGGGTCGTCGCCGCGACTCGCGAGGAGACTAGTCGCTTTCGTCTGTCAGCGGGGAGTCCGTCCGTAGGGGTGGCGCGTAGGCACCTCGTCGCGGTAGAGCATCGGCGAACGTTATGACCGACGACCGACGACACAGTGACGCGCCGCCCATGATTGGCGTACGAGATCGCCAGCGAGAAGAGACCCATCGCAGGCTCTACGAGTGCTCGCTCGCGGTGTTTCGTCGCGACGGATTCACGGACGCCAAGATCGACGACATCGCGAAGATGGCGGGCGTCTCGCGCGGGACGTTCTACTTTCACTTTCCCACGAAGGACGACGTGCTCCTCGAGCTGCTCTACCAGGTCGAGAGCAGCAACGTCGCGGCCATCAACGCGCTCGCCGAAGACGCGCCGCTCGAGCAAGTGCTCGAGGTGTTTCTCGATTCGATGGCGGGCGCATGGCAGAGCGAGCCAAAGCTCCTGGCAGACACCGCCATCGTCGGCCTTCGCTCGCGCGCCACGGGCGGGCTCGATCGCGACGCAGACATCGTTCGCAGCGTGCTCGGGCAGCGCTTCGTGCGCGCCGCCGAGCGCGGTGAGTTCGACTTCGCGCTGCCGCCCGGCGTGCTCAGCGACTTCTTCTTGATGAACTCGCTCGCGGCGTCCGTCGGTTGGACGGGCGCGCCGGACCTGCCGCTGCGAACCGTGCTCGAAGGCACGCTGCAGATCTTTTTGCACGGTGTGAAGAACCCCAGCACCAGGCGCTGAGCCCGAACCCCTGGCGAAGTTCTTGCGTGTGCGCACCGTCGAGTAGAAGCTTCCTGCTCGAGCGACACTACCGTGCCGTTGCTGCTGCAACGGAGGAGGACCCGATGATCCCCGGATTTCGTCCCGCAATTCTCGTGCAATTCGCCGTCGCAGCGTTGCTGCTCACAGGCTGTCCGCCGCCTGCCTCGACCCCGGATGCGAGTGACACCGGCGTCGTGACCGATAGCGGAGTAACGGCGGACGTACCGACCCCCGGCCCGTTGTTCACGCAATGCACGACCAACGCGCAGTGCGGGTCGGGGCGGACGTGCAACCTCGAGTACCCCGGTGGGCTTTGTTCGCGGGCCTGCCGACGCGACACCGAGTGCGGCGAAACGGGGTGGTGCTACCGAAACAACTGCATTCCGCAGTGCAATCCGGGAGCAAACGACTGCGCGCCGTACTCGGGGCTGTGCTTCTTCTGGGACTCGAACATGCAGGACAAGCGCGGGTGCTTCCCTGGCTGCGCAGAGGTGCCGGCGATGGGACAGCCTGCGTGCGCCGGCGGACGGACGTGCGATCCGTACTCGGGTGTCTGCCGGACTTCGGTGAGCATGATGGGCGCGGCCAACGGCGATCCGTGCATGGCTGCTGCGGATTGCGCGGGCGGACGTTGCCGTCAGGAGTTCTCCGACACGCCCAACCCGATGACGCCGACGGGATACCTCGACGGGTATTGCTTCTCGGTCTCGCGACGTCCTGCGGACGCGGCGTTCGCGAGAAACATGCCCATGCCGCGCGGCGGGTGTCCCATGGGCAGCGTGATCATTCCGTTTCGTGGCGAAGCGGAGGGTGACTCCGTCTCGTGTTGGAAGGAGTGCCGTCAGAACAGCGATTGTCGTGCGGGCTACGTCTGCAACCGCGTGAACGGAACGGACGGAATGCCCGTGTATTCGACGGGCGGCTGCTTTCCGATCAACTGCCGCACGATGGGCATGACGTGCCCCGCAGGCACGGTGTGCAACGTGCGCATGAGCGGTACGAGCACGATCGCGGTGTGCGCGCGCGACGGCGACGCGGGCGCCGGTGATGCGGGCAGCGACGCGAGCGCCACGGACAGCGGTGTGGACACCGGCGTGGATACGGGCGTGGATACGGGCGTGGATACGGGCGTGGACACCGGCGTCGACAGCGGAAGCGCGGCGGACTCGGACGTCGACGCGAGCGTCGGCTGAGAACGAGCGCTCAGGGGAGGGCTCGAAACTACTGGCCGCTACCCGGCGGGGGCTGCATCCCGCCGAAGCCTGTCGGAGGCTGCGGATACCCCTGCTGTGGCTGCTGCGGATAGCCCGGCTGCTGCGGGTATCCCTGTTGTGGGTATCCCTGCTGCGGGTAGCCCTGCTGCGGGTAGCCCGGCGCAAACCCCTGCGGGTTCGCGTCGACGCCGAGCTTGCTTCGCTTCGCGAGATACGCAGGAAACGCGATGACCCACAGAAAGAGCGTCGCGACCGCCCAACCACCAGGATTCAAGTCGAAGAAGCCTGGGTTCTGTCCCTTTTGCACGCCGCGCTTCTTTGCGTCGAAGTACACCCAGACGCTCGACGCGAGCACGAGGAGCGACAGCAAACCCGCGAGAGGATTGCTCTTCACCTTCACGTTGGACATCTCGACCGTGGGTGAACAACGGCCGTGCTGCGTACAAAACGTCAGCGCGTCGGGGCCGATGAACGTCACTGGAATCGCGGGTCGCGTCCCGTTGGGCTCCAGGTTTCCCGAGCACACCGGGCCCGATCGAAGCTGCATTCCGTCGGCAGCGGTGAGCACCAGCGTCGCGCAGGCGCTGCCGGTCGCGCTGCCGGTGTTGGTGAAGGTGCACCCTCCGAGCGCAGAGCACTGCGCCTGAATGTACACGCCGTCTTGTTGCGCCGACGCGACTGCGCTCGACGACAGAACTCCGATCGCGAACACCGCCGCGATCCAGGGACTCCCTCTTCTCTTCATGTGCGCAACGATACGCTCTCCCGCGTGACGCGTATGACTGCGCGCTGGCGGATTCAGCGATCGGGTCAGGGCGCGCGCCATGTGAAGTACGCGCTGCGCACTTCGTCGCCCGTGCGAGGGCGAAACATCGAACCCCGAAACACCAATGAATTCGCCACCCCATCGTAGTCGAATCCGTCTGCCCGCGACCGCGGAACGATCCGGTCGACCAGACGGACTCGGATGGACGAAGAGATCGGCGGCTGCGAGAGAGAGAACTCCGATCCCGCTCCGGCCGTGCTCGCGACCACGCGCGACATCGCCGCGCGAAACGCCATGTCGCGCTCGGCGACGTTGGTCTCGTTGATCGGGACGTAGGCGCCGCCCGCGGCCGTGATCACGCAGGACAAGAGGTTGGTGGCGTCGCGATCGCAGCCCCACCCCGCGCGGATCGGCACGAGGCCGAAGGGCAAGACGCCGCGCGAGCGAAAGAAGTCCGCGATGCGCTGCGTGCGAAGCGTGATCGTGTTTCCCCAGCGGGTCTGGTCGCGGCCGAAGAAGCGGCCGTCGTCGTTTGTTCCGGGCTCGTCGGTGACCCAGAACACGACGCGGACCGCGTCGTCGCGAAACACGAAGTTGGGGTTCGTCTCGCCGGCCGCCGCGCGGCGCTCGAACTCTTGAATTGTGAGCACAGAACACGCCGCCGGCTCTTCGCTGCCTCCCATGTTGGGAAACGGCCGCTGCATATCCGCCGTCATCATCGCGAACGGCTGAGACGTCACGCGGTACGCCACCTGCAGCGCGCCCATCGGGTTGGTGCCGAGCACGAAATCAAACGGCGGAGGTCCGGCGAGGACGGGCGTCGCGCTTCCTGCTTGAAAGACACCCACTCGAAAGTCGACGCCGGCCACCTCGAGGTCCCTGAAGAACTGCTGCGCGCTCTGCCCGACCAGCTGTTGGTCGTTGTTCATCGAGCCCGAGGTGTCGACGAACCAGAGAAAGTCAGCCTTCGCTGTGCGCGTCGCGCGGTCGAGGTCGCAGACGATCTGGTTGATCCGCCCCGCGGTCGTGAGCGCCGAACCATTGACGAAGTCCTCGACGCGAGACGCCGTTGCGCGAGCGGTGTTCTCCGTCGCGCTCACGGGCGCGACCGTGATCAAGAAGTACACCGAGCCGACGTCCGCGCGCAGCGCAGCAGTGAGCTCGACGAAGAACGCCGTGTCCGACCCGTGCCGCAGGCCGAGCACGCGAGGCACCATCGAGTTGCTCACGATCGAGGCGATCTGGTCGCGGACGCGGTCCGCCGTGGTGGGCGATGGCGCGTTGAAGCGAAACGTCGAGCGACGAACGGGCGTTCCGTCGGGGGTGCGGAGCATGCGACCGATGAGGGACGCGATCGCGCCGAGCGGCGAGCGCAGCTGCGCTTCGACGACGAGCGAGTGATTCTCGAGCGAGTCAGTCGCGGGTCGCTCGAGGGCGACCGCAGATACACCCGCGAGGTCGTCGTCCGCGGTGATGAAGGCCGCGTCCGAGCCGGTGGCGCGACGCACGGCGATCCACGCGGGATCGAGCCCGAGCTGCGAGCGCATCGACGGAAACTGCACGATCTGCGGCTCGACCAGCGCCTCCCCAGGACAGCGCGGATCCGCCAGGTTCGCCGTGACGAGGATCGGGCATCGCAGCTCACCGACGCCGAACTGCCGTCGAACGTGCGCGACGACGCGGTACTGCCCCGGCCGATCCGGCGTCAGCGTGGCGCTCGGCGCGTCGTCCATCGTGATGGTCGTTCGCGATCCGGGGGGAATCGCCTCGAGCTCCCAGCGATACCCGCGCTCGACGACGCGATCGAGTCCAGGAATGACCGTGGTCATCTGTCCGAGCGTCGTCACCACGCGACGCTCGACGCAGCGCTCTTCGAGCGGCTCGACCACGTCTGGGGCATCCACAACCACGTCTGGCGGCGACGGAGCGTCGGCGTCCGAAGCATCCACGACGTCCCGAACATCCGCGATGTCTTGCGCCGGAGCGTCGTCGACCGGCGCGTCCTGCGACGCGTCGCTGGGACGCACTCGAAGCCCGGTCTTCGCGCCGCACGCGGCGAGGGCGCTCGCGAGAACGAGCGTGACCGCGGTCAGCGAAAGTCGCGGGGACGAAGCCATCGAGCGCTGGCGGCCCTCCCGTGTCGTCGGTCGTCGCATCCCGCGATGGTAGCGCGCGCGCGGGTTTCGCGCGAAATCTGGCGGCGACGATCGCTCGCTCCCCCTCAGCAGGGAACCGGATTTGGGCGCGACAGCCCTGGTATTCGTGAGGGAACAACGCGGACGCTCGCTCGCCTCACAGCCAGAGGTCGCGCC
>LNFM01011942.1_pt1 | contig 11607 bp, 9 predicted proteins | sample 596031 | NCBI WGS metagenome assembly LNFM01 (sample SAMN04254537, study PRJNA301005) | activated carbon metagenome | isolation source: dual media filters at the Ann Arbor, Michigan drinking water treatment plant | place: USA: Ann Arbor | reverse complement strand
ACGAGGTGATGACGCCCGACAGTTCGCGCTTCTGGCCTCTCGACGGCTATGCGCCGGGCCGGCCGCAGCCCAGCTTCGACAAGCAGCCGCTGCGAGACTGGCTCGATGTCGAACGCCATGCCGGCCGCTGGAACGGCGAGGCGCCGCCACCCCGGCTGCCGGCCGAGGTCGTCGAGGCCACCAGCAAGCGCTACCTGGAAGCCTATCGCCGGCTGACCGGCGCCGCGTTGGCGATCGCGGAGTGACTGGCCCTACAGCGTCGCCCGCCGTAGTCGGAGGGCGTTGGCGATCACGCTGACCGAACTCAGCGCCATCGCTGCGGCCGCCACGACCGGGCTCAGCAGCAGCCCGAACAGCGGATAGAGGAGTCCCGCCGCGATCGGTACGCCGGCCGCGTTGTAGACGAAGGCGAAGAACAGGTTCTGGCGGATGTTTCGCATCGTCGCCTGCGACAGCCGCCGGGCCTTGGCGATGCCCAAAAGATCGCCCTTCACCAGGGTGATGCCGGCGCTTTCGATGGCGACGTCGGTGCCGGTGCCCATGGCGATGCCGACATCGGCGGCGGCCAGCGCCGGGGCGTCGTTGACGCCGTCGCCCGCCATCGCCACGATCCGGCCCTCGGCCCTGAGGCGCTGGATGACCCGCGCCTTGCCTTCCGGCAGCACCCCGGCCTCGACCTCGTCGATGCCGATGCCTTTGGCCACCGCGGCGGCGGTGCGTGGGTTGTCGCCGGTCAGCATGACCAGCCGGATGCCGGCCTGCCGCAATTGCCACAACGCGGCTTGTGTCGTCTCCTTGACCGGATCGCTGACGGCGATCAGCCCCTCGACCCTTCCGTCGACCGCAAGGAGCACGACGGTGGCGCCGCTTTCGCGCAGCATATCGGCCCGGCGTTCTGCTTCGTCGGCATAGACGCCGCGCTCGCCCAGGAAGCCCGCGTTGCCGAGCAGCAGGTGCCGGCCGTCGAGCATACCGGTCACGCCTTTGCCGGACGGCGAATCGAAATCGCTGACGTCGGCGAGGACTGTGCCGCGCCGCTTGGCGGCCGCCAGGATCGCCGTGGCGATGGGATGTTCGCTGCCGCGTTCCAGGCTCGCGGCCAGCTTCAGGATCTCCACGTCGGGCATCGCGCCCAGACTCTCGATGGATGTGACCTCGGGTCGGCCAAGCGTCAGCGTGCCGGTCTTGTCGACCACCAGCGTGTCGACTTTCTCCAACCGCTCCAGCGCATCGGCGTTGCGGATCAGGATGCCGGCCGCGGCACCGCGGCCGACGCCGACCATGATCGACATCGGGGTGGCAAGGCCGAGCGCGCAGGGGCAGGCGATGATCAGCACCGATACCGCTGCCAGCAACGCATGGCTGAAGGCGGGCGAGGGCCCCCAGACCATCCACGCCACGAAAGCCGCGAGCGCGACCGCGATCACGGCCGGCACAAACCAGCCCGCGACCACGTCGGCCAGCCGCTGGATCGGCGCGCGGCTGCGCTGCGCCTCGGACACCATCCTGACGATGCGCGCCAGCATCGTGTCGGCGCCGACGCGCTCGGCCCGCATCACGAAGGTGCCGCTCGTGTTGACGGTGCCGCCGATCGCCTTGGCGCCCGCTTCCTTGGTGACCGGCATCGGCTCGCCGGTGATGGTCGATTCGTCGACAGCGCTCCGGCCCTCGGTCACGATGCCGTCGACCGGCACCTTTTCGCCGGGCCGCACACGCATCAGGTCGCCGACGGCGATGGCCTCGATCGCCACTTCGCTGTCGCTACCGTCCGCTCCCACGCGCAACGCCACGCGCGGCGCCAGCCCGAGCAGCGCTTTTATGGCGCCACCGGTGACGTCGCGGGCGCGCAGTTCCAGTACCTGGCCCACCAGCACCAGTACGACGATGACGGCGGCCGGCTCGAAGTAGACCGGCATCGCCCCGTCGGCGTCGCGCAGCGAGGTCGGGAACAGGCCGGGCGCGACCGTCGCCACGACGCTGTAGATCCAGGCCACGCCCGTGCCCATGGCGATCAGAGTGAACATGTTGAGATTGCGCGTAAGCAGCGACTGCCAGCCGCGCACGAAGAACGGCCAGCCCGCCCACAGCACGACCGGCGTGGCGAGCGCCAGCAGCAGCCAGCTGGCGACGCCGGGCGACAGCAGGGCGTGCAGGCCGAGAAGGTGGCCGCCCATGTCGAGCACGACGACGGGCACCGTGAGCGCACCGCCGATCCACAGGCGGCGCGTCATGTCCAAGAGCTCTTCGTTGGGTCCCTGGTCGAGCGAGATCTCGGCGGGCTCCAGCGCCATGCCGCAGATCGGGCAGCTTCCCGCCCCGACCTGGCGGATCTCGGGATGCATCGGGCAGGTGAAGATCGTGCCCGCGGCGACGGGCGGCGCAGGTGCTGCGTCGGCCGGCTTCAAATAGCGGTCCGGGTCCGACGTGAATTTCTGCAGACACTTGGGATTGCAGAAGTAATACGTGTGTCCTTCGTGGACCGTCGTGTTCCTGGCACCCGCGACCTTCACCTTCATGCCGCAGACGGGATCGGTGGCCGTTTCCGCGGCGTGGTGGTCGTGCCCGCAGGAGGCGCCGTGCTGATGATCGTGTTTCATGACTTGCCATGTATACCCTACCGGGGTATAGTTCAAGCCATGAATGAGAAACTCAAGAAATCCCAGCTCGCCCGCCTTGGCCGGATTGAAGGCCAGGTGCGCGGCGTGGCGCGCATGATCGAGGAGGAGCGCTACTGCATCGATGTGCTGACGCAGATTCGCGCGGTGCGCGCGGCGCTGGATAAAGTCGAGCAGGAGACGCTGAGCGACCACCTGCAGCATTGCGTGGCGCATGCGTTCCATGCCGGCTCCCAAGACGACCGCAAGACAAAGATCGACGAACTGCTCGAAGTGTTGGATAGTCGGCGCCGCTGACATGACACGCCTTCGCACCCTGATCTGGCTGATTGCCGTGGTTGCCTTCGCCGTTCCCTCCTTTGGAACGGTCATGGCGAGCCACGCCATGGCGCCAGCGGGGCAGGCGGCCTCGCTCGATTGTCCGGACCATGCGCCGCCGCCGGATTGCCCGGCGCAGGGGACGGCCAAGCACGCCGCCGGCCAGTGCTGCCCGCAAATGACGGGCGCTGTCGCCCTGCTGTTGCCCGGCGCGACCGCCAAAGCGCCGGTGCGGGCTCATACTAGAGTGATCGTCGCTGCGACCACTCTCGTCAGCCTCTTCCTCGCGCAGGAACCGCCGCCTCCCCGAGTCTGACGCTCCTCGATCCCGCTTCGCCCTGACGTGGCGCTGCGGGAGGCCAGAGCCTGTCTTCAGATTCGGAGAGTCATCATGATGTTTCGACGTTCGTTCATCGGCGCGCTGGTCCTGGCCGCAGGCCTACCGGCCGCCGCCCGCGCCCACACCGACCATGGCGAAACCGACTTCGGCAAGCCCGGCGACCCCAAGAAGCCGGCGCGCATCGTCCAGGTCGTCATGCGCGAGGCGGACGGCAGGATGCTGTTCGTTCCCGACCGGCTCAAGGTCCGCAAGGGCGAGCAGATCCGATTCCTGCTGCGCAACAACGGCGAAATCGACCATGAGTTCGTCATCGGCACGGTCGAGGAAAACCGCAAGCACATGAAGGCGATGGAGAGCCATCCCGACATGGAGCACGACGATCCCAACGCCAAGCGCCTGAAGCCGAAGGCGACCGGCGAGATCGTCTGGCACTTCACCAAAGCCGGAATCTTCGAGTTCGCTTGCCTGATCCCAGGTCACTATCCGGCCGGCATGGTCGGCACGATCACCGTCGAGTGAGGACGCCATGCGCCCGTTCCGTTGCGTTGCGACGACCCTGCTCGGCTCCCTGCTGCTGGCAGGAGCCGCCACGGCCCATGAGGGGCACGATCACGGCGCCCCGCCGCCGCCGGTGACCAACACAATCGCGCCCCGGGTCGATGCGTCGTCGAACGACTTCGAGATCGTGGCCATCGCCCGAGGCGACCGGCTGCGGCTCTATCTCGATGCGTTCAGGACCAATGAACCGGTCAAGGACGCAGAAATCGAGATCGACACCGCCGCCGGTACGCTGAAGGCGGTACCGGATCGAGAAGGGGCCTACGAAGTGGCGGCTCCCTGGCTGCTCCGCCCCGGCTCCTACGATCTGGCGATCACTGTTCAGACGTCAGGCCTTGTCGACGTTCTGACCGCCACGCTCACCATTCCGCCGTCGACCTCGCCGGCGAACGGTCCGGGCGGCGTGCGCGACCGCCTGTCATCGTTCGCCGCGGCATGGGCGGGGGATCTCGCGTTCTGGGCGGTTGCTGCCCTCGCCTTCCTGGCCGGCCTCGGCGTCTCGGGCCTGTGGCGACGCTGGCGGATTGCGGCCGGCGTGATCGTGGCGTGCAGCATCGCAGGCCTCGCGCCGGAGCGGGCGGCAGCGGCGGAGCCCCGGCCCGAGGCCGCGACCGCGACCGCGCTGCGCGACGTTGCCGTGCGCTTTCCCGACGGCGCGGTGTTTGTGCCCAAACCCACCCAACGCATCCTGTCCATCCGGACCCTGTTCACCGAGGAGCAGACCTACGCCGGAACGGTCGAGTTGCCCGGCCGCATCATTCCCGATCCCAACACCTCCGGTTTCGTCCAGGCCTCGGTGTCGGGTCGGCTGACCCCGCCGCCGGGCGGCTTTCCGCGGCTTGGCACGCCGGTCGCGGCGGGCGACGTGCTTGCCCTGGTCCAGCCGGCGGTCGGCGCGGCCGACGTCACCAGCCAGCAGCAGCAGGCGCGCGAACTCGACCAGCAGATCACGCTCGCCGAGCGCCGGCTCGACCGTTTCCGCCAGATCCAGGGCGTGATCGCGCGGGCCCAGATCGAGGATGCCGATCTCGAGCTGTCGGGCCTGCGCATGCGTCGGGCGAACCTCGACCGGGGCCTGCGCGACCAGGAAAAACTGGTCGCCCCGGTTTCCGGGGTTATCGCCGCGGTCCAGGCCGTCGCCGGCCAGATCGCCGAACCCAACGCCGTCATCTTCCAGATCGTCGATCCTGCGCGGTTCTGGGTCGAGGCGCTGAGCTACGAGGCCTATTCGATCAGGGACGACGCGACCGGCCGTCTGGCCGACAACCGGACGGTCCCGCTCCGCTACCGCGGCGCGGGTCTCGCCGACCGCAACCAGGCGATCCCGATCCAGTTCAGCATCGAGGGCAACACCACCGGCCTGCGCGCCGGCCAGCTCCTGACGGTGCTGGCCTCGACCACCGACGAGCGGCGCGGCATCGCCGTGCCGCGCGGCAGCGTGCTGCGCGGCGCCAACGGCCAGTCGATCGTCTACGAGCACTCCAACGCCGAACGCTTCGTGCCGCGCGAAGTGCGCGTCGAGCCGCTCGACGGCCAGCGCGTGCTGATCGTCTCGGGGATCGAGGCCGGCAAGCGCATCGTCACCCAGGGCGCCGAGCTCCTGAACCAGATCCGCTGAGGCACGCCGCGATGTTCACCTTCCTCGTCACCCATTCGCTGCGCAACCGCCTGTTCGTTCTGGCGCTGGCCGCCGTGCTGGTCGTCTACGGCGCCTTCACGGTCACGCGCCTGCCGGTCGACGTCTTCCCCGACCTCAACCGGCCGACCGTCACGATCATGACCGAGGCCGAGGGTCTGGCGCCGCCCGAAGTCGAGCAGCTCGTGACCTACCTCATCGAAACCCAGATGAACGGCCTGCCAGGGGTGACGCGCGTGCGCTCGACGTCCGGCGTCGGCCTGTCGATCGTTTATGTCGAATTCGACTGGGACACCGACATTTTCCGCAATCGCCAGCAGGTCGCCGAGCGGCTGTCGCTGGTCCAGTCGCAACTGCCGCCGGGCGTGCTGCCGCAGATGGGTCCGATCAACTCGATCATGGGTCAGATCATGCTGATCGCGGTGACCGGGCCCGACACGGTCTCGGCCATGGACCTGCGCGAGATCGCCGACTTCACCGTCAGGCCGCGGCTGCTCACCATTCCCGGCGTCTCGCAGGTGATCCCGATTGGCGGCGAGGTGCGGCAGTACCGCGTTTCGCCGAATCCGGCCTCGATGCGCGCCTACGGCGTGTCGTTCGAGCAGGTCGAGCGGGCACTCCAGCAGTTCGGTGCCAACACCGGCGGCGGCTTCACCGACCAGTACAGCCGCGAGTTCCTGATCCGCAACGTCGGCCGCACCCGCAGCCTCGACGACCTCGGCAGCGTCGTCGTGGCGACGGTCGCCGGACAGCCCGTCGCCCTGCGGCAGATCGCCGACGTCGCCTTCGCGCCGCGGGTCAAGCGCGGCGATGCCGGCTACCAGGGCCGCTCGGCGGTCATCGTGTCGGTGGAGAAGCAGCCCGGCGTGGACACCATCCGGCTCACCGCCGAGATCGAGGCGGCGATTCGCGAGATAACGGCGAGTCTGCCGAACGGCATCCGGGCCGACCAGGTCCTGTTCCGGCAGGCGGGCTTCATCCAGACCTCGATCGACAACGTGCGCACGGTTCTGCTCGAGGCTGCCCTCGTGGTGGCCATCGTGCTGTTCGCCTTTCTGCTGAACGTCCGGACCACGGCGATCTCGCTCACGGCGATCCCGGTGTCGATCCTGGTCGCCGCCATCGTGTTCCAGTGGATGGGGCTCTCCATCAACACCATGACCCTGGGCGGGCTGGCCATCGCGATCGGCGAACTGGTCGATGACGCGGTGGTCGACGTCGAGAACATTTTTAGGCGCCTGCGCGAGAACCGGGCGGCGGGCAATCCCCGCAGCACCTTCGATGTCGTCGTCTCGGCCAGCCAGGAGGTCCGCTCCGGCATCGTCTATGCGACGATGATCATCGTGCTGGTCTTCGTGCCGCTGTTTGCCCTGTCGGGCATCGAGGGTCGGCTCTTCGCGCCGCTCGGGCAGGCCTACATCGTCGCCATTCTGGCCAGCCTCGTGGTGTCCATCACGCTGACGCCGGTGATGGCCTACTACCTGCTGCCCGGCCTCAAGCGGCTCGAGGCGCGCGAAAGCTGGCTGATCCGCGTCCTGAAGAGCGGCAACCGGCGGCTGCTCGACTGGTCGTTCGGCCATCCGCGCGCCCTGATGGCCGGTGTCGTGGCCGCTGTCGTCGTGGCCGGCAGCGTCGCCACGCAGCTGCCACGCGCGTTCCTGCCGCCGTTCAACGAGGGAACGCTGACGATCAACCTGCTGTTCAATCCCGGCATCTCGCTGGCCGAGAGCCATCGTGTCGGCCTGATCGCCGAGCGCCTGATCATGGAGGTGCCGGAGGTCGAGCGCGTTGGCCGCCGCACCGGCCGGGCCGAACTCGACGAACACGCCGAGGGCGTCCACGCCTCCGAGGTCGAGGTCGCGCTCAAGGCCGGTGGACGCTCGAAGAACGAGATCGTCTCGGACATCCGCGCGCGGCTGTCGGTCCTGCCGGTCGCGACCAACATCGGACAACCGATCTCGCATCGCCTCGACCATATGCTGTCCGGCGTCCGTGCCCAGATCGCGCTAAAAATCTTCGGCGAGGACCTCGACGCCATCCGCTCGATCGCCGAGGAATTCCGGGAGAAGCTCGCCGGCGTGCCCGGCATCGTCGACCTTCAGGTCGAGCGGCAGGTCCGCATCCCGCAGCTCGACGTCATCGTCGACTACCGGCGGGCGGCTCTCTACGGGCTGGCGCCGGCCGCCGTGACCGAGCAGCTCGAACGGCTCTCCAACGGCCGGATCGTGTCGCGACTGGTCGACGGCAACCGCCGCTACGACGTCGTCCTGCGGCTGCAGCAGGAACGGCGGACCACCCAGGGGCTGGGCGACCTGCTGATTCAGACGCCGGTCGGCTGGATCCCGTTACGTCAGGTCGCCGATGTCGTCGAAACCGACGGTCCCAACCAGATCCTGCGCGAGAACGGCAAGCGGCGCGTCGTGGTGCTCGCCAATACCGACGGCTCGGCCGACATGGCGTCCATCGTCGCGGAGATCCGGCGCATCGTCGGCGCCACGCCGCTGCCGACCGGCTTCTTCACCAGCCTCGAGGGCACGTTCCAGGCCCAGGAGGAGTCGATGCGGACCATCGGCCTGCTCTCGCTGGTCTCGCTCGCGATGATCTTCGCCATCCTCTACAGCCGCTACCGCTCGCTGCTGTTCGTCGCCATCGTCATGGCCAGCGTGCCGCTCGCCCTGATCGGCAGCGTGGCGGCGCTGTGGCTGGCCGGCCAGCCGCTGTCGGTCGCCTCGATGGTGGGCTTCATCACCCTCACCGGCATCGCGACCCGCAACGGCATTCTGAAGATCAGCCACTACATCAATCTGGCGATCCACGAGAACATGCCCTTTGGGCGCGACCTCGTGGTGCGCGGCAGTCTGGAGCGCCTCACGCCGGTTCTCATGACGGCGCTCGCGGCGGCGGTGGCGCTGGTGCCGCTGATGATCGACCCGCAGGCGCCGGGCAAGGAGATCCTCTATCCGGTCGCCATCACGATCTTCGGCGGACTCGTGACCGCCACGATCCTCGACACGCTGCTCACGCCGACGCTGTTCCTGCGCTACGGCGCCGCGCCGCTTGCCCGGCTGGTCGCCCAGGAGCACGAACGGGCGGCGGCGGCACCGGGCGGCGCCGCGACCGCGCCGGCCAAGTCGGCCGAAGCCTTCTGACACCGCAACCAAGGAGACAGACCATGCGAATCCCCTTCATCGCCCTCCTGGCCGCTCTGCTCGTGCCGGCGCTGGCGCTCGCTCACGAACCCAGGCCCGGCCCCAACGGCGGATTGAAGGTCGATGCAGGATCGCGCTACCACGCCGAGCTGGTGGCCAAGGGCACACCGGACGTCGCGCTGTTCCTCTACGATGCCGCCGACAAGCCGATCCCCTCGGCCGGCTTCCGCGCCCAGGCCATCCTGGTGATCGACGGCAAGACCCAGCGGTTCGCGCTGCAACCGGCCGACGGCTCGAAGCTCGTCGGCACCGCCCCGGTCGCCGTGCCGGCGGGCGTGAAGGGCGCCGTGCAGCTCACCGCGCCGGACGGCACGACGGCGCAGGCGAAGTTTTGAGGCGCCTCACCCGCGGCGGCGCAGCAGTATTGACAAGGCAATGGACGGGAGCCACCTTGATACGATGACCATCAACAGTCTCATCAGATCAATCACGCGGGTTCTTGCGCTCGCGTTGATGGGATTAGTGGTCGCAGCGGGCGCGGCCCTCGCCCACGAGGGATATCGACTGGCTGTCGTCGATGTCCAGCGCGTGGCGGTGCACGCCGATCACGCGGTTGGGCATGCAGCATATCGATCGAGCGACGTCGCGACGGCCCTCCAGGCCACGATGTCGGTCGCGCCCCTGAATGCGGCCCACAGTGCAGCCGGCGACGTGCCATGCTCCGAGGATCGGGCCGATGGTCATGGCGCGGGCACTTGCTGCACGATGGCCTGTCATGCGGCGCTGCCGGCGTCACCTGTCGGCCCTGTGGGCAGCCAAGCTCTGCCCGGTCTCCGCGTCGCTGGGTTGACCAACATGTTGGTAGGGCGGTCGGGCGACCGCGCCGAACGACCGCCCAGAATCGGCTGATCGGTCCGCGCCGAAGGCGCGTGTCCGGTCTTCAGCCCGTTTGGGCCTGACGCCACCGAGCACCTGACCTGCGCGGACCGCCGCGATCGTACCGCCCCTCGGCGGCGCAGATCGCTGTCGTCCTGCCGGTCAACTCTCGCTCGGATCATCGCCCATGAAATCGCTGTCAATCTTGATGCTCGCCCTTGCGGGGGCTGCCTGCAGTGCACCTCCGCTTCCCGAGTTGTCACCTTCCGACGCGTCCAGCTCCGACGTGCCGACTGTCGCTGCGCCTTACCAACCGGTGATGTCGGGCACGGCAGCGCACGTGCCGGTCGGCCTGAAGCCCTGGCGTGAACTCAACGATCGCGTCGCCCCCGGCGCCGGGCGGTCGCCATGAACGTCGTGTCGAGAACGGCCGCGGTCGCTGCCATCGGCCTTCTGGTCGCCGGCTGCGCGAAGTTCACCGACGACGGCGGCATGGCGCCGGTCACGGACTCCATTCGCAAGGAAATCGGCCGCGACGCCGTCAAGCTGTCTTCGCCGGAGGACATGCGCCGCGCGCGCGAGCGCGTGCAGGCATTGCTCGCCGAGCCGCTGTCGGAGGACTCGGCCGTTCAGGTCGCGCTCCTCAACAATCGGGGCCTGCAGGCCGCCTACAACGATCTCGGCATCTCGGAGGCCGAGTACGTCCAGAGCAGTCTGCCGCCCAATCCCGCGATCACCGTCGGCCGCACCTTCGGCACCGGTAACTTCGTTGAGTTCGGCTTCCAGCTTGTCGGCAACCTGCTCGCCTTCGCCACCCTGCCGAGGCGGACGGAAATCGGCAAGCGCGAGTTCGAGGAAGCGCGCTACCGTGCGGTCGCGACGACCCTCAGCCTGACCATCGACGTGCGCCGGGCCTACGTTCGCGCGATCGCCGCCCAGCAGCGCCTTGCGTTGCTGGAGCAGGCCCGCCAGACCGCCGATGCCTCGGCGCAGATGATGAAACAGCTCGGCGAGACTGGTGCCGCCAACAAGCTCGATCAGGCGCGGGTCTCGGCTTTCTATGCCGACCTCAGCGCGCAAGTCGCCCAGGCGAGGTTGAGCGTGGCCGGCACGCGCGAGGCCCTGAACCGCATACTCGGCCTGTGGGGAAGCGACCTCGTCTACAAGCTGCCGGTACGTCTCCCGGCCTTGCCGGCGGCCGCCGATGCCCTGGCCGACGTCGAGGTCGAGGCAATCAAGCGGCGTGTCGACCTGATCATCCTCCGCTACGAGATCGTGACGCTGGCGAAGTCGGCAGGCTTCGTGAACGCCACGCGCTACCTGTCGTTTCTGGAGCTCGGCCTCGGCTACCGGAACGAACTCGAAACCAACGCCGCCGGCGAGCAGAGCTCGAAGAACCGCTACGGGCTCGAGCTTGGCATCGTGATCCCGATCTTCGACACCGGCGAGGCGCGCGTGGTCACCGCGCGCGAAATCTACATGCGCGCCGTCAACCGGCTGGTCGAGCGTTCGGTGAATGCCCGTTCCGAGGCTCGCGCCGCCTACACGACCTATCGCGCGACCTACGACATCGCACGCTTCTACCAGTCCCGTATCCTGCCGCTGCGGCGCCAGATCTCGGCGGAGGTGTTGCTTCGCTACAACGGCATGCTGGTCGATGTCTTCGAGGTTCTGATCGAGGAGCGCGAGCGGATTGCGGCCAACATCGCCTCGCTCGATGCGCTGCGCGACTACCATCTCTCCGTCGCCGATCTGCAGGCTGCGTTGATCGTGGGCGGCACCGTCCCGCCGTCGGGTGTCATCAACACCACCCCGCCGCCCGAAACCATCCCCCTCGGATTCTAGGAAAGGAGAACGACATGAGCATCTCTCGACGCGACCTTGTCGGAGCCTCAGGGCTCGCACTTCTCGGCGCCGCCGCCGTCAGCGGCCGTGTCCAGGCACAGTCGATACCGGAAGCACCGACGACGACGACCAACACCATGCAGCCGCCGCTTCATCCCACGAGCGGGCCGGACTACCAGCCGGTCGTGACCTTGAACGGCTGGACCTTGCCGTGGCGGCAGAACGGCGACTGGAAGGAGTTCCATCTCGTCGCCGAGCCGGTCGAGCGCG
>LNFM01011941.1_pt1 | contig 11608 bp, 9 predicted proteins | sample 596031 | NCBI WGS metagenome assembly LNFM01 (sample SAMN04254537, study PRJNA301005) | activated carbon metagenome | isolation source: dual media filters at the Ann Arbor, Michigan drinking water treatment plant | place: USA: Ann Arbor | reverse complement strand
CCCGATGCCCGATGCCCGATGCCCGATGCCCGCTGCCCGCTGCCCGTTGCCCGCTGCCCATTGCCCGTTGCTGCGCCCTCTGACGGTGGTTGCGCGAAGCGCACCTTCCGCCGTGAGTCTTCGAACGGCGCCCAACACGGGGTTTGTTAACCCCGTGCGAGACACCCCTCTTTTCAAGTGAGCTCGCTGCCCGTCGCTCGTTGCCCGTCGTCCGTTGCTCGTCGTACGTTGCCCATTGCCCATTGCCCATTGCCCGCTGCCCGTTGCCCGTCGCTCGAACGCTCGCTGCGCGGTAGTCCCGCCTTTGGCGGAGACGTCGTCGCGCTCTTGCGCGACCCCATGCGCGGGAGTCTCTGCTCCCGCGCCGCGCCCGCGCCGCTGCTCTCGCACCGCTGCTCCCGCCCCGCTCGCTGCGGCCGAAGTACGGAGAATCGGTCGATCCACTTCGATTCGCGCGCCCGTGGAACACACCAACCAATTCGGTATCCTCGATGGATGACGCTCCGTACGCACGCATGGGGTTCGTGGCTGACTCTCGGCGCCGTGCTCGTGGGGTGCTCGGACGCGAGCGCGCCTACGCCGTGCGACGGCGGGCGCTGCGCGATGGATGCCACCCCGCAAGACACCATGCCGATGGACGCGATGGGGACCGACGTCCCGTCGCCGCCGCTGGATGTCTCCGTCGATACGGCCATCGCGGACACAGGGTGCGCCGCGACCCAACAGTGCGGAGCGAGCTGTTGTCCGGCGGCGCAGCGGTGCTTCAGCGGACGATGCGTCCGACGAATCGGGCCGTGCGGGACAGATGGAGACTGTCCGTCCGACGGATACTGCGAGGCCGGGGAGTGCGCGCCCTACGGCGCTCCAGGGCGCACGGTCAACCCGACCTGCGAGCGTCCGCCGCCGATCAACCCCGTGACGCCCTCGGTGCTCTGTCGTTGGACTGCGCCGCCTGCAGGCGACCCGTATCCGACCGCGGTGTTCTCGGCGAGCACGCCCGTGGTGATCGACCTCGACGCCGATGACGAGCCGTTGACGGTGAGACCTTCGATCGCGTTCATCTCCTACGCGACGTCGATGGGCGGGGTGCTGCGCGTGGTGAACGGCGCAACGTGCGCGCAAATGCCGACGACGGCTGACCCGAATCAACTCCTCGCGTTTGCCAGCTCGCTCGCCGCGGCGGACCTCGACGGTGACAACCGTCCCGAGATCGTGGGCATACGAAACAACGGCTCGGTCATCGCGTTTCGATTGGATGTGATCGCCGGAAGAATGGTTCCGCTGTGGCAGTCCGCGCGGTGTACGGGCGGAATGCGGCTCGCGGACGACGCGGTCCCGATGCTCACCGAACACGTTGATGGCGTGTCCATCCACGACCTCGACGACGACGGTCGACCCGAAGTGTTGCGCGGGCGCGTCGTGTACGACGGCCGCACGGGCTGCATTCGCACGAGCGCCATGGCGTACGGCTACGAGGGGCTGCTCACAGCGGGAGGCGCGACCATTCGGTGGGGACACTTTCCCGTCGTGGCCAACATCGACGCCGACGATCGCGCGGAGCTGGTCGAGGGTGACCGCGTGCTCGAGTGGGACCCGATGGGATCGGCGTGGGTGCGAGAGCCGTATTTTCCCGCGCCGATGGGGATGGCGTTGCCCGGTGGGCACGTCGCGGTCGCGGACTTCGGTGACTTCTCTGGCGCCGCGGACCCCCCGATCGAGCCAGAGATCGTGGTGGTGTCCAACAACAGCGTACGGGTCGAGACGAAAGAGGGCCGAGTCGTGTTCGGGCCGTTCACGGTTCCGGGGCGCAACGGAGGCCCGCCGACGGTGGGAGACTTCGACGGCGACGGACGAGCCGAGTTCGCGACGGCGTCGAGCGGCGCGCTGGTGGTGTACGACCTCGACTGCGTCGCCGGCGGAGACGCGGCGCGGTGCGGCGGCATGGCGCGAACCGACGGAATCCTCTGGCAGCGGCCCTCGCAGGACGTGAGCTCGGGCGTCACGGGATCGAGCGTGTTCGACTTCAACGCCGACGGTCGCGCCGAGGTGGTCTACGCGGACGAGTGTTTCTTGCGGGTTTACGACGGTCGCGACGGCCGGGTGCTGTACTCGGTCGCGCGCGCCTCGGGCACCGGCTACGAAAACGCCGTCGTCGCAGACGTCGACGGCAACCGATCGGCGGAGATCGTCGTCACGCTCAACACGAGCTCGTGCCCGGCGACCGACCCGCTCATGCCCACGACTCCGTACGCTGCCATCAGCGGGCTGATGGTGCTTCGCGACGCGATGTCGTCGTGGGCCAACTCGCGTCCGATCTGGAACCAGCACGCCTACGCGGTCACCAACGTCACGGACCGAGGGACCGTGCCGCGCACGTCGATGATGGCTCGCAACTGGCGAGAGCGAGGGCTCAACACGTTTCGCGCGAACACACAGGGGATGTTCCCCGCGTTCGGACTCGTGGACTTGACCGTGCGTCCAGGCGGCGTGGCGATGAGCTGCCGCGGGTTGGAGGCGACCGTTCCCGTCGAGGTGTGCAATCGAGGTCGCGCCGCGACCGAGCGCGCCGTGCAGGTCCGCGTGCGCGCCCGCTCTGCGATGGGTCCCGAAGTGTGTTCTGTCAGCGTCCCCGCAGGGCTCGCGAGCGCGACGTGCACCGCCGTCACCTGCAGAGGAACGCTCACCTCGCTCTCGGACGACCTCCACGTGACGGTCGACGCTGACGGAGCGCAACCCGAGTGCCTCGAGTCGAACAACGGAACGGTGCTCTCGGCTCCGCAGTGCACCACCCCCGGCTGACCCGATAGGGCAGATGCGGCCGCCGAGTCGCCAGCGCGAGGGGCTCGACGCGGCGCTCGCGACCGCTACAAGAGCCGTCGAAACTCTCGGTGTCTCACCAGCAACGCGTTGATCTCGCGCAGCTCGTCGTCGTCTGCCAACGCGCGCGCGCGGGTCACGACCGCGATCGCGGCGTCGATGGCCGCCAGCGCCGTCGCTCGATCTCCGAGGTCCGAGATCTTCAGCGCTTCTGCGAAGGCCACGATCGCCGCGCCCTTTCGCAGCGCGGCTTCGGGCGCGCCCATCATCGCGCCCATCGTGCTGTCGGCCGACACCGACCGCGCGGCCAACGTCGTGCGGTCTTGAAACGTCGCCCGCATCCGCACAACGTCGGTCGGAGCGCTGATCGTGGGGCTGCACGCTTGCAGCACTTGCTGAAACACCATCGCGTCGTTGGGCGACAGGTACTGCGGCTCGACCAGCGTCGGGGTGCCCGAGATGCTCTCGGCGCTCGTGGCGAACACGCGCATGTACCAGGGCAGCTCGAGCTCGAGTCGCACCGCCCGCACCGCGATGTCCATCGTCTCGATGAACCGCGGGCCGAACATCACCGCGGCTTCTTCGGGACGGTCGATGAACAGCGATGCCCCGCGGCCGAGGTCGGTCACCCGATCCATCAGCGTGTCGTTGACCCCGTCTCCGACGCTCACCCCGACCAGATGAATCTCGCCGTTGATCTGATCGCGCGCGGGTCGACCGATGGTCTCTGCGCTCGTGGCTCCAACGTTGGCCTCGCCATCGCTGATGAGCACGAGCCGGTTGAGCTTCGCCCTCGTACGATGCGCCATCGCGAGCGCGTAGCCATAGGTCAGCCCCCGCGCGAGGTCGGTGTCCTCCCACGTCGCGCGGAGAGAATCAGCCATCGCGAGCACTCGCGGGTCGTTGGGTCCCGACACCGCGACGCCGTCGAGGAGGGTGCGCGCGGTGACGTTCCATCCGGCGGCGGACACGACGTCGCCTGGACGAAGCTGCGCGGCGATCGCGCGGATCACCGCTTGCGCGCGGCTCATGCGCTCGAAGCTCATCGACGCCGACGTGTCGATCAAGAACGTGATCACCATCGGCGCGACCTGCGTCATCGTCCGGCTCTCGGACTGCACCGCCACCTGCATGTCCCACTGCCCCGAGCCGGCGATCGGCCGCAGCGCGCCGGTGATCGCCACGGCGCCCGCGGGAGCCGGCGCGAAGCGCGGGTTGTAGTAGTTCATGAATTCGTGGGTGCGAATCACCTCCGCCGGCACGCGCACGCCCGTGGTGATCAACCGCCGGGCGATCTGCGGGGACGCGACGGAGTTGGAGTCGTCGGACGCCAGGTACATCGTGACCGGCGTTCGGTCCGTGATTCGTGCGCAATAATCAAGAGAGGACGGAGGCTCGTGCACATCGCCATCCCCGGCGACGTCTCTCGACCCGTCGTTGCCGACTCCGGTGTCACGGATGATCCCCGTGTCTGCAGGAGCGACGCCAGTGTCGCTCATCGCCCCAGTGTCGGCTACGACCCCCGTGTCTGCAGGAGCGACGCCGGTGTCCATCGGCGCGACCCCCGTGTCCATCGGCGACACGCCCGTGTCCGTTGGAGCGACGCCCGTGTCTATCGGGCCGACGCCGGTATCCGCGGGACCAACGCCGGTGTCGACAGGCGAGTCCATCGCAGAGTCTGGCTGCGAGTCCGCACGAACGGAGCTGTCCTCGACGGGAGTCGCGACGTCGATCGGCGAGTGGTCCGCAGGCGGAGCAACCGCGTCGATCCCCTGCGTGGGTGCGTCGGGTGCGCCCGAGTCCTCGACGATCACCACCATCGAATCGCCGGCTCGTCCCATGTCGAACGGCTCGGTTCGATCGCCGAGGGCCGCGTCGAAACCGGCGTCCGGCATGGACACGTCCCTCACGAGACACCCCGCGTCGAGCGCCAAGAGCAACGCCAACCCTGCTCGGTATACCCACCTCGATTGCACGGCCAACCTCCCTGATTCCACTGATCGTACCACGAAGAGTCCCGTATCGCCCGAGCGCCATCCGCGTGCTCCGCGCGACAGTGAGCGCGCTCAACGACGGAAATCCACCGCGCCCGCCGCAGAGCAGTTCGGGCTCGGCGGCAGCGTCATGCGGCACTGGTTCTGGATGCACGCGGCGCTCAATCCAGGCGGGGGCCCACCGGCGCAGGCTGCGCAGCTGACGCCTCCGAGCCGACTGTTGAAGTTCTCTGGGCACACGACCCTCGCGAACGCCCCTGCGCGGCGACGGCTCACCGCGCGATACAAGTTGGCTGAAGAGAACCCGCACGGGCCACAGCAGCTCGACAATCGCACCACGCAGTCTCGATCCGCGGTACACGCCGCGTACCCTCGCGGAGCGACCCACTCGAGCACCTGCCTCGCGCACGAAGGCGGCGGCGGCCGCCGTCGCGCGTAGACGAGCGCCGGAACCAACAAAACCCCCAACCACCCGACACGAAGTGCCAGCGAGCGCATAGGTGCGATGATCGCACGACACCGTCGCTCACGCCCGAATCGAGGACGTCACGGTCTGCCGTCGCTGTACCGCGTCACGCAGAGATGTGACTCCACGCGGCGTCTGGGTCGGTGAAGATCACGAGCGCACTCTTGTCGTTGTTGTGATGGCGAGACACCTGCAGCTTGCCGATCGCGCTGGCGACGAGGATCGCGACGCGCCTCCATCCGAGCGGCAGCCCCAATCGATAGGGTGTAAACGCCTTCTCGAACGCCTCGTCCGAGCGCAGCGGCGCGCTGCGAAGGTCGATCAGCGCCGAGTACCTGCTCTTTCGAAGGGCGTCCAACGCAACGACCACCGGCTTCATCGCAGCGTCGATCGCGGTCAAGTCTTCGTAGCCTGTGGCCGTGCGCGCGAGCGTCGCGACGCGGGCCGCTTCGTCGACGTCGATGGTCCAGTAGGGAGTCTCCAACACTCGTTTCATGGCGCGATTTTCGAAGTGTACGGGTCGTGTCTGCTCTCGGACAGCGAGTCACACACACTCGTCCCTCGAGACGCAGCGCGAGCAGAACGACGTTCTCCTCACTCGGGGCCACCGCGCGGCGCTGCGTCGAAGGCCGTTTCGTCGCTCGACCTCTGGCCGTGCGCTGATCGCGTTCCGCTGCGTTTTCCCGCGTACGCCCTGGGTAACGATGAGGCTCGACCCTCCGTCCTCTGCGCCGGCGTTTGACTAAACGAATCTACTACAATAGAACTCCGTTCATGATAGTAGAAACACGTCGCTTCCTGCTTCCGCTCGGCGTTCTGTCCGCGTCCCTCGCGCTCACGGGTTGCACTCAACCGACGCCTCCTCCCGCAGACGCGACGGCCGATGCGCGCGAGAGCGCGGCAGACGTGACCGGCGCCGAGGACATCACCGCGCCCGACGCGCAGGACGCGGAGCTTCCGCGAGACGTCTCGGACACCGGCACAGCGACGGACGCGACGGACGCGGGAGATGCTGGCGTTCGACCGCACGAGATCTGGCTCGTGGACCAGAGCGACAGCGTCAGCGGATCGGGCGGCAACCTCTGGATCTATCGCGACGACGCGCTGCGAGCGGGCGGCTTCGAGACCAACGCCGAGGCGGGCGCGGGCGTGGTGGCCGAGCGCATCGATCTCGCCGGCGACGCCCGGGCGCTCTGCCTCGCAGAGACGGGAACGGCGCCGACGCGGCCGCACATGTTGCTCTTCAACAGCACTCACACGCACGCGGTGCTGTCCTTCGTGGCGAGCGGTCACGTGCTGTTCATCGACGCGGCGCGGCGCACACCAGTGTCGTGCATCGACGTGGGCGAGCAGGCGCACGCGGCCGTTCCCTCGCCGGACGATCGGTGGGTGCTCGTGGCCAATCAGAACGGCAAGCGACTGCAGCGCATCGCATCGAACTTCGCGACCAACACGTTTACGCTCGAGGCCGCCTCCCTCGATCTGCGCAGCGGAACGACGCCCTCGGGCGCCCCCGTCGAAGACCTCGCCGACGCGGGCGCGCGCGTGCGCCCCGACAACGCTCCCATCTGCCCGATCATCGACGACGCAGGGCGCCTCGGGTTCATCACGCTGCGCGGCGGAGGGCTCTTCGTCGTGGCCGCGCGATTGGGCGCGCCGCTCTCGATCCTCGCGGAGTACGACCGAGACACCGTCGCGCCCAACGGCTGCGGCGGCATCCAGGTCGGCAACACGATGTACATCAACAGCGGCGGCGGAACGGCGGCGACGCCCTTCATGAACCGCGTGTACGCGTTCGACGTCAGCCGCTTCGGGGCCAGCCCGACGCCGCCCAACACGCCCGCGCCGCGCCTGGTGTTGCAGCGCGACGGGCGCGTCGACTCGCACGGAGCGGCGTTGGTGAACAGGCGGTTTCTCTGGTTCGGCGACCGCGCGGCGAACGTCGTCAACGTGATCGACACAGCGGACGGAGACCGTGTGTTGACGGACATTCGGCTCGAGGGAGCGCTGAGCAGCGACCCGGCGCCGGACCTGATGGCGATCGCTCCGGACCAGTCGCGGGTGTACGTCTCGCTGCGGGGGCTCTTGCCGCTCTCGGCCAACGTCGCGGACGCGGGAAACGCCGTCGGAAACACCCCTGGCCTCGGCGTGATCCGCGTCACCGAGGGCGGGCGCTCGGGCGTGCTCGAGACGGTCGTGCGCGTCTCCAACAGCTCGAGCTTCGACGGCGGAACGATCGAGCGCGCCGACCCGCACGGCGTCGCCGTCCGACCACGATGAGCGCGGAATTCTCCCGCAGAGCGCGCCGCTCGCCGCTCGTCGCCGCGGCGCTTGTTTTTGTGTGCGCGCTGGTCGCGAGCCCCGAGCGCGCCTCGGCCAACGGCCGCTATCCCTCTGCGCAGTACGTCGTGCGCGGCCGCGGGACCACGGTGCTTCGCGCGACCTGGGGACTGCTCGTTCAGCGCGCGCCGGACGCGCCGTTCGCGTGGGTGTGCGAGGACGCGCTCGGGTTTTCGGGGGACTTCGACCCATCGATCGCGATCGACGCGCGGGGCGAGGTGCTCGTCGGGCTGTTCGACGGCTTGTCGCAGTTGTCCACGAGCACGTGCGGCGTCCGTCGCGTGGCGGGCACCGAAGGGCTCGGGATCGTGGACGTCGACGCGAGCAGTGACGGCGGGCGGCTCGTGGCGCTGTGGTCCAGCGGGTTCGTCTCGAGCGCCGAAGGGATCACCGGAGGGCTCTTTCGCTCGCTCGACGGCGGCGCGCGATGGGAACGCGCGCCGATGGTGACCCGCGACGTGCTCTGGGACACGGTCGAGATCGACCGGGCCGACCCCGATCGTCTGTGGTTCACGGGAGTGCGACTGCGTCCGCGCAGGGTGGTGTTCGCGCGCTCGGATGACTTCGGCGCGACGCTCGACGAGTGGACGCTCGAGGCAGGGACGCCCGAGGGCGTAGAGTCCGCGTACGTCGCGGGCTCGGACGCGGTCGACCGCGACGCTGTGTGGGTGCGCGCGGTCCGTCCGCTGACCCGCGACGACGCCGGCGCGCTGCGGGACGGAACGGACCTGCTCCGTTCGACCGACGGCGGCCGACGATGGACGCGCGTGTTGCGCGCGGACGCTCCGCTGCGCGGATTTGCGCTGGCGCCAGACGGGCAGCTCGCCTTCGCGGGCGGCCGCGGCGTGGGTCTGCTGCGCTCGCTCGACGCGGGCGCTTCGTGGACGCGCGTCTCGACCGTCGAGCCCACGTGCCTTCGTTGGAGCGAAGGGTCGCTGCTGGTCTGCGCGGACTTCGTGCGCGACGGGTTCAGCCTCGCCGAGAGCCGCGACCGCGGCGAGACGCTTCGCGCGCTCACGAATTTCTGCGCCGTGGAGGGTCCGCTCGCGTGCGCTGCGGGTTCTGGCGCGACGTCGGTGTGCGGTGCAGCGTGGCCGGTGCAGCGCGTAACGCTGGGTTGCACGCAAGGTCCTCGGCCCGATCCGCTGGCGGACGCGGGGCTCGACGCGCAGCCATCATCGCTCGACGCGTCGACCGTCGCGGACGCTTCGGGACTCGGGGACAGCGCGCCAACGCCAACGCCAACGCCAACGCGAGCGTGCTCGATCGCGCCGATGGCAGCGGGACAGCGAGCGCCGTCGGCGCTGTGGTGGGCGGGCACGATCGCGTTCGTCGCGAGGAGCGCGCGGGGAAGAAAATCGAGAGGAGCTCGCGGCGGCTGAGCGCGAACGGGCGTCGCGCAGGCAGCGCGCGCAGCTCGAGCCGAGCGAACGCGGGTGGCGCTACCGTCGCCCATCGTCGTGCGCGTCGTGCGCTCCGTGCGACTGCGCGTGCATGGACGCCGTGGGCGAGGCGCCGTTTGTTACGGCGCCAGTCACAGCGAGAGACGGCCCGAGAGAGCGCGACCGTGGATCTGTCGGGCCCACAGAGGCCGAGGTCCAGCAGTCGATGCAACCCGCGCAGCGCTCCATCTTCGTGGACAACCAACGCGCATCGAACTCGCTCGCCGTCGTTCAGTCGAGCTGCGACGGGTCGATCGCACCGATGGCGCCCGAGTGCGACATCAGCGCGATTCCATCGTGGAGCACGGGCGCGCGGTGTGCCTGGCGACAACGTCTGTAAGCCTCGTGCACAAACCAGCCCGGTCGCTGCGTTCTGTGAGCACACAAGCACACTCCGATTGGTGACTTCGTGAGTTTTGTTTTCAATTGACAGCCTCCCCAGAGCGATCGGTAGCCTCGTTTGCAAGGTGGACCGTAGGACTCGGATGATGGCAGTCGTGGCGTTCGCGCTCGTCGCGGCGTGTGGCGCCACCTATCCGGGCAGCGAGCTCCTCGGTCGATGGAACGCAGACGTCCGCGCGATGCTCGCACAGCCCCTCGCTGAGCCGTACACGGCGCTGACGCTCGCGATCGTGTTCTCGCCGAACTACACGTACTCGATCGAAGTGCGCGCGATCGCCGCGGCGACGGAGAGGACTGGCCCGGGATGCACGACGAGCTCGATGTTCTCTGGCGGCACTTGGGCCGTGAACGTCACCAGCACTGGGCGCTGGCTGACTACGGGCGGAACGGTCTCGGGCACCATCGAGCGAACAGGCTGCAACAACGCAGCAGACAACTTCGCGCGCCGAGCAGCGACCGAGCGAGAACTGGTGGTGCTGGATGGTGTTGCGTACATCGTGAGCGACGGAACGCTAGTCTTCGCCCCGAGCGGCCCGTTGGGGGCGAGGGTCTTCACGCGATGATGGCGCGGAGGGACGTCGCGCACCTGCGCGCGCTCGAACGCAAGGGAGCCCTCGAGCTCGCCGGCCCGATCCCCGAGGCGAAATCCGGCCTCGTCGTGATCCGCGCCGCGAGCCGCGACGAAGCAGAGCGCATCGCCGACGCAGACCCGTTCGTCACGCACGGAGTCCGCACGATGGAGCTGCGTCGATGGCTGCTCTCGTGCGACGACAACGATCACATGCTGCCGTGAGCTCACCGCGACCGAGCCCCAGAGACTCGAATCGCCTGGTCGAGCTCGACCGACGACCGTCGCTACGACGGGGCTACTGCACGCCCCAGATGCGCACGACAGCGCGTCCGGTGCCCGCGGTGGCCGTGCGGTACACGAGCGTGACGTGATGGATGTTTCGCATCACGCCCGGAAAGTCGAACACGCGCGTGCGCGTTCCCGGCGCCATGAACTGTCGAACGGGCAGGTCCATGCGCTGACCGTTCTCGAAGACCACGTCGCAGTCGAACATCTGGATGCCTCCGCCGACCGCCTCGAGAAACAACCCGCGAAACATCTCGGGCCTCGCCGCGAGCGGGACCACGTCGCGATCGACCGCGAAGTTCACCATGCGCTCGCCGAGCAGGACCACGTTTCCGACGGGCTGCACGGGTTGCGCGACCACGACGCCGGGTTGCGCGACGACCACGGGCTGTACGGGCTGCGCGACCACCACGGCGGGTCGCGAAACATAGACGGCCGGGCGCGCCACATAGACGGCTGGGCGGTAGTACACGGGTCGAGCGCGGACGATGCAGCCGCTCGCCAGCGAGCCGAGCGACACCAGGGCGAAGAGCGCGAGCGTAGGCGTTGAAGTGAGCTTCATTCAGAGTCCTCCGAGGGCAAACGTTTGCCCGTTCTACGGAAGGGCGAAGCAATTGTCGCTCCCATCGTTTTCTCCAAGATTGACGCATCGCATAAGCAAATAACGCAACGAGTCTTGAACTTAGACTCATTGCGTCATAAGTCTCCTTTCGTCAGCAAATCGAAAGGAGTTCCCCGATGAACGACGAGTCGAATCCCATGGAGTCCAGCGCACTCGAGCCCGAGGTCGCCGCCCCCGCCCCCGAGGCAGAGCCCGTCGAGGCTGCAGAGGCCGTGGCGACGCAGGACATCCCTCCCGTCACCGCGATGCGCGCCGAGCACGAAGCGCTCTCCACGCTGCGAGCGCTCGGGCTCCGCTGGGCCGATCGCGGACTGGGCACGAGCAAGGCGCTGCTGCAGCGAGGCGCTCGCGCGCTCGACGGCGCAGCCGAGAAGGTCGGCGCACTGCAAGCGCGCGTGCAGACCGCCCAGCCCGCGCGAGGGTAGCAGGGATCCGGCAGCGCCCACGAGATGCGCAACGCCCGGCGGAAGATGTTGGAATGGCAAGGCCAAACGGGACGAGCACACGGCCGGGAGGCGAGCGCTCATCGTTACCCAAGTTGTGCGTGGGAAAATCCAAGGAGAACGAGCTCGGCACAGAGCCGCGGGGCGGCCCCCACCCGCGCTGCCGCGCGCGAGCGAGTGCAACGACAGTGGGCGCAGTGCTGAAGCCCCCACCCGCGCTGCCGCG
>LNFM01011940.1_pt1 | contig 11608 bp, 9 predicted proteins | sample 596031 | NCBI WGS metagenome assembly LNFM01 (sample SAMN04254537, study PRJNA301005) | activated carbon metagenome | isolation source: dual media filters at the Ann Arbor, Michigan drinking water treatment plant | place: USA: Ann Arbor | reverse complement strand
GGGATGGGTACGGCGATCCATTCGGGTACACCGGGCGGCGCGATGCCGGTGGGGCGGGGTATGGCGGCTGGGGGTACGGCGGCGGGTTCTGACGCTGTTTTGGCCGCCTTCGCGCGCGCGGGTTTGGTAAGACCACGCGCATGACGGATGAGCCCCAGTCGTTCGAGGAGTTCTGGCCCTACTACGTGTCGCAGCACCAGGACCCGACGTCGCGGAAGCTGCACTTCATCGGGACGACGATCGCGATGGGGTGCGTGGCCGTCGCGCCGTTCTATCCGCCAGCGCTGATCGCGGCGCCGATCGCCGGATACGGCATGGCGTGGATCGGACACTACGCGTTCGAGAAGAACCGGCCGGCCACGTTTGGTGGGCTCAAGCAGGCCGTGTGGTCCCTGCGTGGTGATCTGCGGATGTGGAAGCACATCGTGACGGGCACGATGAACGAGCAGCTCGAAAAGCACGCGCCCGCGCCGTCGCTGCACGTCGCGTAGACGCTACTTCTCGAGGAGCTTCTTGCTCGCAGAGTCCCAGCGCCAGACGGGGCCTTTGCCCTGGAGGTGCACGCCGCCGCGCCACGTATCGATGCCCGCTTCGGTGACGCGGTCGGTAGCGCCGGCGAGAGCCTGGCGGCCGAGCGTCGTGATCTGCGTCCCGTCCAGGAAGCCGGCGCGGCCGAGGTCGGCGAGGATCCACGTGACGAGGCTGTCGGTCGCGGGGTAGCGCGGATCGATCGCCGACGACTGCTGCATGAGATCGGGGACCGCCGTGATGCCGCGCGCGAGGGCCGCGAGGATCTGACGCTCGGTCCGCGAGAGCCCGGAGAGGGCGTCCGGGAACTCTTCGAGGTGACGCTCGAGTGCGCCCGCGAGGAACGGCAGGGCTTTCACCCGCCGCATGAGGTACGGGAGCGCACGCGGATCCGCGGCGGTGATCGCGATCCAGGCGGCGACCGCTTCGTCGAGGGCGTCGCGCGAGAAGCCCGTGCGGCGTGGCCAGAGCGAGGCGAGCTGCTCGGGCTGGAGCTGGCCGAGGCCAAGGAAGTTGGGGACCTCCGGGTGGCGATCGATCGAGACGATCGTCAGCGTCGCGGGCAGCTTGCCGCGCTGGAGGCGCGCGAGGATGCGAATGAGAGCGAGCTGATCGAAGAGGTCGTGCTCGAACCAGAGGACGAGCTCCTCCGCGTCGCGCGCGGTCTCGATCGCCTGATCGTACTCGGCGAGCTTGGCGGCGCCGTTCGGCGTACCGCGCGAGGCCCAGAAGGCGGCGCGGGCCTGACGATGTTCGGCATCGGAGACTGGTTGGACCGGCCCCTGATCGAGCGCGTCGGCGCACACGAGGATCTCACCAGGGAGATCAGCGAGAGACAGGACATCGGCGGTGTGATCGCCGTTCGTGAGGTGGACAATGCGGTCCATGGCACGGACGTAGCAGAAACGGCGTGCGCGCGACAGCATGCGACACCACCCCTGCGCGCTATAAGGCCAACCCCATGTACCGACCGAGCCTGGCCCATGCGGCGCTGGTGGTAGTCGTCGGCGTCGCCGACACTGCCCGTGCTGACGACACTGTCGAATCCACGACACTGTCGCTTGCCGATGCACTCCGCGCGGCGGAACCCGCCTCGGAGTCACTCCAGGCAGCGCAATCGGAGGTCGAGCGCGCGAAGGCCGGGGTCGACCAGGCCAAGAGCGGCTACCTGCCGCGACTCGATGGCAACGCGTCGTACACGCGCGCGATCAGGACCCAGTTCGATGGCATCTCGTTCGGGCCGCCGATGATGGAAGAGGAAGAACCGGCGGACGACTCCGCCACGTTGCCCTTCGGTCAGCGCAACACGTGGCGCGTGGGGTTCACGGCCGTGCAGCCCATCTTCGATGGCTTTCGCACGCGCGCTTCGGTGAAGCAGGCCCGCTCCGGCGTCCGCGTGGCGGAGCTCGGCGTGACCGCCACCCGGTCGCAGCTCGTCGTCCAGGTCTCGGCAGCGTACTTCGACGCCGCGCTCGCGCACCGCCAGGTCGAGATCGCGGAGGTCACGCTCCAGCAGTCCGAAGAGATCCTGAAGCAGACGACGCTGAACTATCAGCAGGGTGCCGCGCCCGAGTTCGACCTCGTGCGAGCGCAGGTCGCTCGCGACAACCAGAGCACCACGCTCACCCAGTTCAAGGCGCAGCGCGACGTGGCCTTCGTGCAGCTCGCGCGGCTCGTCGGGGCGCCGCTCGACAAGCCGTTCGCGTTGACCACCACCCTCGACGATGACGATGTCGACGCGGTCGTGGCGCAGGCGCGCCAGGCGGCGGGGTTGCCGGCCGAGGGGTCGCGCCTCGCCGTGCAACAGGCGAAGGAGAACCTCGCCGCGACGGAAGCCGGACTCGATGTGGCCAAGGCGGACCGCATGCCGCAGCTCTTCGCGCAGAGCGACCTGTTCTTCATCGACTTCGCGAACACACCGTTCAACACCGACTGGCGCACCGACTGGAACGTGCAGCTCATCGTCTCCATGCCGATCTTCGACGGATTTCGTCGCAAGGCCGTCGTGCAGGCGAATCGCGCCGCGGTGAAGACAGCGCGTGCCCAGCTCGATCAGATCGGCGAGGTCGCTCAGGTCGAGATCGCGCAGGCGAACGCGAGCGTCGCCGCGAGCGCGACCACCTACGAGACCACCACGCGCACCGTGCAGCAGGCGAAGCGCGCCTACGAGATCGCGGAGCTGCGCTTCAATCAGGGCGCGTCCACGCATCTCGAGATCGTCGACGCCCGCGTGCAGCTCGAACAAGCGCTGCTCAACCAGGCCCGCTCGGCGCGTGACCTCCGGGTCGCGCGGCTGCGCCAGGAGCTCCTCCCGGGGCTCCCGCTCGGACAGTGATGAGGACGATGACCATGAAGCACCTGACGCACCTGTTCCTCGCCCTCACGCTGACCGCGGTCGGCGCGTGCAAGAAGCCCGACGACAAGCCACCCGCACCGCCGTCGGTGCCGGTCGTGAACCTCGCCCCCGAGGACATCGTCATCGCCAAGCGAGGCGAGATCCAGACCGGCCCCCGCATCTCGGGCACGCTGGAAGCAAGTCAGATGTCGGTGGTGCGCGCCGAGGCCGCCGGATCAGTGACGCAGATCGGGCCCGAGCTCGGTGACGCCGTGAAGAAGGGCGCGCTGCTCGCGAAGATCGAAGCGAAGTCGATGGGCGATATGGCCACGTCGGCGCGCGCCGGGCTCGCGAATGCCCAGGCGCAGCTCGCGCTCGCCCAGAAAGAAGTGCAGCGCACCGAGGCCCTCGTGAAGGGTGGGGCGGCCCCGGCTCGCGATCTCGATCGGGCGCAGGGCCAGCTCCAGGCTGCCCAGGCCCAGGTCGCGGCGGCGCGTAGCCAGGTCTCATCGGCGGGGTCGGCGCTGGGTGACGCGGTGGCCAAGGTGCCGTTCGACGGCGTGATCGCGAAGCGCTCCGTGAACGTGGGCGATGTCGTGGCGCCGGGCTCCGAGCTGTACACGGTCATCGATCCGAAATCGATGCGGCTCGATGCGTCGGTCGCCGCTGATGACCTCTCCCTGATCACGAAGGGGACGAGCGTCGACTTCAACGTGCGCGGCTATCCCGACCAGAAGTTCGCGGGCGCCATCCAGCGCGTCGCGCCGGCGGCGGATGCGGTGACGCGCCAGATCCAGGTGCTCGTCGAGATCCCGAACCCGGGCGGCAAGCTGGTGGCCGGGCTCTACGCCGAGGGCCGGGTGGCCGTCGAGCGGCGTGAGGCGCTCATCGTGCCGCTCACCGCCGTCGACAGCACCGGCGATCAGCCGACCGTCTTGAAGGTGAAGGACGGGGTCGTCGAGCGCACCATCGTGGGCCTCGGCCTGCGGGACGATCGCGCCGAGGTCGTCGAGGTCACGTCGGGGGTCGTCGCGAACGACGTGCTCGTCCTCTCGCGGGCCCAGAAGAACATCACGCCGGGCACCAAGGTCAACGTGCCGGGGCAGGCGGCCGCCGCCGAGAAGACGGCCACGACCCCGCCCGCACCGGGCTCGGCGGCGAAACCCGCCGAGGGCTCCGCGTCCAAGTCCGGCGGCTCTGCCGCCACGGGCTCGGGAAAGTAGCCAGCCGTGTGGATCAGTAACTTCTCGATCAAGAAGCCGATCATCACGACAGTCGTGATGGTCGGGCTCGTGGTCTTCGGTCTGGTGGCGCTCGCACGCCTGAAGACCGACGAGTTTCCGGAGGTCAACCCGCCGGTCGTCGTCGCGTCGTTCGTGTATCCCGGCGCATCGCCGGGCGTCGTCGAGCGCGAGCTCATCGACCCTCTCGAGGAAGCGTTTCGATCGATCGCGGGCGTCGACAAGGTGAACTCCACCGCCATCGATGGCTACGCCGTCATCGTCATCGAGTTCGTCTTCGAGAAGGACACGAAGGAAGCGACGCAGGACATCCGCGACAAGATCTCGGAGAACCGCGCCGACCTCCCGCTCGAGATGGAGGAGCCGATCATCACGCGGTTCCAGCTCACGGACTTCCCGATCGTGTCACTCGTCATGACCTCCGAAACGCTCACGCCGACGGAGATGACGCAGCTCGCGGACGACAAGGTCCGCAGCGAGCTGACGGCCATCGCCGGCGTGGCCAGTGTCGATGTCACCGGCGGCGTCGAGCGCGAGCTCACGGTCGAGCTGAAGCCCGACGCGCTGCGCGCGAACGGCGTGTCGATCGGCCAGGTCGTGCAGACCCTCCAGACCGAGAACCTCGCCGTCCCCGTCGGCGCCCTGAAGGGCAAGCTCGACGAGCGCCAGATCCGTCTGCGCGGCCGTCTCGCCGGCCCCCCAGACTTCGAGCAGCTCGTCGTCGCTCGCAATGGCGACAAGGTCGTGCGGCTCTCCGATGTCGCGAACGTCTCCGATGGCAGCGAGGAGGCGCGCACGGTCGCGCTGTTCAATCGCACGAACGCCGTTGGTATCGACGTCAAGAAGGCGCTCGGTTACTCGACGACCGACGTCAGCAAGAAGGTCCTGAAGCGCATCAAGGAGCTCGAGGAGCTCAAGATCCTGCCGCCGGGTACCAAGCTCGAGGTGGTGCGCGACTCCGGCGAGCGCGTCGAGGCGTCGGTCGATGACGTGAAGAAGTCGCTGCTCGAGGGCGCCGCGCTCACGATCCTCGTCGTCTTCGTCTTCCTGAAGAGCTGGCGCTCCACCGTCATCACCGGTCTCGCGCTGCCCGTGTCCGTCATCGCGTCGTTTGTCGCGGTGCTCGCGTTCGGGTTCACGCTGAACACGATGTCGCTGCTCGGGCTCTCGCTGGCCATCGGCATCTTGATCGATGACGCGATCGTCGTTCGAGAAAACATTGTGCGTCACATGGAGATGGGCAAGGATCACGTGCGGGCTGCCGCCGAAGGCACGTCCGAAATCGGCCTCGCCGTCGCCGCGACGACCTTCTCGATCGTCGTCGTGTTCGTGCCCATCGCGTTCATGGGTGGCATCGCCGAGCAGTGGTTCGCGCCCTTCGCGCTGACCATTGCCTGCTCGGTCCTCGTGTCCCTGTTCGTGTCGTTCTCGCTCGATCCGATGCTCTCGGCCGTGTGGGAGGACCCCGAGGCGACGGGGCAGAAGCGCTCGTGGCTGTCGCGTCGCCTCGACCTCTTCGATCGCATGTTCAACGCGCTGACGCGCGGCTACAAGCGCGTCATCGCCTGGGCGCTTCGTCACCGCTTCCTGATGGTGGTGATCGCGCTCGGGTCGTTCATCGGCGCGCTCGCCATTCCGGCCACGGGGCTCGTCGGTTCGAGCTTCTTCCCGACGCAGGACCTCTCCGAGTTCACGATCGTGATGGAGACCGCGCCCGGCGCGAATCTCGAGTACACCCGGTCGAAGATGCTCTCCGCGATCGACCTCGCGAAGAAGCACCCCGAGGTCATGTACACGTACGCGACCGTCGGCGGAAACACCGGCGCGGTCGACACGGCGAACATCTACGTGCGCCTCACGCCGAAGGCGAAGCGCAACAAGCACGCGGACGTCCTCGCGCAGGAGCTCCGCAGCGAGATTCGCAGCATCAGTGGCGTGACCGCCTTCATCTCGACGGGCGGCTTCGGCACCGACAAGCAGATCCAGATCCAGCTCCAGGGCGAGGACACCGAACAGCTCAACGCCCTCGCCGAGCGTGTGGCCGAGGCCGTGCGCAAGGTCCCCGGCGCGGTGGACGTCGGCCTCTCGAGCAAGGGGCAGCGGCCGGAGGTCGAGATCGCGATGGACCGCGAGCTCGCCGGTCAGCTCGGGGTCTCCGCGGCCACCCTCGCGCAGGCGGTGCGCCCCGCGTTCGCGGGCATCGATGCTGGCAAGTGGATCGACCCCGACGGCGAGACGCGGGATGTCGTCGTGCGCCTCGAACCGTCGTGGCGCCAGCGCCCCGAGGATCTCGAGTCGTTGCCCATCCAGCTCCCCCCGACGGGGATGGGCGCTCCGCAGTCGATCCAGCTCGGCACACTCGCCGAGGTGAAGCGCGGCTTCGGCCCCGCCCAGATCCAGCACCTCGACGGCACGCGAGTCGTGACGGTCGGCGCGAATGCCGAGGGACTGCCGCTCTCGGCGGTGCTCGCCGGCATCGAGAAGGAGATGGCCTCGATCCCCATGCCGCCGGGCTACTCGCGGCGCCAGGGCGGTGAGGCGCAGGACCAGGCCGAGGTGTTCGGTCGCATCCTGCTCGCGCTCGGCACGGCGGTGATGCTCATGTATTTCATCCTCGTGATGCAGTTCCAGTCGTTCCTGGAGCCCATCCCGATCATGGCCTCGCTGCCGCTCTCGCTCATCGGGGTGATGCTCGCGATGCTCGTCACGGGCTCGACGCTGAATCTGATGTCGATGATCGGCGTCATCATGCTCATGGGCATCGTGGCGAAGAACGCCATCTTGCTCATCGACTTCGCCAAGCATGCCGAGGCGCAGGGCATGTCGCGCGAGGAGGCGCTCGTCGAAGCGGGTGGTGTGCGCTTGCGTCCGATCGTGATGACGTCCGTCGCCATCATCGCGGGCATGCTGCCGGTCGCCATCGGCTCGGGCGAGGGCGCCGACTTCCGCGCGCCGCTCGGTCGGGCCGTCATCGGCGGGGTCATCACGTCGACGGTGCTGACGCTCCTCGTGATCCCGACCTTCTACGACATCATCACGAACTGGCGCGATGCGTTCTTCCGCCTCGTCCGCGGCAAGAAGAAGCCGCCGCACGGCAAGGCGCTCCACCTGACGCAGGACCCAACCCCGCCGCCGCCGGCGGGGCACGAGTAGCCGCCGCGCTACGGAATCTCGACGAACCCGGCGTCGAGGTTGTAGTCGACGATGCCCGGGAAGCGCTGCGGATCGCGGACCTCGACGTAGACGAAGTAGAGGTACCGCTTGGAGCCGATCGTGGCGATCGTCGGCTCGCCGACGCCGAAGAGCTCACCCACGCCGGTGTGACCGTTCCCGCCGAGCAACACCTGCTCGGCTCCCCAGCACGCGGCGTTCGAGAAGCCACCCGCGCAGGCCCCCGCGGTCGGCGTGTACGCGTGCGCGACGATGTTCGCCCCGCGACTGAGGATGAGCTCCGTGCCGGTGAAGAACGGCTGGTCCTCTTCCTCGGCGGTGCTGATGATCGGGGGGAGCTCTTCGCGGAGCCACGTCCCGGACGGAAACGTGCCGGCGGTCAGCCGATACACCGCAACATCGTGCGCGGTGATCTCGTCGTCCACCCAGATCGACGTGATCTCCCCGCTCGAGTTCGCCGCGAGGTGCGGGTTGCCTTGCTGGCCGGCATGCGACGGAAAGCCGACGGGCTGGATGGTCGGGACGATGGATCCGAACGAATCACCGCCGAACGCAGGGCCGTACGTGACCGTGCCCAGCGACGTGTCCTCGCCGAGCGTCAGCGTGCCCGTGTAGATGTCGGCGTCATCATCGCCGAGGTTGTTCAGGAAGTTGTTCCACGCGACGGCGAAGGTCGCGCGGCCCGCGCCGTCCAGTACGAACGACAGACCGAACGGTCCGTTGATCCCCTTGGGATCGTCGAAGGCAACGTGGAATGGTTCGGCGAAGGTTCCGTCGCTCTGGCGCTTGAAGCCATAGAGCATGGTCGGCGGTGCGAGGAGTCCGTTCGCGACGCCGCTGATCACGAAGCCGGGTAGGTGTCGCAACCTGCCTCCGACGATCGCGCCCGCGTGAAAGCCCGGGCGCTCGGGAGCTCCGAACGGCCCGATCGGATCGAACACGAGCCCGCTGTTCGGGCGTCCCGCACAGTCGTTGAGGTTGTAGCCAATCTCGTAGGCGGCATCGGCGCAGATGGTTCTGACGCCCGGGATGCTCGAGAAGTAGAGGGGCCCGTACTGCACGAACAGGTACTGCCCATCGGGCGTGATGGTGATGCCGTCCTCGTAGCCAGGCGTGTTGACGAAGTCGCCGGGGACCGCCATCGGCTGACCGACCCCCGTGCCGTAGGTGTCGAGGACGATCGCCTTGCGCGTCAGCGTCACGCCGTCGACCGCGACGGAGACCGGGTGCACGCCGGTTGCGCTGGGCGTCACCGTGAACTGATACGAGCCACCACCCGCATCCGTGACGGCGGTGGTTGCTCCGCGCGGGACGGTCGCGCTCACCGTCTTGCCCGCCGTCGGAACCCCGTCGACGAGAACGGTCACCGTCACCACGAACGGATCGACGCCGTTGCCCGGCATGCGGGTCATGGTCATCTCGAGCGCGGTCCTCGGCGCCGCGTCGACCCCCTCCGGACCGTCGACGATTCCTGCATCCGGAGAGCTCGCTGGCGACGAGCACCCGATCACTGCCGCAACCCCCCACAGCACGGTGTGGCAGAACCCGACGGCTCGCTCGCGCTTCCACCCATTCAGCCGCATGGTTGGCCGTCTATCACAGCATGTGCCAGAGGCGGCCTCACCGTCCCCGCGTCAGGTTCGTACTATCCTCCAGGCGTGAGGGCCGTCCGCACACCCGACGCTCGGTTCGAGGGGCTCCTCGACTTTCCCTACGAACCTCGATACCGGGAGGTCGGCGACGGGCTGCGAATGCACTACGTCGACGAGGGCCCCCGGACCGGACCGGTCGTGCTGCTCATGCACGGGGAGCCAACCTGGAGCTATCTGTACCGGAAGATGATCCCCGGCCTCGTCCGGGCGGGGGCGCGCGCGATCGCGCCTGACCTCATCGGATTCGGACGCTCCGACAAGCCGGTGGAGCCCTCTGACTACACCTATGCGCGACACGTGGCGTGGGTGCTCGCGTTGCTCGAAGCGCTCGAGCTCACCGACATCACGCTGTTCGCGCAGGACTGGGGCTCGCTCATCGGCCTGCGGCTTGCCGCCGAGCACGACTCGCGGTTCGCGCGCATCGCGATCGCGAACGGGTATCTGCCAACGGCGACGCAACGGCCTCCTCTGGCCTTTCGAGCCTGGCGGGCGTTTGCGCGGTACTCGCCTGTCTTTCCGATCGGACGCATCGTCGCCTCGGCCTGCGTGACCAAGCCGACGCCCGCGGTTCGCGCGGCGTACGACGCTCCGTTTCCCTCGCGGGAGTACGCCGCCGGCGCGCGCATCTTCCCCGCGTTGGTTCCGACGCAGGAAGACGATCCTGCCGTGCCCGCCAACCGCGCGGCGTGGGATCAGCTCGGGCGCTGGACCAAGCCCTTCGTCACCTTGTTCGGCAAGAACGACCCGATTCTTGGCCACGCGGACCGGTTTCTCCAGTCGCACGTTCCGGGCGCGCGCGGGCAGCCGCACGAGCGGACGTGGGGTGGTCACTTCGTGCAGGAAGATCGCGGCGAGTATCTCGCCGAGCGGGTCGTCGCGTGGATGCGCGGATGCGGCGCGTTGCCCGACGCTCAGCGATAGACGACGACCTCGGAGAGGTCCTTGCGCTGGAGGTCGGGGACCACGGCGTGAGGCGCCGGGTAGCCCACGGGGAGCACGATGAACGCTCGCTCGTTCTGCGGTCGGCCAAGTACCTCACGCAGGAAGCGCATGGGCGACGGCGTATGCGTCAGGGTCGCGAGCCCGGCGAGGTGCAACGCCGCGATCAGCATCCCGACCGCGATGCCACATGACTCGTCGACGTAGTAGTGCTTGGCACGTTCCGTCCCGTTCGGGGTCGTGCGCTCGCCCCACACGCGCGCGAACACGACGATGAGGGCGGGCGCCTCGGTCAGGTGGGGCTTGCGCCAATCCACACCCAGCGGCGCCAGGGCCGCTCGCCATTCCTCGGACATCCGGCCGCCCCAGCTCTCTTGCTCCACCACCTCCGCCGCCTCCCGGATCTGCGCTTTCAACGCTGGATCGCGGACGACCACGAAGGTCCACGGTTGCTGGTGGGCCCCCGACGGGGCGGTCGCGGCCGCCCGCAGCGCATCCTCGAGGACACCCTCGGGAATCGGCTCGGGCGAGAAGTCGCGCACCGAGCGACGGCGCTGCATCCGCGCGGCGAATTCGCGTGCCCGTGCGCGCATCTCGTCGGGGGGGAGACGCTCGAACTCGAGCGGGGTCGGTTGATAGGCGGAGGTCATGGACTGGCGAGGGTGCATGGCATCAGGGATCCCGTCAGGTCGAGCGAGTGCGGCCGCGCGATGCGCGCGGAGAGGGCGTGACGGGCCGCGCAGACCCTGAGCGCATGGCGCGTTCCGGACGCCAGTCCGGCCTGGAGATCGAAGTGCAGCCGCGGCCAGCGGCCATCCATGCAGTGCTCGCCGTCGGCGGCCAGGGTGCTGTCGGGGCACACCCGCGTGACCCGCGGATCATGGCGATTGGCGTCGACGGGGCGGTAGCGTTCGGCCGCGTCGTCGTCCCGGAACACCGACCGCAGCGTGAACAACCCGGTGGCGTCGGTGCCGCGCTGCACCAGGACCCCCGGGCGCCGGTCCTCCGCGCGCGAGGGGGCGTGGCACTGCGTGCAGTGATTGATGCGTCCCAGGTGGCTCGCCAGGCGGTCCCGCGCGGCGTCGCTGCGCGCACCGAGGCGCCCGGACTGAGCGAGCGCCGCCAGGACCGCGGCGGCACGGACATCGTTGGCGGCGCTGCACGGCCAGGCCAGGCCGGCGAGGCGGCCTGGCCTCACCGGGCGGAGGACCGAACACTCGCGCACGCCATCTCGCCACGCGAAGGCGCGCACGTCGAGGACGCGCCAGTCGGTCGCGACCGGGGCGTCGGGGATGGGCGCCGGGGTCGCATACTCGACGCGCGCTGCGAGCGTGCCGTCCGGCACGTGTCCCTCTGATAGCGATGTCCCCGGGGGCACGCGCAGGTACACGACGATCCGCGCGGTCTCGTCGCTGGTCGTGGGCGGACGGATCGCCGTCGTGAGCTCCAGGTAGCCCTGCGCCTCCCACTGGAGCGGATCCGACGGGCTCTCCACGAGGCGCATGTCCGCGGGAATCGATGGCGCCTCGCCCCGACACCCGCTCGCCGCGAACACGCCGATGAGCGTCGCGACGCTGCGAGCCGTCAATCGCATGCGAGCTCATCCACGAGCGTCTGGGCCGTCGGGGCGAGGACTCCGAGCCGTACCAGCGCGGCGGCTTCGAGGCGCACGTGCGAGCGTTCGACGGCCGGCAGCCCGCCGGACCATGTCCCGTCGGTCAGCACCTGGAGCGCGACGAGCG
>LNFM01011939.1_pt1 | contig 11608 bp, 14 predicted proteins | sample 596031 | NCBI WGS metagenome assembly LNFM01 (sample SAMN04254537, study PRJNA301005) | activated carbon metagenome | isolation source: dual media filters at the Ann Arbor, Michigan drinking water treatment plant | place: USA: Ann Arbor | reverse complement strand
GCATCGCATCGCGCGACTGCAGGTAGCCTTGCACGGCGATCGAATCCTGCGAGGTCGCAAGCGCGGTGCCGGAAAAAAGGCTGCCGAGGCCTGCTGCGGCGGTTGGTCCCGCCTGCTGGATGACGAATTCCGATTTTGTGGCATAAAGCGGAGTGGCGACGCGGTAGAAATACCAGCCGGCAATGATGGTCGGCAACAGCACGAAGACGAACATCCGCGCGAACAGAAGCGCGAGCTTCCGGCGGCGGCGGCGAGCTATGTCCTGCTGCATCCGCAGTATTTCGGCGGCCTGGTTCACCTCGGCGCGTTGATCCGGGCTTGGCAGGCGGATCGGTTGCACGTTCTGCGTCAAGCGCACGCCATCGCCGGGCAGTGCGGTAAGCGCGCGGCTGCCCGGTGGACTAAGAGGTCCGTCCTTAACTTCTGAATGTGCTTCTAAAGGCACATAATCGCGCATCGACTTATGTGAAAACGGGTCGATACCAAGACGACGCAAAAGAATAACTGCTTCTTCCGGACTTCGGGCTCCCAAACTGTGGCTTTCAGCAACGAGGCGAGCCCGGCGCAGCTGACGCGGAGTAAGGCTTTCCAGAGCAATGGGATCCAGTGCGCCGGTAGAAGATAGTGTGGCATTTTCTGAGCGGATAATCGAAAGCTCGGTAGCTTCCGGCCGCTCACCCGGTTCCGATAGATTGCCTATCTTACCAAAGGATTCAGCGTCCGAGCGGTCGGCGCTGGGTGCACTGGTCCCGCCTAAGGTTCGAGCCTTGGGTGCATTTCGGATCGCGATATGAAAGCGAACCGCTCTCGGCCTGAGTGACATAAGCCCATTACGCCCGTTTTGCCTTAGGCTAAGGGAACCTAGCCTTCAGTCTGTGTGACTGCCCATTGGGAACTCCAGTCCAGCAAGTATACGGTCACCCCCAAGTGCGTCAAGCACCACGCCGGAAGCAGTGCTCCGATGTCGTATCGTGGCCTTAAATGCTCCCGACGGATAAACCGTATGCCAGATCCTTAGCGGTAACGGCGCATCGTGTCACACCTTTTGTGTTTCATTAGGACGTTCGAAGAAGCTCCAACAATTTAAAAAGCCTGCAGGCTCAATTCCGTGGTGTAATCTGCTCCGATCCATTCTAGAGAAAATTGAATGCCCCGATTTGACGCGGCGCAAGAACTCGCGCAGAACCCTACCGCTTATGACATCCTTAAGAGAAATCTCATAGGCTAGCGATAATGTATTGAGAAGCAGATCGGTGCGTCCCAAATCAAATCGGTCTAAGCCAAAGCCACCATTCCGGCCTCTTGGCGATGTGTATGGGTACACATCGTCAGCGTTCAATCCTTCCAGCCCCCTCTCAGCCTCATATGCCTTCATGATATTAGCCAAAAAATATCCTGTCGATCCAATAAGCCTGTCGTTCTCACTCCTGCCGTGATCTAGGAAGGTCTGAAGCGATGAGATAAGCCAACGAGTCGGCAGAAAGGCAAGTAAGTTGGCATGCTCGTGAGTCCAAAGATTAAAGAAGACGTTGGCTGCACTCTCCGTGTGTTCCGTGTTCCTTCTCAAGTAACTGATCGACATCCCCATCAAAAAGCAAGGCTCGGGAAGCCCCCTCATCCTAAAGCGAAGTATCCTACTCTGTCCCTCCATCGAAAGGCGCGTTGTGTCCGGAAAAGAAACCTCTTCATCCGGTATGTACTGTTGCCACATTTTGCCGAGCGGGAACTCCAGCAAGGGAAGAAGCCATGGAACGTCCTGATAAGTAAACCTTTCCGAAGCACGAGTAGACAGACCTTCCAACGAAGCAATAGATTCTTCGGGCAATACTTCATTCGCCGCACGCGGTTTATGGTTTGGCTTGCGAGGAAGTAGTAAATCTTTTCGAGCGGCATCTACAGCGAAGTCCGAACCAGAAGATTTATTGAGTTTCTCTAGGAAAAGCAGATTCTCGGGATCAAGGGATAGATTGAGTCTCGGTGTGTCGTCGAGACGGACCTCATCATCTGAAAAGCCTTTGATTGCATCAAGTAATGCCTTTAGGGAATTGAATTCTCCTGATTCCAAAAAAACAATTTCTCGAAACTTTGCGCCATAATGCGCGCGGCTATTCTTAAGTGTTGATTCCCAGAGATTCTTGACTTCAATCTTTTCCTTGAATGAATCTATGCCGACAAAGAGTCTGCTATGTTTTGCAAACTGATTGTAGACGCTGCGAATCCAGTCATCGGGCTCGCGTAAAAAAAAGTAGAATCTGCAATCATGAGGGGCGAAGTTCTCTTCAATCAGTCTGAGGTTTTTCAGTAGATGCGGGTAGATGAGGCGCCTACCTTGGCGACCCGGCAGCTGTCCACAAAAGTCCTCGGCCGAGAGAATGAACTCTGAGAACGCAGTGTTTGCCAGGCGTTCGGATACGCGCCTCAATAAGAATGCAGCAGCTTCGTTGTCTTGCCGAGCGCAAAGCTTGGCGGCGGAAGTGAAGTTTTTATCATATAATGGCTTGAGGCCTCGAACCGTTAAGGACTTTTGGTTTTCTCTTATGAAGGCCTGGATCGATGAGCTGCCGGTCCTGTGGGGCCCTAGATGGATATGGACGACTTTGGTTTTCTGCCAAGTGCCAAGGTCGGAGTCTGGGGGAGGCATAGGGTCCATCGGAGCTCAATTAAAGATGAACGCTGCACGACCCGTGGGGCGGCGACACAGAGTTAGCGCAGAGTTTTCGATGGCAGCTTGCATGAATAAGAATGAACTCCTTGGTGAGGCATCTGGGTGCCTAGGGCGTTGCTTTCGACTCTCCGCTCGACAATCCCGGCGCGACTCTGTCATTCCGGCTACGGCTCCGCAAGTGTATGACAGTTTGACCCGGCACGCTAGCTTGAGATCCAGACCAGCGTGTGTTTGGTCTGGTCCGGCTCAGTGATGATAGGGATGCTGGCATGCTGAGGCTAAAAGTCCGGCTCGTGCTCTCCCGACGTTAACCTGGCTCTAAATTTTTGCCTTTATGATGAATTCGAGTACGGGGGACCATGATAGGGCAAAGGCCACGCATGACCGAGAAATCAATTTTTCGAAGCGAAGCATCGAGCGAGGTTATAGAGGTGTTGCTTAGTGAAACGGATATCGCGATTGATGCCATTTTGTGGTGCGGCAATAAGAATTCCGACAAGCGCGAGATTTCACTGTTAAAGCGGTTTGCGGCGGGCTTTGGTTTTTATGATTTATGCAACTCTCTTGACGAATTGGGAAGCCGGTCAAATTGCTTGTCAACTAGAATCTTGTTGCATTATGAGAAAGCCAAGCAGTCTTTAAGGCAGGAAGATGACGCTTCGCCTTCAATCTGACCAATTTTTGGTTAGTTCCGGCCCATTTTTGGGGTCAGATGTCGGTCACTCCGCAGATACAGCATCGGTCGACGTGGTCTCGGCACCTTGCCTGCCGTAGAGTTCGCGGGATTGACGCGCATAGATGCGAAGCTCTGAAGGCACTTGGCCTCCCTCTTTCAACATTGTATGGATTGCGCTGCTACAAGCCAAGTGTAGGCGTTTGTCCGACGTTCGGGTTGCGTGGGCGCGAGCTTTACGTATGACCGAAAGTGCTTCTTTTTGCCATTGTTTCATTAGAGTAACCTCCTAATAGCATGTGCTTGAAGAAGATCGCTTTTTAGTGAATATTCCCTTAATTGGTGGCGTCAAACCTCGCACTCTTAATCTAACGTTGGACTCTCCCGGGGTCTGTTAACTGTTCTTTGCCATCCAGTTCTCATGCAACATTCAAGCCAACCATGCCAGAGCAACAAGCATCTGCGCGTGTAGCATAATCAGCGCTCTGAGCGTTCGCGAAGACGCATATCACTGGTGATTTCTCTTGCCTGGATGAATTGGGAGCGGTTGGTCACTTAGTTACGGCGCTTTCTTTTTGAACGAACTGGCCGGTGCCCTATGTCTTTGTCTTGAATTGATGGTGGGTCGGTCGCATAGATGACAATGACTTGTCCTGCTGTTGGGATATTGCCCAACCCACTTTCGTGGCACTGGGCGCGCATGGCGTCGTTCAGTTCACGAACTGTGCTGTGGAAGTGCGCTGGTTCGCGTTCTACCATTGCTACCAAGACTCAAAATGCGTTTCCACGGAAGTAGCATCGGGATGAGCCACTGGACTTTCCGCTGCGGGTGGGCACGTTCGAAACATAAGGGAGCTATGCGCGCCTCGCCGTTTGGCTGCACCTTGACGATGGCTACCCGAAGGATGGGCGGGCGCTGAACTTTCATTTGGCCCCGATCAAAGCGATCAGCCAGTTTTCCTCAGACACCGTCCTAGTCGGTTAGCTTCAATGCGCCGCTCTCGAGCATCGATTGAATCATTGTTCGATACACCCAAGCCTCGGTAGGCCCGACCAAGCCATTTCTCTTCTGATCCTCTATGGCGTTTAATGTAGAGTTAGCAGGTTGTTCGTTCTGGACTTCATTGAGGGCGGTGACGTTGACCTTGCTTAGGCCAATACTTGCATCGGTAAATTGCTTCATGATGTCCCTGATCTTTTCTAATAGGTCGATCAGGCACCACAAAGATTTAGAAAGTCTTAACAACCTGAGCTGCGCCTCGGCGACGTCTCAAGCCACCGCGACATAAGCTCTTGGCCGCCGGCGTGCTCTAGCAGGTGGAGTTCGCGTTTGTTCGCAAGCTCGACCAGCGCGTTTGCTGCTTCAAACAATCCCGCAAAGCGCGCGGCACTGGCTGCTGCGAGGGCGCGCGTTCTAACTTCTGTGTCTACCATTCTTCACTCTCATCCGATCTCACGCATAGCAGAGGCTAAAGCAAGATTATTAATGAAACGTTAATCTGCCTTGCTTCTTGAGACAATCAACCTTGAGGCAGTCGGTCGCTCGCCGGATACTACTTTAGCGTGTAGGGAGTTGGGGTACTACATTTTGTTGTGAGCGGTCGACTCAGGTCAATAATTTGACTTGCTTCGAGCCTTGGCTCCAGCAAAGCCGTATACGAACCAATGCGGCGTTTCTCTACCGCAGGTTTAAATTGTGCCTACCTGATGGGACAATTGTTTGTTCGCATAGTCGACTATGCTGTTCGTAAATGCCACGTCCCACAGACAAATCGTCAAGGCCATGCGCTCTCCCCTGGAACGCCTGCACCCCACCGTTGCAGAGATAACACTGCCGTTTTATGCCGTCCGGTGTAACCTCGTCGAAGAACCCGTGATCTTCAAGGAAATGGATCAGAAGGATGCGTGCGAGATTTTGGTTAGCGGTCTCGGTTGCGCAGAACTGGTCGAGCTTGTCGGCGTCTTTCACGGGATGGATACCATTGCATTCAGCGAATCCGGGAAGGGCGTTCAGCGTAACGCGCGCCATGGCCGGATCGCCGGCCAGAATTCGGTTGAGTTGGTGCACTGCGCGGCAGTGTGGGATGGCTTTCTCCGGCCCCTGAACATTGCTCGTGATCTGGACGGGATAGGGTGAGAATGTGTTCCCATGGAAGCGATCTGAAGAGACCTCAACTTCGGCGGAAAGCAAAGCGCCGTCGGCCCGTGGTCGGGTCCACCACGATGAACCAAGCAGTGTCTGCCGTGATGTATTTGGATTTCTCTGCAAACAACGCCTTGCGGGCGTTGTGCCGCCGTCATGCTCGTCCCTCGCCTCCGAGACGATCCATGCCACCGTGGAACTCTCAACAGCGCTTGGTGCGAACATCGTAAAGTCAGGACGCCCCCTCGCTCCAGAGCGTTCGATATCCACGTCTTGCGGAGGATAGCCCAGGGCCCTCGATGAAAAGGTCTCAGAGGACCTTACATCGTGGCCTCCAGACCCTTGCTGCTAGTTCGAATACTATTCCTCGCAATGTCAAACCGCTTCCGGGGAGAGAGTTTGGGCACAGCTAAGTCTCAAATTCTGTTGTTATTCTTGGCCATTTGATCGTAGCTGAAATCCAAGGACAATAAGGTTCACGTGCAAACCGTTTGGTTCATGCCCTTGATCAATTCTGCCTGCCGGGTTGGTGAAACTGGGCAGTAGGCACTTAGCGTGGTCGCGATGTTTTCGTGTCCCAGGTTCATCGACCAAGCCTTGAACTGTTCTGGGGTCTTGCAGAAGTCGTTCGCCAGAATGCCCAAGGTCTTTCGGAAGCTGTGGGGGCCGAAGGGGGGCAGGCCCACGTCGGTAAAGGCGGCTTTGATCACCTCGCGGATTTTGCCCGCGTTCCCGTAGGTCTCGCGGGATAGGCCAAGACAGGCGAAGCTACCGTCGTTGAGGCCCATAAGTGGCTTCGGGAACAAGGTGTCACCGGCGCCGAACAACAGATCCTTGCGCAAAAAATCCACCCAGTTGCGCAAGCACTGCAAGTAGGTCGGATCGACCGGGAAGAAGGTGGTGGCGAAGGTCTTGGCGAACTTGGTCTTCACGTCGCGGGCGTCCTGATAGACGCAAGTCTGCACCATATCGATGTGTTTCAGACGTAGGGATGCAATCGCCCCGTCTCGCGCGCCGGTCAACATCAGGAAGGCGAACAGGGCCTTGTCGCGATGCTGGAGGAACGTGGCGCCGGGCATCTGGGCAAATGCGTGGCGGCACTGTTCAAGGGTTGGAAAGGTGTGTCCCGGTCTTCATGGGCCACGCGCGCATCCTTTGCATTCAGATTGAAGTATTCGGCATCCGCATAGCTGATCTTCGACCGATATCCCGGTTGCCCAGCCAGCCATAGGACGAACGCTTTCACCGTGCGAAGGGTGCCATCGATTGTTGCCTTGGACAAAGGTTTGCCGGTCTTCGCGTTCTTTGCATCGGACAACTGGGCCTTGAACTTCACGGCCTGTTCGATGTGAAAGCGTTTGAATGCTTTGAACCCCATGCTTCGTTCGAAGCGCAGGATTGCATCGGCAGCCTTGTCCACCGTCGCCAAATCAGCGCGCCTCGCTTCGCGCAGGAATTGCAGATAGCGCCGCTTGATCCGCTCGTTTTCTTCGACGCATTTCCGTGCCATCTTGATACCCTTTCAAAGTGACAGTTTCAGAGGAAGTTCGACGTATCCCTTAGGCTGTCTTTCCGTCCTTCTCCGCCAAGGCAAAGATTTCGCGGAAGTGGTCGATTTTGGCGCGGCTGATCATCCGATTGCAGGTGCCGCCACAAACCTCGCACAGGCCCATCAGGCGGGATGTGGTGGCGGTTTGGGGGATGCAGTCCACCAACAGTCCCATTGGCGTTCTGGGGGCTTTGCAGCTCAGACAATAGAGTTCGACGGGTTGTAGGGCTGACTTCCTTTTTGCCGTCTTGGTCTGGAGGAAGTCTTTCAGGGCCTCTCCCAAGATGAGGTAAGGGCGCTGGGCCTTCATCGTGGGCAACCCGTTTTTAGCCCAGGCACGAACCGTGCCCATCGAAACGCCCAGCGTGGTTGCGGCTTCCTCAAATGTGTAGCTGCGTGCCGCGCGCAGGACGCGGTGGGAAAGGCGCTTAGCCATGATCCGATCTCGCCCTTAGGTGTGCAGTGTCCGGTCGAGTCACTTGGTGCGAACCTTCGCCTTCTGGGCTTCCCAGACTTCAATCTCGGACAACCTCCAGCGGGTGCAGCCGGGGGACAATTTTACTGGACGTGGAAAAGTTGGGTCTTCGCGGGTCCAGCGACGCGGAGTCAGGTGGTGGACGCCGAAGCGTTCGCCGATCTGACGGTCAGAGAGGTAGGTTTCTGGCATAGGTATCTCCTTGCGTTGCCGTGCAGGGAGATTGTTGGCTTTGTGCTCGTGCCGGAATTGGGGAAGATCAAGTTCCCCCTGGGGACTTTCATCGTCCCCCCCTGTCCTCTTTTATGAGTCCTTGCTCAATCGCAGCGGCGTATCCGCGTTCCACCCACTGAAGTAGGTCTTTGTCTGGAACCAGGACAGGCCAGTCACCCAGCAAGCCGGGGAAGTGTTTCGTAACGTCCCACAAGTTCCAGGTGCTAACATCAGTGACGTCCTCAAGCGCGCATTGGAAGGCAACGCAGGTCTTAATCATGGAGGCCACCACTTCGGGCGACGCGTCCCATAAGTGAGCATTGTCCAGATATGCAGCGGCAGATACCATCGCCGCGCAGATGTGCGCGACACTGCGATACTCGCGGAAAATGCTTTCCACCGAGGACGGGTCGCCAGTGACGGCTGATTGCTTCACCTCGCCAAACGGATCTAGAGCATCCCACCAAGTGATCTTGTTGAACTCGTTCGCCGCGCAGGCGGCCATAATAGCGGCCCGGTTCAGGCTGGGGGTCTGTCCCTTGGTCTTGAGCCAGATGAAAGACAATGCCACGAAGCCAACGCTGTAGTATTGCGCCGTCCGCTTGCGGATCATCTGGGACGTTGCCTGCATGATCTGGGTGGGCTTGTAAGCACCGGGTCCAACTGAGTAGTACTCCGCTTGCTCAAGCGAAGCCAAAAGCAAGCCTTGGGCCTGATCCCTCGGGCTTTCAGGAAAGTAGCAGGCTGCCAGAAGGCGGTGATAGGCATTTGGTGCGATGTGGTAGCCGTCGTCGGAAAGGAGGATATGTCGCAAGGTTAGAGCCTCACCGCTTCGGCCGACTTCGGCGCTTCCATCAGAAATGCGCCCCACTCGCCCATCATTCGGCGCCGCTTTTCGATCATGTCGCCGCGCCGGTAGGACGCTTCGACTGCGTTGCTGATCTTGTGGGCGAGGGCAACCTCGGCCATTTCGCCGGGGAAGTTCGTCCGTTCTGCAACCCAGTCGCGGAAGGTGGACCTCAGGCCGTGCGGCACGGCCGGGCGCTTGGAAACACGGTCTACGAAGCCAGTCCCGCCCGTGCCAAGATCGCTTTCGCTCATCCTCCGCATTACAGCCGATACCGTCATGTCGGACAACACGCCACCGCGCGCAGCCGGGAATACCAGCGGGTTGTCCTTAAAGCGGGGAAGCGATTTGAGAAGCGCAACGGCCCCCTGGGTCAGCGGAACGCGGTGTTCCCGCGCCATCTTCATCCTTGTAGCGGGCACAATCCACAGAGCCTTGTCCAAATCGATTTCGTCCCACGTCGCGCCCCGGATTTCTTGGGACCGGGAGGCGGTCATAGCAAGGAACTCTAAAGCCCGCGCCCCCATTCCTTCACGGGTCTTGAGGGCGGCAAACCAGCGCGGCGCATCGTCATGGGTGAGGGCGGGCTGATTGCTCTCCGTGGCGACCTTGGATGGTGCGGGCAGAAGTTCCTTGAGGTTCCCAGCCCAGCGCGCCGGGTTGTCGCCCTTCCGGTGCCCGGCCACGGTGGCCCAAGACAAGACGCTTTCTATCCGACCGCGCAGACGGGACGCGGTTTCGGTCTTTTCGTTCCAAATGGGATGCAGGACGCGCAGCACGTCCCGAACGTCTATATCCTGCACCATCACCTTGCCCAAGACAGGCAGGGCATACCGGGTCAGGGTGTTTTCCCACTGCTGGCGGTGCTTTGCGTTCTTGAACGCGTCCAGCTTCGCATCGAGACAGCCTTTAAAGGCCTTCTCAAAGGTCAGACTTCGACCAGCCGCAGCGATCAGCGTGGCCTTCGCCGCTCGCCGCTCGGCCACCGGATCAACACCCCGTTCGATCTTGTCACGGGCTTCCCGCGCCTTGTCGCGCGCTTGGGCAAGGGTCACGGTTGGGAACCCGCCCAGCCCGATATCCCGCCGCGACTTGCCAACGGTGGTGCGCAATATCCAGGATCGGCCACCGCTGGGCGTGATCTGCATGTAAAGCCCGGTTACGCCGCCAACCGCAAACAGGGCGTTTCCCTTGTCCGATGAGTGCGAGAGATTCCGCACCTCAAGAGCAGACATTTCGGCGGCAACCCTTGGCATCCAAATCACCCATCATCTAGCCCACTAAAGAGAACGTAACTGTTCGCATGGGGGTGCACAAGGCTGCACAAGAGGACCTATGGATTTTCCCAATCGGGCTTGAGCGTAAAGCAAACCATGTATCTGTTTGTAAGCGGAAAAAGGGCAGATATGGCGGCCTCTCTGTCCGCCACCTATCGCTGGTATAACTATTATATTTCAATGACTTAGGTGGTGCCCGTGAGTTGCCTTGGGTAACACACGAGGTTACACATTGCTACTGTTGTTCGAAGCTGGGGCCTATCGGGTCATGTGCAAACACGTTCAGCTTAAGGGGAACGTCTACTACTACAGGCGTCGGGTTCCTGAGGATGTCCGATCCCTCCACAAGAGGCTCGGCAAGGGAAACCAGGATCAACTGTTCTTCAGTCTAAAGACCTCAGACAAGGCCGAAGCTTGTCGTCGTGCCGATGCCCACACACGGCGTCTTGACGCTCTCTGGCAGTCGCATCGTGAAGGCCATACCACAAAGCCGGACGTTCTTGCCGCCTTGGCTACGCTAGAGTTGGCTGGGTTTTCACCTGGCGAAGCGGCCAAGTATCCAGACAATCCAGCGGTTGATGTCTTCCTAGATCGGCTCATCGGACAAAGTGAACCAGATGAACCGCCGATCAAGCCCACGCCCCAAGAGAAGCTCGTTATTGACCTGCTTTATGGGGAACCCGTCCCAAAGATGCTGAGCGATGCCAAGGAGAAGCATTTCGAGCTGGGCAAGGGTCCCAAGGGCAAGGTGGCCGAGAAGCAGTTTGAGCGGGCTTGGAACCTCCTGATGGCTGTCACGGGTGATATTCCCTTGGACCAAGTCAAACGCGAACACGGCAATGAGTTTGTGCGGCGTCTGGTGAAGCAGGGTAATGGCCCAGAGACGATCAAGCGATATCTGGCCCAAATCCGGCCTGTCATTCGGACAGGCATCTTGGAGTTTGAGCTTAACAGGCCAAACCCTTTCGATGGCTTGGTTATCCCCAACCGGGAAGAGGGCCAGCGAAAGCCACGCAACACCTTCCAAGTCGCTGAAGTTGCGGCCATTCAGGTGGCTGCAAGAGGAATGGACGACGAGCGGCGCTGGGTGATCGCAATGCTCTCTGACAGCATGGCGAGGCTGGCAGAAATCTTGGGCTTGGCAAAGGCAGACGTGCAGCTTGAGGCTGACGTCCCCCATATCATCATCCGCCCAAACGCCTACCGTGGGCTAAAGACCCCGCAATCCGAGCGGCGCGTTCCTCTGGTCGGAGAATCGCTGTGGGCTGCGAAAAGGGCGATGGAGACAGACGGTGAAGCTCTATTCCCGTCAATCCTGCCAAAGGAGAGGGGGAAAGACTTCTCGGCTGGTGCAGCGTCGGCTGCGCTGAACAAGTGGCTGAAGGAGCGTGGCCTCGCCGTTGAGGGTCAAACCCTGCACAGCTTCCGGCACACGATGCGTGATAGGTTGCGCGATGTCGAAGCGCCCAAGGACCTCATTGACCGTATAGGTGGCTGGTCCGGTAGGACCGTTGGTGAGAGCTACGGCAAAGGCCACAGCCTGTCCCTGATGCAGCACTACATGCGGAAGGCTGTGATCGGTTCGAGCGAGGGCGACCTTGTAGCTCAGTCGGCTGCTTGACCTACACCCTATGGAGGCTGGGGCAGGGAGGCATCCCTGACCTCATCACTGTGGACTTGCCCGAAAAATGTGGAGAGCACCAACTGAGGAACCAGGAGGTGTTCTATGGGAAACGGGAACAGACCGACGCCGGAGTTTCGGCGTG
>LNFM01017623.1_pt1 | contig 11610 bp, 13 predicted proteins | sample 596031 | NCBI WGS metagenome assembly LNFM01 (sample SAMN04254537, study PRJNA301005) | activated carbon metagenome | isolation source: dual media filters at the Ann Arbor, Michigan drinking water treatment plant | place: USA: Ann Arbor | reverse complement strand
GTGCCCACCTCCTGCGTCAGCGGCCTGTGCGGCACCTGCAAAACCGGCTACGCCGACGGTGAGGTCGAGCACAACGACTTCATCCTGGACGACGCCGAGAAAACGCGTTGCCTCACGCCTTGTGTGTCCCGCATCACGAGCCGCAGCATCACCCTGCATTTGTGATCTGACAGAGGGCCGGGCTGGAACTTCGCCACCCGTCGCGAAGTCATTCCACCGCCATCCCGCATGCCATCCCGTCCCGCACCAGCGCGGGCAGTTGGAGCCCCCATGTTCACCCACCGCCTCTTCGCCTTGCCCGCGCTGCTGCTCGCCTGCGCGGCGCTCACCGTCCATGCCCAGCCCACCATCGCCCATGCCGTCTCGTCCGCGCCCACAGCCGACGCGGCGCTGCAAGGCCCCGCCCTGCTGGATGCCTTGCGCAGCGGCGGCTACGTGGTGTATTTCCGGCACACCGCCACCGACTTCTCGCGCGGCGATTCGGCCATGACCTCGTACACCGACTGCGACAACCAGCGCCTGCTCTCGGCGCAAGGCAAGAGCGACGCCACCGCCATCGGGCAGCGCATCCGCGCGCTGCAACTCCCGGTGGGCGAGGCCCTGGCCAGCCCGTACTGCCGCACCATGGACCACGCGCGGCTCATGCTCACCACGGTCACACCGCGCAACGAGATCCGTGAGGCACAAGGCAACGGCTATGCAGGACTCAAGCAATTGCTGGCCAGGCCGGTACCGGCCGGCACCAACCGCTGGATCGTGGGCCACGGCACGCCGTTTCGAAGCCGCCGTGATCCGCCCGGGCACCACCGGCTGGACGGTGGTGGCCCGCATCGCCGTGGCCGATTGGCAAAGTCTGGGTTCCGCGCCCTGAGGCCATCCCGGCGGGTCTGTGTGTCGGCACACAGACGGGATATGCGAGGCCAACGCATGATCCAGTGCCCGGGCTGGTGCGCCTCAACCTCTGCGGCGCCAGCACGATCCTGTTTCGAGAAACACCACCATGAACCTGAACCTGAGCATCGGCCCCCTGGTGGCCCTCATCGCCGGCATCCTCATCCTCGTGATGCCGCGCATGCTGAACTACATCGTCGCCGTCTACCTGATCATCGTGGGCGTGATCGGCCTGTTCGGCCGCAACCTCGGCCTGTGATGCACGCGGCCTGAGCCGCACCACCCGACCAACGAAGCCCGCCGCACCCCAAGTGCGGCGGGCTTTTTCACGTCTGTCGGGCTGGCATCAAGCTTGCAAGCCATCTTGAATACAAGACGGAATGCTCACGCATGGTGCAAGTGGCTTCCATCCTGGTGCGTCAACTTTCGTTCAACCCGCTGGAGTCCACCCATGAAGACATTCACCACCACCGTCCTGCCCACCTCGAACAACCGACGCACCGTGTTGCAGCTCGGCGCTGCGGGTGCGGCCATCGCCCTGATGGGCGCGCCAGGCCTCGTGCGCGCGCAAGCAGCCACCAAGGTGCGCCTGGGCTACTGGCCCATCGCCGCCGGCCTGCCGTTCTACTCGGCCATTGAGCTGGGCTATTTCAAGGAAGCCGGCCTGGACGTGGAACCGCTCAAGTTCGCCGGCGCGCAGCAGGTCATGGAAGCTGTGCTCTCGGGCCGCTCGGACGGCACGGCCAACGGCACCGGATCGGCCAACATCGCCATCGGCGAACTCGCCCAGCCCGGCACATTCAAGATCTTCTGTTCCAACCCGAGCAACGTGAAGAACGTGCTCGACGAAGTCATCGTGCCGGTGGCCAGTCCCGCCAAGGTGATGGCCGACCTCAAGGGAAAGCGCATTGCGTCGGGCCCCGGCATCCAGAACGTGACCCTGGCCAAGACCATCCTGGAGCGTGGTGGCGCCACCGGCGCCACCGTGGTCGAACTGCCCATCGGCCAGCACGTGGCCGCCCTCGCTGCGGGTCAGATCGACGGCGCTTACACGCTGGAGCCCACGGGCACCATCGGCCGCATGAACGGCACCAGCCGCGTGCTCGAAGCAGGTGTGATCTCGCGATACGTCCTGGGCGACAACATGGCGCCGTGGTTCGGCGGCTCCGCGTCCCTCTCGTCCGAATTCATCAAGAAGAACCCCGAGGTGGCGAAGAAGTTCGTGGCCGCCTACGCCAAGGGCGTGGCCTACGTGCGCAGCAAACCGGTGGAGGCACGCAAGTACCTCACGGGCTACACGCCCATCGAAGGCGCGCTGGCCAGCGAGGTGCCCTTGGCCGCGTACACCATGTACAACGAGTTCACGCCCGCCGACATCGGCCACTTCCAGAAGTTCTTCGACCTGTTCTCGGACAAGGGCATCTTCAGTTCGCGTCTCATGGTCGAGACCATGATCTACAAAGGCTGAACGCGATGGAAGCCGCCACGCCCGTGCCGACGGAAGCCGGCAAGCCCTGGACACCTCCGGCCGCCCACGCGGTACCGGTTGCGCCGCGCAAGACCGACTGGGGACGCGCCCTGCCCTTCGTGGGCCCGGTCGTGCTCTTCATCATCTGGGATCTGGCGGTGCGCACCGGCTTCATCAAGCCGATCCTGCTGCCTGCGCCGGCCGATGCCATTGGCGCCTTGCTGAGTGGCCTGGCCGGTGGTCCGCTGCTGACCGACTTTGGTGTGACGGTCTGGCGCACGGTGCAGGCCTTCCTGATTGCCGCCGTGGTCGGCATGCCGCTGGGCGTGCTGCTGGGCAGCAACGAGAAGGCCTACCGCAGCGTGGAGTTCCTGATCGACTTCTTCCGCTCCACGCCGTCGTCGGCACTGATCCCGCTGTTCCTCATGGTGTTCGGCGTGTCCGACATCAACAAGGTGGCCATCGCGGCATTCGGTGCGCTGCTGATCGTGATCTTCAACAGCGCTTACGGCGTGATCAACGCGCGCAAGCAGCGCGTGATGGCGGCCAAGGTGATGGGTGCCACACGCTGGCAGGTGTTCAAGGACGTGCTGATCTGGGAAAGCCTGCAACCCAGTTTCGTCGGCTTGCGCTCGGCCGTGTCGATGGCGCTGGTGATCGTGATCGTGGCCGAGATGTTCATCGGCGCCGACAGCGGCCTGGGCAACCGCATCATCAATTCGCAGCAGGTGATGAACGTGAAGGACATGTACGCATCGATCCTCGCCGCCGGTGCGCTGGGCTATGCCCTCAACGTTTTGTTCCTGCTGGTTGAACGCAGGATCGTCCACTGGAGCGGAAGATGAGCACCGTCCTGAATGCCCCCGTCTTCGCCGACGTGCCCGTGCCCGCCTTCCAGCCCGGCCCGGCCGGCACGCACATCACCATCCGCGGCCTCACCAAGTACTTTGCCGGCTGGCCGCTGTACGAGAACTTCGACCTCGACATTCCCAAACACAAGATCGTGTCGGTGTTCGGGCCCAACGGCTGCGGCAAGAGCACGCTGATCAACATGATCGCGGGTCTGGTGCCGATCGACAGCGGCGAGATCCTCTTCGACGGTGTTCCAGAACTACCGCGAAGCCATGTTTCCGTGGATGCGCACCATCGACAACATCGCCTACCCGCTCAAGCTCGAAGGCAAGAGCAAGGCCGAGGTGGACCGGCGCATGGCCGAACTGGTGGCCTCGTTCGATGTGAAGTTCGACCTCCACCGCTACCCCTACGAACTCTCGGGCGGGCAGCAGCAAACCGCGTCCATCATGCGGGCGCTCGCGCCCAACCCCGAGGTGCTGTTTCTCGACGAGCCCTTCTCCGCGCTGGACTTCGAGATGACGCTGTTCATCCGCGAGAAGCTGCAGGAGGTGTTCATGCAGACTGGCACCACCATGGTGCTGGTGTCACACGACCTGGAAGAGGCTGTGTACCTGGCCGACCAGGTGCTGCTGCTCACCAAGCGGCCCACCAAGGTGGCCGAGATCCTGCCTTACGACGATCCGCGCCCGCGCACCACCGCCACGCTGTCCGAGCCGAGCTTCATCGCCGCGAAAAAGCGCAGCCTGGAAATCTTCCAGCGCGAGGTGCGCCGATGAACGAGGCGCAGACACTGGCCTATGTGCAGGCCGCTGCGGTGGCGGTGGACCTGCCCTTGAGCGACGCGCAGGCGCAGCGCGTGGCCACCCACCTGCACCGCACCGCCGGGCTGGCCGCCTTGCTCGACGGCTTCGAGCTGGCGCCGCACGACGAGCCGGCGGAAATCTACTGCCCTGCGCCGTTTCAGCCCTCACAACACTGAGGGCGCGCCATGAACGCCCCCTTGTCCCTGGGTCAGGCTGCGCAGGCGGTGGCCAGTGGCAGCCACAGCGCCGCCGAGGTGCTGGAAGCCTGCATCGCGCGCATTGAAGCCACCGACGCTCGCGTGAACGCCTTCACCGGCACCCGCTTCGAAGCGGCCCGAGCGCAGGCCGAGCGGGTGGACGCGCAGCGCGCACGCGGTGAACCACTGGGTCCGCTGGCCGGTGTGCCGTTCGCGGTGAAGAACCTGTTCGACATCGCCGGGGAAGTGACCCTGGCCGGCGCACAAGTCAACCGGGCCGACCCACCTGCCACCGCCGACGCGGTGCTGGTGCAGCGCTTGCAGGCCGCCGGGGCGGTGCTGGTGGGTTCGCTCAACATGGACGAGTACGCCTACGGTTTCACCACGGAAAACACCCACTTCGGCCCCACGCACAACCCGCACCGGCTCGACTGCTCGGCCGGTGGATCGTCGGGAGGTTCGGGCGCGGCGGTGGCTGCGGGGCAGGTGCCGCTGGCGCTGGGCTCGGACACCAACGGATCGATCCGCGTGCCTGCTTCGCTGTGCGGCGTGTGGGGCCTCAAGCCCACGTTCGGCCGCCTCTCGCGACGCGGCAGTTACCCCTTCGTGCACAGCCTGGACCACCTCGGCCCCTTCGCCGACGACCTGCCTGGTCTCGCCCTGGCCTACGACGCACTGCAAGGCGCCGACCCGCTGGACCCGGGCTGCCACGCCACCACGGTGCAGCCCACCGCGCGTTCGCTGGGCCTGGGCATCCAGGGCTTGCGCGTGGGAGTGCTGGGCGGCTACTTCGCCGAGCACACCACGGCACCCGCGCGCGAGGTCGCCGCGCTCGCCGCGCAGGCCTTGGGCGCCACGGCCACCGTCGAATGGCCCGATGCGCTGCAGGCGCGCGCCGCGGCCTTCATCGTGAGCGCCAGCGAAGGCGGCGCCCTGCACCTCCACCGCTTGCGCACACGGGCGGCGGACTACGAGCCGCTGTCGGTGGACCGCTTCATTGCAGGCGCCATGCAGCCTGCCGCGTGGTATGTCCGCGCGCAGCGCTTTCGTCGCGTCTACCGCGACAAGGTCAACGCCTTGTTCCGCGACTGGGACGTGCTGATCGCGCCCGCCACGCCAGTGCCGGCCCAGCCCCTGGGCACCGAGTGGGTCGAGATCAACGGCCAGCGACTGCCGTGCCGTCCTTCGGTGGGACTGCTCACCCAACCGATTTCGTTTGCGGGCTGCCCGGTGGTGGCCGCACCCCTGTGGCCCTCGGGTACCGGGGGCCTGCCCATCGGCGTGCAGCTGATTGCCGCGCCCTGGCGCGAAGACCTGGCCTTGCGCGCCGGCATGGCGCTGCACAATGCGGGCCTTGCCCACTGCAAACCCGTGGAGTTCTGAATGCACACCAACTTGCCCGAGGTGCTGGCCGAAGTGACGGCGGCCTTTGAGCGCTACGAACACGCCCTGGTCACCAACGACGTGACGGTGCTCGACGAGCTGTTCTGGAACAGCCCGCACACGCTGCGCTATGGCGCCACCGAAAACCTCTACGGCATCGACGAGATCCGCGCCTTCCGCAACGGCCGACCCGCCGCCGGCCTGCAGCGCACGGTGCTGCGCACAGCCATCACCACGCACGGCCTGGATGCAGCCACCACCAGCATCGAGTTCCAGCGCGAAGGAAACCCGCGCATCGGCCGCCAGAGCCAGACCTGGGTGCGCATGCCCGAGGGCTGGCGCGTGGTGGCAGCCCATGTGAGCTGGATGGCCTGATGGCCCCACGCACCTTGCGTCCGGTCCGCGCCCGCTCCGCCGGCGTCGCCACCACCGTCGAACCCTTCCAGTCGCGCGCCGAAGCGGTCTACCGCCAGGTCAAACAGGACATCGCCAACTTCCGCCTCGTGCCCGGCGACCGCTTCACCGAACACGAACTCTGCGCGCGGCTGGACGTGTCGCGCACGCCGGTGCGCCAGGCGCTGTTCCGGCTGCAGCAAGACGGTCTGGTGGAGGTGATGTTTCGCAGCGGCTGGCGCGTGCTGCCGTTCGATTTCGACAAGTTCGACCAGCTCTACGACCTGCGCATGGTGCTCGAGACCGCCGCGGTGCAGCGGCTGTGCCAGCAGGACGTGGTGGCGTCATCGCCCCAGTTGCAGGCACTCAAGGAACGCTGGCTGGTGCCGGTGGCCGAGCGCAGCACCGACCCGGCCGAGGTGGCGGCCTGGGACGAGGCCTTTCACGAAACGCTGGTGAGCGCCGCCGGCAACGCGGAGCTGGCGCGCGTGCACCACGAGGTGACCGAACGCATCCGCATCATCCGCCGGCTCGACTTTCTGCAGCAGGTGCGCATCGACGCCACTTACGACGAACACGCCAAGATCCTGCGCGCCATCCTCGCGCGCAAGGCCGACCGCGCCGACCTGCTGCTGCGCTCGCACATCCAGACCAGCCAGAGCGAGGTGCGCAAGATCACCTTGCACCAGGTCTATCTGGCGCAGCAGGTGGCGCCGGCGGCTTGAGGTCCGCGGGTCACAGCACGTCGAGCAGTTCCTTCGAGGTCGCCGACCAACCCACGATCGCGCCCTGCGCGGTGATCATGGCCAGCGCCGCGGCGTGGAACGCGGGGAAGTAGCTGGCCGTGCCGTCTTCCAGCACCAGACAGTCGTATCCCCTGTCGTTCGCTTCGCGCAGCGTGGACTGCACACACACCTCGGTGGTGACACCGGTCACCACCAGTTGCGTGATGCCGTGCGCCTGCAGTTGCTGCTGCAGGTCGGTGGCGTAGAAAGCGCCCTTGCCGGGTTTGTCGATCACCACCTCACCGGCCACGGGCTCCAGCGCGGTCACGATCTGGTTGCCCGGCTCACCGCGCACCAGCACCCGGCCCATCGGACCCACGTCGCCAATGCGCAGGCTGGGCGAGCCTCGCAGGCGTTTGGCGGGTGGGCAGTCGCTCAAATCCGGCGCATGCGATTCACGCGTGTGCACCACCAGGCCACCCATGGCACGCCAGGCGGCCAGCACCCTCGCAATGGCGGGCACGATGGCCTGCAATGGCTCTACCGTGTTGCCCAGCGATTCACCGAAGCCACCGGGCTCCACAAAATCGCGCTGCATGTCGATGATGACCAACGCGGCGTGAGCCGGGTCCAGCTCGAAGTGGAAGGGACGGGCAGTGACAGTGTTCATGCAGCCATTTCTCAATCCAGTGCGCGCAGAAAAGCCGGCTCAGTTCGCCACACTGCTGCCCGGAAAGTCGTGGCTGTCGTCCAGCACCTTCGCCGCCATGCGCGGCAGCATGCGGCCAATGAAGGTCTCGCCCAACCAGCGGCGCAGCTGCGGCACCGATGCGCCAGGTTCGATCTCGAAGCTCAGGCTGCTGAAGCTGCCGATCCCGTCATCCACCAGCAGCCCGACGGGCACTTCGGGCGCTGCGCCTGCGTCGTCCAGAGGCGCGGCAGCCTCCAGCTTCCAGGCACTGAGGAAGCGGTCGAAGAAACCCACCGTGCCCTGTCGCCAGATCTCGGCCACGTACACATTCCAGCCATCCGGCTGCTCCACCACGAAGCCCCAGGCGAATTCGTGCACCTGTTCAGGGGCTTGGGAAAACACGCCAATCTCCTGCACCTCCTCACGCGCAGCGTACTCGGCAAACAGCGGGCCGGGGCCCGTGGCATGGCCGCGGACGAAGCGCTCGATCTCCTGCGGATCGGCCACAAACAAGGCCTGCTGGCCGGGTGTGGACTTGCGCGCGCGCTTGAGCAGGCGTTCGGTTGCGTCGACCGTTTTCTGGGCGTTGATGCAACGGTCGCGGAAGGTTCGGCGCCCTTCTTCGGTGGAGATCAGGGCCACGGTTTCGTCAAAGGCGGCGTCGTCCTGCAGGTGGCCCGACTCGCGCATGTGCAGCACGATGTCGAGCATGGAGTTGCGTGTGATGTGCTCGATCATGTAGGCCATCTCGCCGCCTTCATAGTCGGTCATCGATGACTTGATCCATGCCATCAGCTCCAGGCCCGAGAGGCCTTGCGGGGCACGCGGCATGTCGTTGAACAAAGCCCGAAGCACCCGCACGGTGTCCAGATCACTCGCCATAAATCCCTCCAGGCAGACGCATTTGCGCAAATGGGTGACCAGCCGGATTGGCCTGCAATACCCGGTACACCTCCAAGCATAGTTCCGAACGGCCTCGTGGCGCCGCCCGCACCGTGACGCTTTTGGCGCGAACCGTCTGCCATTTGGTCGATGGTGCGACGCTGCCGAAAGACCTACCTTGTCACCACACCCGCCGTGTGGAGCGGGTGAAGGGAGTTCACATGAGAGTTCTTGCCTTGATGACGACAGCCTTGATCCTGCAAGGCTGCGCCAACCCCATGAGCATCTACCGACCGCTGGACACGGCGTCGGGCACGGGTGCACTGATCGACATCAAACAACGTGCCATCGTGGCCGGCAAGCGGCCCGATCCCACGACGGGAACACCCATGAATGTGGTGTGCACCGAGCCCAGCCCGGACGCATTGGCTTCCTACGCCGCCGAACTGGCTGCCAGATCGGACAAGGCTGGTGCCGAACTGGGTGCCGCCTTCCGCGAAGGTGCCGCCTTTGTAGGACTGCGCACATCGTCCATTCAGCTGCTGCGCGACCAGCTCTTCTACAGCTGCCTGTCCTTCATGAACGGGGCCATTGACAAGTCCCAGTACGAACTCATGTCTCGGCGCTATCAGCGCCAGGTGGTGGCTCTGATGGCCATCGAACAGCTCACCGGAGCGATCAAGGCGCCACCAATCACGCTCTCCAGCGACAACGTGGCCATGGCGTCGCGGGCGGCACAGCAGCTCAGCAAGGACATTGCAAGCACTGACGCCGCACTGAAGCAACTCAACGATGATCTGGCGAAGAAGCCTGACGCCGAGAAGAAACCCCTGCAGGACGAAATCGACAGGCTCACCAAGAACCGGGACGCCATGGTGCAGGGCCTGTCCAACACGCGCGACGTGCTGGCGGGTGGCAGCATCAAGGTCGAAGTGAGCAGCGTGGGCTCATCCACACAACGCACAGACGGCCATGTTCTCGCGGTGGCGGAGACGGTGCGCGAGATCGTACGAGACATCACCGGGATCAATGACCTGCCGACGCTGTGCTTCAGCGCGCTTTCCAGTGCCAAGGAGGAAACCACGACACCCATTCGCGGGATTTGCGAAAGCTACTTCAAGGACAAGGTCGATAAGGTGGAAGCGCGATTCCAGGGCATCATCAAGCAACAGGCCATCGCGGAAGATCCGACAAAATCTCCCTCTGAACGAGCGCTCGCTTCCCAGGAGGTCGAGCGCCTCAGGGATCAAAACCGTCGTTCCATGGAGGTTCTGTCGCGACCCCGAGGAAAGTCCTTCTAGATCGTCCCGGATGCCGGCAGGGTGCCCGGCAAAATCCAGACTCCTGGAGAACTCTGGACTGGAATGGGGTGCGTAACTTCAACGACATCCCAAGCGTGAAAGAATCCGGTGGTCCCACCCATGGCCCAAGCCTGCGACGACTTGGACCTCACCCCACGCCAGGAGATCCAAATGCACTTCAAATCCATTCTCGCCACCCTCACCCTGGCGCTGGCCGCCACCTCCGTGTCTGCCCAGGACACCGTGGCCTACCACTTCGACAACACCATGGCCCAGGGCCTCAAGGGCTTGCGTAATGTGCGCAACCACCTGGACACCGATCCCACGGCCAAGATCACCATCGTCACCCACGCCGAAGGTGTGGACATGCTGATGGAAGGCGCCAAGGCGGCCAACGGCACCGAGTTCGCACCGCTGGTTTCGGCCCTCAAGAGCCGGGGTGTGGCGTTCGAGATTTGCGAGATCACGCTGAAAAACCGCGACCTCAAGAAGGAGCAATTCATTCAGGAGGCCGATTTCACACCCTCGGGCGTGCTGCGGCTGGCCAAGTTGCAGAAGCAGGGATTCGCTTACATCAAGCCTTGAGCCAGCGCGACCGGTCGGGTCGCTTCTTCGGTGCGAAACAATCTATTGACTAACAATCTATTTGTTAATAGACTATCAGCACATATTTGAAGGAGCGATCCATGACCACCCTCTCTGCCCATCCCCAAGTCCACGGCCTGTTCGACCCCGCCACCTGGACTGTCACTTATGTCGTGCACAACGGCCCGGGCAGCGAAGCCGCGATCATCGATTCGGTGCTCGACTACGACCCCAAATCGGGCCGCACGCAGCACACATCTGCGGAGCAGTTGGTCACGTACGTGCGCGCCAACGACCTCAAGGTGCGCTGGATCCTGGAGACCCATGCCCACGCCGACCACCTCTCGGCTGCGCCGTGGCTGCGCGCCCAGTTGGGTGGGCAGATCGGCATCGGCGGCAACATCACCACTGTGCAAAAGGTGTTCAAGGGTGTGTTCAATCTGGAGCCAGGCTTCAAGCAGGACGGCTCCCAGTTCGACCACCTGTTTCAGGAAGGTGAGGCCATCCCGCTGGGCGCGCTCTCCGGTGAAGTGCTGTTTGTGCCCGGCCACACGCCGGCCTGCGCGGCCTACCGCTTCGGCGATGCCGTGTTCGTGGGCGACACACTGTTCATGCCCGACGTGGGCACCGCTCGCTGCGACTTTCCGGGTGGCGATGCCCGCACGCTCTACGCCTCCACCCGCAAGCTGCTCAGCCTGCCGCCCGAGACCCGGCTGTTCATGTGCCACGACTACCCGCCCACCGACCGGCCGGTGGCGTTCGAGACGACGGTGGCCGAGCAACGCGCCAAAAACATCCATGTACACGACGGCGTGAGCGAGGATGAGTTTGTGGCCATGCGCACCAAGCGCGACGCCACGCTGGAGATGCCCACATTGATCCTGCCGTCGGTGCAGGTCAACATCCGCGCCGGCGAGTTGCCACCGAAAGAAGACAACGGCGTGGCCTACCTGAAGATCCCGCTCAACGCGCTCTGACCCCCCCACCGCACCCAACCAGGCCAGCACCATGACCACCGTTTCCGTTTCACTCCTGCAGCAGGCCGACTACCGCTTCGAGATCCGGTTCGGCGAAGGCATCGTTCCCCTGATCGCCGACGAACCTGCCCCGCTGGGCAAAGGGGAAGGTCCCGCCCCTTCGCAACTGCTGTGCGCCGCGGTGGGCAACTGCCTGAGCGACTCGTTGCTGTTTGCCTTGCGCAAGTTCAAGCAGGCGCCCGAACCTTTGAGCTGCGAAGTGACGGCCGAGGTGGGGCGCAACCCGGAGAACCGGTTGCGCATCCTGGGCATGCACGCCACCATCACCCTGGGTGTGGCGGCCGGTTCGCTGGACCACCTGGACCGCGCACTTGCACAGTTCGAGGAGTTCTGCACCGTCACGCAGAGCGTTCGCCAGTCCGTTCCGGTGCGCGTGACCGTCATTGACGCCAACGGCCT
>LNFM01011936.1_pt1 | contig 11611 bp, 13 predicted proteins | sample 596031 | NCBI WGS metagenome assembly LNFM01 (sample SAMN04254537, study PRJNA301005) | activated carbon metagenome | isolation source: dual media filters at the Ann Arbor, Michigan drinking water treatment plant | place: USA: Ann Arbor | reverse complement strand
CGCACCCCCAACAGACCACGACTTCATGGTGAGTGGAAGCATGGTCGGTCCCTGCTGCCAAGACTTCACGCCGACCGGTGCCCCAGAATGCCCATGAGTGGACGCACGTCCGCAAGCGACTCCAGCGCGTCCGTCATCTGTACGATGCGTTCGATGTCGGCGAGCGCAAGACTGCGCTTGGCGCAGTCTTGGAGCTTGGCAAGACGTTCGTCGCGATTCATCGGATTGGCGATCGAGCCGCGGTAGTGGCGACATGTTTCGCTAAGGATGCGTCCGTCACGCAGTCCGACTCGGGCCGCAGCCCAGGTTTTTCCTGGATCGCGCGGAATGTCGGGATTGCGCGTGACGCGCACCTTCTGCAGCACCGATTCCACGTGTGGCGAGAATCGCGTTGCATCGCTGAACGAATCGATGTCGACCCGCCCTTCGGCCACGGCCACCGCGCCGCAGTAGGCGATGTCGAACTTGCCGTCGAGGCCGCTGCTCGCCGTCCCTTCGTGTCCCGAGCGCATGTGGCTTCCTGGGACCTCCAGTTCGAGATAGTCGATATCCTCGAGTCGAAATTCGTTGCGCTGGCGCAAGGTAAGCGCCGCCTCGATCGCCCACTGCATGAAGATCTGGGCGGGATAGCGCTTGATGTTGAACCCTGGGTCGACCAGTGCGAATGATGTGCCCAAACCGCGCATCAATTCATCCCAGTCGAACTCGGGACCCAACACCGTATCGACGAAGCCTTGCTTGACTTCGAGGACACCGTCTCGGCTGATGAAGCCCGCCTGTGCAAGCATGGCAGACTCGACACCCTCGCGTGCCGCGGTGCCAGGATGGGTCGACTTGACCATGGTTCCGGTATTCACCGACAGCCCGCCGGTGTGCGAGGCCGCGATCCCGAGCGCCATGCGGACCTGCGCGGCGTCGAGCCCCAGCATCTTTGCGCTGGTGGCTGCGGCGGCCAGCGGACCGAGCAAGCCGGGAGGATGATAGCCGCTCGTATTGCAGTGCGCCGAAGCCCTGCGCAACCGAGCGTGGATCTCCCAGCCGATGACGTAAGCTTCGATCAGCCTCGCACCGGATGCGGCTTTCATCTCTCCTAGCGCGAGCGCGCAAGGCAGGACGTTAGAGGTGCCATGCGCAACCGGCTGACCCTGGATTTCGTAGTCCAGACAATGCAGAAAGATGCCGTTGGCGAACGCGGCCGCCGGGGCATGGGTGCGGAAATCATTGCCAACGACGGCACACTGCGGATTGCCGCCCAGTTGTTTCAGATGCTCGACCACGATTGCAGCCAACGGTTGGGTCGCCCCGGCGAGCATGTTCGCAATGCCGTCGAGGATGCCGATTTTTGCCGCCGCCACGACATCCGGCGCCAAAGCGTCGTAGGTGGTATTCGTGACGAATCGGGCCAGCTTTTGCGTTGCGTCCGTCCTACTCTTCGAGTCTTGCGTCATGATCCTGTGCCTCCTCCTCGGTTCGCGACCCCCTAGCGTATCCTAATGACGCCGGCTGGGGAAACTGGGCAATGCGATGATTTGGGATGAAACGTTCGATGTGGTCGTCGCAGGCAATGATCACGTGAGAAATGCGCAGCAGCTACAAGAGATCCGGAACCCATCCGGGCGAATAACGCCACCGGTAGCCGAAAGAGTACTGCGGAGAAGGTGATATGCCCAATGCGACTCTGCTAGGTGAGCGCTGGAATCTCGCGAGTGAAAAGTTCGAGCAAGGCGACGGTGTTGGTGCTCTTTATCTTTACAAGTCTCTTGCCGCGACTGGCGATAGTTGGGCGCTAGTTGAGATCGGGAATATTCACGAGTTAGTTGCAGGCGTTCCGATAGATTGTCAGGAGGCTGCAAAGTGGTATAGAGGAGCGGTCTTCAAAGTAGGGGATGCTAAGGCCCATCTCGCACTGGCGCGCATGTATTTCAACGGAGACTTGGTTGCTGAAGACTCGGCTGCGGCGTTCATGCGACATGTGTCGGTTGCCGCTGAGCACGGCGGTATGCTCAGCGACGATCACCGTGTCGCTGCGTGAGGCGTTCGTTCTCTTTTCTGGGCACTACGGGAATGGACTGTAGCTTAAGTCTTGCATTTCCGCTGCGCCCTGTGGCCGGTGAGATTGCCGAGGCCAACGACCACCTGCCGCGGGCCCAATGGCACAAAGATCTGAAACAATGAAGAACACGAAAAGGCCTGCGACCACCGAGCTACTGGCAATCTGAGGCACTCGGCCGGGTCAGCTCAATCCCTTTGCCAGTGCTTCGAACACCACCCGTATTCGGCGCGAGGTGCGCAGTTCGCGGTGAGTGACCAGCCAGATCGGGAAGCGCACCGGTGGCACGTCATCCAGCACCCGCACGATGCCCGGTGCATCGCGGGCCATGTCGTCCATCATCGCGCCGATGCCCATGCCTTGCTGTACCAAGGCCCAGTGCGCGACCGAGTGATCGGCGTAGCAACTGAAATTGGCTTCGGTCAGTGGCAATCCATGTTGTTTCAGATATGCCAGGAACTGGCCTGACCGGTCGGTGCCGACAAAGGGCAACAGGGCCGCTTCCTCGGCGCTGCGCGGGTGGCCGTGGACTTTCACCCAGTCTTCAGACGCATAGAAGCTCGCGGTTGCCTCGCGGACCAGGCGCGCAATCAGCTCGGGCTGCTCGGGCTTGACGTGGCGGATGGCGATGTCGGCCTCACGACGCAGCAGATCGCTCAGTGCATTGGACGAGATGACCTCGATCGCAATGCCCGGCTCCTGCTCGTGCAACGCCCGCACCAGCGGGGGCAATAGGTACGCGGCGACGGCATCGCTGGCCGACACCGAGACCACGCCGTCCACGGCCTGCGAGCGGCCGGTAGCCGCCAGGCTCAGCGCCTCGGCGGCGGCACCCATGACACGCGCATGCTCCAGCAGGTCCAGCCCCGTGGGGGTCAGCGCCATGGCCTTGCCCACGCGTTCGAATAGGGTCACGCCCATCCGCTGCTCGATGGCCGCCACCTGGCGGCTCAAGGTGGGCTGGGTCAGGCCCAGCTTGCGTGCAGCTGCCGACAGCGAGCCTGTTTCCGCGGTTTCCAGAAAGGCTTTGAGCTGGTTCCAGTCGAGGTTATTCATGCAAGAACGTATATGTTCAGTGCAATTTACCGCAATTCCCTGGGGGGCGGTGCATGGATAGCATCAAGTGCCGTTCATTGATGTTCCTCTGCCCCAGCCCATCCCATGCCATCGACCACTACCCCTACTTCCATCCGAGCCACACCACCGCGAATCCAGATGGCCCCGTTGGCTGCCCGCAAAGCCGTGTTCTGGGACCGCGCCGCGCGCAAGTATGCCGCCGACCCCATCGCTGACCCCGAGGGCTACGAGACCACCTTGCTGCGCGTGCAAACCTTGCTGTGCCGAGAGCATGACGTGTTGGAGATGGGGTGTGGCACGGGCACCACGGCACTGCGCCTGGCACCGTTCACTGGGCACTTGCTGGCGACCGATGTCTCGGCCGGCATGATCGCCATCGCTCGGGAGAAACTGGCTGCCCAGCCCGTCCCGCAACTCAGCTTCGCGCTGGCGGATGCCGACGCACCGTGGGCCGCGCCCTGCGCCCACGACGCGCTGCTGGCGTTTAACCTGCTGCACCTGGTGAGCGACCTGGACGAGGCACTGGCGCATGCCGCTCGGGCTTTGCGGCCGGATGGCCTGTTGATCTCGAAGACACCCTGTATCGCCGAGATGAATCCGCTCGTGCCCTGGTTGGCATTGCCCCTCATGCGCGCCATCGGCAAGGCACCTCACGTGCTGCGCCTGAATGCCGAGGAATTGCAATCTGCCATGGTTCGTCAGGGCCTGGATATCGTTTGCGTCGAGCGGCACGGTACGCGTGGCAAAGACGTCCGTCCCTTCATCGTCGCCCGCAAGCCGGCATGAGGCTAGGCCAAAGGCGGACGACGTCCACATCGGCCTTGAGTCAACAAGCCCATGCAATAGCTATGAAGCACTGGGGCCTCCTCAGCCTTTTGCTCGCTCTGCTTGTCGGCGGCTGCGGCTCAGGTTCGCGTGCTCGATGCGCAGGGCAACACGCTGTTCGACACCGGACTGTTCACCTTCCCCGGCAATACGGTGTTCAGCTATTCCGCCTCGCCGATTCGCTCCAGCCTCGCGCTGCGGGTGTACATCAGCGATTTCGGCGACCTGGGACTCGACGACTTCCAGTTCAGCCAAACGGCCACCGTTCCCGAACCGGGCACCTGGGCATTATTGTGGATGGCTGGCGTCGGACAACTCGGTGCATTGGCACGTCGCCGCCGCGCTTTGGCGAGATTCGGCGAGGTTCGTTGGACAGGCCACGATTCCTTTCGGAAGAGCGCGGTCACGTCCAACGCGCTGCAAGGCCACATCTTCGTGAAACCGGTGCGCACGAGCAGCGACGTGTACCGGATGAAGCATTGATGTGGAACAAGGCGGGGCGCGCTCGTTTGCCTCATGATCGACCAATTCCATCCACCCGAGGTCGCCGATCATGAAGAGCACGGCAATTCGAAGTGTCGTAACCATCGTCCTGGCCCTGAGCGGCCCGATCGCGGCTGTGGCGCAGGACCGCATCGTGAACATCGGCGGCCAGCAAGCCCTCTGCAACGGTTGTACCTGGGGGCCGCTCGCCGTCCGTTTCGAACCCGGTTCGTACCTCGCCACCCCGGTGACCGCGGGCAGCCACCCGGGCGCGCAGTACACGGCGTACAACTTCGGCATGGGGCTGGGCTGGAGTTCCGCGTACTCCATCGCGCTCGATCGGGATCACATCGTCGGCTACGGTTCCAATGGTCCCGGCCCGGGCTCCGGGTGGCCCGACGAGGCGACGGCGTTCGCGCACACCGCCGTGGGTGCGTTCACGCTGAGTCAGGCGCAGGACGTCTATTTCGGCGTCGCCGACTCGATCTACGGCGACAATTTCGGCGGCGTCTCTTTGCGCGTCGCGCCAGTGCCCGAGCCGGCGGGCATGGCGCTGATGCTGGCTGGTTTGGGCGTCCTGGGCATCGCATCCCGACGACTTGCTCGAGGGCGTGCCCGTTCCGGCGACACGACGGGCTAGTTCGCGCGGAACCGCGCGCGGCGGCGGGGAATCGCTTCACCGGCGGAGAGATACCGCTGCCAGCGAGCATCGTTCTCCGTGCACTCTGCTTTGGCGTGTTCTTCACACGTCAGGGATTCGTCGATGGCCTTCTTGATCACCCGGTGGGTGGCGCGTTCCTTTCGCTGGGCGATCGCCTTGAGGCGCTCGCGTGTTGCCGAATCAAGCGTGATGCCCAAGGTGGTAGATGACATGTCGAGCTCGCGGGTTGCAGTAAGTGCAACTCTCCACCGCTGGGGAGTGCCCGCATGGCAGTGGAAAATCCGGGATGGGGATACCACCCGAATACAGGGCGCGCTGGCCGACCTTGGTCACAAGGGGGGTCTGGCGCGCGAAGCCGTTCATGGCGTGAACGTAATGCCCGCCATCTTGATGATTCTGGCGTATTGTGCGACTTCCCTCTTGAACATTTCCTGGGTTTGCTGCGGATTGTTGATCAAAGGCTCCGCGCCTTGCGCCGCCAGCACGTCGATCGTATCGCGTTGGGTCAGGATGACGGCCATGTCCTTGGCGACCCGTTCCTGAATGACCATGGGCAATCCGCCTGGCCCTGCCAGGAAGGACCAGCTCACCAGCCCGAATCCAGGCATGCCAACTTCGGCGTAGGTCGGCACCTGGGGCAGCGCGGGCAACCGCGTATCGCCACTGATGGCGATCGGCCTCAGCTTACCGCCTTGCACGTACGTCATCACGGAGACTGGAACTTGGAACGAAATATTGATTCTGCCGGCGATCAGATCGGTAACCAGCGGACCCGACCCTCTGTAAGGAACATGCAGTATGTTGATGCCGGTAGCATCGGCGAACCATGCGCCAGACAAGTGAACGTTGGTGCCGACACCTGACGAGCCGTAAGTGACTTTTCCTGGCTGCGCCTTGGCCAAGTCAATCAATTCCTTAACCGAGTTCACTGGCACCGAGGGATGAACCACGAGCATGTTTCGTTGCCGTACGGCCGTCGTCACCGCAGTGAAGTCACGAAAGACGTCGTAGGGTAGATTGGGGTTGAGGCTCGGACCAGTCATCAAACTCGGTCCACCCCAAGCGTAGGTGTAACCGTCCGGCGCCGACTTCGCGACGATCGAATTGCCGATGGTAGTCTGTGCGCCGGGTCGGTTGTCGACCACCACGCTCACCCCCCAACGCTCGGATAGTTTGGAGGCGGTCAAGCGAGCCATTGGATCGGTGCTGCCCCCGGGTGGGAAGGGTACGATGATGCGAACGGGCCGATTGGGAAAGTCTTGTTGCGCGAACACCGGTGCCGCAACGACCGGGATCAGGGCGGCGGCGATGCGAACCACTGACGTACTGGAAATGATCAAGGCTCCTCCTAGATTCATCAGGCAGATAGGCAACGCAGGGTTGTCGACACCCTTCGCGAGCAACGCTACGCTAGCTTGATGATCTCGATCGGTGCAATTCGGGGAGGCGCGTACGGAGTGCTCCGGGTCGACAGATACTCGCAGACGAGCGCTCGAGAGGCAGTGAGCCCACGGGCTTCGAAGGCTTGGTCGCGGGGCTACACTCGGATTAAATCGTATCGAATGATGCCTTGACCACGACGCGTTCCCGCATGCTCGAAGATATCGATCGTACTGAGTAGGCAATAGTTTCTCGTTCCAGTGTCGGCTACTGTTTTCCCTACGTGTCGCTTGTGATCCGCATCGCGGATCGGGCAGTTCACGTCGTCGGGTTGACGAACTGTCCGGATGAATCGTGGATGCTGCAGGTCGACCGCCGTTTGCCTGATTCGCCGGATGGAGCGCTCGCTGGCGAGAGGTCCCTCATCGTCGAACTCGACACGAAGTACTCGAGGCGATTCCGCGACTTCCATTGGGCAAGGCGGCAACGAGTGATCCGGCAGGCATCGTTGTCACCGAACCTGAACGCGTTCGGCGAGCGCTTCCTACGCTCGATCGAGGAAGAATGCCTAACGAAGATGATCTTCGTCGGGCAAGTGGCCTTTGCGTCGTGCGCTCGCGGAGTAAACGACGCGTCTCCACGAAGAGCGCAATGATCAAGAGTGTGGGAACCGGCTGACGCGCGGATTCCCGGCGTTTTCATCGAACGACGCGAGCATCCATCGTCGGACACGGCTCAACGGTATGCTCAGTTGCTGCCACCGTGTCGATGCGTTTGGCGTTCGTTCGCTTGTCTGAACACTACGGGCAGGCCGGGTATGTCTGAGTGAATTGCGGCAAGATGCTTCGGTCGCACTCGCTGTCCGCATGCGGGCGCGACGCAAAGCATCCGCTACATCGACAGGCGCCTCGGCGGCGCGCCGAGCGCCCAGAACCACAGTCGTTCGTCCCCGGTGCGCGCGATGGCATGGTGGTCGCCGCAGGCGACGTCGCTGACGTCATCCAGGAGATGTACCGGGTCGAGCCCGACATGCTCGCCCCAGACCCACAGTGTTCCGTCCGATCGAATGGCGAGGGTGTTCCGCGCTCCGGTAGCGATATGTGTCGCATCCTCGAAGATCGTGCGCCAACGATCCGCCTTGTCGCCGAAGCCGTGATGTCCGAGCGGGCCGAAGCGGTTGCCGCCGGTGCCTTCTACCGTCCCGTCGGACTTCAACAGCACGGCATGCCCGGTATGGGCGCACACGCGCACGACGTTGCTTGCAACGTGCTTCCAGCCGTCGACTGCCGTCAGCAGGCCATCACCGTATTGCCCGCGATGGGCGAGGCCGCTGACGTATAGACGACCGTCTCGCGTAGTGTAGTAATCGGAACTGTCGCCCACCCAGCCATGAACGACATCCGAAGCCACTTCGATCCATGCGCTCGCGCCGGTCGTCCGCTTGGTCAGGATTCCATCCGTCGTGACCGCGAGGACAGCGCTCTCGCCAGCGGATGCATGAGCAATGTGCTCGGCGCACACGCGGGGCTGCGGCGAATCGACCGACCATTGCAACAGTCTGCCCGAGCGATCGACCGCGTATGACTCGTTGCGCGCGACGGTGACGTGTGACGCGGTCAGGTCGATGTATCGCGCCGGCTCGAGGTCGGTCCACTCCAGGATGCCGCCGTCGTGCAGGGCGAGATGCCGCGAATAGAAGGCCGCGAGTGTGGAGTGACGAATGGGAGCCATCTTGTGTCAGAGCCGTGCCTGGGGCAGATCGTACTCCGGGCCATCGTAATGTTCGAGCACAACGAGTTCTCCCGCGACGATCGCCCTGCTAACGGCGTCGAGGCGCTGCTTGGTTGCTGCATCCACCCGTTCGCTTGTTTTCAAGGAGACGACTTCCGGCGCCTCCAGGCCCACGCGTGTCATCGATCCGCCGACGAATCGCCCGGCGAGGTAGTCGTGTATTGCCATGCGTATGCCCCAACCGGAATCGGCCAGCGCCGATGCCACGAATACGTCGGGTTCGCGTGCGGTCCAGTCGAGGACGTTGCCGATCTGCGCGATGCCGTGGCGCCGGCATGAGGCAATGGCTCCGGGGCGTCCGCCATCGATCATGGCGAACAGGATGTCTGCGCCTTGCGCAGCGTAGCGGTCCGCGCAGCGTGCAGCGAGTTCGGGGTCATGCTGGCTGCCGCAGAAGCCGGTCAGAACGCGTATGCCCGGATCGACGAGCGTCACCCCTTGGACATACGCGGCACGCCCCTTCAGTCCGGGCTTGACGCGGTCACCCGACAAGTGGGCCACCGTACCGGATCGATTGAGGCAACCTGCGAGCACCCCCGCCAGCAGAGCCGAATGCTCCTGCAGAACCTCGTAGCAGGCCACGTTGGATGCCTGCACGGACCCCTGCGAGATGGCGAACCGCTTCGACGGATAGCGCGTGGAGATCGTGCCAACAGGCACGTCCCCTTGGCCGCCGTGTGCGACAAGCAAGTCGATGCCGTCGTCGCATAATCGCGCGAGTGCGTCCGCGCGCTCAAGCGGCTCTCGAGACTCTATCCAATGCACATCAAGAGCGACGCCTTCGCGTTGCAGCGCTGCGAATGCGCGTGCGCCGGCCTCGTTGAAGCTGCCCTGGTTCGGCGGGCCGAAGAGGACGCCGGCGATGCGCGGTGCCCGAGACATGGCGTCAGTTCAGCTTGGCGCCGGATGCTTTCACCGCCGGCGCCCAGTCCTCCACCTGCTTGCTGACGAAAGCAGTGAACTCCTCAGGGGACATCGGCCGGGTGGAGATGCCGAGCTCATCGAACTTCTTCAGCAGGTCGGTGCGTTTGATCACCTCGCTCATTTCCTTGTGGATGCGGGCGACCACGGCGGGCGGCAGGCCGCGAGGGCCGGAGACACCGAGGAAGTTCTCGGCGATGAGGCCGGGCATCCCGACTTCGACGACGGTCGGCACGTCCTGGGCAAGTGCCATGCGGCCGCGAGACGTCACGGCAAGCCCGCGCAGCCTGCCGGCCTGCATGTGCGGGACGTTTTGTGGAAAGCTGTCGACGGCCATGGGAATCTGGCCGCCGAGGAGATCGTTGTGCATCGGGCCGGATCCGCGGTAACCGATGTGCTCCATGCGGACGTTCGATTGTTTCTTGAACGTCTCGCCGACGATGTGGCCGATCGATCCAATGCCGCCGGAGCCGTAGTTGACTGCCTGCTTTTGCGTGCGCAGGAAGCCGACCAGTTCCTTCATGCTCCTCACCGGCAATGACGGGTGCACGACGAAGAGGTTCGGTACCGAGCCGATGTAGAACACATGGGTAAAGCTCTGGACGCCGTCGTAGCTGGGCTTGTCCAGCATGAAGGGCGAGATGCTGATCGGTGTCGTGTTCGAAAGCATCAGCGTGTAGCCGTCCGGGGCGGCGCTTGCGACGGATCCTGCGCCGATGGTCGCGCCTCCGCCTGCCCGGTTATCGATCACGATGGATTGGCCCACCTTCTCGGAGAGCGGCGGCGCGATCAGCCGGGCAACAATGTCGCTCGATCCGCCAGGGGGAAAGGTGACGACCATGCGTATCGTTCGCTGAGGCCACGTTTGCGCATGGACGCCAGGTGCGGCAAGCAGGGTGGAGACGGCGAGTGCGAACGCGGCTGGGAGATGAGTCATGGGGATGCCTTTCGGGGGCGATGCGTCTTGGGATCAGCTGCCGCGATAGGTGGAGTAACCCCACGGCGTAACGAGCAGAGGAACGTGGTAACTCGCCTGCGGATCGGCGACGGTGAATCGCAGGGTGACTACATCGAGGAAGGGCGGATCGCCTTGATCGGTACCCGTGACTGCAAAATACTCGGCGACGTGGAAGGCCAGTTCATAGGTGCCGGCAACGAGCGCATTCCCGGTGAGCAGTGGCCCGTCTGTTCGACCGTCGGCATTCGTGAACGCCGACGCGAGCTGAACCGGTGCTTTCGCGTCGATCCGGATCAGGTCGAATCGCATGGATTTCGCGGGCTCTCCGCGGACCATGTCGAGTACGTGCGTGGAAAGCTTGCCCAAGCTGGATCTCCTTCAACCTGCGGGAACGAGTGCGTCGAGGCGCAGGCGCGTGATTCGGTAGACTTGCACGAGCGCTTCCGCGAACTCGGTGTCTGCATCCTGGGCGAGCCTGCGCTCGAACGTGGCGAAGATGCTTGGCTTGGTGTGATCGCGCACGGCAACGATGAACGGGAAGCCGAGCTTCATTCGATAAGCACTGTTGAGTGCGTCGATTCGTCGCACTTCGGCGGCCGTCAGCGCATCGAGACCGGCGCGAGCCTGCTCTTGCGTCGACGAGGCGGTGAGACTGCCTTCGCGTGCCTCGCGCCCGGCCAGTTCGGGGTGGGCCGCCAGCAAAGCAAGACGCTTCTCCTTGGGCGCCGCTTCGACGGCGGCGACCATTGCGGCATGCAGCGCATCGATCGATCGAAACGGGCGTCGTGCCACGATCGCCTCGGCCACCCACGGCGAGTGCTCGAAGACGCCGCCGAGCAATGCCACGAATTCGGAGGGCGGCATCGAGTCGAGGTTTCGCATGGTCGGTGCTGCTGGCCCTGTGCTCATGTGTACGATCCCGTGGTTCTCGTGCAGTGACCGCAACGACGTCACTGCACCGGTGCGCCGGCTGCGAGCCAGCGTGCAAGCTTGTCCCGCTCTTCATCGGTGATCTTGGTCAGATTGCCAGGCGGCATGACCTGAGTGGTGATCGCTTGCTGCTGAATCTTCTGCGCGGCTGCAGCGGCTTGCACCGCCGTTTCCAGGCGCAGGCCGGCAGGCGGCTGCACGAATCCCGGGAAGGTCGGCTTCTCTGCATGGCAGGCAACGCACCGCTGAACGAGGATGGGCTCGATCTCCTGGTAAGTCACTTTGTCCGAGCCGCCGGTCGAGAGCGGCGTAGGCGAAGGTGCAAGTGCGACGACGAGGCCCACGATGAGCACGGCGGCGATCGTGGGCAACGCGACGAGGTTCTTCCCGCGATGGCGAGCCACGAAGTATTGCCGAATCAACGCACCGGCCAGGATGAGCACCGCGAGCACTGCCCACGCATGGCGGTGGCCGAAGGTCATCGGGTAGTGGCTGCTGATCATGATGAACAGCACGGGCAGCGTGAAGTAGGTGT
>LNFM01011935.1_pt1 | contig 11611 bp, 9 predicted proteins | sample 596031 | NCBI WGS metagenome assembly LNFM01 (sample SAMN04254537, study PRJNA301005) | activated carbon metagenome | isolation source: dual media filters at the Ann Arbor, Michigan drinking water treatment plant | place: USA: Ann Arbor | reverse complement strand
CGCGGGGGCCTTCTTCTTGGTCGCAGCCATGGGCGCCGTTCCTACCACATTGGGGTGAAAAGTTGGCCCGGCACGCGAGGGCACGTAGCGTCGATTAATGCAGTCTCGGATTGGAGTTCTCCTCGGCGGTCTCTCCAGCGAACGGGAGGTCTCGGTGCGCACCGGCGAGGCCGTGCTCACGGCGCTGCGCGCCCGTGGCCACGACGCCATCCCGGTCTATGTCGATAGCGACATCGATGTGGCGCTCCGCCAGGAGAAGATCGACGTAGCCTTCATCGCGCTCCATGGCCGCGGCGGTGAGGACGGCTGCATCCAGGGCCTCCTCGAGACGATGGGCATTCCCTACACCGGCTCCGACGTCCTCGCGTCGGCGCTCGCGATGCACAAAGGCAAGGCGAAGGAGCTGTTCCGGCTCCACAACCTCCCGACGCCGGCGTACTACGTCGTGACCGCTGACCAGGCCGACGACCTGATGGGCGTGCATGGCGACTTCGGCTACCCGTGCGTGGTGAAGCCGATCAGCGAAGGCAGCTCGGTCGGGGTCGCGATGTGCGCCACGCCGGACGAGCTCACGTCGGCTGTCGAGCGCGCCCTGCGCTTCGATGACGAGGTGCTCGTCGAGCGCTACATCCAGGGCAAGGAAGTCTCGGTCGCAGTGCTCGATGGCCGCGCCCTCGGCGCCGTCGAGATCGCGCCGCGCGCCGGCTTCTACGACTACGCGAACAAGTACACGAAGGGCGCCACCGACTACTTCGTGCCACCGCGCATCTCGCCCGAGCGGTACCGCGGCGTGCTCGCGCAGGCGATGCGGGCTCACGCGGCGATCGGGTGCCGTGGCGCGACCCGCGTCGACATGATGGTCAGCGACGCGGGCAACGAGTTCATCCTCGAGATCAACACGGTGCCGGGCCTCACGCCGACGAGCCTCCTGCCGAAGATCGCGGAGGCGGCCGGCATCGACTTCGGCGAGCTATGCGAGCGCATGCTCGCGAGCGCCTCGCTCACGAATCGCCGCGACCGCGGTGAGCGCCGCGTGATCCAGCGCGCCTACGTCGGCGACGACCGCCGCGACGCGATGGCCGGGCACCACTAGCAGATGTTCTCCCGCGACCTCCGCGTAGCGCTGGCGACGGCCGTCCTCGCGATCGGCGTCCCCGTCGGCGCGCGCGTGTACGTCGGGGCTCGGACCCAGGACGTCGCGGATCGGCTCTCGGTCGCGGCCGCCGTGCCCGCGCGGATCGGCGGGATCGACGCGGATCTGACGGGGTCGCTGCGCCTGTCTGACGTCGCGCTCGGCGACCTCGCGTCGGTGGAAGGCCTCGAAGCGTCCGTGTCGATGGGCTCGCTTCTCGCCGGCGAGCTCCGCGCCGACGAGATCCGTGTGACCCGTCCGCATATCGACCTCGCGATGTCGCGCGGCGGTGGGGGCGATGCCCAGGAGCTCGCCGCCCTCGCCCGTCGCCTGGCCCGTCGTCCATCCGCGGGCTCGGGCCGGGGCGGCTCGGGACGCCTGCGCCGGATCGTCGTCGCCGAGGGGTCGCTCACCGTCCGGATCGCGGGCGTGGGCGAGCTGACGGCCGACTCCGTCGAACTGGTGCCCGATCGTGGTGGCGTGCGTGTGATCGCCGGTCGCTTGCACCTGACGGGGACGAGCCACGGCGTCGTCGGGGAGCTGACGTTCGCCCGCGGAGCCGCGGATCTCGCGATGCCAGGCATGACCTTTGGCCGCGCGCTCGCCGTCGGGGGCATGGGCACGATCGAGCTGCGGGGGGGCACCTACACGCTCACCGAGCTCGCGGCCGGCCGCCTCGGCCCGGCCGGCCCCCTCGAGGTGCGTGGCTCGGTCGACGACGACGGGGTGCCGCGCGCGGTCACCGCCGAGATCGCGAGCCACCAGCTCCGGGTGACGGGCGATCGCGTCCCGCTCGGCCCGCTGGCCGGCCTCCTGCCCGGCGGCATCGACGTCGCCCATGCCCACGGCACCGGGACGGTGGCGCTGACCCGCGATCGGGTCCAGGTCGACGGCTCGCTCGCCGGCGCCCTCGTCACCCATCCCACTGTCGCCGCGACGCCGATTCCGGCCGACGGCAGCATGAAGGCGGACCTCGCGATCGGCGCCGACGCCATCGTGCTCTCCCACGCGCAGCTCACCACCGGAGCACTCTCGCTCACCGCAGCCGGCTGGGTCCGCCGCACTGGCACGGCCGCGGCGCAGCTCGACGTGACGCTCGCCGAGGCCGCCTGCGCCGATCAGCTCGCCGCCATCCCCGCGGCCGCGCGCGGCCCCCTCGATGCGCTGCTCCTCGAGGGCACCTTCGGCGCCCAGGCCCGCCTCGCGATCGACCTCTCCGCGCCCGAGAGCGAGGGGGTCCGCATCACCGGCTCCCTCCGCGGCACGTGCAAGGCGCTCGCGGAAGCGCCGGCCGGCGACGTCACGCGCCTCGCGAAGGCTGGCGACCAGCAGCTCGCCGATGGCTCGGTGCGTCGCCTCGACCCCGCGGATCCGTCGTATCAGTCCCTCGATCGGCTGCCGGCCTACGTGCGCGGGGCGTTTGTCTCCGCCGAGGACGGCCGCTACTGGCAACACCACGGCTTCGACCTCGAGCAGATCTCCCGGAGCTTCGAGATCGATCTGCGCGAGGAGCGCCTCGCCCGTGGCGGCTCGACGATCAGTCAGCAGCTCGTCAAGAACGCTTTCCTCTCGCAGCGGCGCACGCTCGACCGCAAGCTCCAGGAAGCGGTCCTCACGTGGCGGCTCGAGGCCCGGCTCGACAAGTGGCAGATCCTCGAGCGCTACCTGAACATCATCGAGCTCGGCCCCCGGGTGTTCGGCCTCCGCGCCGCCGCCCTGCACTGGTTCGAGCGCGCTCCACGCGACCTCACCATCCGCCAGGCCGCGTTCCTGGCCGCCCTCACCTCGCAGCCCACGTCGATGTCGCGACGCGTCCGCAAGCATGGCGGCCTCGATCCCAGCTCCGCCGAGCGCGTCGCCGTCGTCCTGCGCGCCATGAAGCGCGACGGTGTCATCAGCGCCGAGGCCTACAGCGAGGCGCGCGGCGACGGCATGATGTTCTCGAAGGCCGCCCTCGACACCGACCCTTAGCCGTTCGTGGTGTCGCGCCGCTCGCTGCACTGCACTGCACTGCACTGCACTGCACCGAAAGTCTTTACCGCCAAGGCGCGGAGGACGCCAAGGTTGTTCTTGATTGGGCGGGTCGCGGCCCCGGCCTGGGGTTGCGCACGCAACCGAGCTACGACCGCACCCGTCTCTCGGCACGAGCCCCTCTTGGCACGAGTCATCGGCGCAACCCGCTGCGGCCCGAAGGGCCCTATAAACCTCTGGTCTTGGCGTCCTCCGCGCCTTGGCGGTGAAGCTCAGGGCCCGCATCCCCGGGGGGCAGCGGTCGCGGAGCTCAGACGCCGAGGAAGAGCCGGTTTCCGAAGTTCCGCTCGAGGTCGGCGGCGAAGATCTTCTGGGCGGCGCTATCGATGTCGTAGGCGACGCGCTTGAACTCGAACACGCGCTCTTCGGTGTCGTAGATCGTGTAGCTCGCGCGGTTGTCGTAGTCGCGGGGCTGGCCGACGGAGCCGACCGAGATGATGTAGCGGTGCTCGGGGCGAATCACGAACTTCGTCGCCACGACCTCGAACACTTCCTCGCGGGTGAGCGCGAACGACTTGCAGAGGTGCGAGTGACCGATGAACGTGACCGCGCCGAGGTCGTCCCAGATCTCGATGCAGCGCTGCGCCTGCTCGACGGAGAAGATGTACTCGAACTCCTCGAGGTTGATCGGCGAGCCGTGGCAGAACGTGACCTCGTTGAGGCCCTCGGTCGTGACCTTGCCGTCGGCGCCGACACGCACCTCGTACGGCAGGCCGCGTAGCCACGACATGTTCTCCTGGGTGAGCTGGCGCGAGTGCAGGTCGAGCGCCTGGCGGGCGGCGTCGTAGTAGTACGAGTAGTCCATGCGGCCCGCGACGGCGGCGTCGTGGTTGCCGAGGATCGTGTGAGCTGCAAGCTTCCTGATGAGGGAGCAGCACTCGTTAGGCGATGCGCCGTAGCCGACAACGTCTCCGATGCAGACGTACATGTCGATGCGTTCGCTCTTGTACGCCTCGGCCACCGCCGTCATCGCTTCGATGTTCGCGTGGACGTCCGAAAAAATGCCGATACGCATGAGAAGCGAGCCCCGTCTGATACTACCCGAATCGCTACGTCAGCAGGTCTGCTTCGTCGATCTCTTCTTCATCGTCTTCGAGAAGGTCGGCGTCCTCGAGGAGCTCCATCGGGCTCGACGCGTCCAGGGCCTCCAGCTCGGCGGCCCCCGTCTCCGGGAGCCCCTGCTCGAGGGCCTCGAAGAAGCGCCGCGAGAACGCCCGGTTCACGGTGACATCGCGGCCTGGCATCGAGCCCTCCGCGCCCGGGCGCACACGGACCTGGTCGTTGGCAGCCGAGGCGTGGAGCTCGAGCGCCTGTTTCGCGACAGGTGCGACCACGCTGTGGCCGCCCGCCATCGTCTCGATGGCCGCCTTGCCGCCGCGCACGGCCACGTGAGCCATGGCCCACGCCACGCGCTCCGCGAGGGGTTGCGTCGCCTTGTCGCCCAGGCGGCCATAGGTGCTGGCGAGGGAGAGGAGTGCGGTCGGACCGACCTGACCGATCGCGCGGGCGACCTCGCGCCAGATCTCCGTGGGCTCCGTCATCAGGAGGTCGATGACGGCCTGGGTCCCGTCCTCGGTGCGCAGGAGGCCCAGCGCCAGCGCGCAGCCATGGCGCAGGAAGGCCTTGCTGCTCTTCAGGCCGTCCATGAGCGGCTGCTTCGCGGCGTCCCCGAACTTCACCGAGAGTCCCAGCACCCGCACGGCCTCGGCGCGCGACAGCTTGCTGACCGTCGCGATGACCGGGCCCGCCGCCTTCGGATCGCCGCGTTCGCAGAGAGCAATGGCCGCCTGGACGCGCTCCTCCCGGTTGTCGAGCAGCGCGATCAGCTCGTCCGTCGACTTCGTCGATCCGGGCACGCGGTGCATGCCCTTTGGCGGGGTCTGGCCGATCGAGCCCGAGACCGTGTTGCCGTTCTCCGACGCCAGCGCGCCGTTGACCTTCGAGGTGATCGGCTTCGTGAGCTCGACGCCCAAGGCCTTCGCCTCCTCGGCGAGCGCGGTCGCGTTATCGGTGACCGCTCCCTCGTCGAGGTCGTTCGCGCTGGGGTGCTTGCGGAGCGTCTCCGTCCCGCGATCGAGGCGCGTGATCAGATCGCGACGCGAGCGCGCGAGGCCCTCGCTGACCGCGACCTGGGCGAGCTCGGGGCCCATCCAGAGGCCCCACGCGACGGCCGTCTCGAGCACGCCGCGGCGGAGCTCGCGCCAGCGCGGCAGCGGGAAGCCGCGGGTGCAGACGAGGTAGTCCTCGCGCGACGGGCGCGCGAACCGGCGGGCCATCGCGATCGCGCGGCGGGCGTGCTGCGCGCTCCCGAGGTGCGCGAGCTTGTCGTCGCGGAACTCGGCGTATTCGAGGTTCTCCATGCCGAGGAGGTCGGCCCCCGGTGCGAGCACGAGATCGCGCGCGCGTGGCATCGAGGGCTCGCCCTCGGCGGCGACACCGCGGAGATGATCCTCGGCGGCACGCAGGATGTAGCCGACGTTCTCGGCGAGCGGCGCGATGAGCTTCACCCGACGCGCGCGGCGGCCCTCGACGAGGAGGTCCACGACGAGCTCGAAGCGCCGGCCGAGGGCCGCCAGCACCGCGCGATCGCGATCGTTCGCGATGTCCAGCACGAGAACGGCGAGGTGCGCCACGGTCGGCACGCGCAGCGCGAGCGGCGAGCCAATGACGACGGTGATGATGGGATACGTCGCCTTGCGGTGCAGGAGGACGCGGATGTCGAGCAGACCCTCGAGGGCCTTGGCGAGCTCCTCGCCGGCATGCAGCGCGAGTCGCACCGTGGCGGCCTCGACGGTGAAGGCTGATCCCGACCCGGCCGCCACCTTGTCGAGCCACGCATCGGGGTTCGGATCGAGCGGGAGGTCGGCGGTGTCGGTCGTGAGCGGATCGGCGCCCTGGGGGAGGATGGCGGCCCCGGTCGTCTCGTCCTCGGGCTCGTTCCATGGCGACAGCGATGCCGGCTCGGCCGCGCGCTTGGCCGGGACCACGTCGGGGCCTCCGGGAACGGTCTCGGCGGCGTCGGGCGCCATCGGCATGAGCAGCTCGGTCGGCGGGGCCGCGACCCGCGTGGGCTCGCCTCGCTCCCCCGGCTGCGGGGTGATCCGCGTCGCCTCACCGCGGAGGATCTCGCCGGGCGTGATGCCGGTCTCGACGTCGACCTCGAAGCTCTCGGGCTCGCTCGGCGTCAGATGGTCCAGGAGCCCGGGGTGGCCGGTCAGCGCTTCCTCGGACCCCGTCGGAATGTCCTGCGTCTCGCGGCGGGCGCGGGGCGCCTCGGTCTCGCCCTGGCGCCCGTGGGTCTCCTCCGTCTCGAGGAGCATCGCGGGCTCGACCTTGTCGAAGGTGTCGCTGTCGAGCATGCCGCGGGCGATGGGCATCGTCGTCTGCGATTCGTGCGAGGAGCGCATGCCGACGGGCGGCGCGGCGGACTCGACGACGGCGGCGATCGCCCGCGACCGGGCCTCGCTGCGCATGCGATCCAGCTCGGCGCGCTCGCGGGCCACTTCGGCGCGCTCGCGCGTGATCTGCGCGACCTGACCGGCGAGGTCGGCCTTCTGATGCGACAGCTCCGCCTTCGCGGCCGCCACTTCGGCCTTCTGGTTGTCGAGGTCGTTGGTGCGGCGATCGACATCGTTCGCGCGGCGATCGATCTCACCCGAGCGACGCTCGAGGTCGCGAACCCGCTTTTCGTGCTCGCCGCGACTGCGCTCTGCTTCCGCCGCCGCGAGGGTGCCCGAGGCGCGCCGCTCGAGCAGATCGCGCAGGCCCGCCGGCCCGTAGACGACGTCGAAGTTCTTCGCGTACGCCGGAATCGCGGCGCTATCGGCCTTGAGCGCCTTCAAGAGCGCGATGCGCTCGTCGATCTCGGTGTGGCGCTGCGCGTCGGTAAGGACGAGTGCGAACACCTCGGCGGACGGATCGTGATAGACGACCGGCGTCCCGATCAGGTTCAGCGAGTCGTCGAACAGCGCCTCGACGAGCTCGGGATTCGCGACCGCATCGATCGAGGTCGTGATCGGGGTCGAGACCAGGTCGCCGGTAGCGACCGCGACATGAATGGTCGACGTTTGCGTGCGCCCCGGCGCCCCGCGATAAGCCGATTGCGATGCAGTGCGCTGCCCCCGAGCCATGGCTCGGGTGAATAACCCTGTTTAATTTACGGGTCCAGAGGGTTCGTCGGCGACTGGCTCCATCCCGTCATCATCGTCGTCGACCGCCGGCCCCATCATCTGGGCCGCCACGGCCACCAGCACCTCGTGCAGGTGCTCGAGGGTATCGAGGCGGCCGCACAGGGAGTAGTAGTCGTCGACCGTCACCTCCCCCATCCGGGCGAGGGCCTGCTCGACGTAGGGGCGCATCCGCGAGGGGGCATCGATCTCGGTGTCGAGGTCGGCCAGGTCGGCCTGCGCGATGGCGGCGGCCACCATCCCTGCGGGCGAGAAGTTCAGGCCCGTCGGGAGGACGACGCGCCAGCTGTCGACGGTGCGGCTATCGCCGTCGCCGCGCTCGGAGGCCGAGGTCAACTCCCAGCGCCCGCCCAGCCGGCGTCGTACGACCTCGCCGAAGTAGGCGCCCGCCGTCGAGACCACGAGCTGGGTAGCCGCGACGTTGCCGGCGGAGATATCCGGCGCGCGCAGGTAATGATCGAGCAGCGGCAGCGTGTCGCTGTCGTACTCGAGCTTCACGCCGAGCGCGCGGCGGACGTACTCCACCACCTGCTCGGCGTATTCCGTGACCTGCGCGGGCACAGCGGTGCTCACCACGGACCCAGCCTAGCGTGTGCGTGCCCGCGAGCCTAGTCGCTCTCGATGAGATGCAGCTGAACCGTGCCGGTCTTCGACCGCATCTCGACAAACGCGGGGGCATCTGTTCCGCCCGCCGCGCCAAACGTCGCAGTGAGCCACCCATCCGACTGGGTCTTGGTCCCGGCTTGTGATCCGAGGTTCACCTTCGCGCCGCGTGCACGCACCATCATGGCGCCGGTACGACGCAGCTTCATGTCGACGTCACCCTTCAGGCTCGCGACCACCACGCGGCTGCGCAGCGTGACCTCCGCCTCGAGGGAGATCGAACCATCGGTGGTGGTCAGCTCGATCTCGCGCGAGCGCACGCGGCGGCCGGCGATCGAGCCCCTGTTCGCAGAGGCGACGAGCTTCGTCCCCGCGATCGAATCGAGCGAGACGTCGGCGCCGAGCGTCTGCGCGTCGATCGAACCGAACGCCTGCTCGATGCGGGTCTCGCCCGATACCGTCGAGGTGGTCAGCTCGCCCTGCACGTTGATCACGCGGATCCGGCCCGTGGCCGTGTCGAGGATGCCGCCCGCGTCCATGTTCGAGACCTGGAGGAGGCCCGCGCTCGATGTCGCCTCGATCTTCGCATCGCGCGGCGCGCGGACGACGAGATCGATCTTCATCTCCGCCCGCGCGATGGCGCCGGTATCACCCGGATCGGCCGCCGTCGTGATGCGGACGCTGCCGTCGGGGTTGGGGACCAGCGACACGCGCAGGCGCTCGAGCGCGTCCCCGGTGGGCGCCGTCTTCACCGTCTCGATGAGCAGCGACTTGCCGTCGTAGCCCTCGACGCGCACGTCGCCGAGAGGATTGTCGATCGCGATCGAACCGATCGCCTTCTCCGACGGCTTGATCTCGAGCTTGCTCCGCTCGGTAACCGGCTTCGTCGTCGGCTTCGGCTCGTCGGCGGCCGCGGTAGCGGTCGCGAGCACCAGCAGCACCGATGCGAGGCCGGCGGGACGAAAGCCAACGCGCGAGGTGGACCGAGCGCCAAGGGTCTTCACGGAGCGCCTCCCGCGAGGGCCACGTCATCGCGCACGAGGGCGCGCTGCACGTAGCGAATCAGCGCGCGGAGCTCCCGCTGTTTGGTCCGATCGTCGGTGGCGGCATTGACCTTCACCTGCAGGGCGGCGACCTCGCGGTCGTACGTGGCCTGATCGCCTGCCGACCACTGCTCTCGCACCTCGCCGATCATCGTCATCAGCTCCTCGGCGGTGCCGACATACGACGCGACGATGCGCTGGCCTTCGCCCGCCAGATCGGCGGTGACATCGGTGCCGAACGGGGCGGACTCGACGGTCTGACCGCCGAGCTTGGTCTCCTGCGACGGCGCGAGCACAGGTGACGGCACCGCGATGACGTCGGGCGTGGTCGGCGCGCCGGCGTCGGCATCCGGTCGATTCATCCGCCACATCACGACGAGCGCGACGGTCGCCACGGCCACGCCGCCAACAAGCATGCGGGGCGCGAACACCCCCGACCCACGCGTCCAGCGGACCACCTGATCGAGCGTGCGGCGCCAGCCAGGTCGCTTGGACTCCACGACCTCGGCGGCCGCGAGCCGGGCCTGCACGCCCTCCCACATCGACGGCGGCGGATCCAGCACCGGGAGCGCGCGCAGCTCGTCCCGCAGCTTCGCCTCGGCTGCGGCTACCTCGCGACACGCGTCGCACGTGCGCAGGTGTCCTCGCACGACCGTTCCCGCGTCGGGATCCAGGTCGCCATCGAGGTACGCGGTCAGCTTGCCGCGGAGCTTGTCACAGCCGTGCGTCACTTGAGTGATGCCCCCAGGAGCTCCCGCATCTTCGCTCGGGCTTTGTGCAATTGCGACTTACATGTGCCGATGCGGCACTCGAGGATCGCGGCGCACTCCTCGTGCGACAGGCCCTCGATGTCATGGAGGACGAGGATGGCACGATACCCGGCGGGGAGCCGCCCCATCGCGTCCTCGATGCGAGCGGCCAGCGCCAGGTCGCGCTCGGCCGTCGGGGGCGCGGGCATCTCGGCGATGCTCTCGTCACCCACCTCCTGCCGGCGCCCGCGCTTGGCGAGGTACGACAGGGCCGCGTTCACGGTCAGGCGATAGATCCACGTCGAGAGTTGCGAATCCCCGCGGAAGTTGGCGAGGCCGCGGAAGACCCGGACGAACGCTTCCTGTGCGACCTCCTCGGCGTCGGTCGTTCCGACGATGCGGTGGGCCATGCCGAACACGCGGCGTTTGTACTGGTGGTAGAGCACCTCCATCGCCCGCGCCTCTCCCCGGCGACACGCGGCGACGAGCTGGGCATCGTCGGCGAGCGCGGCGGGATGGCGTGGACGTGGCTCCACCAAGGCTTGTGGTTGGGCTGCGAGTTCGGTCACGGGCTCCCCGGGACTGGGACTGGACGGTTCGGCGCTCTGACTCGCGGGACTGCTTTCGCGTTGCCCGGGCCCGGAGCGGAGGGGGCGCGATTCGCTCGCGGCCCCGAGACCGACGCCGGATGTCCGTGACACCTCGTGACCATAGCCGCTGGGCCCGGTGTATGCTGGGTACCGTGCACGCGCCCCTGGTTGTTGGCTTGGGTCGCATCGGAGTTTCGATCTCCGGGCTCGGGCCAAACCTGCCGGGTATTGCCGCCGCCCCCGCGGATCTCGCGGCCTTGGCCACGACCCCGGGCCCCGGTGTCGCGGTGGCCCTCCGGGCCGCGCAACGCCTCGGGTGCCGGGCCCGCGCCGCCGGCACGCACGGGGCGGACCTCCTGGGGCAGCTCGCCCGGACCGCGCTCCGGGATGCCGGGATCGACGTCGAGCTCCTGAAGGGCGTCGGCAGCTCGGCCTGCGACTTCGCCACGGTGGCCGGCGACGGCACCACACGGGCCCGCTTTGCGGGAGAGCGCGGTGATCCGGTCCCGATCGACGGCAATGCCCTGCTCTCCGCGGCCTCGGCTCTGCTGATCGATGGCACCGAGCCCGGGATCCAGCTCCAGGCCGCGCGCATCGCCCGCCAGCAGAAGCTGCCGGTGATCTTCGATGTCGCCGAGCTGCGCGAAGGTGCGACCGAGATGATCGCCGCGTGCGACATCCTCATTGCCTCGGAGCGCGAGGCGAACGAGCTGGCGCCGCGCGGCGAGCTCACCGACGCGCTCGCAGAGCTCCGGGGCCTCGGTCCAAGGGCGGTCGTCATCACCCTCGGGGCCGATGGCGCGATCGGCCGTCACGGTGATCAGGTCGTGCGCGTGCCCGCCTACCCCGTCGAGGTCCTCGACACCTTCGGTGCCGGCTCCGTCTATCACGGGGCCTTCGCGGCCGCCCTGCTCTCCGAGCTCCCGTTCGCCCGCTGCATGGAGCTCGCGTGCGCCGCCGCGGCCCTCGTCGTCCAGGAGCTCGGCCCGTGGACCGGCATCCCCTCGCGCGACGAAGTGCTCGCGCTCGGCAAGTCGCGCCGCGCCGGGTAGCCAGGTCCGTCCGCGCCCCGCAGCGTTCGCGCCTTGCCGCGCTCGCGCCGCGCCGCGCCGCGTTCGCGCCCCCGGATTTTCAACGCCAAGACGCCATAGACGCCGAGGTCGGAGAGAGATCCTTTGGCGCTTCGCGCCACATGGCGGATCCGCTCGCGCTCCTGCGTTCCACCGCCGAGGATGCCGAGGTCGCATACGGTCCGCGGCGCGAAGCGCCCGGTCAA
>LNFM01011934.1_pt1 | contig 11611 bp, 16 predicted proteins | sample 596031 | NCBI WGS metagenome assembly LNFM01 (sample SAMN04254537, study PRJNA301005) | activated carbon metagenome | isolation source: dual media filters at the Ann Arbor, Michigan drinking water treatment plant | place: USA: Ann Arbor | reverse complement strand
GGGTGCTGCTCGGCGATCACGAAGGCCAGCTTCGCCCCGCCGGCCTCCACCAGCGCCCAGGTGTCGTCCTGGTGGCGCACCTCGGCGCCCGGGATGGTCCGCAGGTACCAGTCCACCGCGGCGGCGATGTCCGGGACCCGCTGTGCGACGTGGTCGAAGCGCATGCGTCCTCCTTGGTCACCCACAGGGTAGGCCCTCCGCACGCGGGTCCGGCATGCCATCCGTCCCGCGCCCGTTGCCCGCGCGCGTCTTCGGTCCCATCTCCGCGCGCCCGGCGTGCCGAACACGCGTGGACCCGCGCGCGGCGCCGGGGCCACCATGCCCGCCATGGTCTCCCGCCTCGTGTCGGCCGCCGTCGTCGGCCTCCAGACCTCCACCGTGCAGGTGGAGGTGGACCTGCGCCCCGGGCTGCCGGCATTCGCGGTCGTCGGGCTCCCGGATGCGGCGGTCCAGGAATCCCGCGAGCGCGTGCGCTCGGGAATCGTCAACCAGGCGTACACCGTGCCGGCGCGGCGCATCGTCGCGAACCTCGCGCCGGCCGATCTGCGCAAGTCGGGTCCCCAGTACGACCTGCCGATGGCCCTGGCCATCCTCACCGCGTCCGGGCAGCTGCCGGCCGAGGCCGTGCGCGGGGTGGGGGCGGCCGGTGAGCTGGCGCTCGACGGCGGCCTGCGGGCCGTCCCCGGCATCCTGGCGATGGCCGAGCACGCCTCGCGCAGCGGCTGGCGGCGGCTCGTGGTGCCGGCATCGGCCGCCGCCGAGGCGCGGCTGGCCGGGGGCCCGTGCGAGATCGTCGCCGCGACGTCCCTGCGGCATGCCGCCGACCTGCTGGCCGGGCGCGTGGAGCCCGGCCCGGAACCGGATCCGCCGGCATCGGACGCCGCGTACACGGGGCCGGACCTGGCGGACGTGCGCGGCCAGCACGCCGCCCGGCGCGCGCTGGAGATCGCCGCCGCGGGCGCCCACTCACTGCTGATGATCGGGCCGCCCGGCGCCGGCAAGACCATGCTCGCCCGCCGTCTGCCCGGCATCCTGCCGCCGATGTCCCGTGAGGAGGCCGTGGCGGTCACTCGCATCCACTCGGTGGCGGGCCTGCTGGACCCGGGGCATCCACTGGTGGGCCGGCGGCCGTTCCGCGCGCCGCACCACAGCATCTCGGTCTCCGGGCTGGTGGGCGGCGGCCGGTTCCCCCGGCCCGGCGAGGTCACGCTCGCCCACCCCAGAGTGGCATTTGCACCCATCGTCGGGTGTATGCCAACTTGAAGGCATCGACGCCACCACCAAGGAGCCCACGATGCCCGCCACGCCCAAGTTCACCGCCGTCCGCTCCACCAAGGTCGGCCCCAAGCACACCACCCGCACGGTCACGGTCTACGACGCCCGGGGCCGCGTGACCGACACCCGCAACTCGCGGACCATGGACTACGTCGAGGTGCTGGTCGGCGCCGAGGGCGGCATCATCGCGGCGAGCCAGAAGGTGGGCGGCACCCCCAAGAACCTGGGAGGGACCCGGGTGGCCGTGACCCCCGAGGCCACCCTGACCGCCGAGCGCGAGGCCCGGGCCGCCGCCCTTGACGCGCAGATCGACCCGGCCGAGGCCACCGATGACCCGATCCCGACCGACGCCAGGCTGGAGGACGTGCTGGGCGGCCCGGAGCCCAAGGCACCCCGGGCCCCCAAGGCCACGGACGAGGAGCGCAAGGCCCGCCGCGCCGCCCGGCGCAAGGCCCGCCGCGAGGCCATGACCCCGGAGCAGCTCGCGGCCCACAAGGAGACCCGGGCGCTGGCCCGTGCCCGGCGCCGCGCGGCCCGTAAGGCCCAGGGCGCGGCGGCCGACTGAGAGCCCGCCAGCACCACCGCAGGACCAAGGCCCCCGGCGCCCCGGGGGTCTTGATGTAGAGGCCGCGACCCCCGGGGGCACGGGCACGGCCCGGGGCCACTCGGGCCGCATTGCTCCGCCATTCGGCGCGTGCTGGCCGCTGGCTCCTGGCGGGCCCCATGGCCGAGCACTCGGGCCCCGGGGTCGCAGGCGTCGGCGTGGTGAGCCGGCGGATGGAGCATGGACACCAAAGTGTCCATAGCCCACGAGGCCTAGGCGATGCGCTGAAAAAGGGGGCGCCCGCCCTTAAAGGTGTGGGGGCATGTTTGCCCACCACGGACCGCCGCTGACCACGGCACCCAGGCCCCGCAAGGGGCTCCGGACTGGTCCTCCGGTTTAGAGCGCCTCGGCGCTCCGTGGCCTCGGCCTCTCCGTCCTTCTCCAGGGGTGGCGGAGGGGCCGGGCGCCATGTTCACCCACCCTTGGAGCTCCACCATGACCCATTCCTCCAAGGGCGGCCCATCGCGGGTCGCCCTTTTGTGTAGGACCACCGACCTTCAGAGCGAGTCGCGGCGGCGCCTGGCCGCGTCTGAGCTGGCCACGTCCGCGCGGGCATGGAGGCTCTGGTCCGTCTGCATGGACTTCACGGCCGACATGGGCCTGGCCGAGAACCGCGTCTACGTGACCCACCTTGCCCGCGAGGCCGGGGTTGACCGCTCGGACGCGGGCAAGCTGCTGCGCCGGTTCGCCGAGCTGGGCATCGTGGGCTGGGACCCTGCGCCCCAGGGTTCGCGCACCCGGGTCATCAGCCGTGTGAGCCTGCCAGCCCCACATGAGGTGCCAGCACCCCAAGTCATGCCCCCACATGAGGTGCCAGCACCTCAAGTCATCCCCCAGGCGGCCCCCACATGGGGTGCCAGCACCCCGCTTCTAAGCAATGGGGTTGAGGGTCATGGGGTTGAGGGTCATGGGGGCCATGGGGGCCTTGCCCTTGTTCAACATGGCCAAGGTGGCCATGGGGGTAGTGGGCTGGCAGGCCATGAAGTGCTGGCGGGCCACGAGACCAAGCCGAAGGAGGACAGTGTGGAGAAGCCGGAAGCGCCCGACTGGGCCATGGAGTTCGCCGACCGCCTCGCGGCCATGACACCGGAGGAGGCCGAGGCCGTGGCCACGTTCGCACCCGGACCCGGGGTCCCACCCGACCCCGACGCCGAGCTTCTGCGCCTGTTCCCCCCGGAAGCCACGGACGCCCAGATGGACACCGACGCCTGGCAGATGCGCCATGGCCGCCGCCGTGGGGCCCGGTCCTGATGCCCCCAACCGACACCCTCAACCGAGAGATCGAGGCGCTGCTGGGAGTCCACCCCGCAGACATCGCGGCCGCCTACCTGCGCCGGGGGGCCCCGCCCCCGTGGGCCCTGGAGACACGGGCCCGGGTAGACGCCCGGCTCGTGGAGCTGGTTGACGGCCTGGGCATCCCCCGGGCCCAGATCGCGGAGGCGCTGGGCTGGCCCATCGTGCCGCGTGACGGCCGCGCCCGTTGCGTCCTGATGGACAACGCCCTCAAGAGGGGCCGGGCCCGCGCGGCCACACCCGCCGCCCGGTGACGACCTCGGCGCCCCATGTACCGGGGCGCCCCGAATACCCATGAGTTCTAAGGTGTGGAGGCGACCCTACCGCCCAAGTGGCCAGCGTGGCCCGGCCGTGGCGAGTCCGTCCTCCACCCTCCTTTCGGTCGGGGTTTCCCACCGTCGCGGGCTGTCCCCGGCCGAACCCCGCCCCCGTGTCTCGGACTACCTCCCCGGGCCATGGGGGCGGGCCCCTTCCCGCCTCCGCTCAGCGGTCGGAGGCCTACCCCCGGCACCTCGGGGCCCCGCCAGTCCCTACCCCCTGGCGGGTCCCCCGGGGTGGCCGGTTCTCAAGAGCGCCCCGGTCCAGATTGGCCGCACGGCGCAGCCCCTGGCCACCGGGCCAGCACGGCATTCGGCAGGAAGGCACCACCACCATGATCGAGTTCCACGGCACTACTCATTACCTGGAGGCCGAGTCCCGCGCGTGGGAGTCGGCGGGCATCGAGCTTCCGGCCCCGCTGGCCCAGGTCTTCTCCGAGGCCCACACGACCGGCGACCGCGCCGATCTGTTGGAGCGCCCGGCCACCGTGGATCCCAAGGCGCTCCACCGCGCCGGGATGCCCGCCCGTGAGGCCGTTCTGGCCGCCCAGGCGCACGCCGTGGACCTGGCCGCCTACGAGCTGGAGTACGACGGGCTGGCCTCCCAGGCCATCCACGCGGCCGAGCGCGTCAACCGAATCGTGTCCACCACCCGAGACGAGCTGATCGCCCTGGCCAACGAGGCCCTGGTGGCGCTGATGGATGAGGCCGGCGAGCTGACCAAGAAGGGTGTCCCCACGGAGGAGCGCGTGCTGGCCAGCGGTAAGGAGGCGGATCTCCGGGCCCTCCGCACCCTGCGCTCGCTTGAGTCTCGCTGGGCCTCGATCCGCACGGCGCACGAACTGTCCCTCCGCACCCACTCCCGCACGGCGCCCTCGCTGCCGTGTGGCCTGGGCGACGTGAACCCGGCCTTCCGGTACTTCGCCCGCCCCGACCTCGTTCGGGATGACGTCCTGGCCGGGCGTACCCGCACCCGCAACGGGGCCGTCGTGGCGGTGCCGGTGCCCTCGCTCGTGGACCTCACCACGGTGCCCGAGGCCGCCGGGGTCCGCCTGGCCACCTGGGCCGACATCCAGCGGGTCTACGGCACCCTGGTGCGCACGGACGCCAGCCGTCACGTCCAGATCCCGTTCCTGGGCGTCGGTCGCCACGACGCCCTCCCGGCCAACCTGACCGACGGTCTGGTGGTCTCGTGACGGCCCCCGGCGGCAACGTCTACCCCGGCGGCGACCTGACCCCGGCCCAGGTGGCCGCCCTGGCCGACGCGGTCATGGGCACCCCGGCCATTGTGGACGGCACCAGCGGTGACATCCACGCCGACATGACCGACGCCGACCCCGGGCTCAGCCCGGCCCAGGTCAAGGCCATCGCGGACCGCATCCTGGGGGAGTTCTGACGATGGGCACCGTCGCGACCATGGGGGCCCCTTCGGGGGCCTCCGCCCGCCAGGCAAGGCGCAAGGCCCGCAAGGCCGCACGCGCGGCCGCTCGCCGCGCCACACGTCCCCCGTGCCCCGGTTGTGGCGGGCCCGGGCCTGGTGAGCGGCACGCCAAGACCTCGTACTGCCACGCGTGCGCCGCCCGGGACAACATGGTCAAGGCCCACGAGGCCGTCACCCCCGAGCAGCGCCGGGAGTGGGGCCGCCTGGGCGGGGCCACCCGCATGGCCTCCATGACCCAGGCCCAGCTCCGCGAGTGGCAGGCCAAGGGCGCCGCCGCCGTCACGACCCACGGCCTTACGCGGCATCCCCTCTACTACACGTGGAAGTCGATGGTCTACCGCTGCACGAACACGAACAGCCCCGACTGGGAGGCCTACGGCGGCCGTGGCATCACGGTCTGTGACCGCTGGCTCCACTCGGTAGAGGCGTTCATCGCGGACGTGGGTGAGCGCCCCGAGGGCCACACGCTGGACCGCATCGACAACGACGGGAACTACGAACCCGGCAACTGTCGCTGGGCCGACGCCAAGACCCAGAACGCGAACAGGCGCCCCCGGTCACGGGCGGTTGCGGCATGACCGGTCACGACGACCACACGGACATCAACGTGCGCGGAGCCCTGATGGGCATTGCCCGTGGCCGTCGGGTGGCCAAGCCCGGGTCCGTGCGGGACCGCCTGGTCAACGGCGAGCCCCTCGTGGTTCGGTGCGACCGCCTGGCCGTGGCCCTGCGCGGTCAGGACCCCGGGGTGCGCCTCTCGGACAGCGCGTGGTGGCGACTGGAGGGCCACGCCACGCTGACCCCGGCCACGGTGCCGTCATGACGCCCCGTGAGGACACCCACCGCGTGCCTCAGGCCCAGGCTGCCACGCCGCCGACGACGCCCCGGGACACCACGGCCGCCGTCACGCTGGCCTTGGTCGTGGTCACCCTGGCCATGGCCATCGCCCGCGTGGTGCTGGCGTCGTGACCACCCCCGCCCACGCCTCGACGGGCACCCCTGATCGTGACCGGGGTCACTACCGCTCGGCCTGGGTGGCACGGGCCTTCGCCCTCCGGGCCGAGGGGCTGAGCTACCCGCAGATCTGGGCGGCCCTGGGCCCCACTCCGGCCACCCCGCCACCACCCCCGCCCTCTGGTGGCCACGCGCGGCGGCGCAGGCCGTGAACCCCCCGGCCCGCCAGGCAGAGGGGGCCCCGCCCCACACGGGCACGGCAAAGGGCCCCCGGGCATGGCCCCCGGCCCCCTGGCCTCCGCAGGCCGACCGCACACGGCCGCAAGGCGCACGGGGGCACGGTGGCCGAGGGGGTGGGGCTGCGGGGGCCCACGCTCGTAGCAGCGCCCGAATGCGGGCGCTGGCGGGCCGCCGGGACCCCCTCCCCGGAGGTCGGGCACGCGCTGGGTTTAGTGCCCCATTTTTGTTGCGGACGCAACAACCGAGATTTGAGGCGACGACATGACCAAGATCACCCGGGGCGACGCCTTCCGCGAGGCCGTGCGCCGCGACTACGAGATCACCACCCCGGCGGACGTGGAGCTGGTGGAGGAATGCGCCCGGCTGCTGGACCTCTGCGACGACCTGGACCAGGACGTCAGGACCAACGGCCGCACCTCCACCGGGAGCCAGGGCCAGCCGGTGCAGAGCCCCTCGCTGGTGGCCCTCCAGTCGGCCCGCGGGGAACTCCGCATGAGCCTGAAGGCCCTGGCCCTGCCCGCCCTGGGCGACGGCGCATGAGGCCCCGCCCCGCACGGCCCGCCGACCTCGACCCCCTGTTCCTGCGGGTCAGCGCCAAGTGGCTGGAGTCCGGCGTCCCCCACGACAACCCGGCCATGACCCGGCGGGCCCGGTTCCTCGGGCTCACGCCGGAGGCCCACCGAGACGCCGCCCTTGCGGCCGCCCGGGCCCACGCGGCTGGCGGGCCCAACCCCACCGAGGAGACCTAATGCCCGCGCTGGTACAGAACCCCGACACGGCCTTCCTGAACACGATCCGCGAGTTCAAGTCCCGGCTCAACGCCCTGGAGAGCCGCCGGACGTCGGGCAAGCCCACGGCCATGGCCGTCTGCAACTCCGTCCAGGCCATCGGGGCCGGGGTCCGCACGGTCGTGGACCTCAGCCTGGCGAACTGGGACACCCACGGCATGATCGACACGGCCACGAACCGCATGGTCCTCCCGTACCAGGGCTTCTACCAGGCCGTCGTGACCACGTATGGCACCACGCCCTCCACGGGGAGCATGGAGCTGGACCTGTACTACCCGGCCACCACGTTCAGCGCGGACCTCTGGAAGCAGGGCCGCGACGGCTCGGTCAGCCACGTCATGATCCTCCAGACCACGGGCCCCGACGTGGAGATGCAGCTCCGGGTCCTGCCCTCGTCGGACATCACGGCCCTGGGCAACATCTACTGGTACATGACCTACCTGCGGGGCGCCCGCTAGCCCGCCAGCACCACCACGAGCACCACGACACGAGGGCCCCCGGGCAACGCCTGGCGGGCCCTTTTGTCGTAGATGGGCAGATGGCGGCTCACCCGCCCGGGGCGCCTTGATCTTCCTCGGGCCCGGGGAGGCGGCCCTGGAACCACGGGAACCACTTGGCCGGGTCGGTGCGCAGCCCGGGCAGGTAGCCGTAGTAGAAGCGGTCAGGCCACCGTTGATGCCAGTGGGCCCCGATGCCGCTGAGGTCTTGTGCCCGAACGATCAGGCCCGCGGTGAGGCCGCTGACGGCACCCCGGTAGGCGCGCGTGTCGTTCGCGATGTCTTCGCTGGTGACCGTGCCTTCAAGAAGGCCCTGTGAGCGATCCATCATGTGGTCATGGAGCTTGAAGAACGGGCGTAGGCCGAGGCTAATGATGGATCGGTGGCAGACGCTGAGGGCCTCGACCATCGGGCCCGACTCGCCCGGGCGCCTGCCCTCACGGTCCCATTTCCTAACGGCCCGCTGGTACGCATCCAGGGCCGCGTAGAAGTCGTTCACGCGCTCCTCAAGAGCCTGAACGCGGCTCAGCAGCACCGCGTCACGGGCCAGCCTGGCGGCCCTGGCCGCGTAGACGAGGCCGGCGAGCGCCGCGACCACCGTGACCACCTGCGCCGCGTCCGCCCAGTCCATGCCGGAGTTGTACCCGGCTGGCGGGCTCTTCGTGTAGACGGGCCACAACGACCCATGACCAACACTGGGTGACCAGGGCCGAGGGGCCCCGCTGGCGGCCCACACGCGCCGAATGCGGTAACCATGGTGCCGAGGCCTCGGCGATGCCGGGGGCCGAAATCTCACAACCCCCGTGGTCCCGTGTCCGGGCCGCCCGTCGTGGGCCTCAGTCGTCGCGGGGCGTGACCTCGATGGCCCGGGGGTCGAAGCGGTTCAACCCGCGCCTGGCGGGCTGGAAGACCACGCGCTTGACCACGAGCCCCACCATGGCCCGGCGGGCGTCGGTGTCGGCCCCGTCCCACCACTCGCGGGCGTGGGCCGGGTCGGGCACGGCCACGGGGGAGGGCATGGCGGCCAGGGCGCGGCGCCCATCCTCGATGCGCTCCAGCAGCGACGTCCGGTGCCGGGCGTACTCGTCGGCGGTCAGGGTGCCCTCCACGAAGTGGGCATGGCCCAGGGCGTCCAGCCTGGCCTCGTACCCCGACACCTCGGCCATGACCCGCCGGGCCTCGGTCTCGTCACCGGCCCTGTCGGCCAGTTCCTCGAGCACGGGCCCGCGCAGGATGCCGAGCACCATGTCGCGGACAAGGTCCTCCACCGGGTCGGCCAGGCGCCGGATCTTGCCGCACCCCTTGAAGTTGGGGCCGCTGGCGCAGACGTAGGACCGGCGCCCGTCGCTCCGTGGCCGTGCCACCAGGGCCGCACCGCAGAGCCCGCACCGGGCCAGGCCGCCGGTGAGCAGGTAGCTGGAGGGCCGTCCACGTCTGGTGCGCCCGGCCAGCACGGCCCTCGCGGCCTCCCATGCATCGCGGTCCACGATGGCGGGCCACGTGGCCTCGGCCACCACGGTCCCCCGGTGCTCACGGAGGCCGGCGATGCGGGCGCTCATGAGCATGCGGCGGAGCACCTGGGTCGTCCAGGGCTTCCCGCTGACCGTCGAGATGCCCCGGGCCTGCCAGTCCCGCGCCACCGCCCGCAGGGCCCCGCCCCGGGCCACGTGGTCCACGGCCCCACGGATCAGGGCGGCCTCGTCCTCGCGGATGGTCACCCGGTCCGCCTCGAAGCCGAACGGCCTGGACCCGCCGCCGTGGTCGGCCCCGGCCTCGGCCATGGCCTTCATCTTGGCCCGCACGCGGTCGCTGCGGTGCTCGCTCTCGTACCGGGCCACGGCCCCGAGCTGGCGGGCCACCATGCGCCCTGACGCCGTGGTCAGGTCCCAGGCGCCGGTCTGCACCGTGGCCAGTTGTGTCCCCTGGCGGGCCACCAGATCGATGAAGCCCTCCAGCTCCAGCGGGGAGCGGTGCAGGCGGTCGGGGTGCCAGGCCACCACGGCGTCGACCTGGCCCTGCTCCATGGCCGCCAGCAGGGCACGGTAGCCGGGGCGGGGCTTCCCGCTGTAGGCGCTGGTGTCGTTGTCCACGAACACGGCCGCGACCTCCCAGCCCTCGCGCTCGGCCAGGGCACGGCACTCGACCTCTTGGCGCTCCACCCCGGCACGGAGGCCCGTGGGGTCGGAGGAGATGCGACAGTAGATCCCGGCGCGGGTGGGCATTGGGGTCAGTGTGGCGGGCCCCGGGTGCAAACGCAACGCTCGCCCACCTGGGCGTCCTGTTCCTCGATGAGGTCTGCGCGTTCGCCCCGTCGGTCCTGGATGCGCTGCGCCAGCCGCTTGAGCACGGGGTGGTGGATGTCGCACGCGCGATGACCACGGTGCGGTTCCCGGCCCGCCCGTTGCTGATCTGCGCGGGCAACCCGTGCCCGTGCGGCTTCGACGGCGACGCCGAGGGGCGGTGCGTCTGCCCGCCCGGCCGCGCCGAGGCCTACCGGGCGCGGCTGTCCGGCCCGGTGGCGGACCGCATCGATCTGCGGATCGATGTGCCGCGGCTCACCCGCGATGAGCTGCTCGGCGGCTCCAGCGCGGAGGACTCGGCCACATGCGCCGCCCGCGTGGCGGCCGCGGCGGCCGTCGCGGCCGCGCGTGGCCAGACGGTGCCCAACGCCCGGCTCGGCCCCGAGTCGGTCCGTGCCGCGGCCGCGCTGGACGGCGCCGGCACCCGCCTGATGGGGCGCGCGGTGGACCGGCTGGGCCTCACGGCGCGGGGGTTCGACCGGGTGCTGCGCGTGGGGCGCACGATCGCCGACCTGGCGGGGGCCGAACGTGTGGGGGAGGAGCACCTGCTGGAGGCGATCGGCCTGCGGGCGCCCGCCGCGACGGAGGGCACATGACGCTTGCCGCGGCCGAGGCGGCGGGGCTGGCCGAGCTGGCGTGCGCGCTGGGACGCGACCTGCAGCGGGCCGCACGCGCGGCGGGCGGGCCCGGCCCGTTGTGGCGCGCCGGGGGCGCGGGCCTCGCGGACGTCCTGCGCCTCACCGGCTCGGCGGCGGCCGAGGCGCGGGCGGCCAGGGACGGCATCGATGCCGAGTCGTCCCTGCGCGCCGTGCGTGCGTTGGGCCTCACGATCATCCCGCTGGGCGACCCCGCGTATCCCTCCCGGCTGGCGGAGGTGTTCGACCCGCCCTTCGCGCTCATCGCGCGGGGGTGGGAGGCGGTCGCCGCCGGGCTCGCCGAGCGCCCGGTGATCGCGGTGGTGGGGGCGCGGCGCGCCACGCCACCGGCCCGGCGCTTCGCGCGGAGCCTCTCCGCCGAGCTCGCCGAGCGGGGCGCGCTGGTGGTGAGCGGCCTGGCGCTGGGCATCGATGCGGAGGCGCACGCCGGCGCCCTGGAGGGCGGCGGGCCCACCCTGGCCGTGCTGGGCTGTGGGGCGCTGGCGGGGTACCCGCGGGCGAATGCGGCCCTGCGGGGGCGCATCGAGGCCGACGGTGCGGTGTGCGGGGAGTACTGGCCGCAGACGCCGCCGGCGCCCTGGCGGTTCCCGGCGCGGAACCGCATCGTCTCGGGCCTGTCCCACGCGGTGGTGGTGGTGGAGGCGGCGGGCCGCTCCGGCGCGCTCATCACGGCGGACTTCGCACTGGAGCAGGGCCGGCCCGTGCTGGCCGTGCCGGGGTGGCCCTGGAGCGAGGCGGCCGTGGGCTGCAACGAGCTCATCCGCGCGGGGGCGGCGGTGTGCACCGGGGCCGCCGACGTGATCGCCGAGGTCCCGCATCCGGGCTGGCGCACCGGCGTCCCGGGGACGCCGGACGGGCCGGCGCTGGAGGGGTTGCCGCGCGATGTCCACGAGCAGCTGCGCGGCGCCCCGATGCGCGCCGACGAGCTGGCGCAGGCCCTGCGGGCCGATCCCGCGGCCATCGCCGCGGCGCTGGCGTTCCTGGAGATGGAGGGCCTGGCCCTGCGGGGGGACGGCCAGCGCTGGTGGGCGGCGCCCTCGGCGGCCTGAGCCGCCGTCAGCCGGGGCGGACGATCCCCGGGGTCAGCCGGCGCGCGCGGGGCTCGCCGCGTAGCCGTCCAGCACCCGCCCGGCCATCTCGGCGATGGTGCGGCGCAGGGCCACCGGCTCGAACAGGACGGCCTCGCCCTGGTGCTTGATGATCTCCTTCACCAGCCATTCCTCGCTGGAGTAGGGGATCTCCACCA
>LNFM01011933.1_pt1 | contig 11612 bp, 7 predicted proteins | sample 596031 | NCBI WGS metagenome assembly LNFM01 (sample SAMN04254537, study PRJNA301005) | activated carbon metagenome | isolation source: dual media filters at the Ann Arbor, Michigan drinking water treatment plant | place: USA: Ann Arbor | reverse complement strand
TGTAAAGATGGAAGTGTAATTTTTTTGAAAAAAGAAGCTTGTGTATGAACTGCTATGCGACATGGATGAATTGAATATTTTATTGATACATAGCCACCCGTTCACCCATTCATACCTGCATCATCATTTTTTCTGCAATGGGTCTTGCCACTTCATAAATTTGTTTTCCTGTATCAAAAATTACTTTCCACTCACTCATCACAAAAGAAAAACTAATGATGGTTAGTACGGCAGTAACCAAATAGGTTTTTATCCATACTATGCTTTTGCTGATTAATTGCTGTTTCATAAAAAAGGTTTTTGCATTTCTGATTTCTTAACCAAAGATGCAAACAACAATTACAGAAAGAAAGGCTACACTGTATGAAGTGTAATCACTATTACATGAATTGAAATAAAAAGGTAAAAGGTTAGAAAATGTTAATAGCTGTTAATGGCTATTAACAAAATAGCGATAATAAAAAGTAATAAAATTGCTAGTAGCTTAAGAATTGCAAAGTCATAAGTGTAATAAATCAGGGAAAGTTTATCAGGCAACCGGGATTTGCACCTGTATCTCACAGCCCTGGCCGGGTGCCGAAAATATTTGTACTTCGCCTTGAAGAGCCTGCACTCTTCTTTTAATATTCTCCAGGCCAATACCGTTTTTAGATTCGTTGACATCAAAACCCTTTCCATTATCTTTTATTAGCAATCTTGTATTTCCATCATCAACCGTAATGCTAATTTCGGCAAGGGTAGCATCAGCATATTTTATTATGTTGCTGAACTGCTCCTGTAGGATCCTGTAAAGAGTCAGCGGTATGTCATTTTTTATTGATGGTCCCAGATCATCCACATGAATTTGTATGCTGAGCCGGTTGTCGGAATTCATGTTCTTTATCAAACTATTGATCTTTTCACTTAACGAAATGGAAGAATCCACCGAAGGTGCTAGTTGATGCGACAAACGTCTTAACTCATTAATAGCTTCGGAGATATAATCTTTTACTGCAATAATTGCCGCTACAGATAATTTTTTATCCTCAAATTTATCTAAGGCAAAAATCAATGTCATATTCGATGCTGCGAGTATCTGTTTTACATTGTCATGCAATTCCATTCCTATCTGCAATCGTTCATTTTCCTGTGCGTCAATAACGGCTTTGCCTATCCTTTTTTCTTCCTCCATCCTGTGGGTAATATCTACCACAGTTCCTATCAGGGCTGGATGATTATTGTAAATGATAGCAGAAAGGATTGCTTCAATATATACCACTTCTCCATTATTGCGTATTAATCTAAAAATTGCAGGACTGCTCGAAGGTTCTACACCCGGTATTACATATTCTTTAAACATCCTGTTAGCATCTGCTTCATGTAATAGATTTCCAAATCCCATGCCCTTAAGCAGCGTTTGTTTGGGGTAGCCCACAATTTTTTCAAACCCGGGGTTTATATAGATAAACCTATCCTCCTGCATAATAAAAACTCCTACCAGTGTTTGTTCCACAAGGCTTCTGAATTTCTCTTCGCTTTCTTTTAATTCGGTCTCAGCTTTTTTTCGTTCCGTAATATCATGATTGATAGAAAGGTATTGATACACTTTCCCCTCCTCATTCAAAAAAGGAACAATGCTGCTATCTACCCAATACAATGTGCCATCTTTTGCTCTGTTTAGAAATTCTCCCCGGTAAGGCTTACCATGCTGCATGGCGTTTCTAAGTTGCCTGAAATATTCAGGGGAATGTGCACCCGACCAAATTATACTTTGATTTCTACCCAGCAATTCCTCTGCACTATATTTACTGGCTTTGCAGAAGTTATCATTTACAAAAGTAAAGGAACCATTTACTGCGGAGATGCTTACAATAGATGCTATATCCAATGCATACCTATAATCCTTAAGTTCGGCCCGTCGTTCCCGGCCGTCCCAATCAATTTTAAGCATCTCTACCAGCATATTAATAAGGCTGCGTTCTTCTTTTAGAAATGGGCCTTCGTCCATTTCAGGTCTTGCTTCCAGGTATATTATTTGGATGCCAACTTTAGTTCCTTTAGCTGTTCTCATTTCTGCATGTTGAGAAAATTGAGAACTTTTGTAGTTTGATGTATGATATTCTGTATTACCAATACACACAAGTGCCGCAGTAATATCCGGGTATTGCCAACCTGCCGGAAGAACTTCTGCTATTTTACGGCAAAGTTTTTCTGGAGAGAAATCGTCTGTTTGTAAAATCTGGCTTACTGTATAAAGTACTTTCAGTTCTTTAACTCTTTCCCGAAGTGTATAAAGGGTTTGGTCTTTTATATTTTCTGCTTTCTCTCTTTTTTTTATTTCCTCCTGCATTGTAATCAAACTACTGCGCAAGTGATTAGTAGCATAATATTGAAGGGCAAGTATAGTTCCAAAGGGAATGATGGCACCTATCCATCGGGTGAAGGGAGTATGTACCACGGTTGGTTCGGGCAAATTGCCTTCAATCTGCAGGAAAACCAACCCCAAGTCTGTAGCCATCGTTAATAATCCAAAAGCTAAACCACCCCGCCAGCCCAGTAAAAAACCTGCTGTCAGTATCACACTCATTTGCGAAATAATACCCGGTGCCATAATACCTCCCGCTGAGTAATTCGGAATGGTGATATACAGCCATAGCATACAGGTAAGTGTCCAGCTTGCCATGCGTACATACCCCAAACGGTTTAAACCAAGATTAAAAGCAGCGATGAAAATAGAACAGCCTAACAGTGCCAGCCAGCGTTGCCATAAATAAGGGAAAAAATAAAATCCCATGGAAACTGTTAACCCAGTTACCACCGACCAGATGATGGTAAGTGCATAAACCATGTAGCCCTGGTAGTTCCTTTGCTTATCTGGAATATGGAATAGGCCAATCATATAAACAGTTGTTTAAGTTAAGCCTCCATAGTGGTAACTTTTTCTACTGATTCCGGGACTTTACATCCTAGTTTTTATTGATTATATAAGAATGGGAAAGAGTAAGATGCTGTAATAAATATACTAAGCTATGAGTCCTTTTTAAAATTTTATTACGGGACGATATAAAACAAATTTGGTGGAGAAGATTCTTATGCAAAACGTCCAAAAAAAATGAAAACAGGTTGCCTAACAAGGCAATTTAAGAAAGGTTCATTCGTATTATATTAAATTTTGAATACTCTCTTTGGTAATCTATTCAAAATAAAAAGAGTAGTCCCGACAAGAATCGAACTTGTATCAAAAGTTTAGGAAACTTCTATTCTATCCATTGAACTACGGGACCGGTATAAAACAGGAGAGCAAAAATAACAGTTTTGCGATAAACTAGCGGGTTCTTTATAGATAGTCAGCGTAAAATTTTACCTTTCCGAATTATATTTCACTATGAAAAAAATATTACTCTTCGGCTTATTCGTTAGTCTTATGTCGCTTCAACATTTACGGGCACAATCGTCTGCCAATAAACCAGCACTTAACCATATTGCTATTTATGTGGTTGATTTGAAAAAAAGCACTTTCTTCTACCAGCAAGTAATTGGCCTCGATACAATTCCCGAGCCTTTTCATGATGGCAAACACACCTGGTTCAGTATTGGCATTAAAAGCCATCTGCATTTGATACAGGGTGCCTCTGCTGCTACTGAACATTCTAAGAACAGCCATTTATGTTTTAGTGTCGGTTCCGTAGACCTTTTCATTGCATCCCTTAAAAAAAATAATATTGAGTATGAAAACTGGGCAGGCGAAAAAAATACGGTTACAACCCGTGTGGATGGGGTAAAACAACTCTATTTTAAAGATCCCGATGGATACTGGATTGAGATTAATGACGCCAAAGAGTAAAAAAGCATATTTCTTGTAAGACCTTATCTTTGCCCTCCTTTAAAAGTGAAGAAATGAAGTTTTATAATCTCCTAATCAAATACCGTCTGTGGGTTGGTATTGCACTTATTGCTATTGGTATCTATGTAAATTATGCAGCCGAATTTTGGCCTGCTTTTCCTTTATATCTGGTTGGTGTGATATTAATACTGGGACATTTTTTCTTCGGACCACTTCGGTTGATTCAAACTTATATGGAAGAAGGCGATATGGATGGCGCAGAAAAAGTATTGAATTCTGTAAAATATCCTAACCTGTTGTACAAACCTATCCGTTCTGTTTATTACACCCTGCAGGGAAATATTGCGATGATGAAGCAAGATTTTGTGGGAGCAGAAAAAAGCATGAAGAAAGGGCTTGACCTCGGTATGCCAATGAAAGAAGCAGAAGGAGCCAGCATGTTACAGATGGGAATGCTGATGATGCAAAAAAATGATCTGAAGCAGGCTGAAAGTTATATCCGTGGTGCCATTCGCAAAGGATTACCCGATAAAGAAAACGAAGCGGCTGCTTATTTGCAGATGTGCAGTATTATGATGAACAAAAGAGAATTTCGTGCCGCTAAAGATTTTTTTAGAAAATGTAAGGCATTAAAACCAACAACACCTCAGATCGTTGACCAGATAAAACAGATTGAAAAATATATTTCAAGAATGCCGGGATAATAGGTTGATTGGTTAATTAGTTAATTGGGCTGACAAGGAAACTGTCAGCCTTTTTTATTTCTATTTCATAACTTGTAGCCTCATTTAATTTGCTATATGAAAAAGATAGTCTTTGTAATAACATTAGTTTCATTTGCAGCATGTTCTTTTAGTCAGACTACTGCTAAAGTTTACCTGATTCCTGAACCTTTTTCAATGGTTTATGGCAACGATCCAACTTTTTTCTTGCCTCAGAAGGCTGTTATTATTATACCCAAAAACGAGGAAGTAAAAAAAATAGTTGGCGATTTTGTGAAGCAAATAAAAAAAGCGACTGGTTATTTCTTTACAACCAAAGAAGGAACTATAGCATCGCCCCGATCAATCTTTTTCTCGTTGGTAAATGATAAAACAATTCCCAAAGAAGGATACAGATTGAAAACATCTGCAACCGGCATTTCAGTTACTGCCAATGAACCGGCAGGTATTTTTTATGGAGTACAAACATTGCTGCAATTATTTCCAAAAGAAATTGCAAGTGATCAAAGACAAACAATACAGGGTGGATGGAATATTCCTTCAGTAACCATTGAAGATCATCCCCGCTTCGGGTGGAGGGGTTTGATGCTGGATGTATCCCGTCATTTTTTTACTGTGGCTGAAGTGAAAGATTATATTGACCAGATGGTGAAATATAAATTCAATTTGTTGCATTTGCACCTTGTTGATGACCAGGGCTGGCGTATTGAAATAAAAAGTTTACCGAAACTAACTGAAGTAGGTGCATGGCGGGTAGAACGAACAGGCACATTCGGCAGACTATCCAAACCAGATCCCGGTGAAAAAGCTACCTATGGTGGTTTCTATACACATGAAGACATTAAAGAATTAGTGAAGTATGCAGCAGATCGTTTTGTCAATATTCTTCCCGAAATTGATGTACCCGGTCACAGCCTTGCAGCCGTTGCTTCATACCCTGAGTTGTCATGTACACCCGGCGAATATTATGTAAGTCCCGGCGACCAGTTTATGATATGGCCTGGTGGTGGTCAACATTTTTACGGCACATTGGACAACACTATTTGCCCTGCGATTGAAAAGAACTATGAGTTTTTGGATAAAGTGTTTACAGAAGTAGCACAACTCTTTCCTTTTGGATACATACACATGGGAGGAGATGAAACAGCCAGGAATTTTTGGGAAAAGAGTGAGCAGATAAAAGCACTGATGAAAAAAGAAAACCTGAAAGACCTGGATGAAGTGCAAAGCTATTTTGTAAAAAGAGTAGAGAAGATCATCAACAGCAAAGGCAAAAAAATGATTGGCTGGGATGAGATATTACAAGGTGGCCTTGCTCCCAATGCAGCAGTAATGAGCTGGCGTGGAATGAAAGGCGGCATTGAAGCTGCAAAAATGGGACATGAAGTAGTGATGAGCCCTACCGATTTTGCTTATATAGATTATATGCAGGGGGATGCTTCTATTGAACCACCTGTATATGCATCACTGCGATTAAAAAAAGCTTACCAGTTTGAGCCTTTACCAGAAGGGGTAGATGCAAAACTGATAAAAGGTGGGCAAGCCAACTTGTGGACAGAACAGGTTTATAATGTGCGTCATGCACAATACATGACATGGCCCAGAGCTTTTGCCATTGCAGAAGCACTATGGAGTCCAAAAGAAAAAAGAAACTGGAGTGATTTTGCAAAAAGAGTGGAGCATCATTTTGGAAGATTAGAAACGGCTAACGTAAAATATTCGCCGGCAATATATGACCCTATCATCACGGTCAGTAAAAAAGATACTACAATACTGGTAAAATTAGATACAGAAATTGAAGGCTTATCCATTCATTACAGTTTCGACAACTCCTTTCCGGATAATTATTATCCAGTGTATAAAGAACAACTTACGGTACCCAGAGATGCTGCAACCATCAAGTTGATCACATACCGGAATAATAAGTCAATTGGAAGAATGATGGTACTTACGATAGCAGAGTTAAAAAAGAGAGCAGGGATAAAGTGAGCCCGAAGTCTTGAGTTAGGAGTCCGGAGACATTAACATAATGTCATAAAAAAACAGCTTTTGACTCTGAAGAGCTAGTGAATTTTAGTATCTATTTCTTGCCCACCTGGCCATTGACCAAACATCTCTTCTACCTTTTGAAAACGATAGTTAAAAATTTGTTTGAGCTTGTTTCTTACAAATATTCCATTGGCAATATTTCCTAAGAAACCCAGCGGATTTTTATAATGTACTATATCTGTCATTTCAACACCACCCGGTATTGCCTTGAAATGATGTTGATGATGCCACAACGAATATGGCCCGAAACGTTGTTCATCAATAAAATATTCCATGTCTTTTACCTGTGTTATTTCTGTCATCCAATATAGTGGAATGCCCAGCACTGGTTTTACGGTGTACTCAATAATCTGCCCGGCATACATCGTATCTCCATGATGTTTGGATATTACTTTAAACCCCATGTCATCAGGTGTAATGGCTTGCAGATTCGCCGGATTAGAGAAAAAATCCCAGGCTCTTTCCAGCGAAATAGGGATTTTTTGTACAGTTTTAATGGAATGTGCTGCCATGGAGATTATTGGTTTAAATTCGTTTGAACAACGATTTACAATAAGAAAAGTTCACTTGCAATATGTCATTTAATAAAGAAAAATTAGAAAATAAGTTTAAAGAAGAATACGAAAGGCTTAATCCTCAGCAACAACTTGCTGTTAGTACTATTGAAGGACCTGTAATGGTTAATGCTGGACCCGGCACTGGAAAAACACAGATTCTGGCTTTGCGTATTGCCAGCATTCTACAACAAACGGATATAAATCCTAATAATATTCTTTGCTTAACATATACTGATAACGGAGCTATTGAAATGCGAAACCGCTTGTTAAAAATTATTGGCAGCGCAGCATATAATGTTCGAATCCATACTTTTCATTCATTTTGCAATGAAGTAATACAAGATAACCTTACCTATTTTGGAAAGCTAAGCCTTGCGCCAATTGGCGACCTTGAAGAAATTGACCTGTTCTACAAACTTATTGACAGCATTGAAAAAAACAATCCGCTAAAGCGTTTTAGAGGGGAAGTATATTATGAAAAGGATCGTCTCAAATCATTATACAGTTTAATGAAGAAAGAGGCCTGGACACCAACCTATTTGAATGAACGTATTGATGCCTACATTGCTGAGCTTCCAACCAAAGAAGGTTTTTTTTATAAAAGAAAATATAAAGAATTTAATACCGGTGATCCGAAACCTGCTGCCATTGCAGATGAACAGGAAAAAATGGAAATGCTCAGAGCCGCAGTCAATCTTTATCCGAGGTATAATGAAATGATGGCAGCCGAAAGCCGTTATAATTTTGATGACATGATATTGTGGGTACTGGATGCTTTTGATAAAAATAAAAACCTGCTGCTGGATTACCAGGAACGTTATCAGTACTTTTTAGTAGATGAATTTCAGGATACCAGCCGTTCGCAAAATTTATTACTACAGTATCTTACTAGCTATTGGGAGGTACCTAATTTATTTGTAGTAGGCGATGCTGACCAAAGTATATTTTCCTTTCAGGACGCCAATGTTGAAAATATTATTGAGGTTGAAAAAAAATATACCGCTGACCTAACCAAAATAGATCTTATCAACAATTACCGATCTACTCAAAATATTCTTACAGCAGCACATCGTTTGATCATCAACAATAATCTTCGGACTGCTCTTCCGGAAAACGACAAGCCACTTATTGCAGCCAACAATAACCTGCAAGGCATTTCTATTGAACCCATTATTACTGAATACGCCAATCCTGCGCAAGAAGCCATTGATGTTGCTATGCAAATTGAAGCATTGATTCAGCAAGGGATTAGCGGAAAAGAAATTGCCATTATCTATCGAAATCATGCGCAGGTAGCTACAATCACTACCATGCTGGAAGGAAAAAAAATTCCGATCAATACAAAACGAAAAGTCGATATACTTCAACTGCCTTTTATTCAAAATATATTACTAATTCTAAATTGGATCAATAAAGAAAGTCAGAAACCCTATTCTTCCAGCGCCGACGATTTACTGTTTCTTTTTTTACATAGCGATTTTTTCAAAATATCCTCGTTAGAAATAGCAACTCTTACTATGAAAATCGCTTCCAGAAACAGGGGAAGTAGCGAAGATAAATACACCTTACGCCGGCTTATAGCAGAATCACCGGCTCCTAAAGAGGATTTGTTTACACAACTTGATGGTCATTCGATAAAAGAAGTAAGCAATGTGCTGGAAGATTTAGTTAAAGCTTCAGTTAATAACACTTTGCAACAATTAGTAGAACTCGTAATACAAAAAGCAGGTGTTCTGTCATATATTATGCAGAGTCCGGAAAAACCATGGCTTATGCAGGTGTTAAATGCTTTTTTCAACCAGGTGAAAGATGAGAATAAACGAAATCCAGAACTAACCTTGGCTGATTGGCTTGCCGATATTGATATGATGAAGAAAAATCGGCTTCCTATTTCGCTTTATAAAATCACTGCTAATGATGAAGGTGTTAATATGGTAACTGCACATGGTGCTAAAGGTTCCGAATTTGCCCATGTATTTGTAATAGGTTGCACTCAAAAAATATGGGATGATAATAGCAAATCAGGGAACCGCAATTATAAGTTACCAGACAATCTTGTAAACACAAATCGCCATGCATCAGACCTGGAAGAATGTCGACGGCTTTTTTATGTAGCCATTACCCGTGCAAAAACACATTTACACGTTTCGTTTCCTGCAAAAGACGAGAAAGATAAAGACCAGATCAAAAGCACATTTATAACAGAGCTAATAGAAGAAAGCAATTTGAGTATAACAAACACATATGTACCGGATGCTTTGTTAGCTGACTACCTGCTAATACAATTTGCAGAAAAAGCAAAACCAGAAATTGAATTGGTAGAGGCTTCTTACATTGATCAGCTATTAAAACGTTATACTTTAAGTGTTACTCATCTCAATAATTATTTAAACTGTCCATTACGCTTTTATTATCAAAACCTCATACGAGTGCCGGCTGCTAAAAATGAAAGCATGGCTTTTGGTAGTGCTATTCACTGGTCCATTGAAAGATTATTTACAAAAATGAGGGAGAATCAAAATGTTTTTCCACCAAAAGAAGATCTGGTAAACGATTTTAACTGGTATATGAAAAACAACCGGGAAGCTTTTACTCCAGAGGCATTCAAATTAAAAACCGATTATGGCGAAAAAATATTACCTGCTTATTATGAATACCACATCAACCAATGGAACAAAATCGTCATTGTAGAAAAAGCTGTACGAAATGTAACAGTACAGGGTGTACCTATTAATGGAAAATTAGATAAGCTTGAGTTTAATGGAAAACAAGTTAATGTGGTGGATTATAAAACAGGCAAATACGAAAATGCGAAAAAGAAATTATTATCCCCCAATGAAAAAGAACCCAATGGTGGTGATTACTGGAGACAAGCTGTTTTTTATAAAATTTTATTGGATAATGACCGCACCAATGATTGGCAGGCAGTAAGCACTGAATTTGATTTTATCGAACCAGTCAACGAGCAGTATAAAACAGAAATAATAGAAGTGAATCCGGCAGACATAACGACAGTTACACAGCAAATAGTTGCAACCTGGCAAAAAATTCAGAATAAAGAATTTAAAACTGGCTGTGGCAAACCAGATTGCGAGTGGTGTAATTTTGTGAAAACAAACAATCTTGCTGTCGCACTTCACCCAGTTGAAGAAGATGCTGAACTTACTGACGATTTATGATTTTAAAAACAACCCATTCCCCGCAAACCAGTTAAGTTTGCACTCCTAATGAACTCCAAAAGTTTAATATCAGCAGCGGCCTTTATTGTACTAATTGCTATCAGCATATTCAGTGGTTCCGGTTGCGCCAACATTATTCCGCCACAAGGTGGTCCAAGAGATTCGTTGCCACCCATATTAATAAAAGCTACTCCGCTTGATTCAACAAGAGGTTTTAAAGAAAAGAGATTTGTATTAACCTTTAATGAATTTGTTGATATTCAAAATGCACGGGAAAATTTGTTGATATCTCCCTTACCGGTAAATACCCCCGAACCTTATGTAAGATTAAATCAGATCATCGTTCCCTTGAAGGATAGCCTTGAAGCTAACACTACTTACACCATAAACTTTGGCAATGCCATAAAAGATTATAACGAAGGCAATGTGCTGAAAAATTTTACCTACACTTTCACTACCGGTAACTATTTTGATTCCCTGGAATTGAGAGGCTCCGTTATACTGGCTGAGACAGGTAAAATTGATACTACATTGATTGTAATGCTGCATACCAATCCCAATGATTCTGCTGTTATGAAAGACAGGCCACGGTATCTTGCTAAACTTGACAACAAGGGAAACTTCCATTTTAAAAATCTTCCTCCCAAAACTTTTTATCTCTATGCATTAAAAGATGAAAGTGGTTTACTCCGGTATTCAAAAGATGAAGATCTGTTCGCCTTTTCAGATAAACCTATTGTACTTTCTGGTAATAGAGATTCAATTATTTTATATGCTTATGCAACAGCAAAACCAGTTGCTGCAACTACAACAACAACTGATGGCGGGGGCAGACGTACCGGGCCCGGTGGCATTGCTATAGAAAGGAGATTACGTCCGCAATCAACTGTGGTAAATGGCCTGCATGATTTATTAACCCCGCTTCAATTATCATTCAGCTTACCACTTCGAAAATTTGATTCATCAAAAATCAGGTTATACACCGACTCTACCTTTATTCCTGATACATCTGCAAAGTTTACACAAGACAGTACCGGAAAAAAACTACTTCTCACCAACACCTGGATCCCTGCTACACAATACCACATCATTATTGATAAAGATTTTGCAGAAGATACTACGGGACAAAAACTATTAAAGACCGATACCCTCAGTTTTATCACTAAAAAAACAGGCGACTACGGCGGACTAAAACTTAGATTCCGCAATCTTGATATCTCTAAAAATCCCGTTTTGCTTTTTGTAAGTGCTGGTCAAATTATCAAATCTGTACCAATGACCA
>LNFM01011932.1_pt1 | contig 11612 bp, 11 predicted proteins | sample 596031 | NCBI WGS metagenome assembly LNFM01 (sample SAMN04254537, study PRJNA301005) | activated carbon metagenome | isolation source: dual media filters at the Ann Arbor, Michigan drinking water treatment plant | place: USA: Ann Arbor | reverse complement strand
GCTCATCGCTGAACCTGCTGCGCTTCATTCGTCCGTCCCTTGCTGGATCGGACTCTACCGAAAAATGGAGCCATTTCAGGGGAGCACGTCACGGCCTACCCTCAAGGTTCGGAGAGTCTCCGGCATTTCGGAGAGAAAAGCCGCCCTCGTTCCGGCCTTGCACCGTCAAGGTCGAGGCCGAAAACCGCAGGAAACCTGCGCCTTGGCGCGGTACCCCGGTCTGGACAGACAGGTTGTGAGGAGACCGACTGGAGCAGCGGTGGGAACCGGAATCCAACCTTCGCTGGCCACCGGCACTCGGAAACCGCACCTCAGGAAAAGGTTCAGGCGACCTCATAGAGCACTGAGGTCGCGGGCCACGAGGCAACAAGCCAGGCCTGCCAAATCAAATCGCGTCGCCGGCTCGGCCGGCCGCCCTCGTTGAATGATTGGCTGTGCCGTCGACGAGACGATGTCAGCGAGTTCGCACAGAGGTTCCAGAGCATGTTCGAAACACCGGACGTCGCGCCACGCCGGTCCAACTCAACGGACGCACCCCGCCCGCAGCAATCGCTGACGCGCCCCGTCCGCAGTCGTCCTGGCATGGAACATGCACTAAGGTGGTCATGCTGAGTCTGCCCGGCTTGATCCTGCTGGCGTTTGCGTCGGTCCCGCTCGCTGCCGTGGTGCTGCGCCGTGTCCCGAGCGCGGCGCCGGCTTTGGCGATCCTGCCCGCGGCACTTTTCGTCCTGCTGCTGTTGATTCCAGATGGCGCCACCTTCCGCTGGGCCTGGCTGCCCAGCCTGGGCGTCGAGCTGGCCTTCCGCCTGGATGGCCTGTCTCGCCTGCTCGCGCTGCTGATCACGGGCATCGGTGCCGGCGTGTTCCTATACGCGGCCACCTACCTCGCCGGTCATCCGCTGCTCCATCGCTTCCTCGCGGTGCTCACGCTGTTCATGGCGGCCATGCTGGGCGCAGTGCTGGCCGATGATTTGCTGTTGCTGTTCGTATTCTGGGAACTGACCAGCCTCGCCTCCTTCCTGCTGATCGGCTTCGATGCCCACCGCGCCGAAGCGCGCCGCGCCGCGCAACAGGGCCTGATGGTGACGGTGGCCGGCGGGCTTGCCATGCTGGCCGGCATCCTGCTGCTGGGCCGGGCCGCAGGCACCTTCTCCATCTCCGCCATCCTTGCCCAGGGCGAGGCGCTGGCCGCGCATCCGCAGGCCGCCTGGTTCGTGGTGCTGATCGCGATCGGCTGCTTCGCCAAGAGCGCGCAATGGCCGCTGCATTTCTGGCTACCCAACGCGATGGCGGCGCCCACGCCCGTTTCGGCCTACCTGCATTCGGCCACGATGGTGAAGCTCGGGGTCTATCTCCTCGCCCGCCTCAATCCGGCCTTCCAGGAGATGGCGCAGTGGCAGGGCCTGCTGACGGGGGCTGGTGCCGCCACCATGCTGGCCGGCGCGCTGCTCGCGCTGCGCGAGCGGGACCTGAAGCGCAAGCTTGCCTGGTCCACGGTGGTGGCGCTCGGCACGCTCGTGACGCTGATCGGCATCCGCGAGCCGCTGGCCGCCACCGCCGCCGTGGTCTTCCTGCTGGTGCACGCGCTTTACAAGGCAAGCCTGTTCCTGGTCGCCGGCATCGTGGACAAGAAGGCTGGCACGCGCGATGCGATGCATCTGCGCGGCCTCGGGCGGCGCATGCCGCTGACGGCGCTGGCAGCGGTGCTGGCGGGGCTCTCCATGGCCGGAGCGCCAGGCTTTATCGGTGCGTTGGCGAAGGATCTGCTGTTCACGGTTCAGCTCGGCGTGCCGGGCCTGCTGCCTTCCGTCGCGCTGGTGGTGAATGCCGCGATGGTGGTGGTAGCCGGCGTCGTTGCCGCTAGGCCCTTCCTGGGTGTGCCGATGGAAACCGAGCAGACGGCCAAGGATCCATCCTTCGGGCTGCTGGCCGCACCCGCCGTGCTGGGCGCGCTGGGCCTGACCTTGGGCATCGCCCCGCAGCTGGTATCGGCCGCGCTCATCGAGCCCGCGGCCGCCGCCATACTGGGTCGGCCCACCGGCATCGCGCTCGGCAGCAAGCAGGGGGATGACTGGGTCTTTGCGATGTCGCTTGCCGCGCTCGCACTCGGCCTGCTGATGTTCCTGGGCTGGCGGCGATTGCAGCCCACTCTGGCTGGCCAGGCGTGGCTCGACGCCTACGGGCCGAACGCCGCCTATGGGCGCGTGATGCGCAGCATCGCCTCCGGCGCGGTCGCCGCGACGCGACAGGTGCAGGGCGGCAGCCTGCGTGGCTACCTGACAGCCAGCCTTGCGCTCATCTTCGGAGGCGCGGGACTGCTTCTGGCGCTGCGCGGTGGCCTCGCCTGGCCGCTGCCGGGTGCATGGGCCACGCCGGCGCAGCTGGCCTTGGCGGCGGTGATCGCGGCCGGTGCCATCGCGGCCTGCCGGCTGCGCGCGCTGTTCGGTCAGGTCATGGCGGCCGGGCTGGTCGGCTTCGGCGTCGGCATCCTGTTCCTGACGTTGGGTGCCGCCGACCTTGCCTTCACGCAGTTCACGGTCGAAATCCTCGCCATCGTCCTGCTGGTCGCCATCCTGGCGCGGCTGCCGTTCCACGCGCTCGACGCGCGCCGCGTGGCCGAGCGCCGGCGCGACGCGGTGCTGGCGGTCGGCGTCGGCATGGTGGGCATGGCCGTGCTGCTGGCCGTGCTGTCGGTGCCCTTCGATCCCGTGGTCCCCGACTGGATGGGCCAGGCTTCGGTGCCGGACGCCAAAGGCCGCAACGTGGTCAACGTCGTCATCGTGGATTTCCGCGCGCTCGACACGCTGGGCGAGATCGCCGTGCTGCTGGTCGCGGCACTGGCCGCCACCGTGCTGCTGCGTCGCGCACGGAGGGCTGGCTGATGCAGGGCAGCCTGATCATGCGCGCCTCGGCGCGCTACGTGCTGTGGGCCTGCGTAAGTTTGTCCGTGTTCGTTCTGCTGCGCGGTCACAATGAGCCGGGCGGCGGCTTCATCGGCGGCCTCATTGGTGCGCTGGGCTTCGTCTTCCACGCCATCGCCCTCGGCCCCGGTGCTACACGGCGCGCGCTGCGGCTCGATCCACTCACATGGGCCGGTATCGGGCTTCTGCTGGCCGCGGCCTCTGGCCTCCCGGCGCTGCTGCTGCATGCCGAGCCGCTGCTGACGCACCAATGGCTCGACGGGCTGCCGATCGGCACCGCCATTCCTTTCGACATCGGCGTGTATCTCGTGGTGCTCGGCTTCGCGCTGACCTTCGTGCTGCCCTTCGTCGGCGAAGACGCGCCATGAGCACGGGCGAGTTCCTGCTGCTGGCCATGGGTGTGCCAGCTGTGTTGGCGGGCGGGATGGCCGTCGCCTTCCTCGTCATCCGCTGGCTGCTTCGGAAGCGTTGAGATGGAGACGCTGCTCGCCCTGCTGTTCGGTGTGCTGCTGGCCGCGGCCTGCTATCTGTTGCTGGCCCGGTCTCTGCCGCGGATGATCCTTGGGCTCCTGCTGCTCGGCAACGCCGCCAACCTCGCGATCATCGCGGCCGGGCGGGTGCTCGGAACGGCACCGCCGCTGGTCGAGCGTGGCGCCGCTGCACTGGCCGCCGGCGCCTCCAACCCGCTGCCGCAGGCGCTGGTGCTGACCGCTATAGTGATCTCGTTCGGGCTGACCGCCTTCGTGATGGTGCTGACCTGGGCGACCTGGCGCAGCGAGGCGACGCTCGACGCCGAGGCCTTGCGCCGGGCCGAGCCGCAGGCGCTGCCGAGCACCGACAGCAGGGCTGCCGCCGAGGCCGAGGCGCGGCCATGATGGCCTCCCGTGCCGACTGGCTGCTCGCGCTGCCGATGCTGATCCCGCTTGCCGCCTGCGCGCTGACGGCCGTCCTGCGCGGCCGGCCGCGGATGCAGCGCGGCGTGACCGTTGCCGCAACCGTGGCGCTGCTGGTTGCCGCCGCGTTGCTGGTGGCGGAGGTGCTCGCCCATGGCGTGATCGCTTCGCAGATGGGCGACTGGCCGGCACCCTTCGGCATCACGATGGTGGCTGACCTGCTGGCCGCCGCCATGGTTGCGATCACCGCCCTGATCTACGCCGTGACCGCCATCTATGCCCAAGCCGACGACAGCGTGCGCGCCGAGGAGGGGCTGTGGCACCCGCTGCTCGCCGCCTTGGTGCTGGGCGTCACGGGCGCGTTCCTGGCTGGCGACCTGTTCAACCTCTACGTCTGGTTCGAGGTGATGCTGATCGCCTCCTTCGGCCTGCTCGTGCTGGGCGGCGGGCGCGAGCAACTGGACGCCGCGGTGAAATACGCGGTGCTCAACCTGGTGGCGACCACGGTGTTCCTCATCGCCGTGGGCCTCGCCTACGGCCTCACCGGCACGTTGAACCTGGCCGACATGGCGCGCCGCATGCCCGAGGTGCCGAACCAGGGTGCGGCGGCCGCAGTCGGTTTCCTGCTGCTGGCAGCCTTCGCCGCCAAGGCCGCCGTCTTCCCGCTGTTCTTCTGGCTGCCGGCCGCCTACCACACGGCCATCGCGCCGGTCGCCGCGATATTCGCCGGGCTGCTCACCAAGGTCGGCGTCTACGCCATCCTGCGCCTTGTCACGCTGGTGTTCCCGGCCGGGCAGGAATGGCTCGCGCCGCTGCTGTGGGTGGTGGCGGCGGGCACCATGGTGGTGGGCGTGCTGGGCGCGGCGGCACACTGGGACATCCGGCGCATCCTGTCGTTCCACATCATTAGCCAGATCGGCTACATGATCGTGGGCATCGCCATCGCGACACCCTTCGCCATCGCCGGCGCGGTTCTCTACGTCGTTCACCACATCATCGTGAAGGCGAACCTGTTCCTCGTCGCGGGCGCGATCCGGCGCGCGGGTGGCAGCTTCTCGCTGGCCGCGCTCGGCGGGTTGTGGCGGCGTGATCCGTGGCTCGGCATCCTGTTCGCGATACCGGCCCTGTCCCTGGCCGGGCTGCCGCCGCTCTCGGGTTTCTGGGCGAAGCTGTTCGTCGTGAAGTCGGGCTTCGACGCCGGCTGGTATGTGCTGGCCGGCATCGCGCTCGCGACCAGCGTGCTGACGCTCTATTCCATGTTGAAGATCTGGCTCGAGGCGTTCTGGAAGGAACCGCCGGAAGGCGCACCCGTGCCACGGCTCGAAGGCCGCGAGCGCGCGCTGCTGCTGGGGCCCATCGCGGCCCTTGCACTGGTCACGCTCACCATCGGTCTTTGGGCTGAGCCCTTCGCGGCTTACGCGCTCGCCGCCGGTGAGCAACTCGCAGGACGCGAGGCCTACATCGCCGCCGTCCTCGGAGCCAGGCCATGAGCAAGCCACGCTCTTGGAACCTGCTCGCCTGGCTGTGGCTCGCACTGCTGTTCCTGCGCGAGCTGCTGCTTTCGGCCTATGCGGTCATCCGCGCGACACTCTCGCCGCGGCTCGAGGTCCGTCCCGGCATCGTCGCGGTGCCGCTGCGTCTGCGCTCCGCGGCCGGCGTCACGCTGCTGGCCGACATGGTCACGCTGACCCCGGGCACCACCTCGCTGCACGTCTCGGACGATCGGCGCACGCTCTATGTCCACGCGATGGACGCGGCCGACCCCGAGGCGGTGCGCCGCGCCATCGCCGAACGCCTGGAGGCGCCGACCATGCGCGTGCTGCGATGACGCTGCTCGATGGTGCGCTCGCACTCTCGGCGCTGCTGCTGACCGCCGCCGTGGCGCTCACCGGCTGGCGAATGCTGCGCGGCCCGGGCATCGCCGATCGTGCCGTCGCCATGGACCTGCTCGGGCTGCTCGCCGTGGGCGCCACGGCGCTGGTGGCGCTGGCGGGCGGGCACCTCGCGCTGCTCGACATCGCGCTCGGCCTCGGGCTGGTCGGCTTCATCGGGGCCGTCGGCGTGGCCGCCTTCATGGCCCGCGCCGCACGGCCGCCGGAGGCGCGCGATGAGTGAAATCCTGGCCGCCATCCTGCTCGTTCTCGGCGCCAGCATCGCGCTGATCGCGGCGATCGGCGTCGCGCGCCTGCCCGACGCCTTCCTGCGGATGCATGCCGCGACCAAGGCCGGCGTGGTCGGCGCAGGGCTGATGCTGCTCGGTGCGGGCCTCGCCTTCGGGACGGGCGAGGCCTGGCTGCGCGTTGGGCTGATCGTGCTGTTTCTGCTGGTGACGGTGCCGATCTCGTCGCACGCGCTCGGCCGCGCCGCCTATATCGGCGGCGCGCCGCTCTGGCCCGGCAGTGGCGAGGACGCGCTGGCGGGCGTGCTGCCGCGCCATTCCATCGACCACGCCGCCGGTGCGACCCCGGCCCAGGAAGACACCGCCATGCCCGCGCCCGCGCTACCGCCCGTCAGTCCCCGCCGTGTTCTCGTCGCCCTTGCCCAGGGCGAGGCGAGCGAGGCTGCGCTGCTGGCTGGTCTCGACGCTGTCGCCGGTCGCGAGACGGAGATCACGCTGCTGAGTCTGCTCTGCGCGCCGAGCCTGTCGCGCACTGGGCCGGTGCCGCTCGGCGGCGCGCATTACGCCAAGCGGCTGGTTGAGAAACGCATGGCCTCCGCGCGCGAGGGGGCGGCCGCGCTGGCCGGCCGTCTCCAGGCGGCGTGCGAGGCGCAGGCGCTGGCCTTTTCAGCGCGCCACGAAGAGGGCGACGCACTGCGGCTGCTGGAACGGACGGCTGCGCATCACGACCTTACCCTGTTGCCGCGCGCCGCCTGGTTCGACCAGGCGATGGTGCTTCCGCCCGGCATGGCGGAGGCGCGTGCGCGCGGCATCGCGGTGCCGGGCCTCCTGATCATCGGGACCGACTTCGAGGTGCCACGCGCGCTGCACTTCCTGCACGAGGGCGACGCCGGGTCCGGCGAGGCGATGAAGCGACTTCTGGCCTCCGGGATCTTCGCCGGGTGCCCGCTCTTGATCACGGCCCTGGACGTCCCGGGCGCCGAGCAGATGCTGGCGGACGCGTTGGCGCTGGCAGCGTCGCGCGGCTGGCAGGCGCGCGCGGGCCACGCGCTGCTCCACCCCGATCATCCGGTGCCGGAGACGGCGTTCGGAGGCCCGACCCTGGCGGTCATCCCGGCGCGATCCACGAACGCGTCCGGCGCCTGGCGCAGCCTGCGCCAAGGCCCGCGCAGCGTTCTTATGACCTGACCCCGATCCGGTGCAGCATGGGGGATGATCAAAAGCCTCTGGAACTCGATGCCGATTGCCTTGCAGATGCCGGTCCTGGCCGGCGTCTCCGTCTTCCTCGCGGCGGTTGCCACGACACAGGTGGCAACCCTCACCCTGGGGCGCGAAGCGCTGCGGGACGCCGCACGGCTCGGTGCGGTCTATCTCGACGGGCTTTCCTCCACGCTTGCCGAACCCTTGAGGCGCGGCGACCAGGCCGCCCTGCTTGCCGCGATGCAGGGCGCCATGACGTTCCAGCAAGGCATCCGGGAGCGGCGGCTTGAAGTCGTGCTGCCTGACGGGGCGGGACGCGTCGTCGCCAGCAGCGCCACGAGCGCGCCGCACACCTCGCCCGCCAGCCGCGGCCAGCGGGATGTGGCGTGGGAGGTGGCGCCGGACGGTCGGACCGCATGGGCGCAGCGCGGCTTCGCTCTGGAGGATGGGCGCATCGCCATCCTGGCTGCGGAGCTTGACCTCAGCGAGGCAGTCGAGTGGCGCCAGCGGCTCTCGCGATGGCTGTTGGCCCTCGACTTTGCGCTGGCGGCAATCGCCGGGCTCATCGCGGCGCTGCTCGCCCGGCGCGCGCTGGCGCCCTTGCTGTCGGTGGTGAGCGTGATCGGCCGCGCGGGCGGTAGTGACTTTGCCCGCTCGCCCGAAGGGGCGATACCTGCCGGGACGGAAGCGGCCCGCCTGACGGCCGCGATCGATCTCATGATGGCGCGGCTCGGCGAGCGGGAACAGTTGGCGCGGCAGCTCGGCGAGCGCGACCGTGCCGCCGAGTTGGGCGATCTTGCCGCCACCGTTGCGCACGAGGTGCGAAACCCTCTCGCCGGCATGCTCACGGCCATTGATTCCACGCGGCGTTTCGGCGCGGATCCGGCGGTCCGCGGTGAATCCCTCGACCTGCTGGAACGCGGGCTGCGGCAGATCCAGCGTGTGGTCGATGACACATTGTCGGCCCATCGCGGCACGCTCGAGGTGCGCTCGCTCGAACAGTCGGACATTGACGACGTGCTGCGGCTGCTGGCGCCCGAGGCAACGGCCCGCCGCGTCAGCCTTCATCGCGAGGGCATGCTCGCGGAGCCGTTCGCCACCGATGCCTTGCCGGTCCGCCAGGCGCTCCTGAACCTGCTGCTCAATGCGGTGCAGGCCACGCCGCGCGGCGGTCGCGTGCTGCTGCGGGTCGGCAATGAGGCGGATGGGCGGCTGCTGATCGAAGTCGAAGACGAGGGCGGCGGCCTGCCCGAGGCCCAGCGTCGCCGGTTGGAGGGCATGGACGCCCGCGGCCCTGGCCTCGGCCTCACGGTCGTGATGCGTGAGCTGGTACGCCTCGATGGCGAGATCGGCGTCCATGCGGAGCCGGGCCGCGCCACGCGCATCACCCTTCGCCTGCCGGTGTGCAGGGAGGTTGCGCCATGAGCGGGGCGGTGGTGCTGATCGAGGACGATGCCGTGCTCGGCGGGGCCCTGCACCAACGGCTGCGCCTGGAGGGCTTCGCGCCCCAATGGGCGCGGAACATGGTCGATGGAGAGGCGCTGTTGCGTCGTACGCCCGCGCCGCTCTGCGTGCTGTGCGACATGCGCCTGCCGGACGGCTCGGGCGAGGAGCTGCTGCTGCGCCTGCTGCCGCAGCTGGGCCGCACGCCGGTGATCGCGATGACCGCGTTCGGCGGCGTGGACCAGGCCGTGCGGCTGATCCGCGCCGGCGCTGACGACTACCTGCTCAAGCCCTTCGCGGTGGACGCCGTGATCGCGAAGCTGCGCGCGCTGTCGCCACCGGTCGGGGCGGCCGGGGCGCCATTGGAGGCCGGGTGGCGATCGGCGCCGATGCAGGCCCTGGATGCCGCGTTGCGGCGTCTTGCTGCGGCCTCGGCAACGGTGCTCCTGCTGGGCGAGAGCGGGGCCGGGAAGGAGGTGGCGGCACGCCGGCTGCACGCGCTCGGGCCGCGCGCATCAGCCCCCTTCGTGGCGCTGAATTGCGCCGCGATCCCGCGCGACTTGCTGGAGAGCGAGGTCTTCGGCCATGAGCGTGGCGCCTTCACCGGCGCCCACGAACGCCGATTGGGCGTGGCGGAGCGCGCTGGCGAGGGGACGCTTCTGCTGGACGAAGTGGCCGAGCTGGACCTGGTCCTGCAGGCCAAGCTGCTGCGCCTGCTGGAGGACCGGCGTTTCACCCGCGTGGGCGGTGCGCACGAGTTGGCCCTACGTGCCCGCGTGCTTGCCGCCACCAATGCTGACCTCGCCGCGCGCGTGGCAGATGGGCGCTTCCGCGGCGACCTCTACTGGCGCCTCGCGGTCATCGAGCTTCCGGTGCCGGCCTTGCGCGACCGTGCCGAGGATGTCGAGGGACTGGCCGAAGCCTTTCTTCGCCAGGCTGCGCACGATGCGGGGCGCTCAGGCCTGACCTTCGCGCCAGGGGCCATCGCGGCGCTGCAGGCGCATCCATGGCCCGGCAATGTCCGGGAATTGCGCAACCGCATCGAACGCGCAGCCCTGTTGGCCGAGGGCACGGCGATTGGCCCGCAGGACCTGTTCGCGGACAAGGCGCCGCCGGCGCCGGCCGTGACACTCGCCGACGCGCGCGACACCGCCGAGCGGGCCCATATCCGGCGCGTCCTGGCGCGTTGCGGCGGGCGCGTCGGTGACGCGGCGCGCGTGCTTGACGTGTCGCGCACCACGCTATGGGAACGCATGCGGCGCCTGGGCGTCGCCGGCGCCGACGAAGGCTGAGGGAGATTATCCATGGATATTGCGTTGCCACTGATAGGCGGGCTGCTGCTGCTGGCGCTGGGGGGCGAGCTGTTCGTGCGCGGCGCCGTGCAGATCGCCGAACGGCTTGGGGTATCGCCGTTGTTGATCGGGCTGACGCTGGTGGGCTTCGGCACCTCCACGCCCGAACTGGTGACGAGTGTGCAGGCCTCGCTCGCCGGTTCGCCCGGGATCGCGGTGGGCAACATCGTGGGTTCCAACATCGCGAACATCCTGGTCATTCTGGGGTTGTCGGCGCTGCTGGTGCCCATCGCCGTCGGACGGGGCGCGCTGTGGCGGGACGGTACGGTCGCCCTTGTGGTCGCGTGCTCGCTCGCGGCCGTGGCGATGTTCGGTGCGCTGGACCGCATCGTCGGCAGCCTCTTCCTTATTGGCCTGGCGGGGTACGTTGTATACGCGTGGCGTCAGGAACGACGTCCGGGCCCGCACGATCACACCGCCGCGTTCGAGAAGGCCCAGGCCTATCAGGAGACGCATCCGCGGCCGGCATCGAAGCCAACGACCACCGCCTGGCAGGCCTGGTCCATGGCAGCGGGGTTCAGCGTTGTCGGCCTTGTCCTCGTGATCCTGGGCGGACGACTTCTGGTCGATGCCGCGGTCGAACTTGCGCGCGGCGTGGGCGTCAGCGAGGTGGTGATCGGCCTGACCATCGTCGCCGTCGGTACATCGCTGCCGGAACTGGTGACCTCGTTGGTGGCGGCCTACCGCCGCCACGCGGATGTAGCGCTGGGCAACATCCTCGGCTCCAATATCTACAACATCCTCGGCATCGGCGGCGCCACGGCATTGATCGCGCCGACTCCGATCCCGACTGAGATCGCGCGCTTCGACGTGTGGGTGATGGTGCTTGTCACGGCCGCCCTCATCGTGCTCGGCCGCAGCGGCTGGCGCATCGGCAGGCGTGAAGGTGCGGGGCTGCTGGCCTGCTATGCCGGCTATGTTTGGTGGGTGTGGCCGTAGCCGCGTCTTCGGGAACCATGTTGCCTCTCGGGTGCAACTTGTTACCCTTTTTCGTCGGCGCCACGTCTCGGTGCTGCTGGTATTGTAGGGGCAATGGATTTGGGGACCTGGGCCCGTCAAGTGCGGGGACTGCCTGAGACGCTGTACGAGGGGCAGATCGAGGGCGGTGGTGGGGATGGCGGCGAACCCGCTGGTGCCCACCAGGCTGGCCGTCATAGGGGCGGCCACATATCGCCCCGGCATGCCCGGGGAGAGGTGGAGGGCGCGCGTGGGTCGGCGGCGCGCCCCCTCCCTGCGGAGATGTCCGTTCTGCACCGCGATCACGCCACCCGCCGCTTTACCACGCCCACCGACAGCGTCGCCGCCGCCAGGTCGAACGTCGCCGCGGAGATGTTCCGCGCCATCACCCGAACCGTGTTGTTCGACCAAACCGCCGCGTCGATCTCGATGAACCGTGTCGACGACACCAGCGACGCCCTCGCGAGATCGCCAGCCCGTGCGCCGCTTACGGTCACGTCGATGAGCGCTGTCGCGCCAGGCGCTAGGTTCGGCAGGTCCCAGCTGACCTCCGCGGCAAACTCTCGCTGCCCCGACGCTGGCAGCAGCGGGGTGCCATTCAGCACGGCCGGCGCCGCCTCCGGCAGCCCGTAAAGCCGGAGCGACTGCAGGTCGATCGGACCATCGAAGCCGATCACCCCCACCTGGGCATAGGCCACGGATGCGCCCACCCGGATGGTCTGGCGTC
>LNFM01011929.1_pt1 | contig 11612 bp, 12 predicted proteins | sample 596031 | NCBI WGS metagenome assembly LNFM01 (sample SAMN04254537, study PRJNA301005) | activated carbon metagenome | isolation source: dual media filters at the Ann Arbor, Michigan drinking water treatment plant | place: USA: Ann Arbor | reverse complement strand
GCTCGCTCAGATCACGCCCTGGGCCAGCATCGCATCGGCCACCTTGACGAAGCCGGCGATGTTGGCGCCGTCCACATAACTCACGCTGTTGTCGGCGCGTTTGCCGTGGCGCAGGCAGGCCCCATGGATGTTGCGCATGATGGTGTGCAGACGGGTGTCGACCTCGTCGCGCGTCCACATCAGGCGCGTGGCGTTCTGGCTCATCTCCAGGCCCGAGGTGGCCACGCCACCGGCGTTGCTGGCCTTGCCCGGGGCGTAGAGCACACGGGCCTCCTCGAAGACACGCACCGCCTCCAGCGTGGAGGGCATGTTGGCACCTTCGGCCACGCACTTCACACCGTTCTTCACCAGCATCCGGGCGTCGTCGCCACTGAGTTCATTCTGGGTGGCGCAGGGCAGGGCCACGTCCACCGGCACGTTCCAGGGCCTGGCGCCCGCATGAAAGCTGGCGCCCACCCGCTGGGCGTAGTCGCTGACCCGGCCATGCTGGTGGTTCTTGACATCCATCAGCACGGTCAGCTTCTCGGGGGTGAAACCGGCCTCGTCGACCACGGTGCCGCTGGAGTCGGAGACGGTGATGACCCTGGCGTCCATGGACATGGCTTTCTCGATGGCGTACTGGGCCACGTTGCCCGAGCCCGAGACGCTGACGCGCAGGCCTTCGAGGCTCATGCCCTTGGTCTTGAGCATTTCCTCGGCGAAGTAGACGGTGCCGTAGCCGGTGGCCTCGGGGCGGACCAGCGAGCCGCCGAAGGACAGGCCCTTGCCGGTGAAGACCGAGGCCGCGCTGTTGCTGAGCTTTTTCATCATGCCGGCCATGTAGCCGACCTCACGCCCGCCTACGCCGATGTCACCGGCCGGCACGTCGGTGTCAGCGCCGATGTGGCGGAACAGCTCGCTCACGAAAGCCTGGCAGAAGCGCATCACTTCGCCATTGCTCTTGCCCTTGGGGTCGAAGTCCGAGCCGCCCTTGCCGCCGCCCATGGGCAGCGTGGTCAGTGCGTTCTTGAAGGTCTGCTCGAAGGCCAGGAATTTCAGGATGGAGAGGTTGACCGAGGGGTGGAAGCGGATGCCGCCCTTGTACGGGCCGATCGCCAGGCTGTGCTGGATGCGGTAGCCGCGGTTGACCTGCACCTGGCCCTGGTCGTCGACCCACGAGACGCGGAACATGATGACGCGCTCGGGTTCGACCAGCCGCTCCAGCAGGCCCTGTTCGGCGTACCTGGGATTCTGGGTGATGAAGGGCCAGAGGCTGTCCATCACCTCGGTCACGGCCTGGATGTATTCGGGCTGGCCAGGATGGATTTTGGCGACGTGTTCGATGAAGGCGTGGGAGGAAGCGTATTGCATGGGCATCTCGTCTTGGGTGATGGTGGGGCTTGAGCCCCTCGAACGGTTGGGGTGGCCGCGCGCGTCGGGGACCTCAGCGGCCGCGCAGGAACAGCGCGTCCAGGTCCTTCAAGGTCACCTGTCGCCAGGTGGGTCGGCCGTGGTTGCACTGGTCGGAGCGTTCGGTCTGCTCCATGTCGCGCAGCAGGGCGTTCATCTCTTCCAGCGTGAGCTTGCGGTTGGCGCGCACGGCGCCGTGGCAGGCCATGGTGGCCAGCAGTTCGTTGCGCGCGCGCTGGATCACGGTGCTGGCCTCGTGCTGGCCCAGTTCGGCCAGCACGCTGCGCGCCAGTTCCACCGCATCACCCTGGGCCAGCGTGGACGGCACGGCGCGCACGGCCAGGGTCTTGGGCGAGAAGGAGCTGATCTCCAGGCCCAGCGTCGACAGCGTGGTGCTGTGGGCTTCGGCCGTGGCCACTTCCTGCGGTGTGGCGGGGAAGGTGGCGGGGATCAGCAGGGGCTGGCTGGAGAGGGCCTGCACGTCGAGCTGATTTTTCAGGCGTTCGTAGACGATGCGCTCGTGTGCGGCGTGCATGTCCACCACCACCAGGCCCTGGGCGTTCTCGGCCAGGATGTAGACGCCCTGTAGCTGGGCCAGAGCGCGGCCCAGGGGCCAGGCCGCGGGCGGCGCTTCGGCGGGCTGAGGCCTGGCCTCGGCCAGGGCGGCCGAGCCGGGCTCGCGCACGGCCCAGGCCGTTGGTGCGGGCGTTGCCGTGGGTGTGGGCTGCCAGAGTGCGGCCAGGTCATGCACTTCATGGCCGCGATCCGATGTGCTGAATGCTCCGAAATTGATAGCGGGCTGCGCCCATGGGGCTGGCGCGACGGGGCGCGCAATGTCGGCCAGGTGGGCCGGCACCGCGGCACCGCCGTGGACGGCCGCCTCCGCGCGCGGCGCGGCCAGGGCGTTTTCCACGGCGTGGCGCACGGCCTGGTGCACTTCGCGGCCGTCGCGGAAACGCACCTCGATCTTGGTGGGGTGCACGTTGACGTCCACGCGCGCCGGGTCGATCTCCACGTAGAGCGCGTAGACCGGCTGTTTGTGGCCGTGCAGTACGTCCTCATAAGCACTGCGCGCGGCGTGCGTGAGCACCTTGTCGCGCACGTAACGGCCGTTGACGTAGCAGAACTGGTGGTCGGCGCGCGAGCGCGCAGCGTCCGGGATGCCGGCGCGGCCCCAGACACGGATGCCGTGGTTGCTGCCCTGGTAATCCACGGCCACCGACTCGGTGATGAAATCCTCGCCCAGCACATCGGCCAGGCGCTGGTTCTGCGCATCGGCGCCGCTGCACACGCGCCACTGCTCCACCAGCTTGCCCTCGTGCCATATGGCAAAACCCACGTCGGGCCGCGCCAGGGCATGGCGGCGCACCGACTCGATGCAGTGTGCCAGCTCGGTGGCGTCGGTCTTGAGGAACTTGCGGCGTGCCGGTGTGCTGAAGAACAGCTCCTTCACTTCCACCGTGGTGCCGGCGCTGCGCGCCACGGGGCGGATCTCGCCGGTGCGGCCGTCCAGCAGGAAGGCGCTGGACTGCTCGGCCACACGCGAGAGGATGGCGCAGTCGGCGATCGAGTTGATGGCGGCCAGCGCCTCGCCGCGAAAGCCCATGGTGCCCACCGACTCCAGGTCCTGCAGGCTGCCGATCTTGCTGGTGGCGTGGCGTTTCAGGGCAATGGGCAGCTCGTCGCGCGGGATGCCGATGCCGTTGTCTTCCACCGCGATCAGGCGCACGCCGCCGGCCAGCAGGCGCAGGGTGATCTGGGTGGCGCCGGCGTCCAGCGCGTTGTCCACCAGTTCGCGCACCACCGAGGCGGGGCGCTCCACCACTTCGCCAGCGGCGATCTGGCTGATCAGCTCATCCGGCAGTTCACGGATGGGGCGGCGGGGAGCGGGGGCGAGGACGGCGTTCACGCAGGCATTTTAGGCTGCCGCTGCTGGCGTCTTGTACGATGCCGCTCAGGAGAGCACACCATGGCCGGAACCACCCTGTTGGCACTGATCGACGACATTGCCACCATCCTGGACGATGTGGCCACCATGACCAAGGTGGCTGCGCGCAAGACCGCCGGTGTGCTGGGCGACGACCTGGCGCTCAATGCCCAGCAGGTCACCGGCGTGCAGGCCGACCGCGAACTGCCCGTGGTCTGGGCCGTAGCCAAGGGCTCGCTGATCAACAAGGCCATCCTTGTGCCCGCGGCCCTGCTGATCAGCTGGCTGGCGCCCTGGCTGATCACGCCGCTGCTCATGCTGGGCGGGGCCTTCCTCTGTTTCGAGGGCTTCGAGAAACTGGCGCACAAGTGGCTGCACAGCCCCGAAGAGGACGAGGCGGAGCGCCGCAAGATCCTGCAGGCCCTGGCCGATCCGGCCGTGGACCTGGTGGCCTTCGAGCGCGAGAAGATCAAGGGGGCGGTGCGCACCGACTTCATCCTCTCGGCCGAGATCGTGGTCATCACCCTGGGCACGGTGGCGGCGGTCTCGCTGCTGCAGCGCGTGGGTGTGCTGGTGGGTATCTCCCTGCTGATGACGGTGGGTGTGTATGGCCTGGTGGCGGGCATCGTCAAGCTCGACGACCTGGGCCTGCGCCTGCAGCGTTCGGCCTCGGGCTTTCCGCAGGCGCTGGGTGCGGGCCTGCTGCGGGCTGCACCCTGGCTCATGAAGACCCTCTCCGTGGTAGGCACGGCGGCCATGTTCATGGTGGGCGGGGGCATCCTGCTGCACGGCTGGCCAGCCCTGGTCCATGCGGTCGAAGCCTACGCGGCCGGCTGGGGTGGCTTGCTGGGGGCGGTGCTCAACACGGTCGCCGGGGCGGCGGTCGGCCTGGTCGCCGGCGCCCTGGTGCTGGCGGGGGTGATGGGCGTGCAGCGCCTGCGCTCCTGACCCTGCAGGGTCAGGGCCTGTTGCCGGGGCGGGGATAATCCCGACCCATGGAACTCATCACCTTTCTGATCGACTTCATCCTCCACGTGGACAAGCACCTGGAGGCCTTCGTGCAGGCCTACGGCGCCTGGGTCTATGCGCTGCTCTTCCTCATCGTCTTCGTCGAGACCGGTGTCGTGGTCATGCCTTTCCTGCCGGGGGACTCGCTGCTCTTCGTGGTGGGGGCCCTGGCCGGCGCCGGGCTGCTGAGCTACCCGGTGGCCGTGGCGGTGCTGCTGGCGGCGGCCATCCTGGGCGACCAGTGCAACTATTCCATCGGGCGCTACTTCGGCCCCAAGGTCTTCCAGTGGGAGGACTCGCGTTTCTTCAACAAGCGCGCCTTCCAGCGCGCGCACGACTTCTACGAGACCTACGGCGGCATCACCATCATCGTCGCGCGCTTCATGCCCTTTCTGCGCACCTTTGTGCCCTTCGTCGCTGGCGTGGCCGAGATGAGCCGCGTGAAATTCACGCTGTACAACATCGTGGGCGCCTTCATCTGGGTGCTGGGCATCTGCACCGCCGGTTATTTCCTGGGCAGCCTGCCCTGGGTCAAGCAAAACCTGGACAAGATCATCTGGGCCATGATCCTGGTTCCCGGCCTGATCGTGATCTACGGCAGCTGGAAGGCGCACCGCAACGCCCAGCGTGCCGAGCCCTTGGCCTGAGGGGCGTTTGTAACGCTGCCTGAGGGGGAGGTGGATGAATGACCAGCTTGCCGGTTATGGCCGGCTGTGTGCATGATGGCGGCAGGGAATGTGTTCCGGCCGGCCGCCACAAGGGCGGCCCCCAGTCAGCAGGAAGGTGCAGACATGCCACGCAAGAAAGCCGAGCTCAGCAGTCACGAGACGCCCAGCATGAAGGCGGTGCCCGAGACCGTGGAAGTGCTGGTGGGGCAGGTGCTCAGACGCCCCGGGGGCTACTACTGGAGCCTGACGGACGGCGGGCGCGAATTCGGGCCCTACGACAGTTTCGAGGAGGCGCAGGCCGATATGGAAGCTGCCGCTGATCTTGAAGCCCCGGAGCCCGGCGAAAGCCTGCAGGAGGCCGAGAGCGAACTGGGCATTGCCGACTGGATCGATCCCGACACCGGCGAGCCCGCCGAGGGGCTGTCACCCCCGCACCTGGACAACGACTAGGGCGAACCGGCCCTGGCTCAGAAGCTGACGAACACGCCCCAGGGCGAGTGGGTCAGCGCCACCGACACCATGAAACCGTAGCAGGCCAGGGCGCCGATGTAGCACAGCGCCCTGGCTTCGCGCCTGCGCGCGTACTTGAGCGCGAACATGCCCAGCACAATGTACAGCGGCAGCACGGCCAGCTTGACCTGCAGCCAGGGCGTGAGCAGGGGGTTCAGACGCAGTTCCCACAGCAGGCGCAGGGCCGCGGCCAGCAGGCCGGTGTCGATGATGGCGCTGACCCGCCCAAGCACCGGGTGCACAGGCCAGCGCTGGCGGGCCAGCACGGCGGCGCCGCGCAGCGCGAACAGTGCGCCGCTGGTGAAGGCCAAGCCCATGTGCAGATGGCGCAGTGCCGGGTAGTGGACGATCCAATCCATCGGGGGGAGACTGTGGTTCAGACGCTGCGGTTGCGTGCCAGCGGCGGGTTCTTGGCGAAATATCCTTCGATGCCACGCATCAGCGCGGTCGCCAGTTGCTCCTGGTAGGCCTCGCTGTTGAGTTTGGCCTCTTCCTCGGGGTTGCTGATGAAGGCGGCTTCGACCAGCACGCTGGGAATGTCCGGGGCCTTGAGCACGGCAAACCCGGCCTGCTCCACGCGCGGCTTGTGCAGCTTGCCCACACGGCCGATCTCGCTGAGCAGCGTGTTGCCCAGCTGCAGGCTGTCCTTGATCTGCGCACTGGTGCTCATGTCCAGCAGGGCGCGCTGCACCTGCGCATCCTTGGCCTTGACGTTGATGCCGCCGATCTCGTCGGCCTTGTTTTCCTTCGCCGCCATCCAGCGCGCCGCGCTGCTCGATGCCCCGCCGTGGCTCAGCGCGAACACGCTGGCGCCCTGCGGGCGCGGGGTGAAGAAGGCGTCGGCGTGGATGCTGACGAAGAGGTCGGCCTGCACCTGGCGCGCCTTCTGCACCCGCACGTGCAGGGGCACGAAGTAGTCGCCGTCGCGCGTGAGGTAAGCGCGCAGGGTGTGGCCGTTGACGCTGCTGGCGTTGATGCGGTCGCGCAGGCGGCGGGCGATGCGCAGCACCACGTCCTTCTCGCGTGTGCCGTTGCGGCCGATCGCACCCGGGTCCTCGCCGCCGTGGCCGGGGTCCAGCGCGATGATGATGAGGCGGTCGGTCCCGTTGCCGCGCGCCGGTACGGCGGGAGCGGGGGGCAGGCCTGGCGCGGGGGCCTTGTCGGCGTGGCGCGCGATCAGATCGCCCAGCGGGTCGGTGTCGGTGCGTGGTGCCGGGGCGACGGGGGCCAGGCCCTTCTGCCCCAGGCGCTCGGCAATCAGCGCGGCCAGCGGATCGGGCGGCTGGGTGGGGTAGAGGTCGAACACCAAGCGGTGCTGGTAGGGCTCGATGGGCTTGAGCGTGAAGACCTGGGGCTTGATAGCCTGCTTCAGGTCGATCACCAGGCGCACCACGCCGGGCGCGTACTGGCCCACGCGGATGCCGGCGATGTTGGGGTCGTCGGGCAGCACCTTGGCCACCAGCTCGCGCAGCGCGGGGTTGAGCTCGATGCCCTCGATGTCCACCGCCAGCCGCGGCGGCTGGCCGATGAAACTCTGCCTGGCCTTGAGTTCGGTGTCCGATTCGAGCGTGACGCGTGAGTAGTCCTCGGCCGGCCAGACGCGCACGGCCACGATGGCCGCACCGCTGGCCAGCTGGGCGCGGCCCAGCAGCAGCACCAGCGTGCCGGCCTGGATCAGTTCGCGCCGATGGATCATTGCTGCACCTCGCGCAGGCCCTGCAGCAGGGCTGCACCCGCAGGAGTACCGGCCGTCAGTGTGGCCAGGCGTGATTCGTCGGCCTGCACCTGCAACTCGATGGCCAGGTCGGCCACGGGCAGCAGGCCGGTCGCCTTCTCGGGCCATTCGGCCAGCTTGAGGCCGGGGCTGGCGAAGAGGTCGCGAAAACCCGCGTCTTCCCATTCGCGCGGGTCGTTGAAGCGGTAGAAGTCGAAGTGCCAGATGTTGAGCCCGGGCACCTCATGCGGCTCGACCACAGCGTAGGTGGGGCTCTTGATGCGCCCGCGCACGCCCAGGGCCTGCAGCAGGTGGCGCACCAGGGTGGTCTTGCCGGCGCCCAGGTTGCCGTGCAGTGTGATGCATGCCTGGCGCAGGGACGGCTGCGCCGCCAGCGCGGCGGCCAGGGCCTGCGTGGCGGATTCGTCAGCCAGGACGCGGGTTTCTACAATGGCATGGTGACGTTCAGCAGCAGTCAATTCGTTTCCCACATACGGGCCTGGGCCCGTGACCTCGGATTTTCCCAAATCGGCGTGAGCGGTGTTGATTTGTCCTCCGCAGAAGAGGGATTGCGCGCCTGGTTGTCGCGTGGTTTCCACGGTGAGATGACCTACATGGCCGCACACGGTCTCAAACGCGCCCGTCCCGCCGAGCTGATGCCGGGCACGGTCAGCGTGATCACCGCGCGGCTGGACTACCTGCCAGCGAGTATGCCCGAGGGCTGGCAGGCCATCGAGTTCGAGCGCCTGCAGCGCCCCACGGAGGGCATCGTCTCGCTCTACGCCCGGGGCCGCGATTACCACAAGGTCCTGCGCGCGCGCCTGCAGCGGCTGGCCGAGCGCATGGCGGCCGAGGCCGGGCCCTTCGGTCACCGTGTGTTCACCGACTCGGCCCCGGTGCTGGAGGCCGAGCTTGCCACGCGCAGCGGCCAGGGCTGGCGCGGCAAGCACACCCTGGTGCTCAACCGCGAGGCCGGCTCCATGTTCTTCCTGGGCGAGATCTACGTGGACCTGGCCCTGCCGGCCAGCGAACCCGTCAGCAGCCATTGCGGCAGCTGCGAGGCCTGCATCACGGTCTGCCCCACGCAGGCCATCCTGGGCCCGGGGAAACTCGACGCGCGGCGCTGCATCTCCTACCTGACCATCGAGCACGCGGGGCCGATTCCCCTGGAACTGCGCCCGCTGATGGGCAACCGCATCTACGGCTGCGACGACTGCCAGCTGATCTGCCCCTGGAACAAGTACGCGCAGCGCAGCGTGCTGCCGGATTTCGCGCCGCGCCCCGGCATGAGCGGGGGCGCATTGCTGGAGCTGCTGGCCTGGAGCGAGGCTGAGTTTTTGCAGCGCACCGAGGGCAGCCCGATCCGGCGCATCGGCCACGAGCGCTGGCGGCGCAACATCGTGGTGGCCCTGGGAAATGCCTTGCGCGTGGCGCATGACCCTGCGATAGTCGTGGCACTGCAGGGGCAGCTGGCGCAGGGCAGTGCGCTGGTGGCAGAGCACGCCGCCTGGGCCCTGGCCCAGCAGCGGGACCCGTGGGCCCCCGCGTGAATGACGGAGCAGGAACATGACCATTCAATACACCTACGTCTCGCCCCAGTTGCCCGAAAACAAGATGCGCATGTACCCGACGAAGGTGATCAACATCATCGGCGGTCCAGGCTGCGAGAAGTCGCTGTTCACTGCTGCCATCATCCTGTACCTGCATCTGCACCACAAGACGGTGGAGCTGATCCCGGACTACGCCAAATCGCTGGTGTGGCAAAAAGACTACGAGGCCCTGCGCAATCAGTACAAGATCGCCCAGCAGCAGTTCCACATGCTGGAGCTGCTCGACGGCCAGGTGCAGTATCTGGTGGGCGAATGCTCGCTGCCGCAGATCCTCTACTACAACGAGTTCTACCCCGACAACATCTGCGACACGGGCAAGACGCGCAAGCAGATCCTCGAGTGGTACAAGCAGCACAACAACGTCAACATCATGGTCGAGCGCGGCGAGCGCAAGTACATCCACACGGGGCGTTTCCAGGACGAGGAACAGGCCAAGGAGGTGGACCGCGGCATGCGCGCCCTGCTGCGCCGCGAAGGCATAACGTACACCCCGCTCAAACCCGAGCTCGAGGCCATCCACGCCTTCATGGCGGAACTGCTCAAGCCCTGAGCGTGTTTTCCTAACGCAGCACGCCCAGCGCGAACGACAGGCTGGCCACCCCCAGCAGGGTGGACAGGGTGACCAGGCCGGCCACATAAGCGCCGTCATAGCCCATGCGCGCGGCCAGCACGTAGCAGCTGGAGGCCGTGGGCAGGGCCGAGAAGGCCAGCAGGATGGTGGTCTGCACCGGGCTCAGGCCGAAGGCCAGGGACAGGCCCAGCGCGATCAGCGGCAACAGCAGGTGCTTGATGGCCAGCACGGCCACGGCCAGCACCTTGCCCTTGCCCAGGCTGGAAAAACGCAGGCCGGCACCGGCTGCCATCAGGCCCAGCGCCAGCGAGGCGGCGCCGATGCGGCTGAGCGTGGGGTCGGCCCAGGCCGGAATGCGCAGGCCCAGCACGTTGGCGATCAGCCCCGACACGGTGGCGATGATCAGCGGGTTGCGCAGCAGTTCGCGCCCCACGCTGCGCTGCGCGTGGCGCGCCATGGGCCACACGGCGCCCACGTTGAACAGCGGCACGCAGAAACCGATCAGCACGGCCAGCAGCAACAGGCCTTGCGGGCCTGCCAGGCGCTCGGCCAGGGCCAGGCCGATGAAGGAGTTGAAGCGGAAGGCCACCTGGGTGCTGGCCGCGTGCAGGCGCGTGTCGATGTGGCGGCCGATCCAGGGCAGATGGGGCAGGGCATAGGCCAGGGCGATGCCGATGATGCCCATGCTCAGGCCCGCGCCGATCAGGCTGGAGGCGGCGCCCAGGTCCAGCGGGCTGCGCACGATGCTGTGGAACAGCAGCACCGGGAAGAGGAAATAGTAGACCAGGATCTCGACCTGGTCCCAGACCGGCCGGTTCAGCGCCGTGTAGCGGCAGACCAGATAGCCGCACAGGATGAGGGAGAAATCGGGGAAAAGCAGCTGGGCGTAGTTCACCGACCGAGAATACCAGCGAACCGCCCGTCGGCCCGCTCGCGCAGCGTGTCAGCCGCCCGCCGCTGCGGAACGTTAAGCACCCATGAAAAAACGCCTTGTTTCCACCTTGCTGGCCCTGGGCTGCGCCCTGGCCGGTGCCCCCACGCACGCGGCCATGCTGGAGGGCCTGCGTTTCGACGACACGGTGCGTCTGGGCAGCCGCGAATTGCAGCTCAATGGCCTGGGCGTGCGCGCGGCCTACATCTTCAAGGCCTTTGTGGCGGCGCTCTACGTGCCGCAGAAGACGGCCGCACCGCAAGCCATCCTGGACGAGGACGGTCCCCGGCGCCTGCAGCTGCGCATGCTGATGGCGGTCGACTCCGGTGAGATCAAGAAAGCCCTGGTCCGGGGCATGCGCAAGAACGTGAATGACGCCGAATGGGCGGCCATGCAGGTCCGCGTGGACCAGTTTGCGCGCACGATCGACACCATTGGCGTGGCGCGTGAGGGCGACACCATCAACCTCGACTACTTGCCCGGGCAGGGCCTGCAACTGGCCGTCAACGACGTGTCGCGCGGCCCGGCCATCGCCGGGGCCGATTTCTACCAGGCGCTGCTGGAGATCTTCGTCGGTCCCAACCCCGTGGATACCCGACTTAAAAAGGGGCTGCTGGGGCAATAGAATCGGGCATCTCTCACCGATACAGGAGTTGTTCCCATGCAGCGTCGTGCCCTCTTTGCCCTCAGCCTGCTGGCTGCCGCCGGTAGCGCCTTTGCCCAAGGCTATCCCAACAAGCCGGTCAAGCTGCAGGTGCCCTTTGCACCCGGCGGCACCACCGACATCATCGCGCGCGTGATCTCCGAGCCGCTGGGCAAGGCCCTGGGCCAGCCCGTGGTGGTCGAGAACAAGGCCGGTGGCGGTGGCGTGGTGGGTGCCAACGAGACAGCCAAGTCTGCGCCGGATGGCTACAGCCTGGGCATGGCCACCGTGTCCACCACGGCTGCCAACCCCGCCATCAACCCGAAGATGCCGTACAACGTGCTGACGGACTTCACCTCCGTCATCAACATTGCCGCCACGCCCAACATCATCGCGGTGCATCCGAGCTTCCCGGCCAAGGACTTCAAGGGTTTCCTGGCTGAACTGAAGAAGTCCCCCGGCAAGTACTCCTATGCCTCGTCGGGTACCGGCGGCATCGGCCATCTGCAGACCGAGCTGTTCAAGAACCAGACCGGCACCTTCATGACGCACATTCCCTACCGGGGTGCGGGCCCGGCCCTGAACGACACGGTGGCCGGCCAGGTGCCGATCATCTTCGACAACCTGCCCTCGGCCCTGCC
>LNFM01017142.1_pt1 | contig 11613 bp, 14 predicted proteins | sample 596031 | NCBI WGS metagenome assembly LNFM01 (sample SAMN04254537, study PRJNA301005) | activated carbon metagenome | isolation source: dual media filters at the Ann Arbor, Michigan drinking water treatment plant | place: USA: Ann Arbor | reverse complement strand
AGGAGGCGGCTTCAGCCGCCGGGGGACAGCCGCGGAGTAGAGCGCCATGCGCTCAAGAGCCCGCGAGGTCCATGCCAAAAAGCACAGGCCGCCCGCACATCCCCTCGTATGATCCCGACACCATGAACATCATCATCCTGGGCGCCGGCCGAGTGGGCGAGAGCGTCGCCGAGAGCCTGGTCTCCGAGCAGAACGACATCACCGTCATCGACATGGACCCTGCCCGCCTGCGCAGCCTGGAAGAGCGCATCGACCTGCGCGGCGTGGTGGGCAACGGCATCCAGCCCTCGGTGTTGCTGGAGGCTGGCGCCAAAGACGCCGACATGGTGATCGCCTGCGCCGCCAACGACGAAACCAACCTCGTCGTGTGCAAGGTGGCACACGACGTCTTCAACGTGCCCAGCACCATCGCCCGCTTGCGCTCACCCGAGTTCCTCGAGGGCGACGGGCTGCTCGGCAAAAGCGGCTTTGCAGTGGACCACGTGATCTGCCCCGAGGAATCGGTCACGCGCTATATCCACCAGCTCATCAGCTACCCCGAAGCCTTGCAGGTGTTGGAGTTCGCCGAAGGTCGCGCCAGCCTGATCGCGATGCGTGCCACACACGGCGGCTCGCTCGTGGGCCACACCATTGGTGAGTTTCGCGAGCGCTTTCCTCACGCCGAAATGCGTGTGGTCGCGCTGTACCGGCTGGACACCGAGATGGAGGCCAACAAGGACACGCGCATCCTCGCCGGGGACGAGGTCTTCGTGCTGGCCGACACGCAGAAGATCCGCTACGTGCTGGGCGCCATCCACAACATCGACAAACCGACGCGCCGCATCATGATCGCCGGTGGCGGCAAGGTCGGGCTGCGGCTGGCCCGCACGCTCGAAGGCCAGTGCCAGGTGAAGATCATCGAGCACGATCAGAAGCGTTGCGAGTACCTGGCCAGCCAGTTGCCGTCGAGCATGCTCATCCTCAACGGCGATGGCGCCGACGAAGACCTGCTGCTTGAGGAGAGCGTGGGCGAGATGGACATGTTCCTCGCGCTCACCAGCGACGACGAGGACAACATCATGTCGGCCATGCTGGCCAAGCGGCTCGGCGCCGGGCGCGTGATGGCGCTCATCAACCGCCACGATCGACATCGCGATCTCGCCGTCGCAGACCGTGATCGGTGAGCTGCTCACGCACCTGCGCCGAGGCGACGTGGCAGCGGTGCACAGCCTGCGCCGCGGTGCGGCCGAGGCGCTCGAAGGTATTGCGCGCGGCGACGTGAAAACCAGCAAGCTGGTGGGCCGCCGCGTTGAAGAGCTCAAGCTGCCCAAGGGCGTGCGCATCGGCGTCATCGTGCGCGGCGAGGGAGGCAGGTCGGAGGTGTTGATGCCGCACCACGACACCCTCATCCAGGCCGACGACCACATCGTCATGTTCATTCCGAACAAGCGCCTGGTGCGCGATGTCGAGCGGCTGTTCCAGGTCAGCGCCACTTTCTTCGGATAAGCCAGCGTGCACAGTTTCCTGCCCGTCCTGTCGGTCTTCGCCCGCGTGCTCCTGGGCTTTGCTCCGGCCTTTCTGGTGCCGCTGGCCTGGGCCTGGTTCCTCGATGCCCACCACCACGCGATGGTGTGGGCCTATGGCTTTGCGCTCACCGCCGCCAGTGGCCTGCTGCTGTGGCAATGCACCAAGCGGCACCGCCGCGAGCTGCAGACACGCGACGGTTTCATGCTGGTCAACCTGGTGTGGATCGTTCTGCCGGTGTATGCCGCGGTGCCGCTGCTCTACACCGTGCCCGACATCGGCTGGACCAAGGCCTACTTTGAAGCCATGAGCGCGCTCACGGCCACCGGGGCCACCGCCATCTCGGGGCTGGACGCGTTGCCGGTCTCGGTGAACGTATGGCGCTGTTTCCTGCAACTGGTGGGCGGGCTGGGCATCATGCTGCTGGTGGTGGCGGTGCTGCCGCTGCTGGGTCTGGGCGGTGTGCAGCTCTACCGCGCCGAAACGCCCGGACCCATGAAGGACACCAAGTTCACCCCGCGCATTTCCGAAACAGCGCGCGGCCTGTGGGGCGTGTACGTGTTGTTTTCGGTGGCCTGCATGCTGGCCTACCGCTGGGCCGGCATGAGCTGGGCCGACGCCTTCATGCACATGTGCACCACCATGGGTTTGGGCGGTTTTTCTTCGCACGACGCGAGCTTCGGTTACTGGGACTCGCCAAAGATCGAGGCCGTGGCCACGGTCTTCATGGTGTTGGCCGGCGTGAGTTTCATGCGCTATTTCATCGTGTTGCGCCAGCGCTCGTTGCGTCCTCTCACCCATGACCGCGAGATCCGCACGTACGTCAGCGTGCTGGTCGTCTCCGTGCTGCTCGTGGCCATCCTGCTCACCGCGCAGGGCGTGATCGACAATTTCCCCGAGGCCTTGCGCACCAGTGCGTTTCACGTCGTGTCGTTGGCCACCACCACCGGCTATGCGTCCACCGATTACGCGCAATGGCCGGTGTTTGCGCCGGTGTTGCTGCTTTTCCTCGGTTGCTTCGTGTCCTGCGCCGGTTCCACGGGTGGCGGCATCAAGCTGGTGCGCATGGTGCTGCTGATCAAGCAGGCGCGGCGCGAGCTGGTGCGAATCGTGCACCCGCGCGTCGTCAACCCGGTCACGCTGGGTGGCGCGATCATGCCGGCGTCGGTCATGACGGCCGTGCTCGGCTTCATGCTGATCTACGGTGCCGCCACCATGGGGCTGACCATGGTGCTGCTGTTCACCGGGCTGGACATCGTGACCGCGTTCTCAGCCGTGGTGGCCACCGTGAACAACATTGGCCCCGGCCTGGGTGATGTGGGGCCGGCGAGCAACTTCGGCGTGCTCACCAGCTTTCAGATCTGGGTCTGCACCTTCGCGATGCTGCTGGGGCGTCTTGAATTGCTGACCGTCCTGGTTCTCTTCACGGGTCACTTCTGGAGGAAATAGGCCCAGCCCCGCGCCGCGCTTTCAGCGCGTCACCCCCTCAAGGAGGCGATGCCTGCGGCCTGGCAAAGCCAGTTCCGCGGCATCCTTGGTTGGCGGTACTTCACTCGTTGCGCTTCAGCTCCTGGCGGGAATGGTCAGACCGCGTCGCACGGCGGGGCGCTGTTCAAAGGCTGCGAGCACGCGCGGCAGTTCGGCAAAGTCGCTGAAGCTCACAAGGTCGCCCGCGCCGTAAAAGCCCACCAGGTTGCGCACCCAGGGCCAGATGGCGATGTCGGCGATCGTGTAGTCCTGGCCCATGATCCAGTCGCGTCCGGTCATGCGCTGGTTCAGCACACCGAGCAGCCGCCTGGTCTCGGCCGCGTACCGGTCGCGTGGTCGCTTGTCTTCAAAGTCCTTGCCGGCGAATTTGTGGAAGAAGCCGAGCTGGCCAAACATCGGTCCCACGCCACCCATCTGGAACATGAGCCACTGCAGCGTCTCGTAGCGCGCGGCCGGGTCTTTGGGCAGCAACTGGCCGGTTTTATCGGCCAGGTAGATCAGGATGGCGCCCGACTCGAACAGCGCCAAGGGCTTGTCGCCAGGCCCCTTCGGATCGAGGATGGCCGGGATCTTGTTGTTCGGGTTGAGCGACAGGAAGGCGGGCGACATTTGGTCGTTGGTCTCGAAGCTCACCAGGTGCGGCTCGTAGGGCAGGCCAGTCTCCTCCAGCATGATGGAGACTTTCACACCGTTGGGTGTGGGCAGCGAATAGAGCTGCAGTCGGTCGACAAACTTCGCCGGCCATTGTTTCGTGATCGGGAAGGCGTCCAGTGCGTTCATGCGTGTTCTCTCGGAGCTGTCGAAAGCCGCATTGAACACCCGCGCTGCATGACCCGGGCGCTGCAAGGGCATCGATAATTCCGTACCCCAACGGAGACACAACATGCCCATCACCAAAGGATCGCAGGCGCTCGTGGCCGAGGCCAGCGCACAGATCACCACCCACAGCGTGGCCGACATACAGGCCCGGCTGGCCGTGGGCGATGCGCGCCTGCAGCTGGTGGACATCCGCGATGTGCGCGAACTCGAACGCGAAGGCACTGCGGTGGGCGCGTTGCACGCACCGCGCGGCATGCTCGAGTTCTGGGTCGACCCGGCCTCGCCCTATTTCAAGCCCGTCTTTGCCGACGAAGACAAGGAGTTTGTGCTCTTCTGCGGCGCTGGGTGGCGCAGCGCGCTGGCCACCAAGGCGCTGCAGGACATGGGCATGACCAACGTGGCCCACATCGACGGCGGCTTCACCGACTGGGTGAAACAAGGCGCCCCGGTGGAAACGCTGGAGCAGCGCAGGGCGAAGAAGTCGGGATGAAAGACCCGTGTTTCTGCGGACGCGTGGCTTCCTTTGAGACCTGCTGCGGCCGTTACCTGGGCACCGGTGTGCCTGCCCCCGACGCCGAGTCGCTCATGCGCTCACGTTACTGCGCCTTTGTGCAGAAGGACGCAGCGCACCTGCTGGCCACCTGGCACCCGGGCACGCGGCCGGCATCGCTCGAATTCGACGCCGGCGTGAAGTGGTTGGGGCTGGACGTGAAGCGGCACTCACTCGTTGATGCGGCCCACGCAGAGGTGGAGTTTGTCGCCCGTTCCCGGGTGCAGGGCCGAGGACAGCGTCTGCACGAGCGCAGCCGCTTTGTGCGCGAAGACGGCCATTGGTTGTATGTGGATGGAGATCTTTTGTGATGCGGTTCGACGGTGTTCTTTTTGATTGCGACGGGGTGCTCGTGGACAGCGAGCCCATCACCAACGGCGTGCTGCGCGAGGTGCTCAACGAGAGTGGCTGGGCAATCACGCAGGCGGAGTGCATGCAGATCTTCATCGGCAAGGCCGTGCGCGACGAGCGCGCCCGCATCGAGGCCGAGACTGGCAAACCCTTGACGGAAGACTGGATGCGCGCCTTCTATGCCCGCCGCGACGCGCGGCTGCGCGCCGAACTGCAGCCGGTGCAGGGCGCACTCGACGTGGTGGTGGCCGCGCACCGCCACGCGGGCGGCCGTATCGCCTGCGCCTCGGGGGCCGACCGGCCCAAGGTGGTGATGCAGATCGAGATGGCGGGCATGCAGCCTTATTTTGGTGACCGCATCTTCAGCGGCCACGACCAGCCACGCTCCAAACCGGCTCCCGACGTGTACCTCGCCGCTGCCGCGCACCTGGGCGTCGACCCTGCGCGCTGCCTGGTGATTGAAGACACGGGCACGGGCGCACAAGCCGGCCTGGCGGCGGGCGCCACCGTGTGGGGCTACTGCGAGCAAGGCCATGGGCGCGCGTTCGACGGACTGGCCGTGCACCGCGTGTTCCACCGCATGCACGACCTGCTGGATTCACTGAGCCCTGAAGTCGCCCGGTGACTGTCCCGTCCAGCCTTTGAAGGCGCGGATGAAACTCTTCTCGTTCTGAAATCCCGCCGCCTCGGCCACCTGCTTGATGGGCTTGCGGCTGCGCAACAGAAGTTCGCTTGCCAGTTGTCTGCGCACCTCGTCTTTGAGGCGCTGCAGCGACGCGCCCTCGTCCTTCAGTTGCCGGTGCAGCGTGCGCGGTGAGGTGTTGAGCAAGGCGGCGAGTTCGTGGGCGTTGTGCGCGTCTTGTGGCCGACTGGCCAGCAGCTGGCGCACGCGCTGCACGAGCAGGCGGTCGCGCCGGAACGAGCGCACCGTCAGCGGCAGGGCACGCTGCAGCAGCTGGTTCATGGCCGCTTCGTCGCGCCGCACCGGCAGGCTCAGGTAGCGCGCGTCGAAGTGGATGGCCGCGTGCTCTGCTTCAAACCGGATCGGTCCGTCGAACAGCACGGTGTAGGCCTCGGCGTGGCGCGGCGCGGCGTAGGGGAACTGCGCGCCGAGCAAGGCGACACGCGAATCCACGTACCAGCTGGCCAGTCCGTGAATGTTGCGCAGCAGCGAGACCGCGCAGAGCTCGGCCATGGGTCCCGGGTCGTGTTGCAGGTGCAGCGCGATGCTGGCGACCTCGCCGCCCACCTCCACCGCCAGCGAGGCGTCGGGCGCCAGCAGGCCGTGGTGGCGGCACCAGCGTTTGAGCGCCACGCCCAATGTGGGGCTGGAGAGCGACGCGCGCGCGAGCAGGCCGTAGCTGCCCCAGGGCAGGGGGCGGGCGAAGCAGCCCAGGCCTTCGTCGTCGAGCTCGCGCATGGCCGCGCCCGAGATCACCTCCATCTGCGTGGCGGTGATGCTGCCGCCGGGCTTCTTCAGTTGGGCTGGCGTTATTTGTGCCTGCTCCAGCGCAGCCGATGCGTCCATGTCACGCGCCTCGTAGGCCAGCACCATGGCCCGTACCAGGGCCATCGGCGTCAGTGCAGGGCCTCCGAGCAGGCGGGCAGCGTCGGTTGGCTGGGGTGGGCGGCGGTGGTCAGCTTGGGACATACCCGGATTTTCAAGCCCGGTGGCAGCTTTTGCAACCCATGTGACCGACACAGCCCCCGCCCGATCCGCCAAAATGACCGGTTCCCCCACAAGACAACCTGACAGGACCGCACCATGTCGACCCTGGAGACACAACTCAACGCCCGCTCTGCCGACTTCCAGGCCAACGCCGCGGCCATGCGCGCGGTGGTGGACGATCTTCGCGCGCAGGTGGCCAAGTCCACTTTCGGCGGCGGTGAAGCCGCTCGCGCCAAACACACCAAACGTGGCAAGCTGCTGCCGCGCGACCGCGTGCAGATGCTGCTGGACCCGGGCACACCGTTTCTGGAGTTGAGCCCGCTGGCCGCGCTCAACATGTATCCCGACCGCGACGGCACCGACAGCGCGCCCTGCGCCGGCGTCATTACCGGCATTGGCCGTGTGAGCGGGGTCGACTGCCTGATCGTCTGCAACGACGCCACAGTCAAAGGCGGCACCTACTACCCCATGACGGTCAAGAAACACCTGCGCGCGCAAGAAGTTGCGATGCAGAACAACCTCACCTGCATCTACCTGGTGGACTCGGGCGGTGCCAACCTGCCCAACCAGGACGACGTGTTCCCCGATCGCGACCACTTCGGCCGCATCTTCTACAACCAGGCCAACATGTCGGCCAACGGCATCGCACAGATCGCCGTGGTCATGGGCTCGTGCACGGCCGGTGGCGCCTATGTGCCCGCCATGAGCGACGAGACCATCATCGTCAAGAACCAGGGCACCATTTTCCTGGGCGGCCCGCCGCTGGTGAAGGCGGCCATCGGCGAGATCGTGAGCGCCGAAGACCTGGGCGGCGGTGATGTGCACACCCGCCTCTCGGGCGTGGCCGACCACCTGGCGCAGAACGACGCCCATGCGCTGGCCCTGGCCCGCCAGGCCGTCGCCACGCTCAACCAACGCAAGATCGCCACGCAGGCGCTGCGCGAGCCGCGCGCACCGCTCTATCCCACCGAAGAGATCTACGGCGTGATCCCCGCGGACACGCGCAAGCCCTACGACGTGCGCGAAATCATTGCCCGCATCGTCGACGGCAGCGAGTTCCACGAATTCAAGGCGCGCTATGGCGCCACGCTGGTCTGCGGCTTTGCACACATTGAAGGCATGCCGATCGGCATCGTGGCCAACAACGGCGTGCTGTTCTCCGAGAGCGCACAGAAAGGCGCGCACTTCATCGAACTGTGCTGCCAGCGCAAGGTGCCGCTGCTGTTCCTGCAGAACATCACCGGCTTCATGGTCGGCAAGAAATACGAGAGCGAAGGCATTGCGCGCCACGGCGCCAAGATGGTCACCGCCGTGGCCACCGCCCAGGTGCCCAAGTTCACCGTGATCATCGGCGGCAGCTACGGCGCCGGCAACTACGGCATGTGCGGCCGCGCCTACAGCCCGCGCTTCCTCTGGATGTGGCCCAACGCGCGCATCTGTGTCATGGGCGGCGAGCAGGCCGCTGGTGTGCTGGCCACCGTCAAGCGCGACGGCATCGAAGCCAAAGGCGGCACCTGGAGCGCCGAGGAAGAAGCCGCCTTCAAACAGCCGGTGCTCGACCAGTTCGGGCACCAGTCCCACCCCTACTACTCCAGCGCGCGCCTGTGGGACGACGGCGTGATCGACCCGGCCGACACGCGGCGTGTGCTCGGTCTGGCGCTGTCCGCCGCGCTCAACGCGCCGATCGGCGAGCCGAAATTTGGTGTTTTCCGTATGTGATGTGTATGATTTGACTATTTCATACACATCGAGAGGGTCTTGCCATGCGAACCAACATCGTGATCGACGACAAGCTCATGGCCGATGTGATGGCCAGCGGTGACTTCAAAACCAAGCGCGAAGCGGTGGAGGAGGGCTTGCGCATGCTCAAGCGGCGCAAAGCGTATGCGGCCATTCGCGCTGCCCGGGGCACATTGTTCTGGGACGACTCGGACGAAGCCTGGGCCAAACACAGGGCAGGGCTTGCCGAGCAGGCCACGGACAACCCGGCAGCACCCACTTTGCAAGAGCCTGCTGCACCCTACAACGCCAAACCAGGTGAACGGTCATGACCCTGGTGGACTCCAGCGTCTGGATCGACTACTTCCGAGGCGACAAAAACCTACAGACCGAGTACCTCGATCTGCTGCTGGAGCGGTCAGAAGAAGAATTGGGCGTGGCCGACCTCGTGGTGTTTGAAGTGCTGCGTGGCTTCACCGATGGTCGGGCACAACGGAAAGCGCAAGCATTGCTGCTCAGCACCACGGTGGTTGACATCGGTGGATTGGAAAACGCACTGTGCGCGGCCAGCGTGTATCGCCGGCTGCGTGAACAAGGCCGCACCGTGCGCAGCCCCATCGACGTGCTGCTCGCCAGCTACTGCATGACGCACCGCCACGTGCTGCTGCACCGCGACGCCGATTTTGAGTCGCTCAAGGGCCTGGGAGGACTGGACACATGGCCACATTGAGCCCCTGGCAAACCCACTTCGTGCAACTGGCCCGCTACAACGTGTGGGCCACGCAGCAGCTGATTGCCGCCATCGAGCCGGTCAACGAGTTCGATTACCGGCGCGACCTGCGGCTGTTCTTCAAGAGCATCCACGGCACGCTCAACCACCTGCTGGTGGGCGAGCACATGCTCTGGCAGCGGCGCTTCGCACGAGGAGAAAGCCCGAAGGTCGAGCTGGACATGGAAGTCGAGCCTGAGCGCGACCGCCTGGCCCAGGCCTTGAAGGGCGGCGCCAAGGTATGGGAGCCGTTGATCACCAGCTGGCCCACTGAGCGTTTCGACGGCAAGCTGGCCTACACCAACATGCGCGGACAGGCCATGAGCCTGCCGTTCACCACCACGCTGGCCCACGTGTTCAACCACGGCACGCACCACCGGGGCCAGATCAGCGCAGCGCTCACCCAGTTGGGCCAGCCCGCACCCGAACTGGACCTGGTGTTCTTCCTGCAGCAAAGCGCCTGACGACAACAACAGAGACATACGAGACAAGCACCATGAGCGCCACCATCTACGACAACCCCGACCACGAAAGGTGGCGCGTTTTCTCGAACGCGAGGTGGAGCCGCATGCGGCGGCGTGGGAAGACACCGGCATGGTGCCGCGCGACGTGTTGCGCCGCATGGGGCAGGCGGGTTTGCTGGGCATCGCGTTTGAAGGCGAGTACGGCGGGGCCGACGCCGACGCCATGACCAACCTCGTCTTCGCCGAAGCGCTGTCGCAAAGCACATTTGCCGGCTTCATCATCACCGTGCTCGTTCACACCGACATGGCCGGCCCGCACCTGCACCACGCCGGCACCCCGGCGCAGAAGGCAAAGTACCTGCCCAAGATCACGGCGGGTGAACTGATCACGGCCGTGGGCATCAGCGAGTCCGGTGCCGGCTCGGACGTGGCCGGCATGCGCACTGCTGCGCGGCGCGATGGGGACGAATGGGTCATCAACGGCACCAAGATGTTCATCACCAACGGCGTGCACGGCGACCTGTACTTCGTGGCCGCCAAGACCGGCACCGCGCGGCACGACATGTCGATGTTCATCGTCGAAAAAGGCACGCCGGGTTTCACCGTGGGCCGCGCGCTCAAGAAGACCGGCTGGCTCTCCAGCGACACGGCCGAACTCGTGTTCGACAACGTGCGCATCCCGGCCGACAACCTGCTGGGCGAGGAGGGCAAGGGTTTCTATTCGGTGATGAAGAACTTCCAGACCGAGCGCATTGCGCTGGGTGCCATGGCCATCGGCCACTGCACGCAGGCGCTCAAGATCACGCTGGACCACGTGCGCCAGCGCAAGGCCTTTGGCGCCACGCTGTGGGACCAGCAAACCATCCGCCAGCGTCTCTCGATGCTCGACGCCAAGGTGCGCGCGGCACGCCAGTTCATGTACCACTGCGCCTGGAGCGTGACGCAAGGTCATGACATCGTGCAGGAGGTGTCCATGCTCAAGGCGCTCACCGGTGAACTGGTCAACGAGGTGGTGCAGACCTGCCAGCAGTTCCACGGCGGCATGGGCTTCATCCGCGAGACGGCGATCGAACGCCTGTGGCGCGACGCGCGCGTGCTGGCCATCGGCGGCGGCGCCACCGAAGTGATGCTCGAAGAAGTGGCGAAAAGGTACTGACCATGCATGAAGTGCTCGACGTTTCCCGCCCCGGCGCCCATGTGGCGCACGTGTGGCTCAACCGGCCCGACGTGCGCAACGCGTTCAACGACGACGTGATTGCTGCGCTGACAGAAACCTTTGAAGCGCTGTCGAAAGACGAGAATTTGCGCGTGGTCGTGCTCGGTGCGCACGGCAAGGCCTTTTGCGCCGGCGCCGATCTGAACTGGATGAAGGCCATGGCGGGCTACAGCTGGGAGCAGAACCGCGCCGACGCGCAGAAGCTCGCCGACATGCTGTGGACGCTGGACCAGTGCCCGGTGCCCGTGGTGGGCCGTGTGCAGGGCGACTGTTATGCCGGCGGCATGGGGCTGGCCGCCATCTGCGACGTGCTGGTGGCGGTGGAGGGCGCAACGTTTTGCCTGTCCGAAGCGCGCTTGGGCCTGCTGCCTGCGACCATCAGCCCGTATGTGGCGCGCGCCATGGGCGTGCAGGCCTCGCGCCGCTACATGGTCACGGCCGAACGCTTCAGCGCGGTACGCGCCCACGAGATCGGCTTTGTGCACGAGCTCGCCACGCCCGAGACGCTGGACGCCAAGGTCGGTGAACTCGTGGCCACGCTGGTGGCCAACGGTCCCAAGGCATCCCGCGAATGCAAACGCCTGGTGCGCGACGTGAGCGGCGTGCCCATCACCGAAGCACTGCGCAGCGAGACTGCGCGCCGCATCGCCGACATCCGCGCCAGCGACGAAGGCCGCGAAGGCCTGCAGTCCTTCCTGGGCAAACGCCCGCCGGCCTGGTTGCCTCAGAGCTGACCCGCCATGACGGACGCCCTCGCTTCCCTGGGAACACCCGAGCTGCTGGCCCTGGCCGGCGCGCTCGGCTGGGCCAGCGGTTTCCGTCTCTACGCGGTGGTGTTTCTGGTCGGCGCGGCGGGCGCATTGGGCTGGATGGAGCTGCCCGCCGGCCTTCAGGTGCTGCAGCACCCGGCCTTGCTCGGGGCCAGCGGCTTCATGCTGTTCGTCGAGTTCTTCGCCGACAAGATCCCGGTGGTGGATTCGCTGTGGGACATGGTCAACAGCGTGGTGCGCATTCCTGCTGGCGCGGCGCTGGCAGCGGGTGTTTTTGGTGCCGACAGCGGCGCGC
>LNFM01011928.1_pt1 | contig 11613 bp, 12 predicted proteins | sample 596031 | NCBI WGS metagenome assembly LNFM01 (sample SAMN04254537, study PRJNA301005) | activated carbon metagenome | isolation source: dual media filters at the Ann Arbor, Michigan drinking water treatment plant | place: USA: Ann Arbor | reverse complement strand
CGAGCGTCTCGCTCGCTCATGACCCTGAGCGAGCGAGACGCTCGCGGTCCGGAAGAAGATGAAGAGCGCCACGGAGTGGCGCGCTCCCGGCCTATGACCCCTCCGTCGCCGTGTGACGGCGACACCTCCCCAGCGATGACGCTGGGGAGGAGAATTGGCTTGCGCCTCGCCCTGTTCGGCGCAACACTTGTCCGTGTCAAAACAGTACTGACATGAGCTGTCGCCGTGAAGCGAGGGCGAGGGAAGGACGCGAGGATGGCAGACAGCGGAGCGGTCGCGCTGTTGGTCGGCGCCGGCGACGCCATAGGGGCGGCGGTGGCGCGGCGCTGCGCCGCCGGCGGCCTGAAGGTCTGCATCGCCCGGCGCGATGCCGCGAAGTCGCAGGCGGTCGTCGACGAGATCGGGGCCAGAGGCGGCACGGCACGTGCCTTCAGCGTCGACGCGCGCCAGGAAAGCGCGGTGCAGTCTCTGTTCGCCACGGTCGAGCGCGAGGTCGGGCCGATCGCGCTCTGCCTGTTCAATGCCGGCTCCAACGTCAACACGCCGCTCGTCGACACCTCGTCGACCCTGTTCCAGAAGGCCTGGGAGCTCGCCTGCTACGCCGGCTTCCTCACTGGCCGCGAGGCGGCACGCCACATGGTGCCACGAGCCGAGGGCACGATCCTGTTCACCGGCGCCACCGCCAGCCTGCGCGGCGGTCCGGGCTTCGCCGCCTTCGCGTCGGCGAAGTTCGGCCTGCGCGCGCTGGCGCAGTCGATGGCGCGCGAGCTGGGCCCGAAGAACATCCACGTGGCCCACCTGGTGATCGACGGCGGCGTCGACAGCGAAGCGATCCGCAAGCGCATGCGCGCGCGAATGGGCGACGCCGTCGACTCGCTGCCCGCCGACACCCTGATCAAGACGTCGTCGATCGCCGACGCCTACTGGAGCCTGCATCGGCAGCCGCGCGATGCCTGGACCCACGAGCTCGATCTCCGCCCCGCCGTCGAGAGGTGGTGACATGACAGGCTCGCCCTCCCGCCTCGTCCTGTGGGGCGTCAGCACCAGCCGCACGCTGCGCGCGGCGTGGGCGCTGCACGAGCTCGCGCTCGACTACGATCTGCGGCCGATCCTGCCACGCAGCGGCGAAACCAAGACCGCGGAATACACGCAGCTCAACCCGCGCCAGAAAATCCCGCTGCTGCAGGACGGCGACTTCACGATCGGCGAAAGCGCCGCCATCATCGCCTACCTGTCCGACAGCTACGGCACCGACGCCAACCGCCTGGTGCCGGCGGAGCCCAAACCGCGCGCCCGCTGGCGGGAATGGTGCTTCTTCATCGCCATGGAGCTCGATGCGACGAGCCTCTACATCATGCGCCGTCACGGCGCGCTGAAGCACATCTACGGCGAGGCACCCGCCGCGCTCGAAAGCTCCAGCACCTATTTCCAGGGCCAGATGCGCCATGTCGAGGCGGCGCTGGCGGACGGCCGCCCTCATCTGATGGGCGACCGTTTCACCAGCGCCGACATGCTGCTCACGACCTGCCTGGTCTGGGCGATCGACTACAAGGTGCCGGTGGCGCCCGCCTGCCACGACTACCTCGAGCGCATCGTCGCCCGGCCGGCCTACCAGTCGGCGCTGCGCGCCAACCTCCCCCGAGAGCCCAAGCAGGAGACAGCCCGTGGCTGAAGCGGCAACCAGCGGCACGGTGCGCACGGAAGCCGACGGACGCATCTTCCGCATTGTCGTCGACAACGTCGCCAAGAAGAACGCCTTCACGCCCGGCATGATGGCCGAGCTGTCGGACGCCTTCACCCGGTTCGACCGCGACGATTCGAGCTGGGTCGCCGTGCTGAGCTTCGCCGGCAAGGATACGACAGCCGGTCTCGACATGCCGAGATTCTTCGGACCCAACCGCGAGCCGCGCGACAGCCCGGCCGGCAACATCGACCCGTTCGCCCTGAAGCGGCGTACCCTGAAGCCGGTGGTCGCCGCGGTGCAGGGCCTCTGCCTCACTGTGGGCATCGAGATGATGCTGGCGGCCGACATCGTGGTCGCCGCCGACGACACGCGCTTCTGCCAGATGGAGTCGAGGCGCGGCATCGCCCCGCTGGGCGGTGCGCACTTCCGCTTCCTCACTCGCACCGGCTGGGGCAACGCCATGTATCACCTGATGCTTTGCAATGAGTTCGATGCGGCGCGCGCGCTGCAGATCGGCCTGGTGCAGGAGGTCGTGCCGGCGGGCCAGCAGGTCGAGCGCGCGCTCGCCCTGGCGCAACAGATCGCCGGCAACGCGCCGCTCGGCCTGCGCGCCATGAAGGAGGCGGCGCTGCGCTACATCGAGGCCGGCGAGGCGATGGCCATCGCCGCCATCCCGACCATCCACGAGCGCGTCATGGGTACGGAGGATGCGAAGGAAGGCATCCGCTCCTTCGTCGAGCGCCGACCGGCGCGGTTCGAGGGACGGTGAGGCAGCGTGAGGACGACGCCGCTCATATTCTCCTCCCCAGCTTCGCTGGGGAGGTGTCGCGTCTCACGCGACGGAGGGGTCATGGGCACCACCGCTGATGCTCATGACCCCTCCGTCCGCGAATACGCGAACACCTCCCCAGCGGAGCTGGGGAGGAGGGTTTGAAGAAGGAGCCTCCCATGTCATCGACCCAATGGCACCAGACCGCGTGCAATCTCTGCTACGTCAATTGCGGCATCGAGGTCGCGGTCGAGGACGAGCGCATCGTCAAGGTACGCGGCGACAAGGCGAACCCGAAGTCGCAGGGCTATCTCTGCAACAAGGCGGCGCGCATCCCCTTCTACGCCCATCACGCCGACCGGTTGACGACGCCGCTGCGGCGGCGCGCCGACGGCTGCTTCGAGCCGATCGACTGGGATACCGCGATCGCCGAGATCGCCGACAAGGCGCGCGCGATCCAGGCACGGCACGGCGGCCAGAGCTTCGCGCTCTACGGCGGCGGCGGCCAGGGCAACCATGCCGGCGGCGCCTATGCCACCGCGCTGCTGCGCTCGCTCGGCTCGCGCAACACGTTCAATGCGCTCGCCCAGGAGAAGACCGGCGATTTCTGGGTCAACGGCCGCATGTTCGGCAGCCAGAACTGCCACACCGCCGAGGACGTGCATCATTGCGACCTGCTGTTGGCCATCGGCTGCAACCCGTGGGTCGCGCACGGCTTCCCCAATGCGCGCGATCACCTGAACCAGATCCGCAAGGATCCGGCACGCAAGCTGATCGTGGTCGATCCGCGGCGCACCGAGACGGCCGAGCTCGCCGACCTGCACCTCGCCGTGCGGCCGGGCGCCGACGCCTTCCTCCTGGGCGCGCTGCTCGCCGTGCTGGCGCGGCGCGATGCCGTCGACCACGCCTTCATCTCCGCGCGCACCGAAGGCTACGACGTGGTTCGCGCGGCGCTGCTCGCGATTCCCCTGGACGAGTGGCTGGCGGCAGCCGACATAACGCGCGCCGAGATCGAGCGCTGCGCCGACATGATCGTGGCCGCGAAGGCGATGGTGGTGCGCGTCGAGCTCGGCATCCAGCAGGGCGTGAACTCGACCCTCAACTCGTACCTCGAGAAGCTCCTGATCCTGATGACCGGCAGCCTGGGGCGGCCCGGCACCAACCAGCTGCACAGCTGGCTGGCGCCGCTGTGGGGCAGCAGCCAGGGCAAGGTCTATGCGCCGACGGGGGACCAGGTGATCGGCGGGCTGCTGCCGCCCAACAGCTTTCCGCGCGCCGTCCTTTGCGACCATCCCGAACGGCTGCGCGCAGTCTTCGTCGACAGCAGCAATCCCGCCAACACGGCGTCCGACACGCAGGAGGTCGAGCGGGCCTTGGCGGCGCTCGAGCTGCTGGTCGTGGTCGACGTGGCGATGACCGAGACGGCGCGGCTCGCGCACTACGTGCTGCCCGCGTCCTCGCAGTACGAGAAGACCGAGTACACGCTGTTCAACTTCGAGTTCCCGACCAACTTCTTCCACGTCCGGCCGGCCGTGCTGCCGCGCCTTCCCGCCACCCTGCCCGAGCCCGACATCTACGTCCGTCTCGCCCGCGCGATGGGCCTGCTGCCGGGCGACAACGTGCTGGCGCCCCTGCGCGAGGCAGCGGAACGATCGCTCGCCGAGTTCGACCGCGCCTTCGGCAGCTTCATGCGCGACAATGCGTCGGTCGGCCCGGCAGCGGCGCTGGTCCTCTACGAAACGCTGGGATCTGCGCTGCCGCATGGCGCGGCGTCCGCTGCCGTGCTCTGGCCAGCGGCGCAGGTTTGCGCCCGGCGCTCGCCGGCGGCCGTCAGGCGGGCCCTGAACGTGCCGGCCGAGATTCCCGATCCGCACCTCGCCCAGAGACTCTTCGAGGCGCTGGTCGGCTCGCGCCACGGCACCGCGTTCACCAGCCATGCCTACGACGACGTGTGGTCGCTGATCGACACGCCGGGCCACAAGGTGCGCCTGGTCATCCCGGAGATGCTCGACTGGCTCGCCCGGCTCGACACCACCGAGACCCGGCCAGACCCGGATTATCCGTTCGTGCTCGCCGCCGGCCAGCGGCGGATGTTCAACGCCAACCAGATCTTCCGCAATCCGGCGTGGCGGCGTACCGACCCCGACGGCGCGCTGTCGGTCAATCCGCAGGATCTCGCTGCACTCTCCGCCGCCGACGGGACGTGGCTGGCCGTGCAATCGCCGCGCGGCCGCCTGGTGGTGCGCAGCGAGGCCGATCCGTCGCTGCGGCGCGGCCAGCTCGCCCTGCCGCACGGCTTCGGCCAGGCCTACCCCGCTTCAGACGGCACGCGGCCGACCAACGGGCCGCGCATCAACCTGCTGACCGCGGCGGACAATTGCGATCCGATCGCCGGCACGCCCTACCACAAGAACGTCCGGGTTCGCCTGGAAAGGGCGACGCCCGAGGAGGCTCTGCTCGCGGAGCAGACCTCCCGGCGCATTCATGGGATGGCAGCCGCCTGACGACCTGATAAGGGTCAATGGCCTGTCACAAGCCCCATCGAGACCAGCAACACCCGAGCGAGCGAGCGGCCATGAAGACCAAGATCACCGAAATGTTCGGCATCGAGCATCCCATCATCCAGGGCGGCATGCACTTCGTCGGCTTCGCCGAGATGGCGGCCGCGGTCTCCAACGCCGGCGGCCTCGGCATCATCACCGGCCTGACGCAGCGCACGCCGGAGGCGCTGGCCAACGAGATCAAGCGCTGCCACGAGATGACCAACAAGCCGTTCGGCGTGAACCTCACCTTCCTGCCCGCAGTCACGCCGCCCGACTATCCCGGCTACATCGACGCCATCGTCAAGGGCGGCATCAAGGTGGTCGAGACCGCCGGCAACAACCCACAGAAATGGATGCCCGCGCTCAAGGACGCCGGCATCAAGGTGATCCACAAATGCACCTCGGTGCGCCATTCGCTGAAGGCCGAGTCGATTGGCTGCGACGCGGTGAGCGTCGACGGCTTCGAGTGCGGCGGCCATCCCGGCGAGGACGACGTGCCCAACTTCATCCTGCTGCCGCGCGCCGCCGAGGAGCTCAGGATCCCCTTCGTCGCCTCCGGTGGCATGGCCGACGGCCGCTCGCTGGTCGCCGCGCTCTCGCTCGGTGCCGATGGCATGAACATGGGCACCCGCTTCATGGCGACCAAGGAAGCGCCGATCCACGACAACGTGAAGCAGGCGCTGGTCGCCGCCAGCGAGCTCGACACGAGGCTGGTCATGCGCCCGCTGCGCAACACCGAGCGCGTGCTGAAGAACGCCGCCGTCGAGCGCCTGCTGCAGAAAGAAAAGGAGCTCGGCCCCAAGCTCGAGTTCAAGGACATCATCGCCGAGGTGGGCGGCGTCTACCCGCGCATCATGAAGGACGGCGACATGGACGCCGGCGCCTGGTCGTGCGGCATGGTCGCCGGCCTGATCCATGACGTCCCGACCGTTCAGGAGCTGATCGAGCGCATCATGCGCGAGGCCGAGGCAATCATCGAGCAACGCCTCGGCGGCTTCATGAAGCAGTGACTGATGAGCTCGCCACAGCGAACTCATCGCCGCCTGGGACGAGTGTACCTTGGAACTTCTGGCGATGAGATCCTTGGCTCCACTCAGGATGACAAGAGATGGGCGAGAACCGCCAACAACGTCACACGCTCTGAGGAGCCACGCTCCGCGTGGCTCCTCACGGTGAGGTTTCTCTCGTCCTAGCGCGGGGTGAGCGCGATCCTGGGCTCGGGCGGTATCGCCAGCAGGTTGCGCGCGAGCAGGACGTCGAGCTCGTCGACGCCCGTCTGGTATTCGCCGTTCTGGCATCTGTAGAGCGCAAGCTCGGCGCGCGCGCGCTGGCCGGTGTGATGAAACGTCGGATGGTTGCCGTAGCGATACCACAGGCCGTAGAGCTTGGTGCAGTAGGCGAGCCACTGCGGCGACGGTTCCGGGGACGCCGCCTGGCCGACGGATGCGGCGCAGATCAATGCCATCGCCAGCAGGCAGCCCGAGACCCTGAAGCGGCCAGTCATGGCTTCCTCCCTTCAACCCAGGACACCGTGGGCGCCGAGCACGCCGGCAGCGGCGATCACCGCGCCGGCGGACAGCAGGATCCAGTGAAGTGCCTGTACGAGGCTGAACGCGCCGTCCGGATCGGCGAGCGCGCGGGCGTGGAACCAGTCGCGCACGACGAACGGCTCGACGACGAACAGGATCGCCATGAAGACGAGCCAGAGCGCCGCCATTGCCGCGAGCCACCAGCCCGCCGGCTCGAGGAAGCGATCCCAGGCGTCGAGGCGCTCGGCCATGTAGAAGCCGCTGATGCCGGCCAATGGCACCGACACCCTGACCTGGCGGGCAAAGCGTTGCTCGACCGACTCGAAGAGCGCGAGTCGCCGCGTGGCAGGGACCACAACGACGGCCGGCAGGACGACGGCCGTCACGAACGCGACGCCGCCCATCCAGTGGATGACCGCCAGCACGTGGACCGCGCGGGCAATCGTGACGTCGTCCATGGCTCGTCGTCGCTCTAGCGGGCGGTCAGCGGAGCTGCACCCGCGGCCTCGGCGGCCCGCGTCTCGGGATCGACCGTCAGCGCGTGCGCCCGCAGCCAGCCGGCAATCGCTTCCGCGCGTGGCGCCAGCTCGACCGCGAGCGGGCCGGCAAAGGCGCGCCAGCGGTCGAGATTGCGCGCCGGCACGCCGACCAGGACGGGAATGCCGAGACCGACTGCCTCGGCGATCGCATCGCGCATGCCGCCGCCGTCGGCCTCGATCTTGCCGAACTTGTTGACGACGAGCAGGCGCGGCGACTCGGTCTGCAGGCTGGTGAGGACGGCCTCCGCCACCTCGGTCAGCAGGCCGACATCGAGCCGGCAGCCGCGTGCCTCCTTGCCGCGGTGCTCCGCCAGCGCCACGACCTCGCCGCTCGCCAGATCCTCGATCAGGAGATCGCAAGGATGGCGGCCCGGAAGCTCGTCGGCGGCGCGTTGCAGCACCCCGGCGAGCTGGACGCCCGCCTCGCGCATCGGCTCGAGAGCGCGCGCCATGGCATGGTCGGGATAGACGCCGTCGGCATAGACCACGGCGGCAATGAGCTGGTTCGACATGACTACTCTCCTCTTGAAACGACGCTGGGAGCGCGCCACTCCAGTGGCGCATTCTTCCTTTGGAGCGCGCGAAGAGGCGCCACCGGGGTGGCGCGCTCCCGGCCATGAGCTACTTCCGCGGGCTCGCCGTCGCGGCGCAGCGACCAGGCGAGCATTCGGCCGAGGCAGGCGGCCGCGGGATCGTCGGCGCGCCCGAGCGCGCCCATGAGGCCGAGCCAGGCGTCGTCGTCCGCCTGGTCGGCGAACCGACGCACGGCGCGAACGGCATAGGACGCGGTCGTCTCGCCGGCGCGGTGCGCGGCGGCATCGAGGGCGACCATCAGCGTGAGGTTGCCGAGCGCCATCAATGTCTCGGCGGCGACGGTCTCGTCGCCCAGATCGGCCAGCATGTCGCCCAGCAGCATCGTCACCTCCCTACTGGACGAGCGGGCCGTGTGCGGCCGCGAGGTCGACGCCGGTTACCGCGGCGCGGCCGGCGAGAATGGCGACGTACTGCTGCAGGGCGCGCCGATGGACGGCCTCGTCGAGGTAGTCGGCGATGCGATCACGCACCAGCCCGAACGGCAGCTCACGGCCGTCGATGCGGCGGTCGAGCCGCACGACGTGAAAGCCATAGCGCGTCTCCACCGGCTCCCCGTGCAGGGCGCCCGGCGTCATGCGCTGCAGCGCCTGCTCGAACTCGGCGACCGTCTGGCCAGGACCGATCTGGCCGAGATTGCCGCCCTGCTCGCGCGACGGGCAGGCCGAATGACTTGCGCACAGCGCGGCGAAAGCACCCGGCCGCGCCTGCAGCTCGGCGATCAGCGCCCGGGCGGCCTGCCGGGCGGCATCGCGCGCCGCCGGATCGCCGCGATCGGCGGGCAGCAGGATGTGCGCCGCCTCGAACAGATCGGGCGAACGGAAGCGCCGGCGGTTCGAGTCGTAGTAGCGCCGGCAGGCCGCCTCGTCGGCGCGCGGCACGGCGACCTCGCGCTCGAGCAGGGCGCGCAGGCGCGCCTCGTCGGCGGTCTCGCGGCGTCCCTCGTCGTCCTCGAGCGGCTCGGCCTCGATGGCGAGGCGGTCGGCCTCCTGGCGCAGCAGCTCGCGAATGGCGAGCGCGCGCGTCGCCAGCGCCCACGCCTCGTCGGGATCGGCAGAGGCGTGATGCTGGGTTTCGCGGATGATGTCGGCGCTGGTGATGCTATGGCCGTTGACGCTGACCGGCACGGGACGGCCGGGACGACGGCGCGCCGGTCTTGCAGGGGACATTGTGCTCACGACGGTCACTCCGCGGGCTGGCGGTCGGCGGGCAGGGACTGGCGGGCCGACAGCGGACGGCGCGTACGCACGACCTGGTAGCCACGCCGGCCGAGGTACCAGACCGGCGCCGACCAGATGTGCACCAGGCGGCTGAACGGGAAGACCAGGAACAGGGTCATGCCCAGGACCAGGTGCGTCAGGTAGGGCCACGCGAGGCCCTGCAGCGTCGCCGCGTCGACCGGATTCAGCGTGACGATGCCCTGCGCCCAGTGCGACAGGACGAGCATCACCGAGCCGTCGGAATGGGCCAGCGAGGACGGCAGCGTGGCGAGGCCGAGACAGAGTTGCAGCCACAGCAGGGCCAGGATGGCGATGTCCATGACCGAGCTGGTGCGCCGGATGCGCTCGTCGAACAGGCGGCGGTGCAGCAGCATCGTGAGGCCTGCAAAGCAGACGACGCCGGCGATACCGCCGGCGGCGACCGCGATCAGCTGCTTCTGCTCGACCGTGATCACCAGGGTGTAGAGCGAGGTCGGCGTCAACAGGCCGACGGCGTGCCCCAGCAGCAGGAACAGGATGCCGACATGGAACAGGTTCGAGCCCCAGCGCAGCTGGCGCTTGCGCAGGAGCTGGCTGGAGCTCGCCCGCCACGTGTACTGCTCGCGGTCGAAGCGGATCAGGCTGCCGAGCAGGAACACCGTGAGGCAGATGTAGGGATACCAGACGAACAGCAGATGAAAGACGTAGTCCCTCATGACGCGACTCCCGGACGGAATGAACGGGGCGAGGCGGCGGCCCGCCGCGCGGTGAGCGGCGGCGCGACGCCGTCGGCCGAACGCTGGGCGGCGCGCAGCCGCTCGGCGAGGCCGTCGATTGCGCAGGTCTCGGCCGTGGCGGCGCCGAGGCCGGAGCCGGGACCGAAGCGCACTTCCTGCTCGGTCCAGGCCGCATCGAGCGCCTCGAGATCGTCGGGCTCGGGATCGGGCTCGGCCCGCAGCACCGCGAGCGCCGCCTGGTCGGGCTTGGCGCGCGACAGGGCGAGCAGCGCCGACATGACCGCCTCGTAGGACGAGCTGCGCTTGGCGAGGCGCTCGCGGAGCGCGGCGATCACGTTGGCCGGCTGGCCGATCAGCTCGATCGCCGCCCGCGGCTCGAGGATGGAGGCATACTCCAGGAACAGCGGCAGGAAATCCGGCAGCTCGCTCGGCGTCGGCGTGTAACCGCCCTCCTCGTAGAGCTTCAACAGGTCGACCATCGCCTGGCCGCGGTCGCGGCTCTCGCCGTGCACGTGCTCGAACAGGTGCAGCGACAGGGCGCGCGTGCGGTCGAACAGGAGTCCGTAGCGCTCCTGCAGGTCGTAGAGATCGCCGCCCTCGAGCTCGTCGATCAACCGGCCGAGGGCGGCGCGCTCGGCGACCGGCAGCACGGTCTCGCGATCGATCGCGGCGCGGATCTCGCAGGCGGCCTCGACCAGGTCGGCCGTCGGGTAAGACAGCAGCGCCGCCAGGGCACGCAGGGTCTTCATCACGCGACCTCCATCGGGTTGCGCGCCTTGAGCTTGCCGCCGGAGAACAGGTTGCCGCCGTCGTCGGGCGAGCAGCCGTTGCCGAAGCTGAAGCCGCAGGCGCCGCGCAGCTGGTAGGCGTCCTCCGAGGTCTCGCGATGGGCGGTCGGGATGACGAAGCGATCCTCGTAATTGGCGATCGCCATCACGTGATACATGTCCTCGATCGCCTCGGGCGTGAGGCCGACCCGCCTGGCGACGGCGGTGTCGATCACGCCGTCGACGGTCTTGGCACGCATGTAGGCGCGCATGGCGAGCATGCGCTCGAGGCCCTTCGCCACCGGCTCCTCGTCGCCGGCCGTCAGCATGTTGGCGAGGTAGCGCAGCGGGATGCGTAGCGACCTGACGTCCGGCATGGCGCCGTCGACGCCCATCCTGCCAGCCTCCGCCGCCGACTGGATCGGCGACAGCGGCGGCACGTACCAGACCATCGGCAACGTGCGGTACTCGGGATGGAGCGGGAAGGCGACCTTCCACTCCATGGCCATCTTCCACACCGGCGAGCGGCGGGCCGCCTCGAGCCAGGCGTCGGGAACGCCATCGGCGCGGGCCTGCGCGATCACGCGCTCGTCACGCGGATCGAGGAACAGGCCGAGCTGCGCCTCGTAGAGCTTCTTCTCGTCGGCGACGCTCGCCGCCTGCTCGATGCGGTCGGCGTCGTAGAGCACGACGCCGAGGTAGCGGATGCGACCGACGCAGGTTTCCGAGCAGACGGTCGGCTGGCCGGCCTCGATGCGCGGGTAGCAGAAGATGCACTTCTCCGATTTGCCCGACGACCAGTTGAAGTAGATCTTCTTGTAGGGGCAGGCCGACACGCACATGCGCCAGCCGCGGCACTTGTCCTGGTCGATCAGGACGATGCCATCCTCCTCGCGCTTGTAGATCGCGCCCGACGGGCAGGCCGCGACGCAGGCCGGGTTTAGGCAGTGCTCGCAGAGCCGCGGCAGGTACATCATGAAGGTGTTCTCGAACTGGCCGTAGATCTCCTTCTGCACGCCCTCGAAGTTGACGTCGGCCGAGCGCTTGGCGAACTCGCCGCCCAGGATCTCCTCCCAGTTGGGCCCCCATTCGATCTTCTCCATGCGCTGGCCGGTGATCAGCGAGCGCGGCCGGGCCGTCGGGAAGGCCTCGAGCTCGGGTGCCTTCTGCAGGTGCTCGTAGTCGAAGGTGAAGGGCTCGTAGTAGTCGTCGATCTCCGGCAGGTCGGGATTGGCGAAGATGTTGGCGAGGATGC
>LNFM01011927.1_pt1 | contig 11614 bp, 10 predicted proteins | sample 596031 | NCBI WGS metagenome assembly LNFM01 (sample SAMN04254537, study PRJNA301005) | activated carbon metagenome | isolation source: dual media filters at the Ann Arbor, Michigan drinking water treatment plant | place: USA: Ann Arbor | reverse complement strand
AAGGCCTCGCCGCGGAAGTCGCTGCGCAGGCCGTAGCAGATCACCGGCACGCGGCGGGTGTGGGCCAGCCGGTGCAGCTGGCCCACCTGCTCCGGCGTGAGGAACTGCGCCTCGTCGATGAGCAGGCAGGCCACGGGGTCGTCGAGCCCGCCGAGCTCGAACACCGTGTCGGGACCGAAGGTGCGCGCCTCGCGCTGCAGCCCCAGCCGCGAACCGATCAGCCCGCTGCCGCTGCGGTGATCGTGCGCCGCGGTGAACAACATCACGCGCATGCCGCGTTCTTCGTAGTTGTAGGCGGTCTGGAGCAGCGCGGTGGACTTGCCGGCGTTCATGGCGGCATAGCGGAAGTAGAGCTTGCTCAAGGGGGCCCCGTGGGTGCGTGGGGCCGCCATTCTGCGCCGCGCCGGTGGCTGGGCGCGCCTGCTACTCGTAGATTTCGGCCTCGGGATCGGTGGCTTCCAGCTCGTAGGAGGCCGCCAGCATGGCCAGGCGGCCCAGCACGCCGTACATGTAGAAGCGGTTGGGTGCGCTGGCGCCGGGCTTGGCACCGGGGCGCGGCAGCTGGTTGCTCTCGGCGAAGGCCAGCGGCACGTAGAGCGCGCCCGGCGCGCAGAGGTCTTCGTCGGCACCCCGGTCGGCGTGTACCCGGTAGAAGCCGCCGACGACGTAGCGGTCGATCATGTAGACCACCGGCTCGGCGACGGCCTCGTTGACGCGTTCGTAGGTCGGCACGCCTTCCTGGATGATGACCTCGCTGACGCCGCCCAGCGCGGCGCGCTGCGAACCGGCCTGCGGCGAGCGAGCCAGCTCGTGGATGTCGCGCGCGTCGCGCACGGTCATGAAGCCTGCGCCGCTGCTGCTGTTGTCGCCCTTGACCACCACGAAGGGCTTTTCGTTGATGCCGTATTCCTTGTACTTGCGCCGCACCTTGGTGAGCAGGGCGTCGGCGGTGCTCTGCACGCACTCCAGGCCGCTGGCGTCTGACAGGCTCACCTCGCCGCAGCGCCCGTACATCGGGTTGATCAGCCAGGGGTCCATGCCCAGCAGCTTGGCGAACTTCTTGGCCACTTCCTCGTAGCTGTGGAAGTGCGCCGACTTGCGCCGTCGCGACCAGCCGGCGTGCAGCGGCGGCAGCAGGTACTGCTGATGCAGGCCCTGCAGCAGATCCGGGGTGGGCCCCGGCAGGTCGCCGTTGAGCAGGATGGTGCAGGGGTCGAAGTCCTTCAGCCCCAGCCGTCCGCGGACCTTCAGCACGGGTTCCACCGCGAGGTCGCTGCCGTCGGGCAGCGACAGGCGCAGCGGCGTCTTCAGTGCCTCGTCGAGCGAGCCCAGGCGCACGTTCAGCCCGGCCTGCGTGAAGACCTGCATCAGGCACTGCACGTTGGACAGGTAGAACGGGTCGGCGGTGCGCGGCCTCGGAATGAGCAGCAGGTTCTTCGCCTCGGGGCAGATCTTCTCGATGGCCGCCATCGCCGCCTGCACGGCCAGCGGCAGCATCTCGGGCGTGAGGTTGTTGAAGCCCGACGGGAACAGGTTGGTGTCCACCGGCGCCAGCTTGAAGCCGGCGTTGCGCAGGTCCACCGAGGTGTAGAACGGCGGCGTGTGTTCCATCCACTCGAGGCGGAACCAGCGTTCGATGGCAGGCATCGATTCGAGGACACGCGCCTCGAGCTCGTTGATGGGGCCGTGCAGTGCGGTGACGAGGTGCGGGACCATGGGGCGACTGTGGCTGCGGGCCTTTCGGCAGGGGGGACGATTCTGGCAGACGACGGGGCTGCGGCGTGCCTGCCGGCAGGGAATGTGCCGGCAGCAGGGGCTATCGCGGGGATAGTTCGATTGCATTTGCACCGCCTTGTGGCAGGCTGATAGCCTGCGACGGCGACGTGGCGATCGATTCGCGAAGCGCTGCGCGTTCCACCAACTTCTACCAGGAGCAAGCCATGGGTTTGAAGGGATCGAAGACCGAACAGAACCTGAAGGACGCCTTTGCGGGCGAGTCGCAGGCCAACCGCCGTTACCTCTATTTCGCGAACAAGGCCGACGTGGAGGGCCAGAACGACGTGGCCATGCTGTTCCGCTCCACCGCCGAAGGGGAGACCGGCCACGCGCACGGCCACCTCGAGTTCCTCGAGGCCGTGGGTGACCCCGCCACCGGCCTGCCTATCGGCAGCAGCCGCCAGAACCTGGCCGCCGCCGTCGCCGGTGAGACCCACGAGTACACCGACATGTACCCGGGCATGGCCAAGACGGCACGCGACGAAGGCTTCGACGAGATCGCCGACTGGTTCGAGACGCTGGCCAAGGCCGAGCGTTCGCACGCCAACCGTTACCAGAAGGCGCTGGACGCGCTGGTGGACTGAAACGAGCACCCCCGGCCGCTGGGGCGGCGCCTTGCAGGCCGCGCTGCTGGCAAGCCAGCAGCTCCTCGCCAGGCGCAATCCGTCCGCTGGACGGCCTGCGTCCGGGCTCGGCCCCCCCGAGGGGGCTCCGAACCCGACCGGGAGACCCGGATCGGGTTCGGCCCGCGTCGGAGGCGTTGAGCCCCTGATCGCCTGCGGCGATCTGTCCCCGTGGGGACGGGGGTCCGCTGGCGGTTGTCGGGCGGGACGCGTCGCCATTTCTCGAGGACTCCCATGCGCGAAGGCAATCTCGAAGCACCGACCCGCCATCCGATCGACTGGAAGAACCCCGACTTCTACGACGAGGGCAAGGCCCTGGCCGAGATGGAGCGGGTGTTCGACATCTGCCATGGCTGCCGCCGCTGCGTGAGCCTGTGTCAGAGCTTTCCGACGCTGTTCGACCTCGTGGACGCCACCGAGGACGGCGAAGTGCATGGGGTGAAGAAGGAGGCCTACTGGAAGGTCGTCGACCAGTGCTACCTGTGCGACCTCTGCTACATGACGAAGTGCCCCTACACGCCGCCGCACCCGTGGAACCTCGACTTCCCGCACCTGATGCTGCGCGCCAAGGCCATCAAGCACCAGAAGGGTGAAGTGCAGGCGCGCGAGAAGTTCCTGGCCAGCACCGACACCCACGGCCAGTTCGCCGGCATTCCGATCGTCGTCGACGTGGTCAACCGCGTGAACCGCACGAAGACCATGCGCGGACTGATGGACACCCAGCTCGGCGTGCACCCCGACGCCTGGATGCCCAGCCTGGCGCCGCAGCGCTTCCGCTGGGGCCGCGCGATGAACAACACGGCCCACGTGGCCGTCAACGGCCAGCGCACGCCCGGCAAGGTGGCGATCTTCTCCACCTGCTTCGTGAACTACAACGAGCCCGGCATCGGCGAGGACCTCATCAAGGTGCTCGACCACAACCAGATCCCCTACGAGATCGTCGAGAAGGAAGCGTGCTGCGGCATGCCCCGGCTCGAGCTCGGCGACCTGAAGGCGGTGGAGCAGTCCTGGAAGGCCAATGTCCCGGTGCTGGCGAAGTACGCCCGGGACGGCTGGGCCATCGTCAGCGCCATCCCGAGCTGCACGCTGATGTTCAAGCAGGAACTGCCGCTGATGTTCCCCGACGACGCCGACACGCAGCTCGTGAAGAAGGCCATGTTCGACCCCTTCGAGTACCTCGTGGCGCGTCACAAGGACGGCCTGCTGAAGACCGACTTCAAGGCCGCGCTGGGCCGCGTCAGCTACCACATCCCCTGCCACGGACGCGTGCAGAACATCGGCAAGAAGACCGAGGAGATGTTCAAGCTGATCGGCCAGACGGTGGAGCTCAAGCTCAACACCGTCGAGCGCTGCTCGGGCCACGCCGGCACCTACGGCGTGAAGACGCCCTACCACCCGGTGGCGCTGAAGATCGGCAAGCCGGTCTTCAAGGCCATGGCCAAGGACGACCCCGACTTCATCAGCAGCGACTGCGCCCTGGCCGGCCACCACATTGCCCAGGGCATGGAGCTGGCGGGCACGCCGGCCAAGTCGCTGCAGCATCCCTTGAGCCTGGTGCGCCTGGCCTACGGCCTGGCCTGAACGCACCCCCGAGCAGGAGCCACCGCATGCCCACCACACAAGGATCGATCACCCGGGAAAGCCTCATGACGCTGGAGGCCTACTCGAAAGTCCGCAAGAGCAGCAAGCCCGAGGCCATCGCCCACCGCAAGCTGCGCAGCGTGCAGCTCGGCGAGCACATGACGCTGCAGTTCGAGGACGAGAGGACCATCCGCAGGCAGATCCAGGAGATGCTGCACATCGAGAAGATCTTCGACGAGGACGGCATCCAGAGCGAGATCGATGCCTATGCGCCACTGGTGCCCGACGGCAGCAACTGGAAGGCCACCATGCTCATCGAGTATCCCGACCCGCACGAGCGCAAGCGTGAGCTGGCCCGGCTGATCGGCGTGGAAGACCGCATGTTCGTCGAGGTCGAGGGCCATGCCCGCGCCTACGCCATCGCCGACGAGGATCTCGATCGCGAGAACGACGAGAAGACTTCGGCCGTGCACTTCGTGCGCTTCGAGTTCGACGCCGCCCAGCGCCAGGCCATCCTGGCGGGCGCGGCGGTCAAGCTGGGCTGCGACCACACCCACTACCCGGCGCACGTCCAGGTGTCGCCCGAGACCCTCGCCAGCCTGGCCGGCGACCTGCGACGGGGTTGAACGGCCGGGCGTGCGCGCGGGCACCGTGGAGCGTCGCGGTTCGCGCCGCGAAGCCCCCCAGTTCTCGGGAACTCCATCATTTGGGGGAGTGCGCAGGCGCCTGCGGCACCGAACAATGCGGGCCATGAGCTGACGTCGCTGCGCCTGCCGCACCCCTGCCGGGTGGCGCGGTGACCGGTTCGAGGAGCCCGTCATGCCCCAGACCTTCAACGTCGGTTCGCGCTCGCTGTTCGTCACCTTCACCGCCTGGATGTTCATCGGCGTGGCCCTGCTGGCCAGCCTGTCGGCCCTGGTGCAGAGCGCCGAGATCGCCTCGGTCATCCCGCAGTGGCGCATCGACAGCGCCGGCGCGCCCCTGGTCACGGGTTGGTTGCTGGCCTACCTGCCCTGGGTGGCCGGTGCGGCGGTGGCCGTTTCTTTCGCGCTGCTGGCCTGTGCCGTCGGGCTGCTGATGCGCTTCGAGTGGGCGCGCCGCACGGCCATCGGGCTGCTCGGCCTGGTCATCGCTCTCAACCTCGGGGGCCTCTGGCTGCAGCACGAGGTGGTGCAGGCGCTGTTCCAGATGGCGCTGCAGCGCAGCGCGCTGCCGCCGCAGGCCGCCGATGTCTTTGGCGGGTTCGCCGCGGCCGCGCAGGTTCTGGCCGTGGCCATCACGGTGCTGTGCTGTGTGCTGCTGGGCTGGGCCATGCAGCGCCTGCGGTCGGAATCGGTGCGGCAGGAGTTCGCCTGAAGGCAGACGCCTCGGCGGCGCGCCCTCAGCGCAGCTCGCCGTCCACGTAGTACCAGCGCCCGCCCTCGCGCACGAAGCGGCTCGTCTCGTGCAGCCGCAGCGCCCTGCCGCCGGACTTGCTGCGCGCGACGAATTCGACCGTGGCGCTGTCGCCGTCGGGCTCGTGACGCCGCACTTCCAGCCCCAGCCAGCGCAGGCCCGGTTCGGCAGGCGCCAGCGAGTCCGGGCGTTTCGACGGGTGCCAGGTCTGCCAGAGGTAGTCCTGCAGCCCCATCACGTAGGCGCTGTAACGCGATCGCATCAGGGCTTCGGCCGTCGGCGCCTGCAGATGGCCGGGTCCGGCGTGCCAGCGACCGCAGCACTGTGCATAAGGCACGGGGGTTCCACATGGACAGGGGGTGGGCGAGGGCATCTGTGCTGAGGGCGTGCTGTCTACACTGCCGACTCTAGCGGGAGAACCACATGCTCGACCCTCAAGCCAGGGCGCTCATCGACCTCATGGTCCAGCGGGCCGTGCCGCCGGTGCACACGCTGGATCCGGCCGAAGCCCGTCGCTTCTATCGCGACCGCCGCGCCTTCACGCAGCCCGAGCCGCCGGCCTTGGCGGCGGTCGAGAACCTGTCGATGCCGGGGCCGGGCGGCGCGCTGGCCCTGCGCCTGTATCGCCCGCGGCCCGGCGTTCTGCCGGTGCTGGTGTACTTCCACGGCGGCGGCTGGACCATCGGCGACCTCGACACGCACGACGTGCTGTGCCGGCAGCTGGCGCTGGCCGGCGGCTGTGCCGTGGTGTCGGTCGACTACCGGCTGGCGCCCGAGCAGCGTTTCCCGGCGGCGGTGGAAGACTGCCTGGCCGCGACGCGCTGGCTGCAGGTCCAGGGCGCCGCGCTGCAGCTCGACGGATCTCGCCTGGCCGTCGGAGGCGACAGCGCCGGCGGCAATCTCGCCGCGGTGGTGGCCCTGATGCTGCGCGATGCCGCCGCGCCTGCGCCGCTGCTGCAGTTGCTGATCTACCCGGCCACCGACCAGCGTGCGGTGGCGCCGTCGCACACCAGCAATGCGCAGGGTTATCTGCTGACCGCCGACAGCATCGCCTACTACCGCCGCCAGTACATCGAGCAGGCCTGGCAGTGGACCGACTGGCGCGCCTCGCCGCTGCTGGCGGCCGATCACTCCCGGCTGCCGCCTGCACTGGTGCTGACGGCCGGCTTCGACCCCCTGCGCGACGAAGGCCGGCAGTACGCCGACGCCCTGTCCTCGGCCGGCAACGCCGTGCGCTACGTCTGCTTCGAGCGCCAGGTGCACGGCTTCATCACGATGAGTCGCGTCATCGACGAGGCCTTCACGGCCGTGGACCTGTGCGGCGGTGCCCTGCGCAGTGCCTTTTTCATCGATCATTTGTAATCGATCGCGCGGTCGATTGGCGCCTGTCCGCCACTTATGGGGCGCATGTAGTGACGTCTTGCGCAGTCCAGGGCTCTGTCCGGGGCTGTCGGTCATCATTACAGACTAAGGAATTCCCTAGGCGGGGCCGATAAGAATCTCAGCGGTCGTGGCTCGGGGCTTGTCCTTTCGCCGACGATTCCACCGGCCGTTGGAGACAACCCCCTCGCGCATGGACCACGCACCACCATGAGATACACCGAACCGAAGGAACAGACCGTCACCTTGCTGCGCCTGGCACTGGCCCAGATGGGACAGCACGATGCGCGGTTGAACCCCCTGACCTTCGCGGTGTTTTACGAACATCTGGCCGGCATCAATCCGCGCCTGAGCGAGGCCTTCGAGCAGGCCGTGGCGCTGCAGCCCCGGCTGGACGACGAGGCCGTGCGCCGCCTGCACGACCAGTTCGTGGCCGAGGTGGACGACGCCGAGGCCGAGCGCATCCGTGGCGACATGCACAAGGTGATGACCGAAATCGCGGAGTCGGCTGCGCATACCGGCCGCACCGCCGGCGCCTTCGGCGCCAAGCTCGACGGCCTGAGCGGGGCGCTGGCCAGCAGCGACACCGCTGCGCTCACGCCGCATATCCACGAGGCGCTGGCCGGCACGCAGGAGATGCAGCGCTCGGTCGAGTCGCTGCGGCACCAGGTGGTGTCCAGCGAGCGCGAGATCGCGCGACTGCGCTCCGACCTGATGCGCACGCGCGAGGAAGCCACGCGCTGCCCGCTGACGCGGGTGCTCAACCGGCGCGGCTTCGAGCAGCACCTCGACACCATGCTGGCCCAGCCGCCGCAGCGCGGCACCTCTCACTGCCTGATCATGATCGACATCGATCATTTCAAGCGCGTCAACGACACCCATGGCCACGTGGTGGGTGACCGTGTCATCGCCGGCCTCGGCGAGGTGCTGCGCAGCGTGCCGCCCGAACCCGGCATGGCGCTGGCTCGCTATGGCGGCGAGGAATTCGCCATCCTGCTGCCGTCGGCCACGCTGCCCCGGGCGGCCCAGGTGGCCGAGGCGGTGCGCGCGCGGGCGCGGGCGATGAAGCTCAAGCACCGTCAGACGCAGGAAGTGATGGTCACCGTCACCGTGTCGGCCGGCGTCGCCGCCTGGCACCCCGGCGAGGATGGACATGCCCTGGTGTCCTGCGCCGATGCGGCGCTGTACCGCGCCAAGGAATCGGGCCGCGACCGCGTGACAGTGGCGTGAGATGACGGCCCCCGGCCGCTGGGGCGGCGCCTTGCAGGCCGCGCTGCTGGCCAGCCAGCAGCTCCTCGCCAGGCGCAGTCCGACCACTGGTCGGCCTACGTCCGGGCTCGGCCCCCCAAGGGGGCTCCGAACCCGACCGGGGGACCCGGATCGGGTTCGGCCCGCGCCGGAGGCGCTGCTCCCCTGATCGCCTGCGGCGATCTGTCCCCTGGGGACAGAGACGCGGCCAAGGGTCCAGAGTAACGTACGAAGTCTGGCTTGCCGAGAAATCTGTATGTACGTACAGTATTCTCGTGGAAGCCTTTCCCCTCTTCGTTCCGGAACCCGCTGCAGGCCTGCTGTCGCAGGCGGGGGGGTCTGTTGCAACGCCCGCCGCACAGGCGCCCGAGGCGCTGCATCCCGCGCTGTGGCGGGCCAGCCAGGTGGGCCGTCAGCGCGAGGCCACCTGGCCCAGCGGCTTCGCTCCGCTCGATGCCGAACTGCCCGGGGGCGGCTGGCCCTCGCGCACGCTCACCGAGCTGCTGCTGCCGCATCCCGGCCTGGGCGAGATGCGCCTGCTGGCCCCCGTGCTGGCGGCGGTGCAGCAGCAGCAGCGCTGCGTGATGCTGTTCGATCCGCCTGCCCGGCTGTGCGGCTGGGCCTGGCAGGCGCTGGGCCTGGACGTGCAGCAGCTGGTGCTGGTGCAGGGCCGCGGGGTGCGTGAAACCGCCGCCACCGCGTCGGCGTCGACGGCGCCCGGCCACCCCGGTGGCCTGCGGGGCCGCGCGCGCGAGCTGCTCGGCGCGGCCGATGTCCTCTGGGCGCTGGAGCACGCGCTCAAGAGCGGCCACGTCGGCGCCGTGCTGGCCTGGCTGCCGATGCGCCTGCGGGCCGACGCGCTGCGCCGCCTGCAGCTGGCCGCGCAAGGGCACGACGGCCCGGCTTTCCTGCTGCGCGGCACCGAGGCGCGCCACAAGCCCAGTGCCGCACCGCTGCGCCTGCTGCTGGGTGCTGCCGGCGCCGACAGTCTGCGGCTGCTGATGCTCAAGCGCCGCGGTCCGCCGCTGGCCACGCCGCTGCAACTGGCCCTGCCCCCGGTGTTGTCGGCGCCGGCACGGGCGCGTGCGATACGCCCGGCGTCTGCTCCCGGCATGGGCCGCGATGCCGCGGTGCTGCCGTCGGCCGACGCCGTGTCGGGCTGAACTTGCCGGTGCCGCCACCTGCCTGCTGCCATGCTGTGGTTCGCCATCCACCTGCCGCTGCTCTCGCTGGAGGCCTTCTGCGCGCTGCTGCCGCCTGATCAGCGCCAGCGGCCGGTGGCGCTGCTCGAAGCGCAGCGCCTCACGGCCGTCAACGCCGAAGCCGCGGCCCGCGGCCTGCAGCCAGGCCTCAAGCGCGCCACGGCGCTGGCGCTGGCGCCCGATCTCCTGCTGGGCCAGGCCGACGCCGCGCGCGACGTCCAGGCACTGCAGGGTGTGGTCCACGCCGCGCTGGCCTTCACGCCCTCGGTCTGCCTGGAAGGCGACACCACCGTGCTGCTCGAGGTGCAGGCCAGCCTGCGCTGCTTCGGCGGCGTGTCGGCCTTGCGGCAGCGTTTGTCGCAGGCGCTGGCGCCGCTGGGCCACCGGCTGCAGATCGCCGGCGCGCCCACCGCGCTGGGGGCCGCGCTGCTCGCCCGCTGGCGCCCGGGCTTCGACGAGGGCGCGCACACCCAGCACCTGCCTGCCCTGCAGGCCTTGCTCGACCGCGTGCCGGTGTGGCTGCTGGGCCCCGGCCGCGAGCACTGGGAAGCGCTGCAGGGCATGGGCGTGCACACCTTGTCCGACCTGCGCCAGCTGCCGCGCGCCGGCTTGGCGCGCCGCTTCGGCGAAGACCTGCTCGACGACCTCGACCGCGCGCGCGGCCTGCAGCCCGACCCGCGCCCCTGGCTCAGCGTCGCAGCCACCTTCGACAGTCGGCTCGAGCTCTATGCGCGCGCCGACAGCACCGAACAGGTGCTGCATGGCGCCGGCGTGCTGCTGGGCCGTCTGCTGGTCTGGGCCCAGGCCCGGCAGGCGCGCGTGGCGGCCTTCACGCTGCTGATGCACCACGAGCCGCGCCACCGCGCCGCGGCGGCTCCGGCCACCGAGTTGCACGTCGAACTGGCCGAGCCCAGCGCCGACCTCGAGCACCTGCGTCTGCTGCTGCGCGAGCGGCTGGCGCATTGCCCGCTGGCCGCGCCCACGCTCGAACTGCAGATGGCCTGCCGTCACCTGGCACACCGCGCGCCGCCCAATCAGGAACTGTTCCCCACCCACCAGGGCCAGGCCGAGGGCCTGGTGCGCCTGCTCGAACGCCTGCGCGCGCGTCTGGGCGACGAGCAGGTGCAGGGCCTGGAGCCGGTGGCCGACCACCGGCCCGAGCGCGCCAGCCGGCGGCGTCCGGCCCATGGCGTGTCCGTGATCCGGGCCACGGCGTCGCTGCGCGCCGCGGGCCGCGACGCACCGGCCCGGCTGCGTGTGCCGCTGTCGGCACCGGCGCTGCCGCTGCACCGGCCGGTGTGGCTGCTGCCCGAGCCGCTGCCGCTGCCTGAAAGGCATTCGCTGCCGCTGCACGAAGGCCGACCGCTGCAACTGCTGTGCGGGCCGCAGCGGCTGGAATCCGGCTGGTGGGATGCTGCGCTGGCCACGCGCGACTACTTCATCGCGCAGGCCGCCGACGGCGCGCTGGTGTGGATCTTCCGCACGCGCCTGGCGGCGCCCGAGGCCCGCCAGGTCGACGACGCCGAGGCGGGCTGGTTCCTGCACGGGCGCTTTGGATGAGCGGGCCGCGTGCTCGTGGCGCCCAGGCCCCGGGAACGGCCTGACCGCCGCCGGGAGCCACGCGTAGAATGCGCCACCGGGCCCAAATTTTGGTGCCCGGTCCATCCACCGCCCGCCGTCCAGGGCGGCTTCGGGTGACACCGGGTCTCCAAGTCAAGCGCTCTCCTCTCGTTCCCCGGAGCCTGGCCATGGAAATCTTCGACTACGACAACATCCTGCTGCTGCCGCGCAAATGCCGCGTCGAGAGCCGCAGCGAATGCGACACCTCGATCGAATTCGGGGGCCGCCGCTTCACGCTGCCCGTGGTGCCGGCGAACATGAAGACGGTGATCGACGAGCCGATCAGCGAGATGCTGGCCGCCAACGGCCACTTCTACGTGATGCACCGCTTCGACCTCGACACCGTGGCCTACGCCCGCCGCATGCGCGACAAGGGCCTGTTCGTTTCGCTGAGCTCCGGCGTGAAACCGGCTGATCACGCCGTGGTCGACCGGCTGGCCGCCGAGGGCCTGGGTGCCGACTACATCACCATCGACATCGCGCACGGCCATGCCGAGAGCGTGCGCAAGACCATCGAGCACATTCGCCAGCGGCTGCCACGAACCTTCATCATCGCCGGCAACGTGGCCACGCCCGAAGCGGTGATCGACCTGGAGAACTGGGGCGCCGACGCCACCAAGGTGGGCGTCGGGCCGGGCAAGGTCTGCATCACCAAGCTGAAGACCGGCTTCGGCACCGGCGGCTGGCAGCTCAGTGCGCTGAAGTGGTGTGCCCGCGTGGCCACCAAGCCCATCATCGCCGACGGCGGCATCCGCCACCACGGCGACATCGCCAAGAGCGTGCGCTTCG
>LNFM01011925.1_pt1 | contig 11614 bp, 7 predicted proteins | sample 596031 | NCBI WGS metagenome assembly LNFM01 (sample SAMN04254537, study PRJNA301005) | activated carbon metagenome | isolation source: dual media filters at the Ann Arbor, Michigan drinking water treatment plant | place: USA: Ann Arbor | reverse complement strand
GATGCGGGTGAGGGCGTCCTCGTTGGTGATCCGCTCGATACGGTCTCGCGCCGGAATCGGCTGCGGGGGCTGCTCCAACGGGGCTGTCTGGCCCCAGGCAGCCGGGGTCAAGGCAAAACCCGCCACCAGGGCGAGGGCGGAGAGCAGGCGTGGCGTGTAAGCGTTCATGCGGCATTGTAGGCAGGGAGGGCTCCCGGGGGCGCACACGGGGCCATGCGCTTCACCATGGAATGCGCAGCCCGTGGGCTGCTGGATGTGGCGCGATCTCCCCGACAATGCGCCCATGTCCGACGCTTCATCCCCTACCCCCACCCTGTTGCTGGTCGACGGCTCCAGTTACCTTTACCGTGCCTTCTTTGCTGGCGGCGAGGCCATGAGCACGACCCTCCCCGATGGAACCGTGCTGAAAACGGGCGCCATCCGCATCATGATCAACATGCTGCAGAAGCTGCGAAAGGACGTTCGGGCCGACTATGCCGCCTGCGTGTTCGACGCCAAGGGGCCGACTTTCCGGGATGCGCTGTACCCGGACTACAAGGCCAACCGCTCGCCCATGCCCGACGACCTGCGCGCGCAGATTTCACCGATCCACGAGGTGGTGAAGCTGCTGGGCTGGAAAGTGCTGGACGTGCCCGGGGTGGAGGCGGACGACGTGATCGGCACTTTGGCCCATGTGGCGTCGCAGCAGGGCATCACCTGCATCATTTCCAGCGGCGACAAAGATCTGAGCCAGCTGGTCAACCAGCACATCACGGTGATCGACACCATGAACGACCGGCGGCGCGATGTGGCCGGTGTGACCGCCGAGTTCGGTGTGCCGCCCAGCCTGATGCTGGATTACCAGACCCTGGTGGGTGACCAGGTGGACAACGTACCCGGCGTGCCCAAGGTCGGCCCCAAGACCGCCGTGAAGTGGCTGCAGGAATACGGCTCGCTGGAGGCGCTGGTGGCGCGTGCGGACGAGATCAAGGGCGTGGCGGGCGAGAATCTGCGCAACGCACTCGGGTGGCTGCCCAAGGGCCGCGAACTGCTCACCATCAAGACCGACTGCGACCTGAGTGAATACATGGAGGGTCTGCCCTCGCTGGAGGCGATCACGATCGGGGGGCAGGATTCCGAAGCCCTCAGGGCGTTCGGAGAGAAGTACGGCTTCAAGGGCCTGGTGAAGACGCTCATGCAACTCGACGTGCCGCCCGAGCGGATCGAGGAGCACCCAGCCACCTCCAAAGCCAGGGCCCGCAACGACGCGCCTGGGCTGTTCGACGAACCCGACTTGAGCGGCAGCCCCGAGCGAAACACCAACCTGAAGTACGACACCATCCTCACCTGGGATTTGTTCGACGAATGGTTGCAGCACTTGCAGGCGGCCGACCTGGTGGCGCTCGATACCGAAACCACCTCACTTGACGAGATGCGCGCCGAGATTGTGGGCATCAGCTTCAGCGTGACGCCGGGCGAAGCGGCCTACATTCCGCTGCGCCACAGCGGGCCCGACGCGCCCGGGCAGCTGCCGTTCGACGAAGTGCTGGCCAAGCTCAAGCCCTGGCTGGAAAACCCGCAGCACGCCAAGCTCGGCCAGCACGTGAAATACGACCGCCACGTGTTCGCCAACCACGGCATCGAGGTGCGGGGTTATGTGCACGACACCATGCTGCAGAGCTATGTGCTTGAAGTGCACAAGCCGCACGGCCTGGCCAGTCTGGCCTTGCGCCACCTGGGACGCCAGGGCATCAACTACGAAGACCTGTGCGGCAAGGGCGCGCACCCGATCCCGTTTGCGCAGGTCGATGTGGCCAAAGCTGCCGAGTATTCGTGCGAAGACAGTGACCAGACACTGGACGTGCACCGCGTGCTGTGGCCGCAGCTGCAGGCCGATGCCAAACTGAAGTTCATCTACGAGCTGGAGATCGCCAGCAGCGAGGCGCTCTACCGCATCGAACGCAACGGCGTGCTGATCGACGCGCCCACGCTGGCGAAGCAGAGCCACGAACTGGGCTCGCGCATCCACGAGCTGGAGCTGGAAGCCTATGAAATCGCAGGCCAGCCGTTCAACCTGAGCAGCCCCAAGCAACTGGGCGAGATCTTCTTCGACAAGCTCGGCCTGCCGGTGATCAAGAAGACCGCGACCGGCGCGCGCAGTACCGACGAAGAGGTGCTGGAAAAGCTGGCCGAGGACTACCCGCTGCCGGCCAGGATCCTGGAGCACCGGAGTCTGAGCAAACTCAAGGGCACCTACACCGACAAGCTCGCGCAGCTGGCGCACCCGGGTACCGGGCGCGTGCACACCCACTACGCGCAGGCCGTGGCCGTGACCGGGCGGCTCTCCAGCAACGACCCCAACCTGCAGAACATTCCCATCCGCACGCCCGAAGGCCGCCGCGTGCGCGAGGCTTTCGTTGCCCCCGCCGGACACGTGATCGCAAGCGCCGACTACTCGCAGATCGAGCTGCGCATCATGGCGCACATCAGCGGTGACGAGGCGCTCCTGCGCGCCTTCCATGAAGGAATCGACGTGCACCGCGCCACCGCCGCCGAGGTGTTCGGCGTGGAGGCCGCTCAGGTGAGCAGTGAGCAGCGCCGCTACGCCAAGGTGATCAACTTCGGGTTGATCTACGGCATGAGCGCCTTCGGCCTGGCCAAGGCCCTGGCCATCGACAACACCGCGGCAAAGAACTACATCACGCGCTACTTCGAGCGCTTTGCGGGCGTGAAGCGGTACATGGACGAGACACGGAAAAGCGCCAAAGCGCAGGGCTACGTGGAAACGGTGTTCGGTCGGCGTCTGGTGCTGCCGAGCATCGGATCGGCCAAAGGAGCGCTGTTGTCCTCGCTGGAACGCCAGGCGGTGAACGCGCCCATGCAGGGCACGGCGGCCGACCTCATCAAACTCAGCATGGTGGCGGTGCAGAAGGCGCTGGACAGCCAGCAGCGCAGCACGAAGATGATCATGCAGGTGCACGACGAACTGGTGTTTGAAGTGCCCGAGGCCGAGGTGGACTGGCTCAAGGCCGAGATCCCGCGCCTGATGGCGGGCGTTGCCGAGCTCAAGGTGCCGTTGTTGGCAGAAGTTGGCGTCGGTCCGAATTGGGATCAGGCCCATTGAGATGAAGCTTTCGCGCCGCGCGGTTCTGTCGGCCAGCCTGGCGGTGGCGGGATGGCCCGCGTGGGCGCAGACCGACGACAAGTGGGGCGCACTGCGTGGCTACCCGCAGAGCCGTTCCAGCTTCGAGCGTTTGCCCGAATACCGCGTGGGAAATTACTCGGGTGGCCATGAGCAATCGATGCGCCACCATGTGATCCGGGTCGGGACCCAGATGGCTGCGTGGACCGACGCGCCGGTGAACGATTTCCGCTACCGCTCAGGCCTGTTGCACAAGACACCCGAGGCTTACCTTGAACAGTGGCCTGCCACTGGCCTGCTGATCGCGCGCGACAGCAACATCCTGTTCGAGCGCTACCGCTTTGCGCGCCAGCCGACCATGCGCCTGCAGAGCTGGTCCATGGCCAAAAGTGTCACGTCGCTGTTGCTCGGCATTTGCCTGGACCGTGGACTCATCGCCTCGTTCGATGACCCTGCCGCGCGTTATGTGCCCGAACTCACCGGCACCTTGCACGGCGAAACCTCGCTGCGCCACCTGTCCAACATGTGCAGCGGTGCCGACGTGGTGCACGCGCGCGACAACTCGCTTCTGTACCCCGGTGCGCTGCTGGGGCGGGACCCCGACATTGCGCGCACCGTGAAGGAATGGAACCGCCGCAGCGAACCCGCCGGCACACGCTTCAACTACAACGAGTTGTGTCCGCTGACGCTGGGCATGGTGATGCGCCGCGTCACAGGGGGATCGTTGTCGGCGTTTGCCGAGCAGTTTTTGTGGCAACCCTTGGGCGCCGAGGCGCCAGCCACCTGGTTCACAGACGCGCGCGGGGCCGAGTTCAACAGCATCGGCTTCGCCGCACGGCTGCGCGACTGGGCGCGTCTGGGACGGCTGGTGGCGCAACGCGGCCGTGGTCCGGATGGCCGGGCCATCGTCAGTGAGTCGTGGATCAACGAGTGCACTTCGTGGAGCGAGGCTGATGCCCCGGTGCGCCACGGGCGGGTCCGGCTGACGACGGGCTACAAGGCCCTGTTCTGGCATGCGCGCCCCGACGGCTCGCGGCCGGCCATGCACGGCCACCACGGCCAGCGTGTGCTGATCGACCTGCCCACGCGCACCGTGCTTGTGCACACCGCGGTCGATCAGCAGGGTCCGTGGGAGCCCGAGCTGCTCGACATGTTCGACGCAGCCACGCGGCTTTAGTGCGCATGGCAGACTTCAACGCTTCAACCCCCGACGAGAGACACACCATGCTCAATGACCAACACGCCCAGGACCTCGGCGCCTTGCTGCCCGGCCAGTCGAACGAACAAGGCGCCACCCGCCGCACCGCGCTCAAGGCGGCTCTGGGTGTGGGCTATGCGGCGGCTGCTGCGCCATTGATGGCGCAGACCGCCATTCGCACCCCTTCCGACGGCTTGACCGTGGGCGAGGTGATGATCGACGTCAATGGCTACAAGGTGCCCGCGTACCGCGCCGCTCCGGCGGGCAAGACCGGCCTGCCGGTGGTGCTGGTGCTGTCGGAGATATTTGGTGTGCACGAGTACATTGCCGACACCGCGCGCCGTTTTGCCAGGGCCGGGTACCTCGCTATCGCGCCCGAGCTGTTTGTGCGCCAGGGTGATGCACAGAGTTATGGCGAGGTGGCCAAGCTGATCGCCGAGGTGGTTTCCAAGGTGCCCGATGCACAGGTCATGGCCGATCTGGACGCTGCTGTGAAGTGGGCCGCAGCCAACGGAGGTGACGCTTCCAAGGTGGGTGTGACCGGTTTCTGCTGGGGCGGGCGCCAGACCTGGCTCTACGCCGCCCACAACCCGGCGGTGAAGGCCGGCGTGGCCTGGTATGGCCGCCTGGTGGGCGATGCGACGCCACTCAATCCCAAGCATCCGGTGGATGTGGCCGCCCAGCTCAAGGGCCCGGTGCTGGGTCTCTACGGGAGCGCCGACACCGGCATCCCGCTTGACACGGTTGATAAGATGAAGAGCGCTCTGGCAGCGGGCAGTCCCGCCGCCAAGGCATCGACTTTCGTGGTCTACCCCGAGGCACCCCATGCCTTTCATGCCGACTACCGTCCGACCTTCCGCAAGGAGCCAGCCGACGATGGCTGGAACCGCGCGCTGGCGTGGTTCAAACAGCACGGCGTGGCCTGAGCCACACCGCTGCGGGGCACCCAAGGCCGCCGTGGAGCGGCCTTTTTTTGTGGACGAACTGAACAGAACAACATGACCTTGTTGGCAATCTTGATGGGTACCGTGGCGGCGGGCGTGGGCAGCGTCTGGCTGGCCGCGCTGATGGCGTTTGCGATGCTGGCGCGCTTCACGCAGCACATGCTCAGCATGGCCGCGGGCGCGCTCATGGCCACGGCCTTCATGCACCTGCTGCCCGAGGCGTTCGAAAGCGAGGCCGGTGCGCATGAGCTGTTTGCCATGCTGCTGGGCGGGCTGGTGTTCTTCTTTTTGCTCGACAAGGCCGAGCTGTGGCACCACGGGCACGAACACAACCACGGGCCGGCGCAAGAGGCGGGTCATGGCGACCACGCCCACCACCATGGGCACAGCCACGCGCATCACAACCACGGTCCTCGTTCGGGAGGCTGGGCTGTGCTCGCTGGTGACAGCGTGCATGCGTTTGGAGACGGCATCCTGATCGCCTCGGCTTTTCTGGCCGACATGCGCCTGGGCGTGATCACCTCGCTGGCGGTGCTCGCCCACGAGGTGCCTCACCACATTGGCGACCTTGTGGTGCTGCGCCACACCTCGGGCACCTCGCGCGCCGCGCTGGTCAAGGTGTCCATGGCCGGTACTGTCACCGCACTGGGTGGTGTGGTGGGTTATTTTCTGGTGTCGCAGCTGCAGGACTACCTGCCCTTCTTCCTGGTGGCGGCCTCCAGCAGCTTTGTCTATGTGGCGCTGGCCGACCTGATTCCGCAGCTGCAGAAGCAGCTGGGCTTTCGGGACACAGTGGCGCAGGTGGCCTGGTTGCTGGCGGGCATTGCCCTTGTCACGCTGGTGAGCAGCCTGGCCCACTGACGCTCAGACGGGCGGTGCGTCGCCGAGCGAGAAGCTGAAGGTAGCGCCCTCGCCGGGCGCGCTGATGGCCGTGATGTCGCCACCGTGGCGCTCGACGATGCGGCGCACGGTGGCCAGGCCGATGCCCGTGCCCTCGAACTCGCTGGCCATGTGAAGGCGCTGGAAGGGTTTGAACAGTTTGGTGGCGTAGGACATGTTGAAGCCCACGCCGTTGTCCCGCACGAAGTACCTGCGCGTGCTGTTGTCGTCTGACACGGAGCACCCGAACTCGATCACGGTTTGTGGCTGGTCACGGCTGTACTTGAGGGCATTGCCCAGCAGGTTCTCCAGTGCTATGCGCGCCAGCTGCGGGTCGCAGTCCGCGGTCAGACCGTCTGTCACAAGGCACTGCACCTCTCGCTGCGGATGTTCCATCAGGCGCTCGGCCAGGATGGTGCGCACCAGCGCGCTGAGGTCGACGTTCTGACGCTCCAGCGGCGCCTGGCTCACGCGGGCCAGCGCCAGCAGCGCGGAAATCAAAGAGCCCATGCGCGCAGTGGAGGACAGCACACGGTCGAACATCTCACGCTCGTCTGCGCTGAGGCGCTCACCCATCTGCTCCTCGAGCAGTCGGGTGAAGCCGTCGATGGAGCGCAGGGGCGACTTCAGGTCGTGCGACACGGTGTAGGCGAACGAGTCGAGCTCCGCATTGAGCATCTGCAGTTCGGCTGTGCGCTCACGCACGCGCAACTCCAGGGTCTCGGTGAGGCGCTGGATCTCGCGGTCGCGGTGCAGGCGCACCAGTTCCGCGTTGGCGCGGCTGGCAAAAATGGAGACCATGGCCTGCAGGTCTTCGCGCAGCTTCAGGGGTTTGCGCCACATGGCAAACAGAATGCCGATGGGGGTGCCGTCGGCGTCGCGCAGGGCCTGGCCAAGGTAGGCCTGGAAACCCTCCCGGTTGATGCCGCGGGCATTGGGAAAGCTCTGCGGCAGGCCTTGGGCACAGACGAACATGTCCTTTTGATTCAGCGTTTCATCGCACGGTGTGTTGGCCGTATCGAAGCTGAAGGTGGGCATGGGCAGCGCGTCTTTCCAGATGGACAAGACTTGCACCGCGTGGGGATCCGTGCACTCCCCGATGACCACCATGTCGCAGTCGATGGCTTCAGACAGGTGGCGTGTCAGCGCGGTGAAGAAAGCCGCGCCGGTTTCCGCCGCCACGCCCTTGGCCACGTTGAGCAGCAGGGCCTCGCGTCGCTTCTCGGCTTCGATGTTCACCGTGCAGGAGAGGATGCAGGCTTCGCCGTCGATCTCGATCAACTCGGCCCACAGGCGGGTGTCCACCATGCGGCCATCCTTGTGGCGCATGAGGGTGTCGTAGTTGGCGACGTGGCCGTCGCGCAGCAATTGGTCCACGAACTGTTCACGCGCGGCCGGGGTGAGCCAGGCCCCGGCCTCCACCGTGGTCTTGCCCATCAGCTCTTCCGGTTGCATGCCCTGTACCCGGTCTGGCGCCTTGTTGATCTCCATGAAGCTGCCGTCGGCGAGCCGGGTGATGCTGAGGTTCAGGGGGCTGAAGTTGAAGGCCTTTGCAAAACGCTCTTCCGAGCGCCGCAGGCGTTCCATGGCTTCGGCTTGTGCGCTCGCGTCGGTGACGGTGGTGATGATCAGCTTGTCTTCGCGGTCGGTGCCCATCTCGCTGGAGATGAGTGCCTCGAAAAGCTGGCCGTCGGCGCGCCGGCCCTGGCAGGCGAACTGGTCCATGTGGCGCTGCTCATACAGCTGCTGCAGGTAGCGTTCGCGTTGGGCAGGATCGGCCCACAGAAATTGTTCCTGGCGACCGAGCACCTGGTCGCGCGAGTAGCCATACGTGCGCTCGAACGCCGGGTTCACGTCGAGGATGGAGCCGGTGCGCGCCGACTGGGCCAGCATGGGGCTCGGGCTGGCGCGGAAGATGCGAGCGAAGCGCTCCAGGTTGCGGTCGCGCTCCTGTTCGGTGGCTTTGCGGCGCTCGAACTCCTGCGCCTGCAACCTCAGCGCGCGGTTGGCGCGCAGGCGGCTGTGGTGCACCGTGAGGGCGCACACGAGCACGGTGGCCGAATGGGTGATCCACACACGCAGGCTGACCGAAAAATCGGGCCTGTGCGTCAACAGACCGGCGGCTTCAGCCCAGGTGAGTGCACCCAGCGAACCGATGCTGGCCACTGTTGTGACGATGAGTGCAGTGCGCCCGAGAAAGATGCCGGCGCCCACCCCCGAGCCGATGAACAGGAAGCTCACGGCGGTGCGCACCGAGCCGTAGGTGATGACCGAGAAAATGGCGGCGCCGAGCAGGGCGGCCACGATCACATGGGGCACATACCGCGTGCGGCCGGTGCGCGTGAGCCCGTAGCAGAACCAGGCCACGACGGTCAGCCCGCCGGCGACCCAGGCTTCGTGTTCGCCAGGTGCTGCCAGCACCAGCTCCATCAGCAGCATCAGCAGGCCGGTGCAGCCGATCACCAGCGACGTCAATCTCAGCGCTGCGGTGCGATCCTCGTTTCCCGGAACGTTGAAAGCGGCATCGTCGTGCGGCTGCATGGGTGAGCGGCTGGGCGCGGGCTCGGATGCCATGGCTTGGTCAGCCAACAGCGCAGGGCGCGCCGGGCGTGTTGCACCACTCGCTCCAGCTGCCGGGGTAGAGCGCGGTGCGCCCCAAGCCAGCCACTTCCATGGCCAGCAGATTGGGAATGGCGCTCACGCCGCTGCCGCAGTGGTGAACCACGCTGGCGGGATCGCGCCCGGCGAGCAGGTGCTCAAACTCGGCGCGCAGTTGTGCGGCAGGTTTGAAGCGGCCGTCGGGACCGATGTTGTCGGCAAAGGGGCGGTTGAGGGCGCCCGGAATATGGCCTGCCACCGGGTCGAGCGGCTCGACCTCGCCGCGAAAGCGGGCGCCGGCGCGCGCGTCGATCAAGGTTTGTGTGGGGCGGCCGAGCGACCGTTGGATGCTGTCCGTGGAAGTTGTGGCCGCGACTGCGAGCTTGAGACTGAAGTTGCCGGGCTGGGGTGTGGGTGACGGGCCACTTTCGATGGCACCACCGGCGGCTTTCCAGGCGGCCAGTCCGCCGTCGAGCACGGCCACGGCTTCATGGCCGCACCACTTGAGCATCCACCACAGTCGGCCACAGTAGTTGGCACCCTGACGGTCCAGCACCACCACCTGAACGCCGTTGGACAAGCCCAGGCTCGCCATGCGCTGGGCAAACGCATCGCGCGAGGGCAGGGGGTGGCGTCCACCACTGGCGCGGTCGACGCCGGTTTTGTCGCTCAGGTGGCGGTCCAGGTGCACGTACACCGAGCCGGGGATGTGTTCTTCAACGAACTGTGCTTCGCCTGCATCGGGTTTCATGAGTTCGAAACTGCAGTCGTACACACACAGCGGTGCACCTGAGGCCATGAGTTGCTGCAGTTCGCGGGCCGAGATCAGTGTGGTGAACATGCGGGCATTGTGCTTCAGGTGACTGGAGCTTCAGTGGTCTTCGGCGGGGGCGTTCGGCACGGCCCGATTGCGCAACACCGTGGCAGTGATGCCACTGATGATGATCAGGCCCATGCCCAGCCAGCCCATCAAGGGCAGCTGGTCTCCAAAGATCGCGAGGCTGTAAAGCGCAGCAAAAACGATGCCCGAATACTGCAGGTTGGCCACCACCATGGTGGCGCCGCTGGAGTAAGCGCGCGTCATGCACAACTGTCCGAACACCGCCAGCAGACCAATGGGCAGCAGCCACAGCGCACCGGGCCACTGCCAGTTGCTCGCGCCAACGAACAACATGCCCAAGGCGCCGGCGAGCACGGCACCGATGGAGAAGTAAAACACCGTGCGGCTCTCGGGCTCACCGGCCCGGGCCAGGGCCGCCACCTGCAGATAGGCGAAGGCCGAGAAGATGCCTGACATGAGACCCACCAGGGCACCGACCGCCTGGCCTTCGACCAGCGTGGGGCGCAGCATCATGGCCACGCCGCCGAAGCCGGCCAGCACGGCCAGGAACAGCGGTGCTTGCTGACGCATGGGCGTGTTGCGGCCCTGCACCAACAGCGCACCTCCAAGAAGGAAGGCCGCGATCCAGACACTGCTCATGTAATTGAGCGTCATGGCGGTGGCCAGCGGCAGCGCCGCAATCGAATAAAACCATGAGGTGAGCGCCGTCACACCGACCACGCTGCGCCACACATGCATCATGGGCAGACGGGTGCGCAGCGACACACGCTGCATGCGGGCGAGCCCGATCAGGAAAACCACGCCCACCAGGCCACGGTAGAAGACGATCTCGAAGCTGTTGAACTCGGTTGACGCGAACTTGATGCACACGCCCATGGTGGCAAAAAACAGCGACGCGAGGACCATCCACAGCGCCTGCATTCAACTCCCCGGCGCCGCCGCAGGGCTCATCTTCGCCCGATACCACTCATGGAAATGTTGCATGCCGTCTTCCATCGGGCTCTGGTAGGGACCGACTTCGTTGTCGCCGCGGGCCAGCAGGGCTTTGCGCCCCGCGTCCATGCGCTCGGCGATCTCGTCGTCTTCCAGGCAGGTCTCCATGTAGGCAGCGCGCTGTGCCTCGACAAACTCGCGTTCGAAGGCGGCGATTTCCTCGGGGTAGTAGAACTCGACCATGTTGATGGTCTTGTCCACGCTCACCGGGTGCAGGGTCGAGACGGTGAGCACGTGCGGGTACCACTCCACCATGATGTGGGGGTAGTAGGTCAGCCAGATCGCGCCATGCTCGGGCATCTGCCCCTGACGGTACTGCATGAGCTGTTCGTGCCAGCGCTGGTACACAGGGCTGCCCGCCTTGCCCAGCAGGTTGGCCGGGCCCACGGTTTGCACCGAGTACTCGGGTTTGAATTCCCAGCGCAGGTCTTCGCAGGTGACGAAGCCACCCAGGCCCGGGTGGAAAGGCGCCACGTGGTAGTCCTCCAGGTAAACCTCGATGAAGGTCTTCCAGTTGTAGTTGCACTCGTGCAGCTCCACGTGGTCGAGCACCATGCCCTCGAAGTCGAGCGCGGCGCGCGGGCCCATGTTCGCCAGATCGGCGGCAACATCGCAACCGTTGTCTTCAAACAGCAACCCGTTCCACTCGCGCAGGGGGTAGTTGTTGAGGTTGAGGCAAGGGTCTTTCGCGAAGTGGGGCGCGCCCAGCAGCTGCCCGGCCTGGCCACCCTGGACGCCGCTGTAGGTCCAGCGGTGCAGGGGGCACACGATGTTGCCGCCTGCGCTGCCGCTGCGGGTTTCCTGGAGGTTGCCCCGGTTTTTGAGGATGATGGCCTGTCGGTGCCGGCAGACATTGGAAACCAGCTCCACGCCGGTCGCCGTTCGCACGAGTGCCCTCCCTCCGGCTTCTTGCGGGAGGGCGTGGTAATCCCCCACATTGGGGACTGCAAGTTGGTGCCCCACATACCGGGGCCCGCGCTGGAAGAGGACTTCCTTTTCGCGCTGGAACAGCGCTTCGTCGAAGTAACTGGAAACCTGAA
>LNFM01011924.1_pt1 | contig 11614 bp, 8 predicted proteins | sample 596031 | NCBI WGS metagenome assembly LNFM01 (sample SAMN04254537, study PRJNA301005) | activated carbon metagenome | isolation source: dual media filters at the Ann Arbor, Michigan drinking water treatment plant | place: USA: Ann Arbor | reverse complement strand
CGCCAGCTGATGCGGCTGGCCGGTGACGACGCCATCCTGATCCTGCCCGCCGCGGCCGAGCGCATCCGCAACCGCGACAGCACCTATCCGTACAGGCAGGACAGCGACTTCTGGTACCTGACCGGCTTCAACGAGCCCGAAGCGGTGCTGGTGCTGGTGCCCGGGCGCAGCCACGGCGAGGCCCTGCTGTTCTGCCGCGAACGCGACGCCGAGCGCGAAGCCTGGGACGGCCCGCGACATGGGCCCGAGGGCGCGGTCGAGACGCTGGGTTTCGACGATGCCTACCCGATCGGCGACATTGACGACATCCTGCCCGGCTTGATCGAAGGCCGCTCGCGGGTCTTCTACCACTTCGGCCGCGAGGTCGAGTTCGATCTCAAGCTGATCGGCTGGGTCAACCGCGTGCGCGCGCAGATCCGCCACGGCGCCGAGTCACCGCACGAGTTCATGGAGCTCGGCCACCTGCTGCACGAGCAGCGCCTGTTCAAGAGCGCCGCCGAACTCAAGCTGATGCGGCACAGCGCGGCGATCGCCGCCGAGGCGCACGTGCGGGCCATCCGGGCGACGCGGCCGGGCTTGTACGAGTATTCGATCGAGGCCGAGCTGCTGCACGGCTTCCGCCGCCATGGCGCGGTGCCCAGCTACGAGCCCATCGTCGGCGGCGGCGCCAACGCCTGCGTGCTGCACTACCGCGCCAACAACGCCGTGCTAAAGCCCGGCGAGCTGCTGCTGATCGACGCCGGCGCCGAGCACGAGGGCTATGCCTCGGACATCACCCGCACCTTTCCGATCTCCAGTACCTACAGCCGCGAGCAGCGCGCCCTCTACGAGATCGTGCTGACCGCCCAGCAGGCGGCAATCGACGCAGTGCGTCCGGGCAGGCGCTGGATCGACCCGCACGAGGCGGCGATCGAGGTGCTGACCGAAGGCCTGCTCTCGCTGGGCCTGCTGCGCGGCACGCTCAAGCAGTGCATCGCCGACGAGAGCTACCGCCGCTTCTACATGCACAAGACCGGCCACTGGCTGGGCCTCGACGTGCACGACGTCGGTGACTACCGCATCGGCGGCGAATACCGCCTGCTCGAACCCGGCATGGTGCTGACCATCGAGCCTGGCCTCTACATCGCGCCCGGCACGAAGGGTGTCGCCGCGAAATGGCAGGGCATCGGCATCCGCATCGAGGATGACGTCGTGGTCACGCCCGAGGGCCATGAAGTGCTGACCGGCGGCGTGCCCAAGGACGTCGAGGCGATCGAAGCCCTGCGCGCCTGATTCGGGATTCGGGATTCGACGCTCGCTTCGCCCGACTCGCCACGCAAGTCATAGGGCGGGCCCTGGCCCACCATGAGCCCCACGCTGGCCGGTCAACGGCGTGACTGAGGACCTCTCGCGTACCAGCCACGGCAAGCCTGCGCGTGCCACTTTGCGCAGCCTTGCCGCGCCCGGATGTGTCAGGCGCATGACCGCCCTGTCATAAAAGCGCAACCGCCCGGTCATAGCGTATGCGGCTGTCGCGCGCAGCCTGCGCCGTGCTGATCCCGCCGTCCGGAGCCTTCATGACCCGCCCCACCGCGTTTCGACCGCGCGCACTGGCTGCCTTCGCGGCCCTGTGCCTTGCGGCTGTGATTCCCGCCCAGGCCCAGGACGCGGCCGACGAACTCGCCCAGGGCCTGATCCGCCTGCGCGGTGAAGTCGAGCAGCTGAACTCGGAGCTCGAGCTGCTGCGCGAGGAGCAGCGGGTCATGCTGGCGGGCCTGAACCAGCAGAAGGCCGAGCTGAGCAACAGCGCCGAGCGCCAGGGCCTGTCGGCGCGCGAGGCGCGCGAGAAGCTGGCCGCGAAGCAGGCCGAGATCGAAGCCGCCGGCGCCAGCGGCGACAATCTGCGCCCGGCGCTGATCAGCGCGATCGAGGCCCTGAAGGCGCACATCCAGTCGGGCCTGCCCTTCAAGATCGAAGAGCGCCTCGGCGAGCTCGACCGTTTCCGCGGCGAGCTGGAGAACGGCAGCGTGCCCGCACAGCGCGGCGTTAACCGCCTCTGGGCCTACTTCGAGGACGAGTTCCGGCTGTCCCGCGACAACAGCCTGCACAGCCAGACCATCCAGCTTGGCAACGAGCGCGTGCTGGCCGACGTCGCCAAGCTCGGATCGATGGCCCTGTACTTCCGCACCCGCGACGGCCGCCTGGGCCAGGCCCAGCGCCAGGGCAGCGGCTGGGCCTTTGTTGAACTCACCGATGCCAGCCAGCAGGCGCAGGTGCGCAACCTGTTCGATGCGCTGGGCAAGCAGATCCGCCAGGGCTGGTTCGAACTGCCGCTGGCTGCCGCCGGAGCCGCCCGATGAACCGCCTCGCCATTCTTCTTCTGAGCGGCCTGCTGCCCGTTGCCGCCCTCGCCCAGGACAGCGCGCCCGCACAGCCTGCGACCGCCGCACCTGCTCCCGCAGCCGCCGCAACCGCGCCGGCCCCGACGGTCAACGTCGAGCAGGCCTACCGCCGCGAATTCGCCCTGCTGGAAGCGCAGAAGCGCGAGCTGACTGCGCGCGTGAACGAGATCCGCCAGCAGACCGCCGCACAGAAGTCGCGGCTGGAGGCCGAAGTCGCCGCGCTGGAGAATCGCGTGTTCGCCGAGCGCGCCGAAGCCGAGACCGCCACCGAAGAGCTGACCCGCATCGAGCAGGCAGCGTTCGCACTGGCCGAGAACGCCGGCTTCATCGACGCCACCCTGGAGCAGGCGCGCAGCACGCTGGCCGGCTTCGGCAACGAGACGCTGTCGGCGGATGACTTCGCCGCGCGTGATGAGCTGGGCAAGCTGCAGGGCATGTTCGAGCAGGGCATCGCCCAGCTCGGCCAGCTTGGCCAGATCCGCCGCGAGCCCGGCGGCTTCTTCCTTGCCGACGGCACCGAAGTGCAGGGCCAGATTGTTCGCTTCGGCAACATCGCCGCCTATGGCGTGAGCGAGCAGGGCAGCGGTGCGCTGGTGCCGGCCGGTGGTGGTCGCTTCCGTTTGTGGAAAGACCCGGCTGCCGAGAGCGCGCAGACCCTGGCCGAGGGTCAGCTGCCGGCCACGCTGCAGGCTTACCTGTTCGAGAACGCCAACACCGCCGTGCTCGATCCCGAGGACAAGAGCTTCATCAACGAGATGAAGAAGGGTGGGCTGATCGGCTACATCATCCTCGCGCTCGGTCTGTCGGCGGCCCTGCTGGTGGTGCTGCGCGCGCTGTTCCTGCAGCGTGCGGGCGCGAGCATCCAGAACATCATGGATGGCGTGGCGCCCGCCGTGCGCGCACGCAGGATCGACGACGCCATCGCCGCCGCCAAGCGCTTCAAGGGCTCGGCCGCCCGCGTGGTGACCGCGGCCCTGCGCAACCTCGACCGCGAGCGTGAGCACCTGGAAGACATCGTGTCGGAGTCGATCCTGCACGAGTCCACCCATCTCAACCGCTTCGGTGCCTACATCCTGATGATCGCGGCCGTCGCGCCGCTGCTGGGCCTGCTCGGCACGGTCACCGGCATGATCCAGACCTTCGATGTCATCACCGAGTTCGGTACCTCCGATCCCAAGCTGCTGTCGGGCGGCATCGCCACGGCGCTGGTGACGACGATGCAGGGCCTGATCGTGGCGATTCCCGCCCTGCTGTTCGGCAGCCTGTTGAACGGCTGGGCCGAGAGCATCAAGGACGACATGGAGAAGGCCGCGCTGAAGGTGGTCAACCTCTACCAGGACGTCCTCAGCGGCCTGCCTGCGCGCAACGCCGCCTGATCCCCGCGCCCCGGACGACAGACAGCCATGGCCCTTGGACTCGACCCCGACAGCGGCATCCTCGAATCGATCGGCGCCTACATCGGCTCCGGTGGCTTCGTCATGCCGGTGCTGGTGGTCTGCGCGGTGGTGCTCTGGTACGCGATCGGCGCGCGCTGGGCCCTGCTGCAGCGCGGCAGCCGCAAGAACGTGCGGGTGCTGATCAAGCGCTATGCCGACGGCCGCGCCAAGGCGCCGGACGGCATCGTCGACCAGGCCATCGTGCGCGGCATGGAGGTCTGCGCGCGGCCACGTGCCAACCTGCGCCGCTACCTCGATGAAGCCTTCGGCGACTTCGACGGCCAGCTGAAGCAGCACGCCACGGCCATCACGGCGATCGTGGCGATCGCGCCCCTGCTGGGCCTGCTCGGCACCGTCGCCGGCATGATCGAGACCTTCCGCTCGCTGGGCGACATGAGCCTGTTCTCGCAGGGCGGCGGCATCGCCGCCGGTATCGCGACGGCGCTGTTCACCACCCAGATGGGCCTCGTGGTCGCCGTGCCCGGCGTCATCGTCAAGTTCTTCCTCGACCGTCGCCAGCAGCAGCTGGAGCTGGATCTCGCCCAGATCAAGGATCTCCTGATCAGCCGCTTCGACCCCGAAGCCGACCACCGCCACGTGCCGGCTGCGCCGGCCACCGTCCAAGGCTGAGCCCATGCTGCGTCGTCGCCAGAGCAAGTCCCCCGAGGCCGCCGTCGATCTCACCCCGATGATCGACATGACCTTCATCCTGCTGATCTTCTTCATGGTCTCGACGACCTTCGTCAAGGACATGAAGCTGGACATCAACCGTCCGGCCGCGCAGACCCAGGTGGTGGCCTCGACCAAGGCCGTGCGCCTGTACATCGACCGCCAGGGCGAGACCTACCTCGACGGCGAGCCGGTGCGCGAGTGGGTCATCCAGTCGCGCGTGCGCGATCAGCTGAAGGGCATGACCCAGAAGTCGGTGCTGGTCATCACCGATGACCAGGTGCCGGCCGAGAAGCTGATCCGCGTGGTCGATGCCGCACGTCTGGCCGGCGCGGAGGATGTCGGCGTGGCGACCGTGGCCGAGGCGGGAGAGGGCTGATGAAGCTCCGCGATCCGCGCCTGACGGGCTTGAGCGCGTCCGCGCTCGGCACCGCCCTGGTGCTGGGCCTGGTGCTGTTCATGAACCGCCCCTTCGAACAGCCCGAGGGCGAAGACGGCAACGCCTTCAGCTCGATCGAAGTGGTCAAGAAGGAAAAGCCGCCGGCCGCCGAGCCGGTGCGCAGGCCGGAGCCGCCCAAGCGCCCGCCGCAGCGCAGCGCGCCGGCGCCGATCGTCGGCCTCGACAGCGGCCTGTCCGGCCTCAACTTCGGGCTGCCCGGCTTCGACGCCAACGAGCTGGGCCTTGGCAACGACATCCTCGGCGACAGCGGCGACGTGGTGATGACCGACGATACCGTCGACGTCGCGCCGCGCCCGATCGTGCAGACGCCAATGACCTACCCGCCGCGCGCCCGCGCCCAGGGCGTCACCGGCTACGTGCTGCTCAGCGTGCTGATCGGCCCGACCGGCCAGGTCGAGCGGGTCAAGGTGCTGGAAGCGCAGCCCGCCGGCGTCTTCGACGACGTCGCCGTGGCCGGCGTGCAGACCTGGAAGTTCGAGCCGGCCACCTACCGCGGCGAGAACGTGCGCGTATGGGCCACCCAGCGCGTGAGGTTCAACCTGTCATGAGCCGCCTGCTTGTACTCGCGCTGCTGCTGGCGCTGTCGCTCACTGCGCACGCGCAGGACACGAGCAGCGACGAGGTCGACTACGTCGAACTGGCCGCGCTGCTGATGCGCGATGGCGAGGCTGCACGCGCCGCCGAGGCGCTGGCCCGCGTCGACCTCAGCGTCGAGGGCATCGACCTCGCCAAGTACCACACCGTGCGCGGCCTGATAGCGCTGGAGCAGCAGCAGCTCGAAACCGCCGCCGAAGCGTTTGACGCTGCGGTCGGCGCGGGCCAGGCCGAGCCGATGATCCACCTCTACCGTGCCCAGGCTTACTTCGGTCTGGAGCGTTATGAGCAAGCGGTGCAGGCCTTGGACGAGGCCGGCGAGGCGGTCAACGGCATCAGCGGCGCCTGGCTGCTGCGCGCGCACGCACAGTGGATGCAGGGCCAGCGCCAGGACGCACTGGATACGCTGAGCGAGGCGGGTGATCGCTTCCCGGGCAACCTCGGCTTCCAGCGTCGGCAGGTCTTCTATCTGGTCGAGGCCGGGCTGTATGCCGAAGCCGCCGAGCTGGGCCGCGATTATCTCAATCGCGGCGAGCCCAAGGCCGAGGACTACGCCGCGATCGGCACCGCGCTCCGTCGCAGCAAATCCTTCGACGAGGCCCTGCGCTTTCTGGAAGCCGCGCGCCTGAAGTTCCCCGACAACGGCGCCATCGCCCGCGCCCTGGCGCAGACCTGGCTGGAGAGCGGCAGGCCGCTGGCCGCCGCCGAGGTGATGGCGGCGCAGGCCGAGCGCGAGCCCGAGCTGCTGGTCGAAGCTGCCGAGCTGTACCGCCGCGCTGGCCAGACCACCCGCGCGCTGAACCTGAATGCGCGGGTCGAGGACGGCGAGCGCAAGCTGAAGCAGCGCGTCGGCCTGCTGATCGCCGCGCGCAAGTACGCCGAAGTCACCGCGCTCGAAGGCGCGCTGCGTCGCGCTGGCCTGTGGGGCGACGAAGACCTGCGCTATGCGCTGGCCTATGCCTGGTACCGCCTCGGCCAGTTCGATCGCGTCGAGACCCATCTGCAGGTGCTGACCCGGCCGGAGTTGTTCCGTCGCGCCACCGAGCTGCGCCGGCTGATGCAGGAATGCGCCGATACGCCCTGGGCCTGCGCCTGATGCACCCTGCCTGCGCGCGGCGCGGGCACCACGATCCCTGGAACGCCACGCCATGAAGCGCCGCCTGCTTGCTCTCGCCATCTCCGCCCTCGTCGCCACCTCGGCGGGCGCGGCCGAGCCCGCCGAGCTGTCGCTGTACCTCTTCGATGAAGGCCGGCCGGTGGCCGATGCCGAAGTGCAGATCGACGCCGCGTCGCGCGGGCGCACCAGCAGCGACGGCGCCCTGAACCTCAGGATCGAGCCCGGTGCGCGCCGCCTGCGCGTGCTGCGTGGCGGCACCGAAGTGCTGAGTCTTGAGCTGAACCTGGTCGAGGACGAAGACGCGCAGATCATCGCCACGCTCTACCCCGATGCCGTGCCCAGCGTGTTCATCGAAAGCACCAATGCCGGTGCCGCCGCGGCCGCCGAGGCCAAGCCCGAGCTGGGCCCGCCGGGCACGCTGAGCGGCCGCGTCTTCAACAGCGAGGACGGCAAGCCGGTGGCTGGCGCGCGGGTGTATGTGTCCGGCACGCCGATCGATCTGGTCAGCGACGCCGAAGGCCGCTTCAGCGCTGACGTGCCGCCTGGCACCTATGCCATCTCGGTACTGGCGCCGAGCTTCGCCTCGCGCAGCTTCGAGGGCGTGAGCATCGCTAGCAAGCAGACCACCGAGCAGGCCATCGAGCTGACGCCCGCTGGCGTCGAGCTGCCCGAGTTCGTGGTGCTGGAGCCCTTCATCGAAGGCTCGCTGGCCAGCTTCGTCGAAGAGCGCCGCACCAGCTCGGCGGTGACCGACATCCTGGGCGCCGAGCAGATCTCGCGCGCCGGCGACTCCGATGCGGCCGGTGCGCTGAAGCGCGTCACCGGCCTGACCCTGGTCGACGGCAAGTTCATCTACGTGCGTGGGCTGGGTGAGCGCTACTCCAGTACGCTGTTGAACGGCGCGCAGGTGCCCAGCCCGGACCCTACCCGTCGCGTGGTGCCGCTGGACCTGTTCCCCACCGAGGTGCTGCAGGGCATCGTGGTGCAGAAGACCTACTCGGCCGACATGCCCGGCGAGTTCGGCGGCGGCACCATCCAGCTGCGTACACGCGGGGTGCCCGAGGAGTTCTTCTTCCGCAGCGCGCTGACTGTCGGCTATGCGGATGGCACCACCGGCGAGGACGGCCTGCGCTATCAGGGCGGGCCTCGCGACTGGACGGGCCAGGATCGCGTGCGCGACGTGCCCAGCGTGTTCGGCATTGAGCGCTTGCCAACCAACCGCAGCGAACTGGATGCGCTGGGGCGCGATCTGGCGGCCTCGCCGCTGCAGCCGCGGAGTGCCTCGCTTGGGCCGAGCGGCAGTTTCGGTGTGGGCGTAGGCGACGATTTCAGGTTCGGCGACGGTGACGTCAGCCTCGGCTATGTGGCGTCAGTCCGTTACGCCCACAGCTGGGATGATCGCCTGGAGCAGCGCAACAGCTACAGCCTGTTCCAGGATCGGCTGCTGCCGGCTGAGGACTTCACCCGCCGCACCACCGAGCGCGAGATCGATGCCAGCGCCTTCGCGGTGCTCGGCCTTCGCGTGGGCGAACTGCACAAGGTCGATCTCACTGCCTCGCGACTGCGGCAGACCACGGACGAGGTCAAGATCAGCGATGGCCTGCTGAGCTCGGGCAACTTCGAGATCCAGACCACGCTGGAGTGGGTCGAGAACGCGCTGGACACGCTGCAGCTCGCCGGTGAGCACAGTCTGCCGGGTCTCGGCGGGCTGCATGTCACCTGGCAGGCGACCGACGCACAGGCGGGACGTTACGCGCCGAATACGCGCTTCTACAGCTTCGTGCTCGACGACAGCTCGGGCGACTACTCGAACAACGCCAACGTCTATCGCAACGAGAACTTGAACGATGAGGCGCGCAGCTATTCTCTGGACGTGCGCAAGCCCTTCAAATTGGGCGACGCGGTCGAGCTGAGCGCGCAGGCTGGCTACGCCGCCTTCGAGCGTGATCGTGTGTCGCGTATCCGTCGCTTCCGCCTGGCTGATCGAGCTCAAGCGGTGGTGGGGCAGCCGATCGAGGATCGCCTGAACCCGGGTCGCGTTGGGCCCAACGGGCTCACCCTTCAGGAGGGCACGCAGGCAAGCGATGCCTACACCGCCTCGCAGGACCTCGAAGCGGCCTATCTGATGTTCGATGCCAGCTGGTGGCAGCTGCGTGCCAACCTCGGCGTGCGCCGCGAGGAGATGCTGCAGCAGGTGGTCACCGTCCAGCCCTTCGACCCGAACGCCACGCCGGTGATCGGTCTGTTGGACAACACCGACAATCTGCCGGCCGGGTCGTTGACCTGGGCCTACTCGGACAAAGCGCAGCTGCGTCTCGGCTACAGCACCACGCTGTCGCGCCCGGATATCCGTGAGCAGTCGACCGCCGATTTCGTCGACCCGCTGATCGACGTGCGCGTGCTCGGCAGTGCGGATCTGAAGCAGGCGGAGATCGAGAACATCGACCTGCGCTGGGAATACTACTTCAGCACGCTGGAAAGCTTCTCGATCGCGCTGTTTTCCAAGGAATTCACCAACCCCATCGAGCTGGTTTCCACGCCGGCCTCGGGTGAGGTTCTCGCACTCGCCAATGCCGACAGCGCGACCAACATCGGCATCGAGTTCGATGTCTACAAGTCGCTGGACGGGGTGGGCAGGCTGGGATTCCTGCCGGGCGTCCTGACGCGTCTGCCCTGGCAGGATGTCTACATCGGCGCCAACTACGCGCGCATCGACTCCGAGATCGATCTTGGCGACCCCGGCATCCAGACCAACGCCGTGCGCCCTCTGCAGGGCCAGTCGAAGTACGTCGGCAATGCCTCGCTGTCCTACCTGCACCCCGACGGACGCACCGAGGCGCAGCTGTCCTGGAATGTGTTCGGTGAGCGCATCTTCCGCGTCGGCGTGAACGGCCTGCCCGATGTCTACGAGCAGCCCTTCAACCAGCTCGACTTCACCCTGTCGCAGAAGCTGCCCTGGGACGGCTTCGGCCTGAAGCTGCGCCTGCGCAATCTGCTCGATCCGGAAGTCCGCTTCGAGCAGGGCGGCGAACCCACCCGCGCCTATCGCAAGGGCCGCGAGGCTGCGCTGTCGGTGGAATGGAAGTTCTGAACTGGCGCGGGTGACGCTGTCACCAAACGGTCATGCCTGCGAAGGCTCGCTGAAACAAAAGCTTCTTAGTGTGCGAGCTCCCGTCGACGTCCTCGACGTGATCCCCCACTTACGGAGCTTCCCCATGCGTTCCATCCGCAAGACCCTGCTCGCGACTTCGTGCGCCCTGGCCCTGGCCGGCCCGGCCTCCGCTTCGATCGTCACCGAAGCCTTCGATGGCGCCTGGACCAATGTCGCCGGTTCCGACAACAAGGGCCTGCTGCTCGATTACATCCCCAGCGCCAACGTCACCTTCGGCGCCTTCTTCACCTACGACAACAGCGGCAACCAGGTGTGGTTCACCTTCGCCGTGCCGATGGTGGCGGGCCAGAACGACTATGCCGGCGTCAACCTGTTCCGCTACAGCGGCGGCCGCTTCAGCGAGCGCGGCACCCCGACCGAGAACATCTTCGCCACCGCCCAGGTCTCCTTCGCCTGCAACGGCGTGGTGGTGAACATCACCCCGAACGCCACTGCCGGTCTGTCGAACGCCAACTTCGTGTTCCAGCCGACCAGCCCGATCACGGCCCTGGAGTGCAACGAGCCGGTCGCGTCCTGCCCGGCCGGCACCACCGCGGACGGCAGCGACTGCCGCCTGCCGAGCAGCATCACCAACAACCTGTTCCTGCCGGCCGGCAAGAAGTACATCGTGCGCGGCCAGGTCTCGGTCGAGAACAACGCCACCCTGACCATCGCCCCGGGCGTCACCGTGCAGGGCTCGACCGACATCGGCTCGCCCAACTTCATCGCGGTCAAGCAGGGTGGCCGCCTGTACGCCGAGGGCACCCCCACCCAGCCGATCACCTTCACCGGTCCGGAAGCGCGTCCGGGTTCCTGGGCCGGCCTCGTGCTGAACGGTCGCTCGATCTGCAATGACGCCACCGCGACCACGCCCTGCCGCTTCGAGGCAGTGCCGGAGCTGGTCTACGGCGCCGTGCCGCCGGTGCTGGACGACAGCTCGGGTGCGCTGCGCTACGTGCGCATCCTCTGGGCCGGCCAGCAGATCGCGCCGAACGAGGAGCTGAATTCGCTGACCCTGAACGCGGTCGGCTCGGGCACCGTGCTGGAGCACGTGCAGGTCGACGGCGGCCTCGACGACGGCTTCGAGTTCTTCGGCGGCAGCGTCAACGGCAAGTACCTGGTCTGCTCGAACATGGGCGACGACTGCTTCGACTTCGACCAGGGCTACAACGGCAAGATCCAGTTCGCGCTGGCCTGGCAGGGCATCAACCCCGACCAGGGCGGCGACAGCAACGGCATCGAGTCGGACAACGACAACCCCGCCTCCGACAAGACCCCGCGCACCCAGCCGGTGGTGTCGAACATGACCCTGGTGGGCCGTGCCGATGTCGGCAATGAAGGCATGCGCATCCGTCGCGGCTCGGGCGGCAACTACTCGAACGTGCTGGTCACCGGCTTCCGCGACCGCTGCATCAACCTCGTCGATGCGCAGACCTATGCGCTGAGCTCGGCCACCCAGACCGGCAACAGCCTGACCATGACCCGCTCCTGGGTGGGCACCTGCGGCGCTGGTCAGTTCGAGGACGTCGCCACCGCCGCCTACGCCGTCAGCGCCTGGTACAACGCCGGCACTGGCAACGGCTCGGGCGACCCGCTGCTGGTCAGCGGCGGCTTCCTGCCGACCGCGACCTCGCCGCTGCTGACGGGTGGCCAGGCGCCGAGCGACGCTTTCTTCCGTCCGGTGCAGTTCCGCGGCGCCTTCGCTGGCCCGCGCGACAACTGGACCGCCGGCTGGACGGTCAACCTTCCGCGCTGATCCTTCGCGACCTGGCTGGGAGCGAAGCGAAGGGGCCAGCTTTTGCCGGC
>LNFM01011923.1_pt1 | contig 11615 bp, 9 predicted proteins | sample 596031 | NCBI WGS metagenome assembly LNFM01 (sample SAMN04254537, study PRJNA301005) | activated carbon metagenome | isolation source: dual media filters at the Ann Arbor, Michigan drinking water treatment plant | place: USA: Ann Arbor | reverse complement strand
CGTACCAGGACATCACGCGCACCAGCGCGCCATCCACCACCTGCGTCTGCGTCGCATCGAAGGTGGAGCTGTGCGGGTCGTGGTTGAAGTCGATCGAGACCAGCGGCGCCGTGTTGTAGCCGAGGATGCCCTTCAGCGGGCCGGACTCGGAGGCCGCCTTCATCACCGCATTGATCTCCTCCTTCGTCAGGCCTTCCTTGGCCGGCACGAAGTCGAGCGAGACGAGGGAGACGTTCGGTGTCGGGATGCGGATGGCGGTGCCGTCCAGCTTGCCCTTCAGCTCCGGCATCACCAGGCCCACGGCCTTCGCCGCACCGGTGCTGGTCGGGATGGCGGAGACGGCGGCCGCACGCGCGCGGTGCAGGTCCTTGTGCAGCGTATCGACGGTGTTCTGGTCGCCGGTATAGGCGTGGATGGTCACCATGTAGCCGCGCACGATGCCGAAATTGTCGTGCAGCACCTTGGCGATCGGCGCCAGGCAGTTGGTGGTGCAGGAGGCGTTGGAGACGACCGTCATCTCCTTCGTCAGCACCTGGTGGTTCACGCCATAGACGATGGTGGCATCCGCGTTGTCGCCGGGCGCCGAGATCAGCACCTTGCGCGCCCCGGCGGTGATCAGGGCGCTGGCCTTGTCCTTCGCCGTGAAGATGCCGGTGCATTCCATGGCGACGTCGACGCCCTGGAACGGCACCTTGGACGGGTCGCGCTCGCTGCTGACCACGATCGGCGCATAGGTGCGGCCATTGGCCGTGATGATCAGCTTGTTGCCGTCCACCGCGACTTCACCGGGGAAGCGGCCATGCACGCTGTCATAGCGGAACATGTGGGCATTCGCCTCGACGCTGCCGAGGTCGTTGATCGCGACGCATTCCACGTCGGTGCGGTTGCTCTCGATCATGGCGCGCAGAACGAGGCGGCCGATGCGCCCGAAGCCGTTGATGGCAACCTTCACCGTCATGGTCGTCTATCCCCTTTGATCCGCAAGAATGTCAGCCGAGGCGCTTCTTCACCGCCGCCACCGTGGCTTCCGCCGTGATGCCGAAGTGCCGGAACAGATCCTCCGCCGGCGCGCTGGCGCCGAAGCCCTGCATCCCGATGAAGATGCCATCCGGCCCCAGCCAGCGATCCCAGCCGAAGGGCAGCGCAGCCTCGATCCCCACACGCAACACGTCACCGAGCACCTGGTTCCGGTAGCCCTCATCCTGCAGGGCGAACAGCTCCCAGCTCGGCAGGGATACCACGGCGGTCGGGATGCCCTCCGCCTCCAGCGTCGCGCGGGCGGCGATGGCGAGGTGCACTTCCGATCCGGTGGCGATCAGCGTCGCACGCCGCGCGCCGGAGCTTTCGGCCAGCACATAGCCGCCGCGGGCGCAGCGATTTTCACCCGAATCCGCCCGCAGCGCCGGCAGGTTCTGCCGCGACAGCGCAAGGACGGAGGGGCCATCGGCGCGCTTCACCGCCAATTCCCAGCACTCCGCCGTCTCCATCGCATCCGCCGGCCGGAACACCGCCAGGTTCGGGATGATGCGGAGCGAGGCCAGCGTCTCAACCGGCTGATGCGTCGGCCCATCCTCACCCAGCCCGATGCTGTCATGCGTCAGAACATGGATGACGCGCTGGCGCATCAGGGCTGCCAGCCGCAGCGCCGGTCGCAGGTAGTCGGCGAATACCAGGAAGGTGCCGGAATAGGGGATCAGCCCGCCATGCAGCGCCATGCCGTTCATCGCGGCGGCCATGCCGTGTTCGCGCACGCCGTAATGGATGTAGCGGCCGGCGAAGTTGCCCGGCGAGACGGCGGGGATGCCCTTCACATTGGTATTGTTGGAACCCGTCAGGTCGGCCGAGCCGCCCACCAGCTCCGGCACCGCCGGCACCAGGGCCTCCAGCGCGCGCTGGCTGGCGATGCGGGTGGCGATCTTCGGCCGCTCCTCGGCGTGCTTCGCGCGCAGCTCCACCAGCTTCTCGTGCCAGGCTTCGGGCAGGCGGCCGGACATGGCGCGGTCGAATTCGTCCTTCTGGGCGTGGTTGGCCAGGCGCTTCAGCCAGGACCGGCGCGTGCCGGCGCCGCGGCGGCCGGCTTCCTCCCAGCGCCCCTTCAGGCCTTCGGGCACCTCGAACGGCCCATGGTTCCAGCCCATCGCGGCCTTGGCGGCATCCGCCTCCGCCTTGCCGAGCGGGGCGCCGTGGCTGGCGGCAGTGCCGGCCTTGGTCGGCGCGGTGAAGCCGATGATGGTGCGGCAGGCGATCAGCGTCGGCTTGCGGTTCCGCATCGCCCAGGCCATCGCCGCGGCCACCTGCTCATGGTCGTGCCCGTCGACGCGGCGGGTCGCCCAGCCGTAGGCCTGGAACCGGCGCAGCGCGTCGTCCGACAGCGAGATGGACGTGTCGCCATCGATCGAGATGTTGTTGTCGTCATACAGCACGCAAAGCCGTTCCAGCTTCATGTGCCCGGCGAAGGACGCCGCCTCGTGGCTGATGCCCTCCATCAGGTCGCCGTCGGAGGCGATGACCCAGGTGCGGTGGTCCACCAGCGACTTGCCGAAGCGCGCCGCGAGCAGCCGTTCCGCCAGCGCCATGCCGACCGCGGTGGCGATGCCCTGGCCGAGCGGGCCGGTGGTGGTCTCAATGCCCGGATGCTCGCCGAATTCCGGATGGCCGGCGGCGGGGGAGTGCAGTTGCCGGAAGCGCTTGATGTCCTCGATGGACATGCCCTCCTGCCCCGTCAGGTGCAGCAGCGCGTAGAGCAGCATGGACCCATGGCCGGCGGACAGCACGAAACGGTCGCGGTCATGCCAGCGCGGGTCGGCCGCGTCGTATTTCAGGAAGCGCGTGAACAGCACGGTCGCGACATCGGCCATGCCCATCGGCATGCCGGGATGGCCGGACTTGGCCTGCTCCACCGCATCGATCGCCAGCGCGCGAATGGCATCGGCCATCCGCCGATCCTCGCTGGCGGGACGGGCAAGCAGCAGCGCCTGGGCCGCCTGGGCGGCAGTGGGCTCGGCGCGGGGTTGGCTGTCGGGTTCGGTGGTGGCCAAGGGGATACTCCGGTCGGGCCAGCCTATAGACACCGCCCGCGCCTGCGACAACCCGAAGCGCGCGGCGGCCGGCGCCGGCGCTTCTGCCGTCCACCGGGTGCCGCGTGTTGAGGATGCGTCGCATTCCCAAAAAATCGTTTGATCACAAGGCGTTGCTGGCCCATCCGGGGCTTTCGGCGCGTGACTTGCCGGGGCCTGGCCGGGTAGGATGCCTGCCATGCAGATCGCAACCAGCGCCGCCCTTGAGCCAGCAGCCGAGCCGACGCGCGACGGCCTGCCGCCGATGCCGCCCGGCCCGCCGCATGAGGAGCGTCATTTCGCCGCCGCCTCCCCGATGCGTGAGGTGGTGGCCGGCGCGGCGCAGGGGCTGGTGCTGCCCTTCGCGGTGACCGCGACCTTGGCCAGCCTCGGCGCCGCGCCAAGCCAGACCATCCTCGCGGGCCTCGCCGCCGCGGCCGGTGGCGCGGTCGCGGCCGGGCTGGCCAGCACCATGGCGGCGCGCGACGCGGCGGCACGATACCAGCTGGAACGGGCGCGGGAGGAGGAGGAAAGCCACCTCTACCCGGATCGGGAACGGTGGGAGGTGGCGGCCATCCTGCATCGCTACGGGGTGCGCGGGCAGGTGCTGCGCCAGGCGGTGGAGGCGATCGCCAGTGACCGCCGGCGCTGGGTCGACTTCATGATGCGCTTCGAACTGGATTTGTCGGAGCCCGATCCCGGACGTGCCGCCCGGTCAGCCAGTATTCTGGCTGTGGCGCAGGTTCTGGCGGGGCTGCTGCCAGTGCTGCCCTATGCTTTCACCGGGACCGGCGCGGCGCTCGGATGGTCTGCCGCCGCCACCTTCGCCGCCCTGGCCGCACTGGGTGCGCTGCGGGCGCGCTCGGAAGACCTGCCACCCCTGCGCGGAGCGATGCAGGCCCTCGCGGTCGGCGGCCTGGCGTTCGTGGCGGCCTGGATCCTGGCCGCCACGCTGGGCTGACCCGCCTCAGTTCGAGGGCTGGGCCGGGGCCGGCTGCTGCGGCTGCTGGCTCTGCTGCTGCTGCTGCTGCTCCTGCTCCTGCTGGGCGATCGACTCACGCAGGCGCGTCAGCGTGGCCTGCGCCTGGCGCGTCTGCTCGGTCAGCTCCGTCGCCTGCCGCGCGGCTTCCGCCGCCGCGCGCTGGCGCTCCGCCAGGGCGGCGCCGGCCTGCTCGGCGGACTGGCGCAGCTCGGACAGGCGATTGGTCTGCGTCTCGACATTGGCGGTCAGGCCGGACAGGCGCTCGGTCACGGCGCGCAACTCGGCATTCACCTCATCGAGCCGCGCCTGCGCCTGCTGCGCCTCACGCTCCGCCGTCTGGCGGGCCTGGGTCAGCCGCTCTGCCTCGGCCTCGGCGCGCTGGGCAGCTTGGCGGCGCTGGTCCCGCTCGGCCTCGGCCGCGGTCACCTCGTTGCGCAGCGTGGCCAGGCGCTGCTGCGCCTCGCCGGCCTGGCGCGTTGTCCGGGCAATGTCCTCCTGCGTCGAAGACAGGCGGTTGGCGGCCTGTTCCGCGCCTTGGGTCGCCTGTTCCAGCCGGGTCTGCACCTCGGCCAGGGCGGAGCGGCGCGCGGTCAGGTCATTTTCCATCAGCGCGGTCTGGTCCCGCAGGGCGCGCTGCCGCTGGTCGAGGCCGGCGAGCTCGGCGCGGCGGCCGGTCAGCTGCTCCTGCGCCTGGCCGGCCTCACGGGTCAGCTCCGCCAGGCGCTGCTCGGCGCTCTGCACGCCGGCATTCAGCTCCGAGGCGCGGGCTTCCAGGCCGCGCAGCGCTTCCGCGGTGGAATCACGGCTTTCGGCGGCACGGGCCTGCGCCGTCTCGGCCTCCTCCAGGCTGCTGCGCAGCTCGGTCAGCCGCGTCTCGGCCTGGCTGATCTCCTGCTGAAGTTCGGTGGCCCGGTTGCCCAGCGCCTCGGCTTCCTGCGCCGCCGCATCACGCGCCTGCTGCGCCGCCTGGGTGGCCTGCTCGGCCTGCTGCTGCGCCTGGCGGCCCGCTTCGGATTGCTGCTGGACCTGCGCCAGTTGCTGTTCCGCGGCGGTGGCCTGCGCCGTCAGTTCCTGCGCCCGCTGTTCGGCCGCCACGCGCGCCTGTTCGGCCGCCTGCGCCCGCGCCTCGATGGCGGGCAGGGCGCCGCTGGCGGCACGTTCCGCGGCAAGGGTCGATTCAAGCTGGGCGCGCTGCGTCTCGGTCTGCGCCGCCTGCTCCCGCGCCTCTCGCGCATCGCCGCTGACGGAAATGACCGTGATCCATCCGATCACGCCGAACAGCAGCAGGAGACCGGCGGCAATCTGGGCCGGACGTGGCCAGGTGGTTGGATTCATGATGCGCGGGCTCTCCAGGGACAAGGGTGGACGAGGCGAGGGACATGACCCGCGCCAAGCGCCTCAATCACGTGAAAGTTGCGGGACGGGATGCGAAACCCGGCTGTTCATCGCAATCCGCGATTGGCGCGGGCCACCACCGCCTCGAACAGCACCTGGCAGCCGGCCTCGGCCTCGGCCGGCTCGATGCTCTCGGCCTCGTTGTGGCTGAGGCCGTCCTTGCAGGGACAGAAGATCATCGCCGCCGGCATGCGTCGCGCCACATAGACCGCATCATGCCCGGCGCCGGAGACCATCTTCCGGGCTGGGTAACCGAGCCGCGCCGCGGCCTGTTCGACCAGCGCGACGCAGTCCGCGTCGAAGGGCTGCGCTGCATAGTGCAGCACCTGGGTGAGTTCGAGCTTGCAACCGGTCTCCGCCACCACCGCGGCCGCCATGGCCGGAAAATCCCGCGCCAGGCTGGCGATGTTCGCGCTGTCGGGGTGGCGGAACTCGATGGAGAAGCGGACCTCGCCGGGGATGACGTTGCGGCTGTTGGGCTCCACCTTCAGGAAGCCCACCGTGCCGCGGCCATCTTCCCCGCGGTCGCGCATCAGCCCATCGACCAGCGTGATGACCTGCGCCGCCGCCACCAGCGCATCCTTGCGGGATGATGGCGGCGTGGTGCCGGCGTGGCTGTCCTGGCCGATGATTACGGCGTCCCACCAGACCTGCGCCTGCGCGCCGGTGACGATGCCGATGAGCTGGCCGCCCGCCTCCAGGATCGGCCCCTGTTCGATATGCAGCTCGAAATAGGCATCGGCCGGGAAGGGGGCGGCCGGGTGCTCGCCCTGGTAGCCGATATCCTTCAAGGCCTGTTCCACGGTGACGCCCTGCTGGTCGGGCAGGGCGTAGCTGCGCTCGATGGGATAGACCCCGGCCCAGGTGCCGCTGCCCATCAGGGACAGGCCGAAGCGGCTGCCTTCCTCATCGGTCCAGTTCACCAGCTCCAGCGGTGCGTCGGTGGTGATGTTGAGGTCGTGCAGCGTCCGCATCACCTCCATCCCCGCCATCACGCCGAGCGCGCCGTCGTATTTCCCGCCCGAGGGCTGGCTATCCAGATGGCTGCCGAACAACACGGGCAGGCGCGTCGGGTCGCGGCCCTCCCGCCTTGCGAACATGTTGCCGATGGCGTCCACCCGCACCGTCAGGCCGAGCGCCTCGCACTGAGACCGGAAATCATCGCGCGCCGCCCTGTCGATATCGGTCAGCGTCAGCCGCCTGACGCCGCCCTTGGGTGTGGCGCCGTGCTGCGCCATGGCCATCAGGCTGTCCCACAGCCGCTGGCCGTCGATCCGCTGGTTGGTTCCGCTCATCCTGCCGCCCTTCCGCCTTTCACCTGATCTGGGCCGGTTCGTCACGATTGGCCAGATCGCAGGCTTGCAGGCGGGCGGCGGTGCTGCGAATCATGCGGGCGGAAACCCGTGAAAGGCCCTCGCCATGGCGCATGCGCTGAACGCTGCCCCCGCCATTCTCCGCAACTCGGAACTTGATGCCGATGCGGTGCGTGCCGCGCGGGTCGACCTCGCCGCCACCCTCCGCATGGCCGCCCGCCTCGGCATGCATGAGGGTATCTGCAACCATTTTTCGCTGGTGGTGCCGGGCCGGGACGACCTGTTCCTGGTGAACCCCTATGGCTGGGCCTTCGCCGAGATCACCGCCTCCCGCCTGCTGGTCTGCGACTATGAGGGCAATGTGGTGGCCGGGGAGGGCGTGCCGGAGGCGACGGCCTTCTACATCCACGCCCGGGTCCACAAGAACCTGCCGCGCGCCAAGGCGGCCTTCCACACCCACATGCCGAACGCGACCGCGCTCGCCATGCTGGAAGGCCCGCCCTTGGCCTGGGCTGGCCAATCCGCGCTGAAATTCTACGGCCGCACCGTGGTGGACGAGCACTATAACGGCCTGGCGCTGGATGAGCGGGAAGGGGACCGTATCGCGGCCTCGATCGGCGATGCCGACATCGTCTTCATGAAGAACCACGGCGTCATGGTGGTCGGCGCCAGCGCGGCGGAAGCCTGGGACGACCTGTACTACCTGGAACGCGCGGCGGAGGCGCAGCGCCTGGCGCTGTCCACCGGCCGCCCGCTGAAGCCGGTGCCGCCGGAGATGGCGCAGAAGACCTACGACCAGATGCGCCTTGGCGATCGTGAAAGCGCGGTGCTCCACCTGGAGAGCATCAAGCGCCGCCTGGCGAAGGAGGAGCCGGACTACCTCGATTGAGCCGCGCCGCAGCGCTGGACCCACGCGGCCTGGCGCTGCTGCTGGTCACGGTGGTCGGCTGGGGCCTGAACTGGCCCGCGATGAAGCTGCTGCTGGTCGAATTGCCGCCGTTCTCGATGCGGCTGGCCTGCGCCGCCATCGGCATCACCCTGCTGTTCGGCATCGCCCGCTGGAAGGGGGAGGCGCTGGCGGTGCCGCGGGCCCTGTGGCCGCGGCTGGTCATGGCGAGCCTGCTGAACGTCACCGCCTGGATGGGCCTCGCGGCCTTTTCCCTGCTGTGGCTGGCGGCGGGGGAGGCGACCATCGTCTGCTACACCATGCCGGTCTGGGCCTCGATCTTCGCCTGGATCATCCTGGGCGACCCGCCGAGCCGGATGCGGATCGCGGCCCTGGCGCTGGGCCTGGGCGGGTTGCTGGTGCTGGTGCTGGGCTCGGGGCTGGACCTCGGCCTGGCCAAGCTGCCGGGGGTGGCGGTGGCGCTGTCCGCCGCGGTGTTGTTCTCGCTCGGCACGGTGGTGACCAAGCGCTGGCCGATGGCGTTGCCGCCCACCGCCTCCGCCGGCTGGCAACTCACCATCGGCTGCGTGCCGCTGCTGGTTGGCGCGCTGGCGGTGGAGCGGCCGGATTTCGGGGCGCTGTCGGCCGAAAGCTGGGCGGTGCTGGTCTATGGCGGCATCGGGCCGCTCGGCCTGTGCTACCTCGCCTGGTTCGCCGCCCTGCGCCGCCTGCCGGCGGAGGCCGCGGCCTCCGGCACCCTGCTGACGCCCGTGATCGGCGTGGCCGCTGCCGCCCTGTTCCTCGGCGAGGCGCTGGGGGTGCGGGAGGTGGTGGCGCTGTCCATGACCATCGGGGGGGTCATACTGGCGGTGCGCGGATAGCGCAGGCTGGCGATCCGCGACTGATCGGGCCATTAGGCCCGGCATGACCGAGCATCCGCTGATCCGCCTCGCCCCCGGCGGCGACCGCCGCGTGAAGGGGGGCCACCCCTGGGCCTTCTCCAACGAGATCGCCATGACCCCCGCCTTGCGCGCCATCCCGCCCGGCACCCCGGTGCGGCTGGAAGGCGATGACGGCGTGAAGCACGGCGTCTGGCACTTCAACCCGCACAGCCTGATCGCGGCCCGCCGCCTGGATGCCGACCCGGTCGCTGCGATCGACGCCGGTTGGTACCATTCCCGCCTTGCCGCCTGCCTGAACCTGCGCGAACGCCTGTTCGACGCGCCCTTCTACCGCCTGGTCCATGCCGAGGCCGATGGCCTGCCCGGCCTCATCATCGACCGATACGGCGATGCGGTGGCGATCCAGGCGAACACCGCAGGGATGGATGCCGCGACGCCGCATATCCTGGCCGCGCTGAACGCCCTGTTCGCCCCGCGCCTGGTGGTCGCCCGCAACGACAGCGCCGTGCGCAAGCTGGAAGGCTTGGCCGAATCCGTCACCGCCCTGCAGGGGGAGGGAACCGCCACCGTCGAGGAATCCGGCCTCAGCTTCCCGGTGGACCTGCTGGGTGGCCAGAAGACCGGCTGGTTCTTTGACCAGCGCGCCAACCGCGCCATGGTCGCCCGCCTCTGCCGCGGCCGCACCATGCTAGATGCCTTCTGCCACACCGGCGGCTTCGGCCTGGCCGCGGCGGCATCGGGTGCGGCGGAGGTCACGCTGCTGGACCGCAGCGAACACGCGCTGGACCACGCCATGCAGGCCGCGCACCTCGCCGGATTCGCGGACCGCATCACGCCGCTGAAGGCGGAAGCGTTGGACCACCTGGAGAAGATGGCCGCCAGCGGCCGCCGCTTCGACGTGGTGGTGGCGGATCCACCGGCCTTCGCGAAATCGCGAAAAGACCAGCCGGCGGCGCTGCGCGGCTATGGCAAGCTGGCGCGGCTGGCGGCGGGGCTGGTGGCGAAGGACGGGATATTGTTCATCGCCTCCTGCTCCCACCACGTCTCGCCGGGCGATTTCACCGATGCGGTGGGTTGGGGCGTGCACAAGGCGCGGCGGGAGGCGCGGCTGCTGGCCACGGTCGGCGCCGGGCCGGATCACCCGGTGCATCCAGGCCTGCCGGAAAGCGCGTACCTCAAGGGCCTGCTGCTGCATCTGACATGATGCGCGTGCCGCCGCTCCGCGCCTTCCAGGCCACGGGTTATGAGGCCGCTGGCGCCGTCGCGCGGATTGGCCGGCGCAGCGCGGCGATCGATGCGCTGCTGGCCGGGCAGGGGGTGCGCCAGGCCGGCTTCGTCACCGCCTGGAACCCGCGCAGCCAGCGCATGCCGCCGGGCTGGAACCACCGCATGCAGGCTGCACTGCGCCAGGCGGCACGCGGCCTGGTGGTGGCCGAGGGTTCCGGCCGTGCCGGCGGCTGGGCCGAGCACCACCTTCTACTGGCAGGCGACCCGCGCCGCCTGGTGGCGCTCGCGCGGCGCTTCCGGCAATGGGCCATCGTCACCGTCGCGCCGCGTCAGCCGGCCCGGCTGCGCTGGGTCATTCAGCCGCCGCGCGCCGGATAGGCGCTGTAGCCGCCGATGACGATGCGGCGGATACCGGCGAAGCGGATCTGTTCCTCCCCCAGCACGATCGTGCCGCGCACGCCGGCCACGCTGATCTCCCCCAGCAGCAGCCGCGGCTTGCCGGCGGAATTCGGTTCGACCCGGAGGGCGGCCAGCACCTGCTCCAACGTGCGGTCCGTATCGTCGAGTTGCAGGGTGTGGACACCATCGCGCACCGAGATCACCCGGCTGCCATCGCCGGGGTGCCAGACCAGCGTCTCGTTCCCCTCGCGCAGCTTGTGGTTCAGCGGGCCGCCGCGCCAGCGCCCCTGCGCCGGGACCTCCGGCATGATGAAGTCGAGGTCCCAGTTTCCGTGGCCCGGTGCGGTATCGTTCATCGCCTGATCTCCAGCTTGGTTTCGCTGGGCGGATCAAGCGCTTCCGGGCGCCGCACCTCCAATCCGAAGACCCTTTCGGGCCGATAGGCGCAGCCGATGCCGCGGTTGGCCTATGTCACAGGAAGCGTTCGCGGATATCCACGCTGCTCTCCCGGCCGAGCTTGTCGAAATGCGTCTCCAGCCACAGCCCGGCGGCCTCGCGCCCGTAGCGCTTCAGGGTCATCAGGAAATCCCAGTCCCCGTTGAGCTTGGTGCTGAGCTTGAAGTCGCGCATCCGCGCCTCGTCCTCGATGCAATGGACGAACAGCTTGCGGTAGCGCGGCTGCTCCAGCCGCCCGGCCTCCAGCAAGCGCTGCACGAAATCGATGGCGCGCATTTCCGCCATCAGCGACGCGTTGAAGCTGATCTCGTTCAGCCGGTTGACGATCTCGGTCGGCCGCGTCGGCAGCTCGTCCCGCACGATGGGGTTGAGCTGCACCAGCACGATATCCGGCGGCCCGCCCTGTTCGTACAGCGGCCAGAGCGCCGGGTTGCCGAGGTAGCCGCCATCCCAGAACGGCTCGCCATCGATTTCCACCGCCTTGAAGAATTGCGGCAGGCAGGCGGAGGCGAGCAGCACATCCACCGTCACCTCGTTGCGCGCGAAGACCCGCGGCTTGCCGGTGCGGACGGAGGTGGCGGAGATGAACAGCTTGGGGCCCTTGCCGTGGCGCAGGATGTCCGGCTTGATCTCCTCGTCCAGTACCTGGCGCAGCGGGTTGAATTCGAAGGGCGTCGGATTGAGCTGGTAGGGGGACAGGACGCGGGTCAGCGTCTCGAAGGTCTGGTAGGCGAAGGACCAGGTCAGGTCATGGCCCCAGATCGCCTTTTCCAGCGGCGTGTTCTGCAGCGGACTTTTCGCCATCCGCCCAGCCGCATTGCGCCAGAAGCTGTCGAGCGCCTGACGCGCGCCGTCGCGCCCGCCCTCGCACAGGCCCTGGACGAAGATGGCCGCGTTCATCGCGCCGGCGGAGGTGCCGGAGACGGCTTCGAACTCGATCCGCTCCTCCTCCAGCAGCCGCTCCAGCACCCCCCAGGTGAAGGCGCCATGCGTGCCGCC
>LNFM01011921.1_pt1 | contig 11615 bp, 16 predicted proteins | sample 596031 | NCBI WGS metagenome assembly LNFM01 (sample SAMN04254537, study PRJNA301005) | activated carbon metagenome | isolation source: dual media filters at the Ann Arbor, Michigan drinking water treatment plant | place: USA: Ann Arbor | reverse complement strand
ACCCTGCACATCGACAACCTGAAGGGCCGCAACGCGCACCACCAGGCCGAGACGATCTTCAAGGCGTTCGGCCGTGCGCTGCGGATGGCGGTGGAACTCGACCCGCGTGCGGTCGACGCCGTCCCTTCCACCAAGGGCACGCTCTGAGCCGGTCCGCTTCGCGGCACGGCATTCCTCTCCACGTAGACAAGAGCCCGCGATGACGATCGCTGTAGTCGATTACGGCATGGGCAACCTGCGTTCGGTGGCCAAGGCCCTCGAGCATGTTTCCGATGGCGTTCCCGTGGTGGTGACCGACGACCCGGGCGTGATCGCGTCCGCCGAACGCGTCGTGTTCCCCGGGCAGGGCGCCATGCGCGACTGCATGCGGGAGCTGCAGGCCCGGGGCCTGCGTGCGGCGGTGATCGAGGCCGCGTCGAGCCGGCCTTTCCTTGGCATCTGCATCGGCCTGCAGATGCTGTTCGAGAAGTCCGAGGAAAGCGACACGCCCGGCCTGGCCGTGCTGCCGGGCGAGGTGATCCGCTTCCCGCACGAGGCAATGGTGGACGAGGGCGGCAGGCGCCTGAAGGTCCCGCACATGGGGTGGAACGAAGTGCACCAGTCCGAAGCGCATCCGATGTGGACCGGCATCCCCGACGGGACCCGGTTCTATTTCGTGCACAGCTACTTCCCGCAGCCGGCACGGCCGGAGCTGGTCGCCGGCTACAGCCACTATCCGTTCCCGTTCTGCTGCGCGGTTGCCCGCGGCAATCTGTTTGCCGTACAGTTCCATCCCGAAAAGAGCCACCGGGCAGGTCTTCAGTTGCTTGCGAATTTCGTCAACTGGGATGTTCAGGCGGGAACCGTCATTAATGCAGCAATCCCGGCGGAGCGCGCGACATGCTCCTGATTCCCGCGATCGACCTCAAGGACGGCGGCTGCGTGCGCCTGCGTCAGGGCGACATGACCGGCGCGACCGTCTATTCCGACCAGCCCGGCATGATGGCGAAGCAGTGGCTCGACCAGGGTGCGCGCCGGCTGCACATCGTCGATCTCAACGGCGCGGTGGCCGGCAAGCCGAAGAACGAGCCGGCGATCAAGGACATCGTGAAGGCGATCGGCGATCGCATCCCGATCCAGCTCGGCGGCGGCATCCGCGACCTCGACACGATCGAGCGCTACCTGGACGATGGCGTGTCGTACGTGATCATCGGCACTGCCGCGGTCAAGACACCGGGCTTCCTGCACGACGCCTGCGGTGCCTTCCCGGGCCACATCATCGTCGGCCTCGATGCCAAGGACGGCAAGGTCGCGGTCGATGGCTGGTCGAAGATGACCGGCCATGAAGTGGGCGACCTCGCGAAGAAGTTCCAGGACTACGGCGTCGAGGCGGTGATCTACACCGACATCGGGCGCGACGGCATGCTCAACGGCATCAACATCGAGGCCACGGTGCGCCTGGCACGGCAGCTGACCATCCCGGTGATTGCCAGCGGTGGCCTGACCAACCTGGACGACGTCCGCCGCCTGTGCGAAGTGGAAGGCGAGGGCGTCCAGGCCGCGATCACCGGGCGTGCGATCTACGAAGGCACGATCGATTTCGGCGAAGCCCAGCGGCTGGCCGATTCGCTGTCGCCGCCGTCCGCATCGGGCGCCTGAGCGATGCTGGCCAGGCGCATCATTCCCTGCCTCGACGTGGCCGGCGGCAGGGTGGTCAAGGGCGTCAATTTCGTCGACCTGCGCGATGCAGGCGACCCGGTCGAGGTTGCGCGCCGCTACGACGAGCAGGGCGCGGACGAACTCACCTTCCTCGACATCACGGCCAGCAGCGACGAGCGCGGCACCCTGCTGTCGATGGTCGAGTCGGTCGCGGCCCAGGTGTTCATCCCGCTCACCGTCGGTGGCGGCGTGCGTACCGTGGCCGACGTGCGCGCGCTGCTCAATGCCGGCGCGGACAAGGTCAGCATCAACACTGCCGCAGTGCAGTCGCCCGAGTTCGTGCAGGAGGCGGCCGGCCGCTACGGTTCGCAGTGCATCGTGGTGGCGGTCGACGCCAAGCGGGTCGCGGGCACGCCGGACGACGCGCCGCGCTGGGAGGTGTTCACCCATGGCGGCCGGCGTGCGACCGGCCTGGACGCACTCGAATGGGGCCGCCGGATGCAGTCGCATGGCGCAGGCGAGATCCTCCTCACCAGCATGGACCGTGACGGGACGCGGGTCGGCTTCGACCTCGCACTGACCCGGGCGTTTTCCGACACCCTGTCGATCCCGATCATCGCCAGTGGCGGTGTCGGGTCGATCGCCGACATGGTCGAAGGGGTCACGCTCGGCCATGCCGACGCAGTGCTCGCGGCGAGCATCTTCCACTATGGCGAACACACGGTCGGCGAAGTGAAGCGTGCGATGGCCGCGGCCGGCGTGGAAGTGCGGCTCTGACATGGCGACTCCCGAAGACGAGCGCTGGCTCGACGAGGTCGCCTTCGATGCGTCCGGGCGGGTCCCGGCGATCGCCCAGGATGCCGCCGACGGACGCATCCTGATGTTCGCGTGGATGAACCGCGAGGCGCTCGCGCTCACCCGTCAGACCGGCTTCGCGCATTACTGGTCGCGTTCGCGTGGCAAACTGTGGCGCAAGGGCGAGGAGTCGGGGCACCTGCAGAAGGTGTCCGAGATCCGTCTCGATTGCGACGAAGATGTCATCCTGCTGATGATCGAGCAGGTGGGCGGCATTGCCTGTCATACAGGTCGGGCAAGCTGTTTCTACCGGCGGCTGGAAGCGGGTGGCTGGGTCACGGTGGACCCGGTGCTCAAGCCGCCGGCCGAGATCTACAGTGGAAGCAGCGGCTGAGCAGGCAGGCGACCGACACCATGGAACGACAACCGATCCTCGAAAGACTGGCCGATACCCTCGAATCGCGCAGGCAGGCCGATCCCGGCAGCTCCTATGTGGCCAGCCTGTTCCACAAGGGCGAGGACGCAATCCTCAAGAAGCTGGCCGAGGAGTCCGCCGAGACGCTAATGGCCTCGAAGGACGGTGATAAACTGCATATCGTCAAGGAGATGGCCGATCTCTGGTTTCACGGCATGGTCCTGCTTGCGTTCCATGGCCTGCGGCCCGGCGACGTTCTCGACGAACTGGCCAGGCGCGAAGGCGTGTCGGGCCATGAAGAGAAGCGGTCGCGGGCTGGCGAATAGCCGCAACACCTGTTTTCCAACCACCGATCACGTCGCCCGCGGCGCCCACGCCGCTCGACCGACAAGGAGTTTCATCATGGGTTCGTTCAGCATCTGGCACTGGTTGATCGTCCTGCTGGTGGTCGTGCTGGTGTTCGGCACCAAGAAGCTCGGCAACCTGGGCAAGGACATGGGCAGCGCGATCAAGGGCTTCAAGGAAGGCATGAAGACCGATGAAGACGGCAAGCCCGCCACCGGCACCGCCCCGGGTACGCCCTCGCAGCAGATTTCCGGTCAGACGATCGAGGGCGAAGTGAAGAGCAAGTCCGAAAGCAAGGTTTGATCGGCGCAACGCCCGTGCAGTCGATGCGCAGCGCCCCGTCCGCCGGATAGGCGGGACCAGCCATGCTCGATCTCGGCTTCTCGGAAATGATGTTGATCGCGGTGGTCGCGCTGGTGGTGCTCGGCCCCGAGCGACTGCCCAAGGTCGCGAAGACCGTCGGCCACCTGGTGGGCCGCATGCAGCGCTATGTCGCGGACGTGAAGTCGGACATCACGCGCGAGATGGAGCTCGAGGAACTGCGCAAGTTCCGGCAGACGGTCGAGGAAACCGCCACTTCGGTGCAGTCCTCGTTCAACACGTTCGAATCGGACGCACGCGCGACGGCGGCCGATGTCGAAACGCTGGCGCGCGAAGCCGCACGCGGCGACCCGCCCGGCGACGCGTCGGCGGCCGGCGCAATGCCGCTGCCGGGCGACGAGGTATCGCCGGCGCCGGTGCCCGGGGCACTGCAGGAGGCGGTGTCGTTCGACCATGCTTCGGCGCGCGCGGAGGAGTGGGTCGAGCCGACCGTGGCCGGTGCGATGTCCAGCCGGGCCGCGTGCGGAAGCTATGCCGCGACCGCGTCGCTCGCGATGGGCAGTGCTGCAGGGCCGCTCGCCGGTGCGAGGCGCTGGCCCGAAGTGCCTGCGGTGGCCGCGCCGCCTGCGCTCGAACTGCCGGCGGTGCAGCCGCCGTCGGTGATCGGCATGCCGGCGCCCGGCGATGTGCCGGTCCGCGCGCGTGAACCGGCGGCCCCTGCCGTGCGCGAGGCCTGAGCGATGTCGAGCGCCAACAGCAACGGCAGCGATCCGCAGGCCGGCGAGGCGGCCCAGGACGCACCGGCCGGCGACAGCTTCATGTCGCACCTGGTGGAGCTGCGCCAGCGGGTGGTGCGCGCCGCCGGCGCGGTGCTGCTGGTGTTCCTGATCCTGTCGCCGTTCATGAAGTACATCTTCGACATGGTCTCGCTGCCGCTGATGTCGGCGCTGCCGGAAGGCACCAAGCTGCTGGCCACCGGCGTGATCTCTCCGTTCGTCGTGCCCCTGAAGGTGACGCTGTTCGTCGCCTTCCTGCTCGCGCTGCCCTACGTGCTCTACCAGGCCTGGGCCTTCGTCGCGCCCGGCCTGTACCAGCACGAGAAGCGCCTCGCGCTGCCGGTGCTGTCGACCAGTGTCGGCATGTTCTTCCTGGGCATGGCCTACTGCTACTTCGTCGTGTTCGGCTTCGTGTTCAGCTTCATCGCCGGCTTCGCGCCCGAATCGGTCGCGGTCGCCCCCGATATCGAGAACTACCTGTCGTTCGTGATGGGCATGTTCCTCGCCTTCGGGCTCACCTTCGAGGTGCCGGTGGTGGTGGTGCTGCTGGTGCGTTTCGGCGTGGCGACGATCGAGCAGCTCAGGCTGGCGCGTCCCTACGTCATCGTCGGTGCCTTCGTCGTCGCGGCGATCGCGACCCCGCCGGACGTCATATCCCAACTGCTGCTGGCGATCCCGTTGTGCCTGCTCTACGAGGTCGGCCTGCAGGTCTCGCGCTTCACTGGGCTGTCGCCGTCGCGGGCCGAGGCCGATGCGCAGGCGGCCGCCGATGCTTCCGCCACCGGCACCGCTAAAGATTCCTGATCCGGGGCCGTTGAGCGGTCTACGACCGGACGCTCGTCCGATCTGAACCCGGAGCGCAGATGATCCTGACCAACATCGAAGTCATTCCCGGCAAGCGCGTCGTGCGCCACCTCGGGCTGGTCCAGGGCAGCACGGTGCGCGCGAAGAACGTCGGGCGCGACATCATGGCGAGCCTGAAGAACATCGTCGGTGGCGAGCTGAAGGGCTCACCGAACTGCTGAACGAGGCACGCGAGGAAGCCACCGAGCGCATGGTGCGCCAGGCCCAGGCGGCCGGTGCCAATGCGGTGCTCAACGTGCGCTTCTCGACCTCGTCGATCACCCAGGGCGCGGCTGAACTGTTCGCCTACGGCACCGCCGTGGTCGTCGAGTAGGCAGCCGGCGTGCAGACCCTCGTCGCGTTCGCCGACCTGATCGTATTCGCGGTCCTGCTGCTGGTCGGCTATGGCGTCGGCCGCATCGCCGAGAAGGCGCACTATGCATCGATCCGCAAGCGCGAGAAGCTGTTCGAGCGGGTGACGGTGTTCAGCTGCCGCTTCCCGCCGACGGTGTCGCAGCCGTACCAGGCATCGCTGGTCTGCGGCAGCGTGGTCGTGTCGCAGGACTACTTCAAGGCGGTGGCGGCCGGCCTGTACAGCATCTTCGGCGGCCGGGTGCGCTCGTACGAGAGCCTGCTCGACCGTGCGCGGCGCGAGTCGGTGCTGCGCATGAAGCACGCGGCGCTGCGCAAGGGGGCTTCGATGATCATCAACGTGAAGTTCCAGACCGCGCAGGTGCCTGGACGCGGCGTCGGTGCGGTCGAGCTGGTCGCCTACGGGACGGCGCTGCGCCCGGTCGCGTGAGCGACTGGAGCAACCCCAGGCTGCCGCAGGAGGCGGTGAACGTCGGCGAGTCGCGTCCGCTGCTCTCGTTCTTCGTCATGGTGGCGGGCCTGGGCGCCGTCATCGCGGCCTGTGCGCTGGTGTTGATGGTGTTCGCCCAGGCGATCGCCGCCTGGCTGCCCTTCTCGGCTGAACAGGCCGTCGCCGCCCGGTTCGTGAAGCCCGCGGCCCCCGGTGCCGAGCCGGAGGCGACGCTGCAGGCACTGGCGGAATCGCTCGTCGGCCCCCAGGGACTGCCACCCGGGATGACGCTGAAGGTGCACTATAACCTGCTGCCGGTCGCCAATGCCTCGGCGACCGTCGGTGGCAACATCACGATCTACCGCGGGCTGGTCGAGGCGATCGACAGCGAGAATGCGCTGGCGATGGTGCTGGCCCACGAGATCGCCCATATCCGCCACCGCGATCCGGTGCGCAGCCTCGGTCGCGGCATGGCACTGGCCGTGGTGATGTCGGCGGTGTCTGCCGGCGCCGGCTCCGCGGTGGCCGACTGGCTGCTCGGCAGCGCCGGCAACCTGACCGTGCTCAGCTTCAGCCGTTCGCAGGAGGCCAGGGCCGATGCCGATGCGCTGGCGGCGGTCGCGCAGCGCTACGGGCATGTGGCGGGTGCCGATGCGTTCTTCCGCGAGATGCAGCGCAGGTCGGCCAGCGCCGGCGCCGCCGGTTCGGTGCCGGTGTTCATGCGCACCCATCCCGCGACTGAAGACCGGCTGCAGCGGATGCAGGGCCTGGCCGCCGATCGGCGCTGGGCGACGGACGGCGCGTTGATGCCGCTGCCGCCCGTGCTGCAGGCGATCCGCGATGCGCGAGCGGCGAAGGAACTCCCCGGGGGGTGACCCCGGAGATCGAACGGCGCTACGATCCGTCGGGGCGCCGGGCGCTGGCGACCCGGGTGCGACCCGGGTGCGGGCTGGACAGGTGGCCTGTCTATTGCTTCATGCCGCTGTACGATTCCCGCAAGGAGCCACCAGATGCCCGGTCTCACCCGACGCACCGAGCCGCATGCCGCGGCATTCCTCCTGGCTGCGGCCTGCCTGTCCGCCACGAGCCTGTCGTTCGCGCAGGCCTGGCCGGTGAAGCCGGTGCGCATGATCGTGCCGATCGCCGGCGGCGGATCGACCGACGCGATCGCGCGCCTGGTCGGTACCAAGCTGGGCGAGTTGTGGGGGCACACCGTGGTGGTCGAGAACCGGCCTGGCGGCTCGACCATGATCGGCGCCGAGGTGGTGGCACGCGCGGCACCGGACGGCTACACGATGCTGATGGCGACCTCGGCCTTCCCGGCGAACTTCAGCCTGTTCCGCAAGGTGCCCTACAAGCTCGCCGACTTCGCACCGATCTCGAACGTCGCCGAGTCGCCGAACGTGCTCGCGGTGCATCCGAGCGTGCCGGCGAAGAACGTGAAGGAACTGATCGCCCTGCTGCGGTCGCGGCCCGGGCAGATCAACTACGGGTCGGGTGGCGTCGGTGGCTCCACCCACCTGGCGGCTGAACTGTTCAAGCTGCTGGCGAAGGTCGACATCACCCACATCCCTTACAAGGGCGGCGGCCCGGCGGTGGTCGACCTGCTGGGCGGCCAGATCTCGATGATCTTCGGCAACCTGCCGGCCGTGCTGCCGCACGTGAACTCCGGGCGCATCAACGTGCTGGCCATCGCCTCGGCGAAGCGCTCGCCGACGATGCCCAACCTGCCGACGATGGACGAAGCCGGCGTGCGCGGCTTCGAGGCGTCCACCTGGGCCGGATTGCTGATGCCCGCCGGTACGCCGCAGGCGATCATCGACAGGTTCTACGCCGACCTCCTGAAGATCTATGCGCAGCCCGACATGCGGGAGCGCATGGCGACCGGCGGCTTCCAGGCGGTCGGCAATTCGCCGAAGGAGTTCGCCGCGTACATCGACATGGAGATCGCGCGCTGGGAGAAGGTGATCCGCGCAGCCGGCATCAAGGCAGAATAGGGACGCCGCGCCACGCGCGTGCGCGGATACCGGGGAGGGGGCAGCATGGCTGGCACAGACATCAGGGGCGCCGGCGACGGCACCGAAATCCACCGCAAGCTGCTGGCTTCGATCGACAGCGACCGCGAAGACCTGGTGGGGCTTTGCCTCGCGCTGGGCAACATGGCGACCCCGCATGCACAGGAGCGGCCGGGTGCCGAGTACGTGCGCGAGTGGCTGTCCGCGCACGGCATCGATGCCTGGCTGCAGCCGATCACCGAGCGCAGCGCGAACGTGGTCGGGCACCTGCCGGGCAGCGGGGAGGGCACCAGCCTGATCGTCGATGCCCACCTGGATACCGGGCCGGCGCTGTCCGCCGATGCCACCGAGGCCGACCGCCGCATCGAGGGGGCCTGGGTCGACGGCGACCTGATCATCGGCAAGGGCGTGATCAACGACAAGGGCCAGCTGTGCGCGTTCATGATCGCGCTGCGGGCGATCCGCCGCATGGGCATCCGGCTGCGCGGCGACTGCTACCTGGCCGGCGTCGCGTTCGAGACCGGCCGGCCGTCGGTGGGCGACCTGCAGGGCATCGACTATCCGGGCGAGGGCTTCGGCTCGCGCTGGCTGGTCGACCGGGGCATCACCGCCGACTTCGCGCTGGTCGGCGAGACCTCCGGCTTCGGCATCATCAAGGCCGAGTGCGGCGAGGCGTCGATCAAGGTGCACGTGCCGGGCAAGCGGGTCTACACCCCGCGCCATGAACGTACCGCCGCCCTCGGCCCGGCGTCCAATGCCTTCGTGAAGGCCGCGCACCTGGTGATCGCGATCGAGGAATGGGCGATCGGCTACACGCAGCGCGAGACCCGGCCGTTCCCCGGCGGGCAGTTCGTGCCGCGTGCGCAGGTGGTGAAGGTCAGCGGGTCCGAGGCACTGGGCTGGTGCGACATCCATGTCGACGTGCGCATCGTGCCGGGCAAGAACCCGGAACTCGTCCGGCGCGAGATCGCGCAGGTGGCGGCGAAGCTGGGCATCGACGCGAAGGCCTCCGTGTACCAGTATTCGCGCGGCCATGTGGCGAAGCATGCCGAGCCGCTGGTGGCGGCGATCGAGGCGGCCCACCGGCACCTGTTCGGCACGCCGACGCCGATCCCGCCCGCGGCCGAGACCAGCATGTGGCGCGACGTGAACGTCTTCAACGAGGTCGGCATCCCCTCGGTCTGCTACGGACCGCCGCGGCAGATGGAGCCGTTCAGTGGCGCGCGCGATCGGGCGATGAAGATCGACGACCTGCTCGCCGCGACCAAGGTCTACGCTGCGACGATCCTCAACCTGTGCGAGGTGGCGTCGGTCGACTGAGCGGTGTCGGCGCGGGCGCCGTCACCCGCGCCGGCGCACCGGCCGCGTCCCGACCTTCACCGTCACCTTCACTTCCTTGCGCTCGCGCACCAGCGTGATCGCGGCGTTGCTGCCCGGCTTGAGGGCTGCGACCGTGTTGAGCAGTGCACTCGCATCGCCCACCGGCTTGCCCTCGATCGCCACCACGACGTCGCCCGGGCGCAGGCCGCCGCCTTCCGCCGGCCCGCCGCGCACCACGCCGGCGACCAGTGCGCCACCGCTGGCCCCGATGCCGAACGATTCCGCCAGCGTGCGGGTGAGGTCCTGGGTCTCGACGCCGAGCCAGCCGCGCACCACCTGCCCGGAGGCGATCAGCTGGTCCATCACCTGGCGCACCGTCTCCGCCGGGATGGCGAAGCCGATGCCCTGCGAGCCGCCGCTGCGCGAGAAGATCAGCGTGTTGATGCCGATCAGGTTGCCCTGGGTGTCGATCAGTGCGCCGCCCGAATTGCCCGGGTTGATCGCTGCATCGGTCTGCACGAAGTTCTCGAACGGGCTCACGCCCAGCTGGTTGCGCCCGAGCGCGCTGACGATGCCCATGGTGACGGTCTGCCCGACGCCGAACGGATTGCCGATCGCGAGCACGACGTCGCCGACGCGCACCTTCGACGTGTCGCCGATGCTGATCGCCGGCAGGTTCGCCAGGTCGGCCTTGATCACCGCCAGGTCGGTGTCGGGATCGGAGCCGACCACCGTGGCCGGCGCCCGGCGACCGTCCGACAGCGCGACCTCGATCTGCGCGGCGGAATCGACGACATGGGCATTGGTGACGATGAAGCCGTTGGCATTGACGATCACGCCCGAGCCGAGGCTGGCCGGACGCTGCCGTGCATCGCCTTCGCCCCGGCCCCGGCCGCCCGGCGCGCGGTCGCCGAAGAAGAACTGGAAGAACGGATCCTCGAGCATCGGATTGCGTTCTCGAGGGGATGCCCGGGCCGTCGTGTAGATGTTCACCACCGACGGCATCGATCGTCCGGCGGCGTCGGAATACGAGCCGGTGGCCGGCAGCGCCGGGACTGCCCCGGCCGAAGGGGCGGGCGAGCCCTGGGCGGATCCGGTCCCGGGGGCCGGGGTCGCGGACGCGGACGCGCCGGGCAGCGTGCGCCACGGCTGCAGCGGTGCCGGCATGAGGTCCGGGCGGAAAAGGGCCGCGACGAACCACACCCCGAGGGTGATCGTCACCGCCTGGGCGAACAGCAGCCAGATCCTCTGCATCCCTGGATTCCCCGTATCGATTGCCGGTCGCGCAGCAGGTCGGCGATCCAGCGAAGCCCGGCCGGGTCCGCCATCCGTTCCCTGTACCCGCGATGACACTGGCGAGGCTACCATCGGGCCCTTCGGCGCGCGATCCGGGCCTGTCCGTCCGGTGGTCTGCGCCCCGCGCGCCCGCGCGGATTCCGAAAGGCCATCGATGGATCGTCAGGCCCTGTCCGAGTACCTGGAAAAGCTGCTTCCGCCAGCGGCCGTGGAGGATTACTGCCCGAACGGCCTGCAGGTGGAAGGACGGGCGGAAATCCGCCGGATCGTGTCCGGCGTCACCGCATCGCAGCCGTTGATCGATGCCGCAGCCGAGTCCGGCGCGGACGCCCTGCTGGTGCATCACGGCCTGTTCTGGAAGGGCGACAGCGGGCGGCTCACCGGTTATCGCCGTGCGCGCGTCGCTCGGCTGATCCACGCGGACATCAATCTGTACGCCTTCCACCTGCCGCTCGACATCCACCCTGAACTCGGCAACAACACCCAGCTCGGCCTGCGCCTGGGCCTGGAACGGACCGGTTCGCTCGACCGCGCCGGCCTGCTCGCGGTCGGGGACGTGCCGGGTGCGGCGGGGGCCGGCACGACCCTTGGCGAGTTCGCCCGGCAGGTCGCCCGCGCGCTGGGCCGGGAGCCGCTGGTGGTCGGTGATCCCGCCCAGCCGTTGCGGCGGGCGGCGTGGTGCACGGGCGGTGGCCAGCGCTACATCGAGGATGCCTGGCCGCGCGCCGACGTGTTCATCACCGGCGAAGTCTCCGAGCAGACGGTGCACGTGGCGCGCGAATGCGGAATCGGGCTGGTCTGCGCCGGCCACCATGCGACCGAGCGTTACGGGGTGCAGGCGGTGGGCGAGCACCTGGCGCGGGAACACGGCCTGGAACATCGCTTCGTCGACATCGACAATCCCGCCTGACCCGCCCGTCCGGCCGGTTTCGTTCACCATCCGGCCTGTCGAATGGCGCGGGGAACGCGCCCCGACCACCCGGTGAACGCATCCGAGGCTTCTGGTCTTGCATGCGATTCGGTACAATCCCGTGGTTATGGTTCCGGCA
>LNFM01011919.1_pt1 | contig 11615 bp, 12 predicted proteins | sample 596031 | NCBI WGS metagenome assembly LNFM01 (sample SAMN04254537, study PRJNA301005) | activated carbon metagenome | isolation source: dual media filters at the Ann Arbor, Michigan drinking water treatment plant | place: USA: Ann Arbor | reverse complement strand
CCCCGGCCATGCGGCGGGCGAGGGTCGCCGCCCGCGCCAGGTCGTCCGTGGCCCCACTGGTGAACTCGCCGAAGACCAGTTCCTCGGCGGCGCGTCCGGCCATCATCATCGCCATCCTCTCGATGCATTCGCCGCGGGTCGCCAGGAAGCGATCCTCGGAGGGCAGTGCCACCGTCACGCCGAGCGCCTGCCCCTGGGGGATCACGGTCACACGCTCGACCGGGTCGCACCGCGGGGACAGGTGACCGACGAGCGCGTGGCCCATCTCGTGGTACGCCACCAGCAGCTTCTCGTCGTCGGAGAGGAGCATGCCGCGGCGTTCCGGACCGCCGACGAGGCGCAGCAGCGCCCGCCGGAACTGGGGGAGCGTGATCTCGGCGGTGCCGGCCCGTGCCGCCTCGAAGGAGGCCTCGTTGCAGAGTGCCGCCAGGTCCGCGCCGGCCATGCCCACCGTGAACGCGGCGATCGCGGCGGCGTCGGTGCCGACGGACAGTGGCCGGCCCTTCAGGTGGACGTCGAGGATCTCCCGCCGCGCCTCCCGGCCCGGCAGCCCCACCGCGATCTTGCGGTCGAAGCGCCCCGACCGGATCAGCGCCGGGTCGAGGGCCTCCAGCCGGTTCGTCGACGCGAGCACCACCACGGGACGGGCCGGGTCGTTCGCGAAGCCGTCCATCTCGGAGAGGAGCTGGTCGAGGGTCTGCTCACGCTCTCCCGCCGAGGCGTGCCCCGTGCGCCGGCCGCCGACGGCGTCGATCTCGTCGATGTAGACGACGGCGGGAGCGGCCTTGCGCGCCGCGGCGAACAGGGCGCGGATGCGCTTCGACCCGAGCCCCGAGTAGACCTCGACGAACTCCGACCCCGACGCGCTGAAGAACGGGACCCCCGCCTCGCCCGCGACGGCGCGGGCGAGCAGCGTCTTCCCGGTCCCGGGGGGGCCGTGGAGGATGATCCCCTTCGGCAGCTCCGCGCCGACGCGTTCGAACCGTGCGGGGTCGCGGAGGACGTCGGCGATCTCGCCGACCTCGTCGCGGATCTCATCGACGCCGGCGACGTCGGCGAACGTCGCGGTGGACCGGACGGCCTTCACCTGCTGGGAGAAGCGGGCGCCGCCGGCCATGCGGAGGGCGAGTGCGGAGACGATGACGAGGCCGGCGAGCAGGATGAGCGGGCCCCACGTCTGGACCCAGCCCTCGATGTCGAACCCGCCCGCCTCGTCCGTCGCCGGCACCTCGGCGGGGGCCGCGGCACGCTCGACGACGCTGAGCGGGACCTTCCCCTCCTGCGCCGCGTCGATGATCGTCTCGGTCAGCCCGGTCGGCAGTGCCGTCTGGCGGTCCCGCCCGTCGACCCGCACGATCAGGGTCGTCGTGCCGGCGCCCCCCGTCATCCGCGCCGAGTCGGCGGTTCCGCTCTCCAGCAGCTCCAACGCCTTCGACAGGGTGATCGGCGCGGGCGTCGTCGCCGCGCCGGCGGGGGTCGCGGCGACCACGATGACCCCGGCCACCAACCCCGCCACCGCCCCCGCGAACCATCTGCTCCCGCGCATCCGTGTCTCCCCTCGGATCCGTCCGATGGATGCAGGAAAGCGCCTGGCGCCGGGTCGCGGTACCGCCGGTGGGATGGTGACCCGGACCCCCCGAACGGGGGGAGCCCGGTACCATCACGGTGTGGTCATGGGTCGCGACGAGTTCGAACGCCTGGTCGGCGAGGCCATCGACGAGGTCCCCGAGCCGTTCGCGTCGGCCCTCGATGAGGTCGCCGTCGTCGTCGAGGAACGCGCGCCCCGCGAGATGGGCTCCCTCTACGGCCTCTACACGGGGGTCCCCCTCACGGAGGGCGTCATCCCGTCCGGGATGCTCCCCGCCCGGATCGCCGTCTACATGCACCCTCTCCTCGACCACTACGCGTCGGACGCGGACATCGTCGAGCAGGTCCGCATCACCGTGCTCCACGAACTCGGCCACCACCTCGGCTTCGACGAGGACGACCTCGAGGCGCTCGGGTATGCCTGACGGACGCCCCGGGGACGTGGTGCTCGCCGCCCTCCACGGCCGGCGGAGCATCGGACGGGTCGGTCACGACCCGATCCCGCGTGAGCTCGTCGCCGAGCTGCTGGACGCGGCGGTCACGGCCCCCAACCACCACGCCACCGGACCGTGGCGGTTCGTGGTGCTGACGGGGGCCGCGCGCGGCGAGGTCGGCGCCGCCCACGCGGCGGCCGTCGCCCGGGCCCGGCCCGACGCGGGCCCGGAGGGGCTCGTGAAGGAGGCCGCCCGGCTGGAGCGCGCACCGGTGGTGGTCGCCTGCGTCGTGTCGCCGGGGGAGGACCCCATCGAGGCACGCGAGGACCGCGACGCCGTCGCCGCCGCCGTGCAGAACCTGTTGGTCGCCGCCCACGCCCGTGGGCTGGCCGCCATGTGGCGCACCGGGGTGATGGTCGACGAACCGGAGGTCCGCGACGCCCTCGGTGTGGGCGGGCGCGACGCGATCGTCGGGTTCGTCTACCTCGGCACGGCACCGGAGTCCGTGCCTGGCCGCGACCGCCCCCGTCCGGGCGCCGCCGGTGTCACCGAGTGGCGCGGGTGGTGACCGGGCGTCGGCGGCGCTACGGTGGACGTCCCGTCTGAAGGAGGCGCTCCGTGGCGGCAACGGTGGCGGACCAGGTCGTCGAGCGGGTCACGGCGCTGATGGCCTCGGGCGACGCACGGACCCAGGCCGACGCCATCCGCCGGGTCGCCGCCGAGATGGACCGGTCGGTGTCGGCGACGTCGTCGGCGTTCTACGCGGGCCGCCGTGCCGCCGCCGACGAGGCGGAGGGCCCCACCACCCCGGGTGGAGCGCGTCCGCCGCGCGCGGGGCGTCCCCGCCCCCGCCTCTACGCGGAGATGCTGCCGCTCGTCGAGGCGGGTGCGAGCATCGAGCAGGCCGCCCGGCGGTTCGGGGACGAGGACGAGGCCGACGAGATCGCCGCCGGCTTCGCCCGCTGGCTCCTGGAGGAGCGCCTCGGTGCCGCGGACGAGGCGGAACTGGCGGAGGCCCGACGTCGGATCACGGCGCTCGAGGCGGAGACCCGCGGCCTGCGGCGGGACCTCACCCGGGCGACCCAGGCGCTGTCACGGGTCCACGCCATCGCCGACGACGCACTCGGGGCCTCCCGGGACCTCTGAGGAGGGCGGCACCCGGGCGGCCGCGTGGCGCGCGTCCGGCGGGATGCGTCGATTGGCGCATGACCCCATGCGTCAATCGACGCACGGGGCCCGACGCGGCTCAGGCGGGGCGCTCCGGGGCGTTCTCGAGGCCCGAGATCGAGAGGCTCGCCTCTCCGCCGTAGCGCTTGTTGAGGTTGATGATGATCGCCGTCATCCCCTCGAGGATCAGGGCGTTCGCGAGGGGGCCCGCGTCGAGGGCACGGGTGCCGGGGATCGCCGACGTCAGCTCGATCACGGCTTCACGGGCGGCCTTGCTCTTGCCGCAGACGAGGACGTCGGCGTCGAGGTGGTGCTGGGCCTGCAGCCCGGCGGCGGGGAGGTTGTTGTACGCCACGACGACCTTCGCCTCGGGCGCGAGGTCCTGGATGCGGTGGGCGCAGGAGGCGGCGCCGAGGGCCTCGCCCTGCTCCGCGATCGCGCCGCTCTTGCCGAACTTCAACGCGTTGACGACGGAGATCACGACCTTGTCCGCGAGGGCGGCCGCCATCGGCGGGATGGTGCCCTCGATGCCCTCCCACGGGATCGAGACGATGGCCATCTCGGCCTGCTCGGCCGCGGCGACGTTCTCGAGCGGGATGAAGTTCCCCGACGGGAGCGCCTCCGCGAGGGTGGCGGCGGCCTGGTCGGCCCGCTCCTGGCTGCGTGAGCCCACGAGGATCTCGTGGCCGGCGGCCGCGAAGTTGATGGCGAGGCCGCGACCGAGGTCGCCCGTGCCGCCGAAGATCGCGATTCTCATCAGGTCACTCATCTCCCGTTTCGGTGTCCTCGCCGGCCCTCCGTCGGGCCGCGTCGAGCGTGTTGGCGAGCAGGTAGGCGATGGTCATGGGCCCGACGCCGCCCGGGACCGGGGTGAGCCAGCCGGCGACCTCCGCCGCCTCCTCGCCCGCCACGTCCCCGCGCAGCCCCGCGTCGGTGCGGTTGATACCGACGTCGATGACCGCCGCCCCCGGCTTGATCCAGTCCCGCCGGATCATCTCCGGGCGACCGACCGCGGCCACGAGGATATCCGCGGAGCGGCACAACGCGGGGAGGTCCCTCGTCCGCGAGTGCGCGACGGTCACCGTCGCGCTCCGCGCGGTCAGGAGGAGCGCCATCGGCTTGCCGACGATGAGGCTGCGCCCGACCACGACGGCGTGGGCCCCCTCGATCTGCACCCCCGCCCGGTCGAGCAGCCACATCACCCCCGCCGGCGTGCACGGCAGCGCACCCGGCTCGCCGCGCACGAGGCGGCCGAGGTTGATCGGCGCGAACCCGTCCACGTCCTTGTCGGGGTGGATGCGGTTGGCGATCAGCACCTCGGAGAGCTGGTCGGGGACGGGGAGCTGCACCAGCATCCCGTCGACCGTGTCGTCCGCGTTGAGCTCGTCGATCAGGGCATCGAGCTCGGCCTGGGTCGTCTCGGCGGGCAACACGACACGCCGCGAGATCATCCCCGCCTCGTCGGCGGCCTTCGCCTTCCCTGCCTGGTAGAGCTCGGAGGCGGGGTCGTCGCCCACCTGGATGCCGACGAGGCCCGGGGCGCGGCCGTGCCGTGCACGGAACGCCGCGGTCCCCTCCGCGACGCGGGCGCGCAACTCCGCCGCCGCGGCCTTCCCGTCGATGATCGTCGCCGCCATTCAGTCCACCTTCCTCATGGGCGCAGCCCCGGCCATCAGCCGGCGCTCCGCTCCGTCCTGCGCGAAGCGCACGCGCACCAGGTCCCCCCCACCTTCGATCCCCGTCACGACACCCTCACCGAACGTGGCGTGCAGCACCGAGTCGCCGGTCGAGAGGGAGACCCGCGGGGTCGGCGCGGAGCGTACCCCGGAGCCGCGTGACGCGCTGCTCCAGCTCCCCGCCGACGAGGGGCGCGCCCGGCGGCCGCCCTCCGGCTCGGAGATCGCGTCGGCGGGGAGCTCGCCGAGGAACCGCGACGGCAGCCGGTAGTCGCGGCCCCCGTAGATCGCCCGGCTCTCGGCGTGGGTGAGCGTCAGGTGGCGACGGGCCCGCGTCAACCCCACGTAGAACAGCCGCCGCTCCTCCTCGAGCGTCTCCGGCGTGTCGGAGCGGGCGTGGGGGAACAGCCCCTCCTCGAGCCCCGTGATGACGACGGTGTCGAACTCGAGGCCCTTCGCGTTGTGGATCGTCATCAGCGTGACGGCGCCGCCGGAGTCGTCGACGAGGTCGGCGTCGGCCTGCAGCGCGATCCCCTCGAGGAAGCCCGCGAGGCTCGCGTCCTCGTCGGAGGTCTCGTATTCCGCCGCCACCCGGACCATCTCCTCGAGGTTCTCCAACCGCCCCTGCGCCTCGAACGTCCCCTCCCGCTGCAGCGACTCCCGCAGCCCGGAGCGGTCGAGGACCTCCTCGATGATCCGCTCCAGCGGCATCCCCGCCGTGGCGCGCATGCGGATGTCGGCGACGAGCGCGCCGGTGGCGGCGATCGTCGCGCGCTGGGCGGGCTGCAGGCCGGCGACCTCGTCGGGACGCATGATGGCGTCGGACAGCGGGAGGACGTGGGCCGACGCGAACGCCTCGAGCTTCGCGATGCATCCGGGTCCGAGGCCGCGCTTGGGGGCGCCGAGCATCCGGGCGAGGCTGACGCCGTCAGCGGGGTTGGCGACGACGCGGAGGTACGACAGCAGGTCGCGGACCTCGGCGCGTTCGTAGAACCGCGGGCCCCCGACGACGGTGTACGCGATGCCGCGCCGCACGAGCTGGTCCTCGATGGAGCGGCTCTGGGCGTTGGTGCGGTAGAAGACGGCGACGTCGGCGAGGCTCTCGCCGCGGGCGAGGGCGCGGTCGATCTCCCCGGCGACGGTGCGGGCCTCCTCGTGCTCGTCGCGGCACGAGACGACGGCGATCGGCTCGCCGTCGCCGAGGTCGGTCCAGAGCCGCTTCGGGTGCCGGTGGGGGTTCCGCTCCACGACGGCGTTCGCGGCGCGGAGGATCGTCCCCGTCGAGCGGTAGTTCTGCTCGAGCGCGACGACGTGGGCGCTCGGGTAGTCACGCTCGAAGTCGAGGATGTTGCGGACGTCGGCGCCCCGCCACGAGTAGATCCCCTGGTCGTCGTCACCGACGGCGACGACGTTCTGCTGCGGCGCGGCGAGGGCGCGCACGAGGCGGTACTGGGCGTGGTTGGTGTCCTGGTACTCGTCGACGAGGACATGCTGGAAGCGGGTCTGCCAGCGGGTGCGGACGGCGTCGTCGCCCTCCATGAGCTGGGCGGTCACCATGAGGAGGTCGTCGAAGTCCATCGCCCCGTTCGCCCGGAGCGCGTCCGCGTACCGCCGGTAGATGCGGGCGACCACCTCGTCGTTGAACGACTCCGACCCCGCCTCCAGCTCGTCGGGGCCCTGCAGCAGGCTCTTCGCGTCGGAGATCCGCGCCTGGACGGCGCGCGGTGGCGTGCGCTTCGGGTCGATGCCCTCCTCGACGAGGCAGCGGCGGATGAGGCGCACCTGGTCGTCGGCGTCGTAGATCGAGAAGTCACGCGCGTAACCCGCGGCGGGTGCCTCGCGACGCAGGATCCGCACGCACGCCGAGTGGAACGTCGATGCCCAGATCGCGCGGGCCCGCGGACCGACGAGCTGGCTGATGCGCTCCCGCATCTCGCCCGCCGCCTTGTTGGTGAAGGTGATGGCGAGCACGGCCTCGGGGGCGACACCCACCTCGCCGATGAGGCGGGCGACGCGGTGCGTCAGGACACGGGTCTTGCCGCTGCCCGCGCCGGCGAGCACGAGGAGCGGCCCATCCCCGTGGAGGACGGCCTCGCGCTGGGGAGGATTGAGGCCGGCGAGCGGGTCGGACACCATGGTGATCCTACCCGAGGTTCCCGACGGCCCACCCGGGGGAACGAGACGGCGATGAGCGATCCCGAGATCACACTCCACCCCCCCGACGCCCGCCTGCTGGAGGGCCGCACGGCCGTCGTGAGCGGCGCGACGTCGGGGATCGGCAAGGGCATCGCCCTGGAGCTGGCGGCCCACGGGGCGGGGGTCGCGTTCGGGTACCGCAGCGACCCCGACACGGCGCGGCGGATGGCGGACGCCCTGGTCGCCCTGGGGCGCCGCGCGGTCGCGGTGCGGATGGACGTCGCCGACGAGGACGAGGTGCGCGAGGCGTTCGCGCGGGCGCGCGCCGAGCTCGGCGCCGTCGACGTGGTGGTGGCGAACGCCGGTCGCGAGGCGGAGGTGCGCCTGGTGGACATGACGCTCGATGACTGGACCGACGTCATCGGCACCAACCTCACCGGCACGTTCCTCTGCTGCCGGGAGGGGGCCCGCCAGATGGTGGAGCAGGGGCGCGGCGGCACGATCGTCGGCATCACGAGCGTCCACGACCGGATGCCGTGGACCGGCTTCTCCCACTACGCCGCGTCGAAGGGCGGGCAGAGGCTGTTCCTCGAGTCGATCGCGAAGGAGCTCGCCCCGAGCGGGATCCGGGTGGTCGCCGTGGCGCCCGGCGCCATCGCAACGCCCATCAACCGGGAGATGCTCGACGACCCCGCGCAGCGGGAGGCGGTGGAGTCGCAGATCCCGATGGCCCGCCTCGGAGGAGTGGACGAGGTGGCGCGTGCGGTGGCATGGCTGGCGTCGGGTCAGGCGTCGTATGTCACGGGCGCCACCCTCGTCGTCGACGGCGGGATGACCCTCTACCCCCCGGACGCCGGCTGAGCCTCGTCCCGGCGGGGTCCCGGGGCCGTGGGGGCGTGGTCTGCGCCTGTCCCCCGGGCGCCGGCGGTGCGATGCTCGGTGTGGACGCGCCGATCGGCGTCGACCGCGGACGCCGATCGGCGTCGACGCGGCACGCCGTCCGGGCGCGTCCGACGACATTCGGTGCCGGATGAGGAGACAGCCGTGGGAATGGACTTCAAGAACTGGAACATCGAGGTGATGAAGGAGTTCCGCGCGAACGGGGGCAAGGTCGAGCAGTTCGGGGACGCGCCGCTCGTGATCCTGCACACCGTCGGCGCGAAGTCAGGACAGAAGCGGCAGAACCCGCTCATGTACCTCGGCAAGGGCGAGGACGTGGTGCTGTTCGCGTCGAAGGCCGGTGAGCCCGAGAACCCCGACTGGTACTACAACCTCACGGCGAACCCCCGTGTGGAGCTGGAGTTCGGGGACCGGACGGTCGGCGCGACCGCCCGCGAGGTGACGGGCGAGGAGCGCGACCGGCTGTACGCCGAGCAGGTCGCCGCCTACCCGCAGTTCGGCGAGTACGAGCAGAAGACCACCCGCACCATCCCGGTGGTCGTCGTCACGCCGGACGCCTGACGCCCGCGGCGGTCCGGTCCGCGTCCCGTGGGCCGGCCCCCGCGCAGGGTGTGCGTCGATTGGCGTCGACGCGATGCGCCGATCGACGCACACCCCAGGGGGCGCCGGACGGCAGCGGTGCCGCCCCGCCCCGGCGGATGGCTAGATCCCGGCCCCGGGGTTGAGGCCGAGGATCGTGGAGATCTCCTCCTGGGCCGTCGGCAGGCAGTCCTCGTCCCCGCCGTTGCGCGGCGTCAGCTCCCGGCCGGCGCGGAGGTCGGAGAGGTCCTGCTCGAGCTCGGTCACCCGCCGCACCAGGCATGCCATCGCCTCGGCGACGGGGTCGGGGAGGCGGGTGTGCTCGATGTCGGGGTGGTGCAGGTCGCGCGGCACCTTCCGGCCGTCGACGATCACGGCGCGGCCCGGGTTGCCGACGACGGTCGAGTTCGGGGGGACGTCCTTGATCACGATCGACCCGGCACCGACCTTGGCGCCCTCGCCGATCTCGACGGGTCCGAGGACGCTCGCGCCCGTCCCGACGATGACCCCGTCCCGCACCGTCGGGTGTCGCTTGCCGACGTCCTTTCCGGTGCCCCCGAGGGTGACGCCCTGGTAGATCGTGACGTCCTCGCCGATCTCGGTCGTCTCGCCGATCACGACACCCATGCCGTGGTCGATGAAGAAGCCGGGGCCGATGTGGGCGCCCGGGTGGATCTCGATCCCGGTGATGAACCGCGACGCCTGGCTCACGAGCCGCGCGGGCGTCCGGAGACCCGCCCCGTAGAGGGCGTGGGCTCCCCGGTGCATCCACACGGCGTGGAGGCCGGGGTAGCAGAGGAGGATCTCCGTGAGGGAGGTCGCCGCCGGGTCGCGTTCGCGTGCGACCTCGATGTCGCGACGGAGCGAGCGCTTCGCGCCGGAGAGCCACCCGACCAGCGAGCGCCGTGGCATGCGGGTTAGTATAGGTCGCCCCCGCAGGGGGGCGCCCAACCAACGCCGGAGACCGACCTGACCCGCCGGAGACTGAAGCTGACGTTCCCCGAGCAGCTCATCCAGGAGCCGATCGTCTACACGCTCGGGAAGCGCTTCGACGTGGTCACCAACATCCGCCGCGCGGACGTCCGTGAGACCACCGGGTGGATCGTGATGGAGGTCACCGGCACCGAGCAGCGCCTCGACGAGGCGCGCCGCCACCTCGAAGGACTCGGCGTGCGCGTCGATGACCTGGAGGCGTACCTCGAGTAACGTCGCCGTCGCCGGGGCCTCCTGTCAGCCGGGGCCGTCGCCGACCGCGCGTGCGTTGCGCCTCGAGGGGCTGCGTGCGGACGGGCCGGAGGCCCTGCGCGAACTCCTCGAGCGCGTCGGCGACCCGCCGTGGGACGTCGAGGTCGTCGACGGCGACCCCCTCCTCGGGATGCTCGCCGGCGAGGGCTTCGAGCCGTACAGCCGCGTCGCCGTGATGGCCCGCGGGGTCGAGGGTCTCCCCCGCCCCCAGTTCGTCGCGGGCGTCACCGTCGAGCCCTACCGGAACGAGTGGTCGGAGGCGTTCACGAACGCCGAGGCGATGGCGATGGAGGGCCTCGCCGCGTTCACGGAGATGGGCCAGCCGACCGGCTACGAGGAGGCGGAGGGCTTCGACGCGTTCAGCGTCGCCCGTGACGAGCGCGACATGCTCGGGTTCGCGCAGGCGATGATCCCCGAGGGCTGGATCAACTGGATGGGTGTCGTGCCCCAGGCGCGACGGCGGGGCGTCGGCCGCCTGCTCATCGCCGACCTCGCGCGTCAGGTGCGGGAGGCCCGTGGCACCCACCTCGCCGCCCTCGTGCAGGTCGACACGCCCGGGCAGGCGTTCCTCGCCGCACTCGGGTTCCGGGAGCGCGGGCCGCGGCGCACCCAGATGATCCGCCGCGCCTGACCCGCTGGGTCAGGGGAACAGTTCGGGCACGAACGTCTGGTCGGTCATCGGCGGGCGCACGTAGGCGCGGCCGTCCTGGCGGGGCGGCAGGCGGATCGGCTCCGGGGTGAGGTCCTCGTAGGGGACCTGGCTGAGCAGGTGCGAGATGCAGTTGAGGCGGGCGCGTCGCTTGTCGTCGGCCTCGACCACGAACCACGGGGCCTGCTTCGTGTCGGTGTGGGCGAACATCGCGTCCTTCGCCACCGAGTAGTCGATCCAGTTCTCCCGTGACTTCAGGTCCATCGGGCTGAGCTTCCACCGCTTCGTGGGGTCGTCGATGCGGTCCTGGAAGCGTCGCTCCTGCTCGCTGTCGCTCACCGAGAACCAGTACTTCACGACGATCGTCCCCGCCCGGATGAGCATCCGCTCGAAATCGGGGCAGCTGCGCAGGAACTCCCGGTACTCCTCCTCGGTGCAGAAACCCATGACCCGCTCGACGCCGGCGCGGTTGTACCAGGAGCGGTCGAACAGGACGACCTCGCCCGCGGAGGGCAGGTGCGCCACGTACCGCTGGAAGTACCACTGGGTGCGTTCACGCTCGGTGGGTGCAGTGAGGGCGACGACGCGGCACACCCGGGGAGACAGGCACTCCGTGATCCGCTTGATGACGCCCCCTTTGCCGGCGGCGTCACGCCCCTCGAAGATCACGAGCACCTTCAACCCGGCGTGCTTCACCCACTCGTGCATCTTCACGAGCTCGACCTGGAGGCGGGCGAGCTCCGCCTCGTACTGCTTCTTCGGCAGCCGCGGGGGGCGCTCCGCCACGCTCTCCGCCTCGCCGGTCTTCTTCGCCATCTCCCGCCTCCGGCCGCCGATGGCGGGCGGCGCTACGCCTCGTCGAAGAGCGGCGTGCTGAGGTAGCGCTCACCCGTGTCACAGAGGAACGTAACGATCGTCTTCCCGGCGCTCTCCGGCCGCCGGGCCAACTCCATCGCCGCCCAGACGTTCGCCCCGGCGCTGATGCCGGCGAGGATCCCCTCCTCGCGGGCGAGGCGGCGGGCGGTCGCGAACGCGTCGTCGGTCGGGACGGTGAGGACCTCGTCGTAGATCGACGTGTTCAGCACCCCGGGGACGAAGCCGGCGCCGATCCCCTGGATCTTGTGGGGTCCGGGCTGGCCGCCCGACAGGATCGGGGAGTCGGCGGGTTCGACGGCGACGGCGCGGAAACCGGGACGCCGCTCACGCAGCACCTCCGCCACACCCGTGATCGACCCACCCGTC
>LNFM01020959.1_pt1 | contig 11619 bp, 8 predicted proteins | sample 596031 | NCBI WGS metagenome assembly LNFM01 (sample SAMN04254537, study PRJNA301005) | activated carbon metagenome | isolation source: dual media filters at the Ann Arbor, Michigan drinking water treatment plant | place: USA: Ann Arbor | reverse complement strand
TGGAACTTCTGGCGATGAGATCCTTCGCTGCGCTCAGGATGACAGGAGAGGGACGACAGAGTTCAATAAAGTCACATCCTCTGAGGAGGCCGCGTAGCGGCCGTCTCGAAGGATGCGCTGCACTTGAAATCGCCGAAACAGCGATGTTGCAACATCCGTCGTGTTGCCAACCCTTCGAGACGCGGCCCATCGGGCCGCTCCTCAGGGTGAGGTCCAGTTGGCCCCTATGAGGGTAACGTCCATTTCTTTACTGGGAGCGCTCGGGACCACGGCGATTCTGTGTCGAATATTTCGTTCCAGGCTCTAAGGTTCATTCATGATGGTGCGTTTGGACGAAGGGCGCCTTCTCGAGGCGCTCGACGAGTTGGCGCAGGTTGGCGCCATCGAGGGCGGCGGATGTGCGCGGCTGGCGCTCACCGACGAGGACAAGGCAGGGCGCGATCTGGTGGTCGGCTGGATGAAGGCGCTCGGCCTCGCCGTCCAGGTCGACGCCATCGGCAATGTGATCGGCCTGCGCGCCGGCCGCGAGGCCCTGGCGCCGGTCATGACCGGCAGCCACATCGACACGGTGCGTACCGGCGGCCGCTACGACGGCAACTACGGCGTGCTGGCCGGGCTCGAGGTCGTGCGGGCGCTCGACGCGGCCGGCATCACGACGCGCCGGCCGATCGCCGTCGCTTTCTTCACCAACGAAGAAGGCGCACGCTTCCAGCCCGACATGATGGGCAGCCTGGTCCATGCCGGCGGCCTCGGCCTCGACGAGGCCTATGCCGCGGTCGACAAGGACGGCCTGTCGGTCGGCGACGAGCTGCGCCGCATCGGCTATCGCGGCGCGGCGCGGCCGGGCGCTGTGCGGCCGCATGCCTTCGTCGAGCTGCATATCGAGCAGGGACCGATCCTCGACGAGGAGAAGGTCCAGATCGGCGTGGTCGAAAGCGTGCAGGGCATCTCGTGGACCGAGTACACGGTGACGGGCGTCTCCAACCACGCCGGCACGACGCCGATGCGGTTGCGCCGCGACGCCGGCTATCTCGCGGCATCGGTCAACCTGTTCGCGCGCAAGCTGGCCTGGGAGATGGGCGGCAACCAGGTGGCCACGGTGGGCGCGCTGGTGCTGCGGCCAAACCTGATCAACGTCGTGCCCAATCGCGCTGTCTTCACGGTCGACCTGCGGAACACCGACGAGGCGAAGCTCGAGCAGGCGGAGGCGGCCGTCGCGGCGCACATCGCCGAGGTGGCGCAAGCCGAACGCGTCGAGGTCGAGGCCAAGGTGCTGGCGCGCTTCGAGCCGGTGACCTTCGATGCCGGGCTGGTCGACCGGGTCGAGCACCACGCCCGGGCGTTGTCGCTCAGCACCCGCCGCATGCCCTCGGGCGCCGGTCACGACGCCCAGATGATGCAGCGCCTCTGCCCGACGGCGATGATCTTCGTGCCTTCCGTCGCGGGCCTCAGCCACAACGTCAAGGAACACACCGAAGCCGCCGATCTCGCCGCCGGGGCGCAGGTCCTGCTCAACCTGATGGTCGAGCTGGCAGAGGCCTCGTAGGGCGGCGGCTCGGGCCGCGCGCCCGGGAAGATCGATGTTGGGGGCGGGCACGCGGAGAAGATCGGCCTATCCTCTTCCCAGGCTTGTTTCCCGAAAGCCGCTGCTCGTGCTCGCCGGGCGATAGGCGCAAAGGCCCTGGTGTGCGACTGTCGGTCGACACGCCGGACGAATGAGGCGCCTGTCGTGCACATCCAGCATGAGGACGTCCCGTCGTCGGCATGGCGCAGCATCCCGCCGAGACGCGGGACGGTGCGAGCTTTTCATGCGCTTGCTCGAGCGCTGTCGTCGCCTGAAGGGAGAAAATGAACAATGGCCGCAGCTGAAAAACCATCGCGCCGCATCGTGCTCACCGGCGCGGCCGGCGGCATCGGCACCATGATCCGGCCGCTGCTGGCGAAGATCTATCCCGGCCTCATCCTGAGCGACAAGGTCGAGCCCGCGAACCTGCGGCCCGGCGAAACCTTCGTGGCTGCCGATCTCGCCAGGCCGGACGAGGTCGCCGCTGCCGTCGAGGGCGCCGACAGCGTAATCCATCTCGGCGGCTATTCGGTCGAGGGACCGTGGGACACCATCCTGCAGGCCAACATCATCGGCTGCTACAACCTGTTCGAGGCGGCGCGGCAGGCCGGCGTCAAGCGGGTGATCTTCGCCTCGTCGAACCACGCGGTCGGCTTCTATCCGCGCAAGCGGCGCATCGGCACCGACGTCACGGTGCGGCCGGACAGCCGTTACGGCGTCAGCAAGGCGTTCGGCGAGTCGGTGGGCGCGCTCTACGCCGACAAGCACGGCATGATCGTGACCTGCCTGCGCATCGGCAATGTCGGTCCGCGCCCGCTCGACGTGCGGCGGCTGGCGATCTGGCTGTTGCCCGACGACCTGGTGCAACTGATCCGTATCGGGCTGGAGCATCCCGACATCCGCTTCGAGATTCTCTACGGCGTGTCGGACAACGCCAGTTCCTGGTGGGACAACTCGCGGGCGCGCCGGCTCGGCTACCAGCCGACCGGCAAGTCGGAGGATCATCGCTCCCATGCCGAGGCCGAGCAGGCCAGGATCGGTCCCGATCCAGTGGGCGACGTCTTCCAGGGTGGCAGCTTCTGCTCGCTGGAATTCACCAACGAGATCGAGCGCGCCGGGCCGTAGACGGTGTCATGCACCGGGAGCGCGCCACTCCAGTGGCGCCAACTTTCCGGTTCTCCTCCCCAGCTTTGCTGGCTGTCGAATTCACGCATCATGTTGTCCTCCCCGCGCTTCGCGCAGGGAGGACAGCACGATGTGTGAATTCAACAGAGCTTCGCTGGGGAGGGAGAACCGAAAAGTCAGCGCCAGTTTGTGGCGTAACCGCAGCGCGTTCTGACCCACGTCGACCTTAGTGCTTGGAGCCTCCCTCGTCCGCGGTGATAATCGCTTCGTAGAGGTGACGATGACGCGTTTTCTGACTGTCGGGGCGGCACAGATGGGCCCCATCCAGCGCAGCCACAGCCGCCGCGACGTGGTCGAGCGGCTGATCGCCCATCTGCGCGAGGCCAGGCGCATGGGCTGCGAGCTGGTGGTGTTTCCCGAGCTGACGCTGACCACGTTCTTTCCGCGCTGGTGGATGTCCGACCAGGCCGAGATCGATTCGTTCTTCGAGCAGGAGATGCCGTCGAACGAGACGGCGCCGCTGTTCAACGAGGCCAGGCGGCTCGCGATGGGCTTCTGCCTGGGCTATGCCGAGCTCGCCAACGAGAACGGCACGGTGCGCCGCTTCAACACCTCGATCCTGGTCGAGCGCGACGGCACGATCGTCGGCAAGTATCGCAAGGTCCATCTGCCGGGCCACGCCGAGCACGAGCCGGAGCGGCCGTTCCAGCATCTCGAGAAGCGCTATTTCGAGGTCGGCAATCTCGGCTTCCCGGTGTGGCGCGCCTTCGGCGGCAACATGGGCATGTGCATCTGCAACGACCGGCGCTGGCCCGAGACCTATCGCGTGATGGGCCTGCAGAATGTCGAGATGGTGCTGTTGGGCTACAACACGCCGCTGCACAACGCCCCGTCGCCCGACCACGACGAGCATTCGTGGTTCCGGCGCCTACCAGAACGGCACCTGGGTGGTGGGCGTCGCCAAGGGCGGCGCCGAGGAGGGGGTGCCCTCGCTCGCCGACAGCATGATCGTGGCGCCCTCGGGCAAGGTGGTGGCGCGCGCCGGCGGCGACGGCGACGAGCTGATCGTGCATCGCTGCGACCTCGATGCCGGCGGCAGCTACAAGCGCACGACCTTCAACTTCGCGGTCCATCGCCAGCCCGACCAGTACCGTCTGATCGTCGAGCGCAAGGGTGCCATCGACCCGACATGACGGGTCGCCGAGCGATGGGCCGGCAGCGGCGCGTCCATGTGCGTTGCGGTCATGACATCCAGGCCAAGCTGCGCATGGCCGGGATCGCGGGGGACTATCTGGCGTTCGCCGATCCGATGTGGCTCGGGCCGCAGGCGTCATCTGTTGCCGGACAGGATGGCCGGGCCCGATTGATCGCCGCGCACTGCGAGCTGCCGGTCACGGCCGTCCGCCGGCAGCTTGCGGAGGCATCATGGCGGCTCGACCGGCTGGCCACGGGCTATCACCACGTCGTCCTGTGGTACGAGCACGATCTCTACGACCAGGCATCGCTGGTGCGCGTGCTGGCGAACCTGGCGCCGCGCCCGGCACTGCCCCGCATCGAGCTGATCGCGGTCGATCGCTTTCCCGGCGTCGGCCGGTTCATCGGCCTCGGCCAGCTCTCGGCCGGCCAGCTCGCCTCGCTATGGCCGCGGCGAATGCCGATCGGCCGCCGTCATCTCGCTATCGGCGCGCGCGCCTGGAACGCGCTGCGCGCCGGCTCGCCGCGGCCGATCGAGGCGCTGCTCGCCACCGATCCGAGTGCCCTGCCGTTTCTCCGCGCGGCGTTCGTGCGGCACCTGCAGGAGCTGCCGTGGACGACCGACGGCCTGTCCCTCACCGAGCGGCTGATCCTGAGCGGCCTGGCGAACGGTCCGCGCAGCGTGGCGGCGCTGTTCCGCGACGCCCAGGCGCGCGATCCTCAGCCCTACATGGGCGATCTCTTCTTCTGGTCGATCGTGCGTGACCTGCTGGCGGCGCCGCGATCGCCGATCGCGATTGTCGAGGCGACCCGCCGTCTCGACTGGCCGTGCCGCGTGATTCACCTCACGTCGCTCGGCCGGGCGCTGCTCGGAGGTGGGCTCGACTGGCAGGCCGAGCGGCCGGCGGCGCGCTGGGTCGGCGGCATCCCGGTCGGCGCTGGCGGTCCCGGCTGGCGCTGGGACCCGGGCACCGGACAGACGACGAAAGCACACTGAGGTATCTTATGGAGTTCCTGGCCGACAATTCTCGCCGCTGGCGCTCGCGCGCCTGAGGAGGTCGCTGGCCAGGCCGGTTCCGAGCGCTCAGGACGATCAAGCCCGTTCGGGGAATTTGCCGAAGCTCTGGTCCGGCGTGCCGCGGAACAGCGACATGTGGGTGTGAGTGGCGACGAACGGATCGCCGACGGCCTTGCGGCTCAAGGTCACCGTGGTCCGGCCGGGCCGGTCGAAGCGCTCGCCGTCGGCGTGGAAGCCGTCCGACTGCCATACGCCCATGCCCGCCGCCATCAGCCGGTCGGGCGAGACGATGGCCTCGATCTTGTCGAGATCGTAGCGGAAGTTGCGGATCGTTCCCCACACGTTGCGCCACTGGTTGTGCTCGGCGCGCTCGCGCCCGGTCATGAAGTCGGTGAAGGTCCCGAAGGCGATCATGTCATCAGCGAAGATCGCCCGCGCGCCGACATAGTCGACGGCCCGGCAATACCCCGCGAGCGTGTCGAACCAGGCGCGCACGGCGGCGAGATCCTCGGGATGCACGGGGTTCAGCAGGTTCATCGCGGTGCTCCTATAGTCCGTAGCGCTGCCAATGCAGCCGTTCCTCGAGCGCTGCCAATGTCGCCGGACCGATCGCCTCGATGCCGGCGCCGAGGCCGAAGCGCGACAGCAGCCGGCGGCGCGGGCCGATCACCGGCAGATTCACCTTGGCGCCGTAGCGCGCCTGCAGGGTGCTGCGCAGCTCCCCGAGACCGTCGACCAGCCCGAGCTCGAGGCCGCGCCGGCCGGTCCAGAACTCGCCGGTGAACAGCGTCGCCTCGGAGCCCTTGAGCTTGCCGGCGCGACGCTCGCGCACCCAATCCTTGAAGCCGTCGTGAATCTCGGACTGCAGGCGCTTCAGCCGCTCGACGTCCTCGGCCTTCTCGGGCCGGAACGGATCGAGCATCGACTTGCTCTCGCCCGAGGTATAGACGCGCCGCTCGACGCCGAGGCGGGCGATCAGCTCCTGGAAGCCGAAGCCGGCGCTGATCACGCCGATCGAGCCGACGATCGAGCTCGGATCGACGATGATCTCGTCGGCCGCGCAGGCCAGCCAGTAGCCGCCCGAGGCGGCAACGTCCTCGACGAAGGCGATCACCTTCAGGCCCTTCTCGTCGGCGAGCAGGCGGATGCGCTGGCCGATCAGCGCCGACTGCACCGGCGAGCCGCCGGGCGAGTTGATCGCCAGCGCCACCGCCTGGGCGCCGCGCATGTCGAAGGCGCGCTTGAGCAGCGGCGCCACCGATTCGATCGACAGCGCGCGGCCGGCGAGCAGGCCGCCGGAGGCGATGACTCCCGAGAGGCGGACAACCGGCACGACCGGCCCACGGCGAAAGCGATCCTTCAGCCAACCCAGCATGCCGGCACTCATGCGGTGCAATGGGTCAGAAGGCAAGCGGGGCGGCATGGCGCAGGATCGCTTCCGCCTCGGGCGTGTACCCGCCCGACGGGCCATGCAGAAGCAAGGCTGCCGAATCGCGCCGCAGGAGCCCGTCGTGCCGGCGGGCGCGCACCAGCACGCGCGCCGCCGGCGGCAGTCGCTTCACCGTCAGGTCGCCCCAGCCGAGCCGCGTCAGATGGTCGGCGATCTCGGCCTCGCGGTCGGCGCGGTGGATCATGACCAGGCTGCCGTCGGGACGCGCCACCCGGCTGGCCACGGCGAGCCAGCGGGCGAGGCCGGCGCTCGACTCCACGGTGGCCAAGGCCTTGCTGCGATCGGGCGAGGGATCGGCGACGCTGGCTGCGAGATAGGGCGGATTGGTCGCCACCACGTCGAACGGTCCGAGCCCCGGCGGCAGGTCATGCGCGAGGTCATGGACGATGGTCCGGACCCGGTCGGCGAGGCTGTTCAGCGCGGCATTGCGCTCGGCCAGCCCGGCCAGCATCGCCTGCAGCTCGATGCCATCGACGGTGCAACCGGCGACGCGCGCGGCGAGGCACAGGCCCACCGCGCCGACACCGGCGCCGAGATCGAGCACCCGCATGCCCGGCGTGGCCTCGATGGCGGCGGCCAGCAGCACGGCGTCGACCGCCACCCGGTAACCGCGGCGCGGCTGCAATAATCTCACGCGGCCACCGAGCAGCCGATCCTCGGTTACGGCCCAATTCAGGGTGCTGACCTGCTCCATGCCGTGATCATGTCACGACATCGTGTCGCAACAAGCGGGCTGTCCAAGGCACTATCCTGCGGAAATGGCCACGGTCGTCTCCCTCGAAGGCAAGCGCAAGTCGCCGACCCTCGACCCGCTGCTCGCGCTCTGTGCCGACAGCATGGCGCAGGTCGATCGCGAGATCCGCGTGCGCATGCGCTCGCCGGTGGCGCTGATCCCCGAGCTCGCCACCCATCTGGTCGGGGCAGGGGGCAAGCGACTGCGGCCGCTGCTGACCGTGGCGGCGGCCCGGCTGTGCGGCCATCCCTCGACCGACGAGCGCTCCAGCAAGCTCGCGACCTGCGTCGAGTTCATCCATTCGGCCACCCTGCTGCACGACGACGTGGTCGACGTGAGCGCGCTCCGGCGTGGCCGGCCGACCGCCAACTCGGTGTGGGGCGACAAGGCCTCGGTGCTGGTCGGCGATTTCCTGTTCACGCGCGCCTTCGAGCTGATGGTCGAGGTGGGGTCGCTCGACATCCTGGGCGTGCTGTCGCGCGCCTCGTCGACGATCGCCGAGGGCGAGGTCCTGCAGCTCACCAGCCAGCGCGACATCAGCACGCCCGAGGCGACCTATCTCGAGGTCATCAAGGCCAAGACCGCCAGGCTGTTCGCCGCCGCCGCCGAGGTCGGCGCCATGGTCGCCGGCCGCAACGGGCCGGAGCGCGTGGCGCTAGAGAGCTTCGGCATGAATCTCGGCATCGCCTTCCAGCTGGTCGACGACGCGCTCGACTATTCCGGCCGCGAGGCCCAGCTCGGCAAGACGGTCGGCGACGATTTCCGCGAGGGCAAGCTCACCCTGCCGGTGATCCTGGCCTTCCTGCGCGGCCGCGCCTCGGAGCGCGAGTTCTGGAAGCGCACCATCGAGACGCTCGACCAGCAGGCCGGCGACCTCGAGCGGGCGCAGTCGCTGATCGACCGCCACGGCGCGCTCGCCGACACATTCGAGCGCGCCCGCCACTACGGCGCCATGGCGCGCGACGCGCTCGGCCTGTTTCCCGACTCCGCCCTCAAGGCCGCCCTGCTGGAAGCCGTCGACTTCGCCATCGACCGCGCGCATTGAGCTCATCGCCGGGAGCGCGCCACTCCGTGGCGCTCATGGCGATAGCGGACATACCGATTGCTGATCGGACGAAGAGCATGAGCGCCACGGAGTGGCGCGCTCCCGGCCATGACCCCTCCGTCCGCGGTTACGCTTCGGCTCCGCTCAGCGCAGGCGCGAACACCTCCCCAACGAAGTTGGGGAGGTGTAAGAAGGCTCCATGGCCGCCACGCACATCCTCGCCATCGACCAGGGCACCACCAGCACGCGCGCGATCGTGTTCGACGGGGGCGGCCGGCCGGTGGCGTCGGCGCAGAAGGAGTTGCCGCAGATCTTCCCGCAGCCGGGCTGGGTCGAGCACGAAGCCGAGGAGATCTGGCGGGCCACGGTCGAGGTCTGCCGCGGCGCGCTGGAGCGCGCCGGGCTGGCGGCGACGGCGCTGGCCGGCATCGGCATCACCAACCAGCGCGAGACCACTGTGGTGTGGGACCGCAGCACCGGCAAGCCGATCCACAACGCCATCGTCTGGCAGGACCGCCGCACCGCCGAGCATTGCGCCGCGCTGAAGCGGGCCGGGCACGAGCCCGAGATCAGCGCGCGCACCGGCCTGCTGCTCGACCCGTATTTCTCGGGCACCAAGATCGCCTGGATCCTCGATCACGTCGCCGGGGCACGGGCCGCCGCGGCCAAGGGCGCGCTCGCCGCAGGCACCATCGAATGCTTCCTGCTGTGGCGGCTGAGCGGCGGCAAGGTCCATGCGAGCGACGCCACCAACGCCAGCCGCACCCTGCTGCTCAACATCCACGACGGGACGTGGGACGATGCGCTGCTGCGCCTGCTCGACGTGCCGGCCAGCCTGTTGCCGGCCGTCGTCGACTGCTCGGGCGCGCTCGCCGTCGCCACGCCGGATATCCTCGGCGCCGCGGTCCCGGTGCTGGGCATGGCCGGCGACCAGCAGGCGGCCACGGTGGGACAGGCCTGCGTCAGGCCGGGCATGATCAAGGCGACCTACGGCACCGGCTGCTTCGCCCTGCTCAATACCGGCTCGATCGCCGTGCGCTCGCACAATCGCCTGCTCACCACCATCGCCTACCAGCTCGCCGGCCGGCGCACCTATGCGCTGGAGGGCAGCATCTTCATCGCCGGCGCCGCTGTGCAGTGGCTGCGCGACGGGCTCGGCCTGATCGCCAAGTCGGCCGAAATCGAGGCGCTCGCGGCGCGCGCCCGGCCGGACCATGGCGTCTATCTCGTGCCAGCCTTCGTCGGCCTCGGCGCGCCCTACTGGGACGCCGCGGCGCGCGGTGCGCTGCTCGGCCTGACGCGCGACAGCGGGCCGGCCGAGATCGCCGCCGCGACCCTCGATTCGGTGTGCTACCAGACGCGCGATCTGGTTGCGGCGATGCGCGGCGACGGCGCGCAGCTCGACGAGCTGAGGGTCGACGGCGGCATGGTGGTGAACGATGCGCTGATGCAGCGCCTGGCCGACACGGTCGGCCTCCCGGTCGAGCGCCCGACCATCACGGAGACGACGGCGCTCGGGGCAGCCTTCCTGGCCGGGCTGCAGGCCGGCCTGTGGCCGTCGCTCGAGGCCGTGGCCGCCGGCTGGACCCTCGACCGTGCCTTCCGACCGGCCGAGGACGCCGCCTCGCGCGACCGCCGCTGTGCCGGCTGGCAGGACGCCGTGCGGCGGGTGCGCACCGCCTGAATTCGCGAACCGCCGCCATTCTTCCAATTTGGAAGCGATCCCGACTGCAATTCCTTGCGACGGCGGCGACCGTGCGTCGCCATGACAAGTCGTGCGCCGGGAAAGTCGTGGCGATGGCACCCGATCGCTGCCCGCTGAAATGTCTTCAATGTGAAACCATTTGAGCAGACAGCGTTCGCGGGAAATCGCATCATGGTGCTTGGCGAAGCTTCGCCATCAATAGCGGCCGGTGCCGCGGGTAAGGATCGCCCCGCGCGCTGCTGGGGAGGTCGAGGTGGCCATCGAAGCGGGTGCATTGGCGCCGCCGGGGAACAGCCGGGGAAGGCTGGCCGGGTTTCTACGCAATGTTCCGGGCCAGATGCGACTGGCCCTCGGCATCGCCGGCGTACGCTGGGCGACGGCAGCGGGCGTGATCGGCCTCCTGAGCTGTGCCGCTGCCTTCGTCGATATCGGCCTGTCGCTGCGGCGCACCGACGTCACTTTTCACAAGGCCAACGTGGTGCGCGTCTTCCCGGTCGAGGAAGCCTCGCGCGAGCTTGCCAGGTCCGTTCTTCTCAGCTTCATCGCCGAGGCATGGCGCCACTTCGACGATGTGCTCGGGGACAGCTGCGCTTCGCTCGCTGCCGGCCGCATCGCCAACGGCGAGCTCGGCCGCCTGTGCGACATGCAGGCCGGCCTGAGGCAAAGCTACGCCGCCCTCGACGCGGCGCTGAAGGGCGGCCAGCCCCTTCCGCCTTCGGCGATCGGCGAGATCGTGCGCATGCGCATGATCGTGGACGAGATCCAGGAGCGCGCGCTGCACAGCGTCGACATGGAGTTCGAGCGGCTGATCAAGGACTCCGAGACGCGTCTCCTGACGCTGCTGGTGAGCACGTTGGGCTTCGTCAGCGCCGGCATCGTGCTGATCCTGCTGGTTGGCCACATGGCGCTCAAGTTCCACGCCCAATGGCGCGAGGCGACCGAGGCCAGGGCCAAGTCGGAGGACACGTTGTCCCTCCTCCAGGAGACCATCGAATCGCTGCCCGCCGGCATCGTCGTCTATGGCCCCGACGACAGGCTGATGCTGTTCAACTCGACGGCCGCCTCGATTAGCCCTGTGCTCGACCAGCCGAACGCCATCGGCAAGACCTACGACGAGTTGGCGCACGACACCGCGCGCCTGATGCGGGAGCGGGGGGAGGCCGTCACCGAGGGCAACAGCCCCGAAACGTGGATCGCGCGCTTCAACCGCAAGGGCGCGCTGGTGCGCCGTGCCGTCGGCGACCGCTGGTTCGAATGGTCGGAGCGGCGCACCCCGGGCGGCCGCACTGTCGGCCTGCGCGCCGACGTGACCTCGCTCAAGACCCACGAGCTCGAGGCCGAGCGCCTTCGCATCGAGTACGAGACGCTGGTCGCCTCGCTGTCGGACATGGTGTTCAAGCTCGAGCTCCTGTCGGGCAAGCTCACGTTCGCCAGCGCCGCCGCGCTCGATCTCTACGGCTGGCCGCCGGAGCGCCTGCTCGCGGGCCGCGCCATCGATCTGGTCGTCGCTGAGGATCACGAGGCGCTGATCGAGCTGACGCGCGAGATGCTGCGCGCCGGCGAGAACACCGTGCACCAGGCGCGCTTTCGCATTCGGACGGCAGACGGCAGCGTCAAGCACGTCGAATCCCGCTTCCGTCGGGTGCCCGGCGCGGTGCCCATGGTGGTGGGCGCGCTGCGCGACGTCGAGCTGCAGACCCAGCTCGCCGAACGGCTCGAGGCCGAGCGCGCCCGCCTGCGCTCGATCGTCGAATCGAGCGGCGCCCTCGTGGTCGTGACCGACCG
>LNFM01013018.1_pt1 | contig 11619 bp, 10 predicted proteins | sample 596031 | NCBI WGS metagenome assembly LNFM01 (sample SAMN04254537, study PRJNA301005) | activated carbon metagenome | isolation source: dual media filters at the Ann Arbor, Michigan drinking water treatment plant | place: USA: Ann Arbor | reverse complement strand
ATCACTACCGCCAGAAGCATTGAAAAGATTCAGCTTTTTTGACCGCCTCTTTCACTCGCGCGAGGCATCCGTCGAGATGTGTGAATACGATAGCTATCGGAGGAGAGGAGTTTGAGTGAACCGCTCGATGCCCAGCCCATCGATCGGCGTATTGGTCGAGCCGGTCGCGACCAGCTCGGCCATCACCGCCCCCGTTCCCGGGCCGAGCTGGAAGCCATGTGTCGAGAAGCCGAACTGGTGGAAGACGCCCTCCGAGGTCGAGCTCCGACCGACGACGGGAATGCCGTCCGGCATGTAGGCCTCGATGCCGGCCCAGGCGCGCACGATCGTGGCCTGGTGCATGGCCGGGAACAGCTCCCACACCGTACGCGCGCTGATCGCGAGCTTCTCCCAGTCGAGCACCGTCTCGTTGCTGTCGCGATAGGGCGTCGACAGATGGCCGCCGCCGATCACCACGGTGCCGTTGTCGAGCTGCTTGAAGGAGAGCTTGCGGCCGCGCAGGATCACCACCGGCTTGATGAAGGCCGGCAGCCGGCTGGTCACCATCAGCATCGGCGCCACGACGCTGAGCGGCACCGGCTCGCGCAGCATGGCGGCGATGCGGTCGGCCCACGCCCCGGCGGCATTCACGATCTTCGGCGTCTCGAAGTCGCCGTCCGTCGTCTCGACCCGCCAATTGGCGCCGCTCCTGGAAAGCCCGGTGACGGTCACGCCCTCGATCACCTCCGCCCCCTTCTCGATGGCGCGGCGGCGGAAGGCCTGGGTCGTGCGGAACGGATCGGCAGCGCCGTCGCGGCGCGAGACGACTCCGCCGGGGCACCGTTCGGACACGGCCGGCACGAGGCGCCCCAGCTCGGAGGCATCGATCAGCTCCTCGTGCTCGAAACCACGCAGGCGGAGATCCTCGACCCGCTCGCGGAAACCCGCCAGTTCGGCCTCGTTCTCGGCCACCAGCACGGTGCCATGGGCGTCGAAGCCGCAATCGTCGCCGACCAGCTCCTCGATGCGCTCCCAGAGGTCCATCGACGAGATCGACAGCGGGATCTCGTGCAGGTCGCGGGCGAGCTGGCGCACGCCGCCAGCGTTCACCCCCGAGGCGTGGCGGCCGGCATAGTCCTTCTCGATCAGGATGGGCTTCAGGCCGCGCAGCGCCAGATGCAGCGCCGTCGAGCAGCCGTGGATGCCGCCGCCGATGACCACCACATCGGCGGTGCGCGCCATGCTAGCGCTCCACGGCCTTGCGTTCGGCTTCGCTGATCGGCAGCGAGGCGAGTTCGGCCAGGGTGATCGGCTTCACTGGTGGGCGCAGGCGATAGTAGCCGACCTCGTCCGGAGTCGTCTTGCGCTCGGCGGCGATCAGTTCGGTGACGGTGAGGCCGCACAGCCTGCCCTGGCAGGGGCCCATGCCGCAGCGCAGGAAGGCCTTCATCTGGTTCGGGCCTTCGCAGCTCATCCGCGCCGTCTCGCGCACCTGCTGGGCTGTGACCTCCTCGCACCGGCAGGCGATCGTGTCGCCCTCGGGCATCCGGAACGCTTCGGCCGGCCGGTTGAGACAGTCGAGAAAGGCCCGCCCCATCTCTTCACGCTGCAGCCTCTGGCGGATCGCCTGCGTGTCCGGCACGGCGGCCTGGGGCTTCAACGCACGCACCGCGGCGATGGCAGCGATGCGGCCGCGCTCGGCGGCGGCGGTGCCGCCCGCGATTCCCGCCCCGTCACCGGCCACGGCAATGCCCGGCACCGAACTGCCGAACTCGGCATCGAGCACCGGCACGAAACAGAGCTGGCGGTCGTTCCAGACATGCGCCACGCCCGCTGCGTTCGCGAGGTTGACGTTGGGGACGACGCCCTGGTGCAGCAGCAGCAGGTCGACCGGCAGGCGTCGCGTGCCGCCGGCCCCGGAGAAGACGACCTCGCGCACCCGGTCGGTGCCGACCGCCTCGATCGTAGCGGCGCGATGCACCGGTACCTTGGCGCGGACCTCGCGCAACAGCGCCAGCCCTTTGGCGAAGTACGGCGACAGCGCGAAGTCGGGCAGATGGACCGCCGCCTGCAGCCAGTTGCGTCGCGGCGTGGTCTCGAGGATCGCGTCGATCGTGCCACCGGCGCGCAGGGTCTGCGCCGCCAGCAGCCACAGCAGCGGGCCGCCGCCCGCCAGCACCGTGCGCCCGCCGACGATGAGGCCCTGGGCTTTCAGGGCGGTCTGGGCGGCCCCGGCGGTCATGACGCCCGGCAGGGTCCAGCCGGGAATCGGGAACGGCCGCTCCTGCGAGCCGGTGGCGATGATGACTCTGCCGGCTTCGATCAGGCGCGCCTTGCCGCCGAGCGAGACGCCGACGAGGCGCTGCCGGTCGAGGCTCCACACGGTCGCGCCGTTCACGATCAACGCGCCGCTCGCCTTCGCCTCGTCGGCCAGGGCTGCGCCGTCCCAGTAATCCTCGCCCAGGATCGCGCGGCTCCTGACCGGCGTGGAGGTGATGGCGCGATAGATCTGACCGCCGACGCCGGGATTCTCGTCGAACAGCACGGTCGACACGCCCGCCCGTGCGGCCAGCGCCGCGGCCGCGAGCCCGGCCGGCCCGCCGCCAATGACGACCAGTTCATAAGACGGTGCGAGGTCCGCCGCCGCAGTCATCGTCCGGCCTCCCGGCGGCCGAGTTGGGTCTCGACCTTCATGCCCTCCCGTACCGGGATCAGGCAGCCCTGCCGGCTGCCGACGCCGTCGACCGTGACGAGGCAGTCGAAGCAAACGCCCATCAGGCAATAGGGCGCGCGCGGCGCGCCGGTGACGGGCGTGGTGCGGCAATGGTCGATGCCGGCGGCCAGCAGCGCGGCGGCGACCGTGTCGCCGGCTCGGGCGGTCACCGTCTTGCCATCGACGGAGATCGCAATGGCGGGGCTGCTGTCAGCCAGCCTCTTGAACATGGAACCTCCGGGCACTGAACGGGGCGACGAGCGAAGCGTCGAGTGCGCCGCGGGCGATCATCGGCGCGATGGTGAGCGCATGGTTGGCGGCCAGGGTCACGCCGGAATGGCAGCAGACGGTGAAGGCGCCGGGATGGCTCTGCGACTCGTCGTAGATCGGGAAGCCGTCCTGGGTCATGACGCGGATGGCGCTCCAGGTGCGCACCACGTTCACGTTGGCGAGCAGCGGGAACTGGCGCACCGCGCGTTCGGCCTCGGTGGCGCTGACGCCGATCGTCAGGCCGCTGGGATCGACACTCTCCTCCTTGGAATCGCCGATCATCACCGTGCCCTCGTCGGTCTGGCGCAAGGTGACGACGGGATGGTTGAGGAAGGGCCGCAGCCGTTCGGTGACGACGATCTGCCCGCGCTCGGGGCGCATCGGCGCCTCGAGCCCGACCATCGGCGCGAGGCGCATGTTGGCGTTTCCAGCCGCCAGCGCCACCTTGGCCGCCCGAATCTCGCCGTGGGGCGTCGCCAGCCTGAACTCGCCCGCCTCCTTGGTGATCGTCTCGACGCGGTGGCTCGGCAGATAGGCAACGCCGCGGGCATTGAGGGCGGCGTGCAGGGTGCGGAACAGGCGCAGCGAATTCACGTGGCCGTCGAGCGGACAGAAGCTGCCGCCCACCACCTCGGGCCCGATGTCGGGCAGCATCGCCTTGACCTGATCATGGGTCAGGATCTCGGTCTTGTAGTCGACGATGCCGGGCTGGTTGTGCAGCCGCTTCAGCACGTTGGCGCGCGCCTCCAGCTCCTTCTCCGACAGGCAGAGATGGAAGCCGCCGGGCCGCTGGAACGAGACGTCGAGGCCGGTCTCCTGCTTCAGGAGGTCGGAGAAGCCACGCCAGGCGTTGGAGGAACGGATCGTCCAGCCGGCATAGGGCGCCAGTCCCAGCCCCTTGCTCTGCACCCAGACCAGCGCGAAGTTTCCGCGGCTTGCACGAACCGCGCGATCCCCCTCGTCGAGGATGACGACCCGGCAACCCTCGCGCGACAGCCCCCAGGCGGTGGCGACGCCGACCAGCCCGCCGCCCACCACCGCGACGTCGAATTCGTCACCGGCCCTTGCTTCAGTGGCCATGGCTGGCGATGCGCGCGGCAGTGTCGCGATGGAGCCGATAGAACGCGTCCTGCGGCTGATCCATGTCGAGGATCTCCGCCTCGGGCACACGCAGGAACAGGCCGCGCAGCACCCGACCGATGCCGCCGTGCGCGAACACAGCGACGGGCCGTTCGACCGCAAGTGCCGCGATATCGTCCAGGGCGGCCTGGGCACGCGCGGCGGCCATGACGTAGTTCTCGCCGCCGGGCGGCTCGTAGGTCCAGCGATCGAGCCGGCGCGCCGCCATCGCGCCCGGCCAGCGTGCCTCGATTTCAGGACCCGTGAGTCCATCCCATTCGCCCCAACTCATCTCACGGAGGCGCGGATCGAAGCACTGCTCGTCGTGCGTGAGGCCCGCCGATTCAGCCGCCAGCGCCAGAGTCTCGCGAACGCGCCCCAGCGGACTTGCTCGTACGACAACGTTTGCAGGCGCGTGCCCCGCACTGTGCAGTTCCTTGGCCAGCACCCGCCCCATGGCGCGAGCCTGTGCGCGCCCGGTCTCGGTCAGCGGCGAATCGAGGAAGCCCTGCGCACGCTTCTCAGCGTTCCAGACGGTCTCGCCATGGCGGAATACGTAAACGGGATAATGCACGATTGCCTTCTCTGCGGTCAGCGCTCTTGGGAAAAATCTAGCATGAACGTCAGCTCGTGCTTGTTGTAGTGCAGATGCAGGACGCGTGCCCCCGGCAGCCGGGCGAAGGCGGCCGCCGTCTCATGATCGGTCTCGCCCTGGAACTTGATGGTGCAGACGAAGTTCTTCGCCAGGCCGGAGGCCCGCCAGCGCTCGACCAGTTTGAACAGCCGTGCCGGGTAGCAGATTACGTCGGAAAAAAGCCAGTCGACGGGTCCGACGCTGGCGGGATCGAGTCCGAATGCGCTTTCGCCCCGCCATTCGACGCCCGGCATCGCCGCCACTCTGGGATCGAGCGGCGCCTTGTCGACCGCGACCACGTTGGCGCCGAGCCGGGCCAGCACCCAGGTCCAGCCGCCGGGACAGGCCCCGAGATCGAGGCAGCGTTCGCCGGGCTGCGGCCAGTGGCGCAGGCGCACCAGCGCTTCCCAGAGTTTCAGGTAGGCGCGGCTGGGTGGCCCGACCTTGTCCTCGACGAGTTCCACCTCGCCGTTGGGAAAAGGCGAACTGCAGGATGCCGCCGCGAGCATCCGGTCGGGCGCGAGCAGGGTCCATGATCCCAGCGGCGCGGCCGGCGCGGCCGTGGGAAAGACCACCGGCTTGGCCGAGACGTACGGCAGCTTTTCCTGAATGAGCGCCGCGCGGCGATGATGGAGCGGCGCGTACATCGCCCAGTTGCGCTGGATGTCGCGCAACCCTTTGGCCGCCGTGCCGATCGAGGCCACCGGCAGCTCGAGACAGTCCCGCCAGATGTTGGCAGCCCAGGCGACCTCGTGCACCGGCCCATCGGACAGAAGCAGGCGGCCATGTTCGGTGCTCACCGCGACGCCGGCCCGCCCGAGTTCCTCGCGCAGCTGGCTCTCGAATCCCTCGGCGGCGAGATAGGCGGTGGTCACGCGATCGGTTGGCATCGGAGATTGAACATAATCAATCTCACTGTAACAGGCCGGCCATGGAAAATCCGGCAAACCTCATGCTAGCGTTACGCAACTACGAGGGAGAGAGTCTCATGTTCACCAAACGCTTCCTGATCGCCGCGATGCTTGCCGGTTCGATCGCATTCACCGGCGCGACCACCGGCGCCGCGTATGCGCAGGGTCAGCCGATTGTCGGCATTTCGACGGTCGTCACCTATTCGATCGACGCAACCATCACCGCCATCGATCCGGCCAAGCGCACCGTCACCTTCACCGGTCCGGCCGGCCGCTCGCTGACGTCCAGCGTCGGCGCCGGCGTGAAGATGGACACCAGCAAGGTCGGCGACCGCGTCTCGGTGGCCTTCGAGGAGAAGCTGTCCTTCGTCCTGTCCGGCCCGAACACCGCCACCCCGGGTGGCCGCGATGTCAGCGTCACCGCCGCGGCCACCACGGGCACCCGCGCCGCCGGCGTCATGGCCGACCAGACCGTCGCCAACTGGTGGGTTACGGGCGTCAACACCTCGGCCAACACGATCTCGCTCGTGAATCCGAACGGTGGAGAGGTCAAGACCTACAACGTCGTGGCTCCCGAGGGCCGCGCCCAGCTGCCGCGTGTGAAGACCGGCGACAAGCTGACGGCGATCAACACGTCGGTGCTGGTTGTCGCGATCACGCCGAAGAAGTAGCGACGCTGGATGAGAGTGGCGGTGCTGGCTCGGACCTGGCCAGCGCCGCCTCCCCAGGGAGTCAGCCGGCGCGCCGGGTCAACGTCCCCTGGATGCGCAGACCGGCGCCGCGCAGGTCGAGTATCAACCGATCGCCAAGCACGTGTCCCTGCACGCCGAGAGGGATCAGGGAGCAGGTCAGATTTGCCTGGAGACGCACCTCACCGCTGACGTCGCCGCCGGCCGATACGGCGAGAGCAATCGTCGCCGAACCGCAGGCTGGACTGGAGATCCGCCCGGACAGTCGGTCGCCTGCGATCCCCAGTTCGGCCGTGAGAACGCGGGAGATGCCCCCGGTATCGACGGCCGACAGGGACCCGGCATAGGAACCGTCGAACCTTCCCGCGATCGGACCGGGTGCAGCGACCTGTCGCGTGGGGGACGGCGGCGCTCCAAGCGTCAGGTTGGCCGAGCCTCCGTCCACCGCGCCGCTGAAGGTCAACCATAGGTGGCCGTTTGCGGCCTGGCCCTGGATGGCCAGGGGAAATCGCGAGCAAGAAGCATCGACGCCCTGGGCATCGCCCGTGATCGCGCCCGATGACGATATGCGAACCGACATGGGCATGGCACCGCAACGCGCGCTGGTCATCGTGCCGCTCCCGCTGCCGTTGGCGACACGCAGGGAGATCGCATGGGCGGGGCTTGCCTGAAGTGCCACCGGCCCTGAGGGCGAAAAAAATCCAACATACGTCCCGTCGAACGGAGCCGCTGCAGGCGCAGGGGCGGGCGTGGCAGGCGCGCTGGCGGCGGCGCGCGTCCGAACCTCCTCTTCGGCTTTCCTCTTTTCGTCGTCGGCCTTGCGCTGGAGAACCAGGAACTGCGGCGCTGTGAGAAATCCAGTCGCCGGCTGACCCTGGGCTTTTTGCCAGGCTGCAATCATCTCGCGCGACCGCGGACCGAGCGTCCCATCGCTGCCGCGTGTGTCGAAGCCCGCAGCCGTCAACCCGATCTGGACCTTCTGTCGTTCCGGCGAGCCAAGACGCAGGCTGGCCTCCGCAGATTCGGCCGGGCTGCGTGCCTCCCGTTCCACCTGCTGCGGCGCCGCCGGGGCCTCCAACTTGCTGGCATCGGTGAGCGGGCCGACCTTTGCACTCTGGGTTTGGAGGGGTTCCCGGTAGCCGTCCCTCGCCTCCCAGGCCAAGAACGCGCCGGCAGCCACGGCGACGAGCGACACCGCCGCCAGCCCGCGCTGCAACGCACTCCTCGTGGCAGGCGCGCTCACCTGCATCACCTCTGGAGCCGCGATCGACACCGTCCGGGCAGACCGCAATACCACCGTGACGTCGCTGTCGCCCACGACCGTCCTGCTGAGAATGCTCTTCCAGTCGGCAATCGTCTGCGGCCGGGCGCTTGCCTTCACCGCCAATCCCGCATCGATTCCCTGCAGCAGGCTGCGACTGAAGCCAGCGGGCTGCAGGAGTCCGAGGGGCTCGTATCGGTCGTCCGCCATACGATCGAAGACGTTCGGGGGCGGTCGGCCACGGATGGCGTGGTAGAACGTGGCCGATAGCGCATAGATGTCGGTCCATGGTCCTTGTCGCGCCGAGGTCACCTGCTCGGCCGCCGCGTAGCCGGGCGTGAAGACCGCAGTCAGTACCGAGCTGCGGTCGGCAATTGCCGCCCGCGACGCACCGAAGTCGATCAGCGTGGGATCACCTTCGCCATCGATCAGAATGTTCGCCGGCTTGATGTCGCGGTGGAGGAAGCCATTTGCATGAACGCGCGCCAGTCCGTCGAGGAGTGGCCACAGCAGGCGTTCAATTGCGCCCGCAGCGAGTGGACCGGTGCGGCTCAAACGATGCTCGAGCGTCTCGCCATGAACCAGTTCCATGACGATGTAGGCGGTGCCGTTGAACTCGAGGAAATCGAAGACCCGCACGATCGCCGGCGACTTCTGCAACCGCGCCAGGGTGCGCCCCTCCTCGACGAAGCGAGCGCGGCCCCAAGTGAAATCTTCGGCTTCCGCCGGTGAGCGTGGCATCACCGTGGTGCCATCCTGGCGAACGGCGAGGGCCGCGGGCAGGTATTCCTTGATCGCGACCTCGCGGCCGAGCTGCCGGTCGAGTGCCCGATACGTAATGCCGAATCCGCCTTGACCGAGAACGCCCAGCAGCTCGTAACGGCCGACTGTCTGCCCCTTCCGGAGCGCTACAAAATCGGCCCCCGCTGGCGTATCTGGCGGCTGGTCCATAGGGCATACTATGCGCCAATGGCGCGAGGAGGACGAGCGTTCAGCGCGTCATCCGTGTTACGGATCAGCCGCCTCGCCGGCCCAGGGTGCCGCGCATCGCGCCACCCGTAGTGCGCAGTTCGATCGTGACCTGGTCGCCGACCGCCTTGCCGCTCGCGCTGAAGCTCCCCATGGAGCAGTCCCGGCCTTCGTAGATTCGGCCGCTGCCCGAAATGTCGCCGTTCGACGACACGGCGAGCGAAAGCGCCGAGGTGCCACAACCCGTCTGGGTGACCCGGCCGATCAGCTGGGTGCCGGCAATGCTCAGCTCCGCCGTCACGACTCCCGGCGCCTCGGCGAAGCCGCTGCTCGACAAGCCGCCCCCGTAGACACCGTCGTACGTCCCGCTGCCGGCCTTCGCCGCCGGCGACGCCCCCGTTTGCGACGCCGCAGGGCGGCCGGTCGATGCCGGCGGCGCATCGCGCAGCAGAGCCGGCACCTGCGCAGCGGTGAGAAAGCCGGTTGCCACATGACCCTTGGCTTTCTGCCAGGCCGCAATCATCTCGCGCGAGCGTTGACCGAACGTGCCGTCCGAGCCGCGCGTATCGTAGCCCTGTGAGGTCAGGACCGCCTGGATTAGCTGGCGGTCGAGCGGGAGAAGCTGGAGCGCTTCCTCGCCCTCGCGTGCAGCGACGGCCGTGTCGGCCTCGGGCGATGCCGTGGGCGCTGGCGCAACAGCGACCGTCTCAGTCGGGGGTCCCACCTGCGGCTGAGGCGGCGGCACCAGGGCGTAATAGGCGCCCACCGCGGCCAGCAACATCACCGCAACGGCGCCGATGGCAGCGGGCTTCCAGCGCGATGGAGGCTTGAAAGCGAGCGCCGCCGGTGGGGTGGGCGGTGTCGGGGGCGTGGGGGGTGTCGGCGGTGTCGGAGCCGTGGGCGGCGACGCGATCGGCTTCGGCATGACCTGCGTCGCATTGGCATCGACCATCGGCCCACCGAGCAGCGCGCGCCAGGCCGCGATCGTCGGCGGCCGCTCCTCGAAGCGCACTGCAAGTCCCGCATCGATGCCGGCAAGCAGCGTCGGCGAGAAGCCGGTGAGCTGCAGGCCGCTCAACGGCTGGTACGTATCCTCCAGCAGACGATCGAAGGCGCTGGGCGGCGCCCTGCCGGTAACCGCGTGATGCAGCGTCGCCGACAGGCCGTAAATGTCCGTCCACGGCCCCTGCTTGCCGGTGGTGAACTGCTCGGGCGCGGCATACCCCGGGGTGAAGATAGCCGTCATGGTCGAGGACCGGCCGGCAATGGCCAGTCGCGCCGCCCCGAAATCGATCAGCGTCGGAGTGCCGGCGTCGCTCAGCAGGATGTTGCCGGGCTTGATGTCGCGATGCAGGAAGCCCGTTTCGTGGACCTTCTCCAGCCCCTCGAGCAGCGGCGGCAGGAATGTATCGACTTCCTGCGGCGATAGAGGCCCCGTCGCCTTGACGCGTTCCTCGAGCGTTCCCCCGCGCACGAGTTCCATCACCATGTAGGAAGTGCCGTTCGTCTCCACGAAGTCGAAAACCTTCACGATGGCCGGGGCATCATGGAGACTGGCGAGAGTCCGACCCTCGGCCACGAAGCGCTCGCGTCCCCACGAGAAGTCCTCCGCCACTTCGGTGGATCGTGGCAGGACCGACGCGCCGTCCTGGCGAATCGCAAGGGCTGGCGGCAGATATTCCTTCAGCGCGACTTCGCGGTCGAGCTGGGTGTCGCGGACCCGGTAGGTGATGCCGAAGCCGCCCTGACCGAGCACTTCAAGGACCTCATAGCGGCCGACGACGCGGCCCGGCGCCAGCGCCACATAGTCGACGACAGCATCGGCGGCGGCTGCCGGCTCGATGGGCTCGGCAGGCTGTTCGCCGGTGTCGTCCTTGATATGCATGTTACTCCTGCCCCCGTGACGCAACGTCCCGGGAACGCTGGCGTTCCTCGGGGACCCGCCAGAGCAGGTGTGGTGAGAGAGGCTTCCATGACTTTCAAAATCCTGGACGCAGAGCCGGCCACCGAGCTCTACAAGTCTGAAATTCGCATCCCTGCCGCGGGTACCTGGGTGGCACTCGGCGCCGGCATTCCCGTCGTCGCAGCGGGGTTCGCCTGGACGATCCTGTAGCGAGCCCGTTCCGGGCGGGTTAACCTCCGGAGAACACGGAGGAATTTCATGGCGAAGTTCGGCATTCGGCGGGTCGAGGACCCACGCCTCCTCACCGGCGGTGGTCGCTATACGGACGACACGAAGCTCTCGGCCCCGGCGGCCCGCGCCTACGTTCTTCGCTCGCCGCATGCTCATGCCGACATCAAGAGCATCGACACCGAGGCGGCAAAGAAGGCGCCCGGTGTCCTGCTGGTCTTCACCGGCGCGGACGTGAAGGCCGCCGGCTACGGCGACCTGCCTTGCCTGGTGCCCGTTACCAACCGAGACGGTACGCCCCGCGGTGAGACACCCCGACCGATGCTCGCCCAGGGACGCGTCCGCCATGTCGGCGACCCGGTGGCGCTGGTCGTCGCGGAGACGCTGGAGCAGGCGAAGGACGCTGCCGAGTTGATCGAGGTCGACTACGAGGCGCGTCCCCACACCGTCGGCACCTTCGAATCGGCCCAGCCGGGCGCACCGCTGGTCCATGACCATATCAAGGACAATCTCGTCTTCGACTGGGAGATGGGGGACGGGGCGCGCACCGAGGCGGCCTTTGCCAAGGCCGACCGCGTCGTGAAACTCGAGATCGTGAACAACCGATTGGTCGTGAACTCGATGGAGCCGCGCGGCGCCATCTGCGAATACGATCCGGCCGACGACCGCTCGACCCTGTGGGTCTCCTCGCAAGGCGTCAGCGTCATCCGGCCCGTGGTCGCCGACATGATCCTGAAGATCGGCCAGCCCAAACTGCGGGTGCGCACCGGCGACGTGGGCGGCGGCTTCGGCATGAAGATCTTCGTTCACCCGGAATATCCGCTGGTCGTGTGGGCCAGCCGCGAGCTCAAGCGCACGGTGAAGTGGATTCCCGACCGCCAGGAAGCCTTCCTGTCCGACGTGCAGGGCCGCGACCATGTCTCGCTGGCCGAGATGGCGCTCG